>ENA-ORBV01000894-ORBV01000894.1-microbial-mat-metagenome-genome-assembly--contig:-NODE-894-length-67991-cov-9.114969_pt1 | contig 67991 bp, 61 predicted proteins | sample MGYA00237777_ERZ505514 | MGnify/ENA primary metagenome ERZ505514 (study PRJEB26160, sample SAMN06269048) | microbial mat metagenome | isolation source: Oligotrophic lake microbial mat | place...
CACCTCCGCGCTCGGTGCCACCTCCGCTGCCCGCTTCGTTCACGCAGCCGGCCAAGTCCGTGCCAGCGACGCATGTCGCGCCGGCGACGCATGTCACGCCAACCAAGGTCGCCAAACTGCCAGCGGCAGCAACACTCCCGCCCCCAACGCTTCCGCCGGCCTCGCTGGCCTCATCACCGTCATCCACAATAGCCCCTTCGGTGACACCCCCCGTTGCCGCGAACTCCATCGGACCTGCCAGCGCGACATCTTCCCCAGACGCAGCCCGAAACACCACTAACATCATCTTAGCAGTGGTCGCTGCAGCCCTGTTCATGCTCATCGCAGATCGATTCTTTACGCGCAACGAGCCCGCGGCGACGCCCGCGCCCGCGGCCGTTCTTCTTCCGCCGCCCACCGTTACTTCCCAACCATCGGCAGGGGTCGCCCCCACAGCTTCTCCTCAGGTTGTCACCAGCGTCGTTGCGCCAGCACAGGCCGCACCGCCGATCGCCTCGGCCGCACCTGCCGCACCTGCTCTCACTGCCGCCGCTCCAACCGCAGCAGCTTCCACCGCCGCCGCGCCGCCGGTAGTGCGAGCAACACCGCGGCCGAAACGAAGCGAGCGCACCACCCCAAGCGAGCCCTCCGCTGACACAAGCAGCCCTTCTTCGAAGCCTGCAGATAGCACGCCTAAGACTGAGTCCACTGCAAAGCCAGAGCCTAGCGCTGCCTCCGCCAAACCGTCTGGAAATGGTTCGCGCGCGGGTTTGTTCGACGAGAAATGGTGGCAGTAGACGGACCTGCCACGACACCTGGCGGCCCCCACCGCCCTCTCGCCGTGCAGTACGGCCTGCGCGGGTCCCTCCTCGGTGCGACGCCACCCCGCCACCGTGCGAAACCGCCCGAGTTGCAATAACATGAGCACATGCACGTAGCTCTCGTAAAACGGTCGCCTCGTGCTCAACGAGCCGACAGAATGGCCGAGGGCAGCGCAGTCCCGCTGGTGATAGCCGACGACTGGGACGAGCTGGAGGATGAAGAGCGCGCGGCGCTGCACCGCGAGCTGGCGGCAGTCACCGCCTCAATGCTCCAGACTGCTTCAAGGAAGAGCTGGCGGTTATTTTTTCTCGCATCGCACGCCACACTAAAGTGCGACGACCACACGCTCAGATTGAGGTCCAGCCTGTTTGCTTTCGGCGCGACAAGTGCTCGTAATGCACATCTGATTAACATCTTCCCGCTCCCCGACGCAGACATTCACTCGCATCGTCACCCAGGGCCGCCCGCGAGAGCGCTTAAGAGACGCGGTACTTAAAGAAATTCTTCGAGCATAGAATTCCTAAGCCAAATGGAACGTATCGCTCGATCGCGTCGGTCGGGCGTGTTGTTCCGTCCCTGTGAATATGTCACCTTGAGGACTCGGCCGTTGACGTGCGGCCCTCCAGCTCGCCCCCGAACCCGAGGTCTGCGATATTTATGAAGCTCCGTTCCTTAAGTAGCGTGTTCCTCTTGGTATTTTCGTTAGCCTGTAGTGGCAAAGATAAAGAGGCGCTTGACGGGGCCGCCAACGGGTCGACCTCGGCGGCAGGAGGCTCGGGGAGTGGCTTGGGGATTGGCGCGGGCTCAGCGGCCAACGGGAGTGGCAGCGGCGCCACGAATGGGGCCGGCTTAGGCGGCAATTCGAGCGTTCCGCCGATCGACATCGGGGGTGGGATCGGCACAGTGACGGGTGGTGGCCAACCCGGGAATGGGATGCCCGAGACTTGCGATGGCATCGATAACGATGAAAATGGCATTGCTGATGATCTCGACATTGGCAACGACGGCGTCTGCGATTGCCTTCGAATTGCTACCCTTGGCATCATCGGCCAGTGGGGGCAGGGCGATGTGTTTACCGGCTGGCTCAATCAGCGGAGCGTCAATGGGGCGATCGATCTCGCCGATAAGCCGTTGACAGACTCGCTCTTGGCGGGCCTCCAAGTGATTGTGGTTCAAGATGTGAGCAAGATTGGGCGCAAGTATTCGGCCTCCGAGGTAGCAGCACTTCGCGCCTGGGTGGAAGGCGGCGGGGGACTAATGACATTGATTGGCTATGGCGAGCCCAGCGAACGGACCAACGTGAACGCGCTGCTCGGCCCGTTTGGGATCAGCTACGATTCGGAGCCTATTTTGCCCAAAGGCGGCGGTAAACCGACGATTTCAGTCACCGGCTGGACGGCGCACCCCGTGACGGCGGGGATCACAGCGATTGGCGTGGACAATGGGTATCCGGTGATCGGTGCCGGGACGGTGATCGGCCATCAGGCACAGTGGGACGTGTTGCGCACTGCTGAGCCCATGCAAGGTCGCGTGTTGGTTTGGGGTGACGAATGGATCACCTACAACAGCGAATGGGTGAACCGTAAGGATCTCCAAGTGGAGCTCTTCTGGGTGAACGCGATCAAGTGGCTAACGCCCCCCAAGCAGTGCCAGGTAGCGATCCCGCCGAGCATTCTTCGCTAACTCACCAACCTGCACGAAGCGATCACATCACCGAGATGGACGAGCGGGGCCCCCCCTCCAAAAACTAGAGCGAATTGATCTCCCCGCACGCGATCGGCGCCCCACCGTTAATAGCGTGAATGACGATCACATACTTCGCCACGTCGTTGTCGGTATTCGTCTTGACCTCCCAGCCGTCGGATTCTGGAGCCGTGAACATCAACGAACCCGTCATCGTCTGATCGTTACAGGTTATCACTGGAATGTTCTCTCCATTCGCCCAGTGCCCACCTGAATTGGCACAGGTACTGTTCGCGTGCAAGTGGACCGCATGATCACCCGCCGGACAGCCTGCCACGTCTAACTTGAGCTTAACCCCGTTGCCGACACGTTGGAAGCTTGCCGTGCCTGCGAGTGTCTGACCGACGCCAAGGGGCGTTACCACGGCTGCAGCCTTAGATCCGGGACCCGCTCCAGCCGCTCCAGCTTGATTGCCATCGCCTGCCATGCCAGCAGCGCCACCGTTGACTCCACCACCGGTTCCGGCACCACCGGTTCCGGCACCACCGGTTCCGGCACCACCGGTTCCTGCACCCGCGCTACCGCCGGTTCCTGCACCCGCGCTACCGCCGGTTTCTGCACCCGCGCCACCGCCGGTTTCTGCACCCGCGCTACCACCTGCCGCCGTGCCGCCAGCCGAGGTGCCACCAGAGGCTTTGCCACCAGTGTTGCCACCTCCCGTTGCCTGGCTACCTCCGGAGGCCTTCCCTCCAGTTCCAGCGGGCGACCCCGACGTGTCGTCACCGCAGGCCTGTGCCGCGAGCGCTGCCATACCAATTGAACCCAACCAAACCCAATGCTGAAGTTTCATAGTTAACCCTTCCTCGATTGAAGGACTGAGGCCTACCACACCTGCCTACTTCCCGATAGCCCACCAGCCTAACGCTTGGGACCCAGTGATTACTTGCGAACGAACAGCACCGTCGTGTGGAACCGCTCAATAGGCTGTTCGAAGTCAGAGTCCTGAGGTACTCAGCAGAGCGCTTTGCGGCGTCCGCCGCCGACATTGGCTCGACGGAGGCCCTAACAGAGGCGAGCGTTTTTGCCCAGAAACGCAGCCACCGGCACAACGTGTGTCTGGTACGTCGAGCGAAACTCTGGCAAACCTCTTCCGACACCCGTGATGCGGTAGATCGAACCAGCGTGGGAATCGGCAGCTTCGCGCCCACGGGCTGTGGTCACGTAAAGCTCGTTCAATTCCCGACCCCCAAACACCGCTGAAGTGACCGCCTCGACCGGTAACACCACTTTGTCCAACAATTCCCCTGAGCTAGAAAGCTTCAGCACAGAGCTGCCACCCCAACGGCAGCTCCAAAGATTGCCCTCAGTATCTATTGTCATCCCATCGGGAGCCCCTTCAGCTTCGGGCGCTGAGTAAAACAACGTCCGCTCTGAAAGCTCACCCGTCGCGCGCTGATAGCTGAAGCGGAAGATGGCGCGAGTGGTCGTGCAGGTCCAATACAAGTGCTTCAAGTCGGGCGAAAAGGCCATGCCATTACTGCAGCCGGTGCCTTGGAAAAGTCGAGTGATCGCCCCATCTGGGTCCACGCGATACAGGCCACCGTTGTCGCGCGTCGTGCCGTTGGTGCCCGCGAAAACCCGCCCTTCGGGATCCGCGATCACATCGTTAAAGCGGCGCATCTCAGCATCGATATTTTCGCGCACGATCACGCGCCGCCCATCGGGGAAAAGCCGTGCGATGCAGTTGGTCTCAAAGAGCAACAACGAGTTATCGTCTTGGAAAGTGAAACCTCCCACCACCTCCCCCGCGAAAAATCGCTCGTAGCGCTGAGTGCTCGGAAAATAGCGGTACAGCTCGGCCCCTTCGATATCGGTCCAGTAGAGCGCCTGTTCACTCGCGTTCCAGAGCGGATTCTCCGCGAGCAGACAACGGCAATCGGCAACCAATTCGACTCGCATTTCGCGCTCTATAACCCGGCACTTAGCTGCAAGGTAGGCCCGAATTGCCCAATAGCTGAGAGGCCGTCAGGTAATGGCGGCCTTTTGCTTTTGCACGCCTGGTTCGCGAAAGAGATAGTAAGCATGCTTACTTTCTTGATTTGCTGAGAGGGCACCTCTCGCCGCCGAGGTCGATCGAGCCCCGGCCCCGCGCGACGCGCGACGCGCGACACGCGACACGCGACACGACAGGCCCAAAACGCCGCCGCGCCTTTCGCAGCTGGACACCCGGAAAGTTGCGGCCTAATCAGCGGAGTGTGAGGAGTCCATTCCAAGCAGCAGCCCGAAGCCCGTCGAACGTCCGGCTGCGCGCTGTGGAAGCGGCCTTTCGATATTGTCCGCCGTTCGTGGCCGGGCGCACGATGGCAGTAGCCTTGAGAGCCGCGGGCGTTAGCCTGGGCCATGCCTCAGCCTTCTGGGGTCTCCCGACGCTCGTGGGCGACGGGAATTTCTGCTCACGCCTGAGCATCGGCCGCCACACGGGCTTCAATGTGGGCTGCTATTTTGAACTCTACAACGACATCCGCATCGGCAACAACGTAGCTGTGGGGCATGATGTCATGTTCCTCACGCAAACCTACGACACAAGCCATGGCGCTTGCCGAGCCACCGCTTCGGGTTCGCTCCCGGTGGAAGTCGGTGACGGAGCTTGGCTCGGCGCGCGCTGCACGATTTTACCCGGTGTCAAGATTGGAGCCGGCTCGGTGATAGCTGCGTCGGTCGTCGTATCGAAGGACATCCCCGCGAACGTGCTCTTTTTCGGAAGCCGCAGTGTTTCCCTAGCCAGGTGGCGTTAACTCAATATCCCAACCGAAAGAAAACGCATGATAGAACTAAACACCGCTGAAGCCATCGTTGTTGCAAGCCTGCGTGAAGTCTTCGCGCAAACGGATCTGCCGCCACCTGAGGCGATCACGGGCGACACCGTATTGGTTGGAAAAGACGCTGTGATTGATTCGCTGGGAGTCGTTTCTCTCATCGTGGAAGTCGAACAGCGCTTGGAGACCGAGCATGCGATATCCGTAGTCTTGGCGAACGATAAGGCCATGTCCCAGCGCAACAGCCCGTTCAGAACCGTCGCCGTCCTGACCGAGCACCTGCTCAGCACCGCACGAGAGGCAACAGCACAGTGAGCGAGCCCAAAAAGCCCCTCCCCACCAAGATCGGTGCTGATGCGCCGCCCATGCCCAGAGTCATGCTGATCACCGGCAGCCGGAAGGGCATCGGTCGGTTTTTGGTTGAGCACTACTTAGGCCAGGGCTACTTGGTCGAGGGCTGCAGCCGAGGCGAAAGCGACCTGAGCCACCCGAATTATCATCACCATTCGGTGGATGTTGCCGACGAGCGGGGCGTTCGCACCATGATCGCGGACATCAATCGCCGTCACAAGCGCATTGATATCGTGCTCAACAACGCCGCCATCGCGAGCATGAATCACGTGCTCTTGACGCCCGCCGCTTCAGCCAACCGCATGTTCGAGGTGAATGTCACCGGAACGATGTTGGTGTGCCGGGAGGCCGCCAAGGTGATGATGCGTAAGCGCTGGGGGCGCATCGTCAACTTCACGACCATCGTGGCTCCAATCGCACTCGCAGGTGAAGCCATCTATGCAGCGTCCAAGAGCGCTGTGGTCACCTTGACCCGCATCTTGGCGTTTGAACTTGGCCAATGGGGGATAACCTGCAATTCTTTTGGTGCCACACCGATCATGACGGACATGATTCGCGGTGTACCAGCGGATAAGATCGATGCCGTGGTCAACAATCTGGCCATCAAACGCTTGGGAACACCCACGGATTGCTCGAACGTGTGTGATTTCTTTATCCACGAGCAGAGCGACAACATTACTGGCCAGGTGATCTACCTCGGCGGGATCACCTAAGCGGGCTTGGCGTGGCGGCGTGGTTCTTTGAAAGGCTTGGCGAGTGGGATGGGGACATCGCCCTCGTTTGGAAGAACGAGAAGACGACGTATGCAGCGCTCCAGGAGCTGACAGCCTTTTGGCGAGCTGAGTTTCAAAGAAGGCACATCGAGCCCGGCGAAGTCGTCGGGATTGAGGGTTCTTTTTCACCCAATGCCTGCGCGGCCCTCTTGGCCTTGATCGGGCTTGAGGCGGTCGTGGTTCCGCTCACTCCCTTGATGCAGGCGCATCGCGAAACGTTCCTGCAGATTGCTGAAGCCAAGCTCTGTGTGCTGTTCGACGCGAACGATCAATCGAGCTTTCTTGAGTTCGATCGAAGCGTGCAGAATCCACTCACGCAGCAGCTCAAGCGGCGGGAGCATCCGGGCTTGGTTATTTTCTCTTCGGGTTCAACCGGCGCGCCCAAAGCAATTTTGCACGATTTTTCGCTGATTTTGGACAAATTTCAAGAACGGCGGCAGAGAAAGACCACACTCACTTTCCTCCTGTTCGATCACATCGGCGGGGTGGACACGCTGCTCAATACCTTCGCCAACGGCGGCACGGTTGTCACGCTGCCGTCGCGCGAACCTGAAATCGTGGCTCAGACCATCGCCGAACATCAGGTCCACACGCTGCCAACCTCGCCTACCTTTCTCAAGCTTTTCCTGATGTCCGGAGTTTGGGAAAACCACGACCTCTCTTCCCTGCAAGTGATTGCCTACGGTACCGAGCCGATGCCCGAAAGCACTCTGGCTCAGCTCCATGAGATTTTTCCAAAGGTTGCGCTCGTGCAAACCTACGGCATGTCGGAGCTCGGCGTGTTGCGCTCGAAGTCCAAAGATTCGGCCTCACTCTGGCTTAAATTTAGCGGCGAAGGCTTCGAAACCAAGGTCGTGGACCGCATCCTTTGGGTGAAAGCCAAGACGGCCATGCTCGGTTATCTGAATGCGCCTGACTTATTTGACGCGGAGGGCTGGCTGAATACCCAAGATGAAGTCGAAGTAGACGGGGAATACCTGCGAATTTTGGGGCGAGCCTCCGATTTGATCAATGTAGGCGGTCAGAAAGTGTACCCAGCAGAAGTGGAAAACCACCTGCTCCAGATGGAAAATGTGAAAGACGTCGCCGTCTTCGGCAAGCCCAACCCGATGATGGGGCAAATGGTGGCGGCGCGATTCACCTTGCTCACGCCCGAGCCCCTGCCTGCATTCAAAGTCAGGATGAATGCCTTTTGCCGCGGTCGCCTAGCTAACTACCAAATCCCGCGGTGGGTGGAATTGTCGGAAGGCGAGCAATTTGGCCATCGTTTCAAAAAGCTGCGCTATGAGTAATCCACTTGTTGCTAAATTCACAAAATGGGTCGAGGTATTTCGCCAGGAAACAGACCAGTTGCACCCCAGGTTGCAGTCGCTCTTCTTGGCCTCCGCCCTCTTGCCACGCCGAAATGCGGGCGAGAAAAGGGCAAGCCTGTATCGGCTCGTAGGGTTTCGCATTGGGCAGGGAACGGTGATCGAAGGTGGCCAGCGGATCACCGGCGATCTTGGGCTATTTGCGAATCTGATCGTGGGGAGCCACTGCCTGGTCGATGCCGATTGCGCGCTCGATCTGGAGGAGCGCATCACGCTCGGAGACAGCGTCACGCTCGGTCCCGGAGTCATGATCTTAACGAGCACGCACGAGCTTGCGTCCAAAGAGCGCCGCGCGGGGCCCGTGGTTCGAAGCCCGGTGACGATTGGAAAGGGTGCGTGGCTGGGTGCGCGCTCAACCATTCTGCCTGGGCTCACGGTCGGAGAGGGTGCCATCGTGAATCCTGGCGCCGTGGTGACTAAGGACGTGGCGCCCCACACCCGTGTCGGCGGTTCACCTGCCGTCCCAATTGAGGTTTTAGCTGGTGCTGACTCTGAACATGCGTAGGGCTCGGAGCTTCCTGTTCCTGTTGGTCGCAAGTGCCATATTGCTCGGGATTTATATGAGATTTTTCGATCGGCCCCGACTGCGTTTTCCTTACCTCGGGCAGGCGCAGAGTGCGGCCGTCTACCAAACACTCGCCGAAGCTCCGGGTTGGAAGAAAGCCGAGGCCCAGGTCGCACCTGGAGTTACCCTGCGGGGGCTGATCCGTGAGCCCCAGTTACTCACTGCACCGTGGCTTCTGTTCTATCCGGGCAATGATGAAGCCCAACTCAAGCATGGCCAAGCATTCCTGAACCGTCTGGCAGAAAAACGCGACGTAGGCCTGGCGGTGTTTGCGTATCGGGGATTTGACTCATCGGAAGGCAGGCCGGAGCTGGTCACGCTTGCGGAAGATGCGCCCAACATTCTCGGGGAATTGTGTCGTACCCAAAAGTTATCGCCACAGCAGGTCAACGTAATTGGCTTTTCTATCGGAGGCCACTTCGCGGTGCACGCCACCCTCTCTGCGCTGCGCCAGAAGAAGCCTGTGGCATCGCTGACGCTGCTCGCGAGCGTCAACGACATCGTGATGGTGCGCCCTTCGCTCTGGCAGCGCCTCGATTCGGGAGATGATTACCAAACACAGCCACTTTTGGCTGCGATCCCTGCCCCGGTGCTCGTCCTTCAAGGCACCACCGATGAAGCACTGAACGGCCCGGGCCAAGGCCGAACTATCGCGGGTGCGCTCGGCAGCCGAGCCAAGTACGTCGAGCTAGAAGGCGTCGGGCACACGGCCTTATTGGAAAGTGAAGCGGCTTTCGCTGAAATTCGAGAGTTCGTTGCGCAAGCGACACCCTTTGGAGCTCAATAGAATGCAGACCAACCCCAACACGAGCGCCCTGGCAACGACGCGTATGCCCGTCGTATTTCTGTCGCACGGCGGAGGGCCCTGGCCGTTCATCGAGATGGGAATGCGAGCGCGAGGTGGAATGGAGGAGCTCGAAGCGTATCTGCGCTCAGTCGGGAGCGTGCCGCGCGTCGCGCCCAAGGCGGTGTTGGTGGTCTCGGCGCATTGGGAGGAGCGCGTCCCGAGCGTGATGATGCACCTGCATCCGCCCATGCTTTACGACTATTACGGCTTCCCTGCCGCTGCGTACGAACTCACCTGGCCAGCCCCTGGCGATCCGGTGCTGGGGGCGCGCGTCGCCGTGCCAGCATTCCTACGCTGCAGCTTTCCTTGAAGCTAGGACTCAATCCACGCGAACACCTCGCGATCGGCCGGGCCCTCGCCCCCCTACGCGATGAAGGCGTGTTCATTGTGGGCAGCGGAGCCAGCTACCACAATCTTCGCGAGTTCTCTTCGCCCGGCGCCCGAGGCGTTTCCGAAACGTTTGATACCTGGCTCACGCATGCAGCTACGAGTTCTCACCAAGAACGCGCTGAACTCTTAGCCCATTGGCAAAAAGCTCCCCTGGCGCGAGCCGCACACCCACGCGAAGAACATTTGCTCCCGCTCATGGTGGTTGCAGGCGCTGCCGGTGAGGATCCGGGTGTTGTGGGCTACTCCGGCTATTTTTGGGGCGCGCACACGACAGCCTATCACTACGGCTGAGCCGACGAAGCAGCTGGGCAAACGTAGAACATCAGGCGTTCAACTTGGTGGCTCGGGCGCTAGGATTCGAACCTAGATAAAGGGATTCAAAGTCCCTTGTCCTACCTTTAGACGACGCCCGAAAAAGCGCGCGGAGCCTAGCAGACCCCACGAATCTTCAACACCATTCTCGAACCTGCCTCGAACTGCCCTAGGATTTCCAGGCGGGCGACACGCCCAGACTCAGCGTTTCCCGTGTTCGTGCACCCAACGGGCTACGCTCTGCACTTTTTCGAGGGACATCTCAGGCAAGATCCCGTGACCCAGATTGAAGATGTGGCCCGCTGCTTGGCGGCCCCGATCGACGACTGATTTTACCCGTTTTTCTAAGAGCTCGTCGTTAGCGAACATCAGCAAGGGATCGAGGTTCCCCTGAACGGCAACGCTTGGCCCTAGCCGCGAAATGGCCTGATCCAAGGGCACACGCCAATCCACACCGATCACGCTGCCTCCGGCTTCCTTCTGCAATTCCAGAAGCGAGCCGGTGCCAGTGCCAAAATGAATGACGGGCACATTGGCTTGTTCGACGCTCTCCAGAATGTATTTTACGTGCGGCAGAATGTACTCGCGATAATCCTCTGGGGAGAGTGCGCCCACCCACGAATCAAACAGCTGCACGGCTTGGGCGCCCGCATCGATCTGCGCATGCAAATAGCGCCGCACCACCTCGGCGAACTTCTGCATCAGCGCATGCCAAGTCTCCGGCTCGTTGTACATCATGCACTTGGTGAGCGCGTAATTCGTACTCTTGCCACCCTCGATCAGATAACTGGCCAGCGTGAAAGGCGCACCCGCAAAACCAATCAGTGGAGTTTTGCCGTCGAGCTCTTTTCGGATCAGGCGAACGGCTTCGAGCACATAGCCCAAGCCATCTTCGGGCTCGATCACGCGCAAGCGCTCAACGCCCGCCCGATCGCGAACAGGATGGTGAATCACGGGGCCCTCACCCGCCGCGAATTCGAACGGTGCGCCCATCGGCTCCAAGGGCAACAAGATATCTGCGAATAAAATCGCAGCATCCACCTCCAGCGCCCGAACGGGCTGCAGCGTCACTTCCAGGGCAAGCTCAGGGCTCTTGCAGATCTCGAGGAGCGTCCGTTTCTTTCGGATCTCACGATACTCGGCCATGTAGCGGCCTGCCTGCCGCATGAACCAGACCGGAGTTGTATCAACAGGCTCACGCCGAGCTGCACGCAGAAAACGATCCCACATGCTCGGGAAACTAGCCCTCTTTGCCGCTGCCCGACACTACCCGGGGCATAATTTTTTGATCTTCAACGTTGTCGAGCGGAGTGCCTAGCGGCGGAAGTGAGTTAGAGCCGGGCCCCACGCCTTTGACCCCTTGATGCGGCGCAGCTTCGCCTGCCAGTGCGCGCTGTTTCATCTCATACTTAGAGGGGCACTTGGCCATGATGTTCTCGGCCTGGAAGTAGCCCTCCGCTGTCAGCTTTCCTGTGGCTGTGACCTCCACGTCCATCGTGGGCAAATCGCGGAAGGTGTCGGGAATCACGCAGCCGCCGTAGCGCACCGGCAATTTTTGCCCGTCCTTGGCGTACAAAACAAACCGATATTCACAGGGCTGCTTCGGAACGTACGCGAGGTTCGATTGGAGGGTGCCTTTCACGAGCATCCCCTTGACGTTGACGTTACGATCCTTGAGCTTCGGCGCTTGTGCTAAAAGCTGGTCGACATCTTTGGAGTAGATCGCAGAATCATCCGCGTTGTTGAGGACGAGCGCCAGAATTCCGCCAGCAGCAACCAGGAGCCCCACCAACAGGCCAAGGTTTCCACGCGTTGGGGGCCGCTTCCCGAGATCCCCGGGCGGCAACACCACGGGAGCCACCAGCGGCTGAGTTGCCGCCTGCTCCTCGGAATCCTTCAGTGCCTGAGCTAGCTCGTCATCCAAATGGGCCATGGCATGCTCAGCCTAGCTCCGCCGCACCCTTCGGTCCACTCTCACCGGTCCGCGCCATTCTGAGGCACGCTACAGCCTTCCGGCAAAACTATGGGCGACTTCGATTTCCTCAAGCTAGATCGCGACCTTCGCAGCACAGCGCGGCGTTCGCGCGGCTTTCACCGTGAACTCCGCCAAGGCCAGGGGCCATTTGAGCCCTACGAGGCCACGCGTTGGGTCTCCACTCTGGAAACATTTTCCGAAGTCTCCGCGGCTCCCCCCGACCCAGTGCTCACGGCGGCCCGACGCTGGATCTATCGGCTCGCGGAGCAGCGCATCAATCACACCACCTTAGTTGGGCTTGAGTACGCCTACCGCCGGGTGCCGCAAGTGTTCGACGAACCGGAGCGTAACCGGCTCTCCCTGCAGCAGATCTTTCAACAAGTTTTACTCGACGACGAACGCCGCCCCAGCTGGGTGCGCACGTTTGCACAGACCAGCCGGGAGCTATCAATGCAACACCAGTTGCTCTGGGAGCGACGCCGAGAGATCGCCGTGCGGATGCAAGTTGAGAACCCCGCGTCGATCGAAGGCTGCGGGTTCGATATTTTGCCTCAGGCCGAACAATGGTTGGAGGCCACGCAACGCATTTGGGAGGTCTTTAAGAAGCCTCGCCTTTCGGAGTACGTCAGCTCAACGCTCGCGAAGCAAGCGCACGCAGGCTGGCCCGCGCGGCTGACGTTGCCGGCACTGCTCGATTGGTTTCGAACGGGCCATCTCTTCACTTCGCTCGCTCTCGACCCTGGACCGTTCCCGCAAGCTTTTGGAGCATCGAGTTACTTGCGCGGTATGGCGCGACTCGGCGCCTCGTTTGTGGACGCGACGGCGCCCAGGGATCAACCCTTCGTGATGACACACGATCCTTATGGGCTGAAGCGGCGCAGCTTTGGAGCGTTTTTTGGCACCCTGCTCACGACCCCGGCTTTTCTCAAGCACTCGCTCGATTTGAGCCCCCGAACCATCCGCGCACACCGACAAGCTCTCAGCTTAACTCTACTGGCCTATAGCCGCGCGCTAGCGTTCGCCATCGTGCTCCGGCCGTTGGCACTTTTAGGACCCCGCGCCCTCGGGCATAAAATTGAAGATCTCGCCTACGACACCTTTGGCTTTCCGCTCAAGCTCGACGCGTTTGGCGTGACTTTTAGGCTGCATGTGGACGACGCTCAGCGCTTTTCGGGGCTACTCCTCGGCCACCGCAAGCTTCTACAAATGATTGAACTCCACAACGACGATTTCTTTCGTAACCCCAAGGCGATCGACCAATTGCGCTCCGAAGCTCCACGGGTCCCTGAGACGGAGACGGATGTTGAAAGCCTCCAAGAAGGCGCCGCGCTCCTCTTGCACTCGCTGGGCGAAGCGCTCGACTGACGAGATTAGAATGAATCGGTCGGCGAAGCCTCAAGCCCGTTGGATTCAAGGAAGTAGGTGAAGGTGGCAGCAAATGCGGTCGAGGCTTCGCCGCTCACGGTCCGGCTCGCGCCGAGATCCACGGCAATGCTGGTGTCGAGGTAGCCCACGCCAACGCTGAACGCGTGAGTCTTCGCACCGTCGTCGTAACGGTACCCCCCCCGAACCGGGAAGTTGTCACCCATCAACGCTTCGATACCCAGCGCAGGACGCCAGGTTGTTCTTTGCCAGGTGGTGAAATCAAACGTGACGTCAGCGCCGATCGCCAGATTATCTTGCGTGAAGCCCAGAGCCGCCGAGCTACTGGTTGGCATGAACCCATTGCCAGGGTTGTTCAGATTCATGCCCACCGCGGACAGCAGAAACATTGGCGATAATTGGATCGTCATTCCGGCGTCGAGCCCAAAGTCACTCACGATCGGGTCAGCACCCAACCCCGAGGAAGCAACACTCTCCATCAGCGGCCCCAACCCCTGCTGGGTGAGCTTGAGGTAGCGACCACCCACGCCCATGGAAAAGCTGTCCGAAACGGGCGCTGCCAACGCAAGCCGCCCATCTAAATATTCGCGATTGATGCCATCTGGATCCTGACGCGACCAATTGATTCCAAAGCCCGCGCCAAGCGATCCATTGGTGACCGAATCCACGGCGGCCGCTCCCAGCGTGCGCTGTTGCGCCTCCGGCGTCCGGAGCGCGAGCAGAGCAGCAACATGGTAAACGCGAGTGCTGACGATGTTCGCGGGATTGGTATAAAGAGCGCTCACCGAATTCGACAATGCGCGTTGGGATTGCGAGGTTGCGAGGATGCGCGCGGTCTCAACGTCGCCGTAGTTGTAACCCAGCTCGGGCGCCAAGCGGCTAGCCTCCGCGTGGCCCGCTTCAGCCCCTAATTGAACGGACAAGAGCGTGAGCAAAGCCGCACCCCGTCGGAAGCTGACACGTGCTTGTTGGCTCATGGCACGCATCGGAAGCATTGAAACAGAAAAGGAGCAACTGAAAACTTGTTCGAAGGGCGCCCGGCTTAGCAAGAGCTGTAAAAAGAAAGGAAAACGCGCGCGCACACTTGACTCACAAAACGTTTACATTTCACCGCGTTCCAGCTTGGGAGCAGTTGGCCGGAGCTGATTTCATGGTGGTCCATCTGCACGCTCAATGGGCGTGATTGCGATCACGAGCTGCGTCTGCTCAACGTCACTTTTTCTGTGACACGTTTGTGAGGAGTTTGTTCGGATGACACCTCTGAATCCAAATCTGATGCTTGCGGATCTTGGCGAAGGAGTGGTACGCGCCGTCGCTTCCTAGATTGGTTCTCTCTGCAAACAGTGGGGCGTCTGGGACCCAGGCCGCTTGGTTCGCTCCGCAAGGGAGCGAGCAGCCGTCCCGCTCTTCATCCTTTGGAAAAACAGGGGTTTTCTAATAGTGGCTCTCGAATCGCCGGCGCACCTCAATAGCTATCCGATCGTGTCTTCCGATTGCGCTGCGTTGTGGGCGCAGGCTGTGGACCACACGCGCAAACGTTCACCAGCATCGTTTGAGCAGTGGTTCACAAGTGTACAGTTTCAAGCGTTTGATGGGGAGCGCTTACAGCTCATCGCGCGCAATGAGTTTGTCTTGGATTGGGTGAAGACTCATTTTCTTCCCGCGTTGCAGGATGAGTTGGAGCGTCTGGCGGAGAAGCCCATTCTGGTCAGCTGGGTGGTTCGCTCAGACATTCAGCGGCCTGTCTGTGAAGCTCCGCCGGAGGTTTCTCATCCCAGATCCGAAGCAGTGCCGAACGCGCGGCCACGACCCCGCAGCGACCGCCCTGAGAGCTCCCGCAGCCCCCGCAGCCCCCAGAGTATCGCTGCTCGCGCACGCCTCATGGCGACGCTGATGCCGAAGTTCACCTTCGCTAACTTCGTGGTCGGCCCCTCGAACGAGCTCGCCTATGCCGCGGCGCTGGGTTCGGCTGGCGGCGGCGGCCCTCGCTACAATCCGCTATTCATTGCGGGAGGCACCGGCCTCGGCAAAACGCACTTGATGCACGCGATTGCGCACCGGGTGCTGGATCGCCAGCCGGAGGCGCGCATCGTGTACGTCTCTGCTGAGCACTTCACGAACGAGTTCATTGAGGCCCTGCAGAATCACCGAATGGATGAATTCCGCGCTCGCTACCGGCGTGATTGTGATCTGTTGCTGCTCGACGATATTCAGTTTCTGGCTGGCCGCGAGCAAACCCAGGAAGAATTTTTCCACACCTTCAACGCACTCCGGGATGCCGATAAGCCCATTGTCGTCACGAGCGATAAGTATCCTCAGCAGCTTCAGCGCATGCCGGAACGCTTGGTCTCGCGCTTCACCTCTGGCTTGGTTGCGGATATTCAGATCCCGCAGCTTGAAACGCGTGTTGCGATCGTGCGGAAGAAAGCAGAGCTCGAGAACATCGTCATCACCGATGAAATCGCGGTGGCTCTCGCCCAAACGATCCAGAGCAACGTGCGTGAATTGGAGGGCGTCCTGATCCGGCTAGCCGCCAAATCTTCGCTCACTGGCCAGCCGATTGATCTGGCATTCATGCAACGAGAAATTGCGGTGGTCTCCCCGCAACGGCCAGATCTGCTCAGCGTGGGGGATATTCAGAAGGCCGTTTGCCATCACTTTCGACTGAGCAGCAATGATCTACTCGGCAAAGATCGCCACAAGAGCGTGGCCTTCGCACGCCAGGTTGCGATGTACCTCTGCCGACAACGCTTGCGTTCCAGCTTCCCCGAGCTCGGCCGCGCATTCGGCGATCGTGACCACACGACAGTCATGAGCGCTGTGCGCAAGGTGGAGTCCTTGCGTGGCTCGGATCCCCAAGTGAAGGCACACTTGGAAGAGCTGGAACGCCGTTTAGCCTCCTCAGATAACTAGAGCGGACACGACGGAGCACGACGGGGATGTGCTTGCGGGGCCGCGCCGCAGGAGCTGCCCTGTTCGTTCCGCGGAAGGTAGTAAGCATGCTTACTACCTTGTGTTGGACTTGGAGAGGTTGAGTTTAGCTCGAAGCCCGCCCGAAGGTTTATCGTGAAGATTCACGGACAAATTTGGAGCACTTGCGAGTTTGGCAGCACTCAGGGGCCCTGACCCGTCTAAGCCAGCGCCTTGCCACACAGCGCGCTCCAGCGCTGATTCCCGACGCTCTCGGCGAGAGCTAACGCCGCCCGGATTTGTTCGGTCCCGAGCGTGGGCTGATCGGTGAGCACGAGCCAGCGCCCCAAAAGATATCGAGCAAAAATCAGATCGCTCGTCCAACCCTGCTCCTCAGCTTCGCCCATGGCTTCGCGCAGCGTGGCCTCAAGGGCCCTGCTGTCACCTAGGTTCTCGCCGTCGCGCTGACCCTCCAGGTAGGCCAAGAGCAGCCGGCACACGTTGAGCAGCCGCTGAGATCCGATTTGTACCGCGGCAGCATGGGCTCGGTTGCAGTTTGCGTAGCTTTTCGGCAGATCCCCCGCGAGAAGCAGCGCCACGCTTTCGTCGTGCAGCGCGAGCGCCAGCTCACCAAGATTTCCGGAGTTCTTGGCAAGCTCCGCGGCACGGCCAGCGACCTCCGCACTCTCAGCATGCTCACCTCTGCAAGCCAAGAGGAATGCCCGAGTGCGCTCAAGCCGACAGGACTCCGTCGCGGCGACTGCGCCACTCAGCTCCTCAGCCTGAAGCAACGTGCCCAGAGCGCGGGTGTGCGTGCCTGCGCCGGCCAACGCGTAGGACAACGACAGCAGCAGGCGAAGCTTCTCCTCCACCTGAACGGACCCAAGCTCCGCGGCCCGCTCAAGCGCGCGCACCGCCCGCGAAAATTCGCCGCGGCTGCTGGCGATCGCCGCATCGAGCAGCAAGCCCCGCCGCGCCAACTTAGGAAACCTCAAGCTCTCTGCCAAAACCGCGCTCACCAAGCCTTCTGCTTCTCGAAAGCGATGCAGGCTCGCGAGCACTTCACCGGCATCTAGAACAGCATTGAGGAGAAGAGTTCTGATCTTCTCCGGTACGCGCTTTCCGCCGCGCAGTAGTAGCTCGCCGGCAGAAGCCACGGAAGGCGCGAGATCCTGAAGGGAAGCCTGTGGGGCACAAGCGAGTAGTCCCGACAGCCACGCGGCCACCACCTCCAGGTCTTTAGAGTCCGAAGGCGTGAGAGCGAGCGCCCGTCCTAGGTGGCGTGCTGTTAGCTCAAGCAATCCTTGCCCCAACAACTCAAGCCCGCTTTCTCCATAGGCAATACGCGCTTCTTCCCGCCTGCCCGCAGCTTCCAAGTGCTGTGCCACGCGGCGCACTGCTTCGGCGCCCAACGCTTCCTTCCGCGCCTGGTAGTGCCGCGCCGCTCGCGCGTGCAAAGCCTGCCACTCGGCGCGGCCGGCGGCTTCCGCCACGACTTCCGCGAGCACCTGCACCGCAATCGCCACCGTGCCTGGGGAGAGCCGCTGCACCAAACCCCTCACCTCAAGATCGTCAACAATCACCACAACCTGCAACAACTGGAGCTCGGCCACTTCAGCTAGCGCCCCAAGCTCAACAGGCTCATCAAGAACCACAACCGCTGCGAGCACTCGCTGCTCTTCCACGTTGAGTGCACCGAGGCGCTGCTCCAACAGGTCCTTCAGCGGGCGTTTCTGCTCGCTACCCACCGGTGGTGAAAACTCCAACCTCCGCGCGTTGTCACTGCGGATGAACCCCTGTTCAATGCCTTCTCGCAGAAGTTCAATGGCAACCATCGGATGGCCGCCACTTTGCTCCGCCACAAAGTCAATCAAGGCCTGAGGCACCGGAGCGACGCCCGTGCCGTGTTCGATCAGCCGCAGAATCTCTTCCTCGCTGAGCGGGCCCAGCGAAACCTCAGAATACCCGGGCATTTTCCGCAAAAATCCCACATTCCCCGCACGGCCCGCGAACACCAAGAGCGTCCTTGAATGCTTGAGTCGCGCGACCACTCCGCCCAAAAGCTCGGCGCTGGGCACGTCAAGGTGTTCCGCGCGATCGAACGCAAAAAGATGCGGCCTTTCGAGAGACAGGCTGTGCAGCATTTTGGCAACTCCGCTTTCCAAGAACAGCGGGTTGAAGCGATGTGTCCTCGAATGCCGCGAACCTAGACTGATCAGGATGCTCTGAACCTCTTCCTCATCCAGACCGAGCGCGCGTAGGCGTGGCTGAACGAGCAGAGCCCAATCGCTCACGTCATTCTCGCGTACGCCACAGAGCTTTCGAAGCATATCACTCAGCGCTGAGTAGGGAGCGCTGCTGGAATTCACGCGACAATTGACCAGGTAAAAGCCGACGCTCACCGTGCCTTTCTTCAGGCGTCGTCGCATTTCGCGCAGCAACCGAGATTTCCCGATGCCTCCGCCACCCACAATCGCTATCGGCAGAGAGGCGCCGCGCACAGCTTTTACCAGGCGGCTCCCCAATTCAGAGAGCTCCTGCTTTCTCCCCACAAATCGGGTCGCACTGTGGAGCGGGCGCAATTGCCCCACCAACCAGACGCCTGCGTTGGGCTCGCTCGGTTCCAATTCGAACCAGCCCTGGAGGTACTCCGCCGCTCTGCCACCCACGGACAGGCGGGCCGAGCAGCTCAAGGCGAGAGCGCGGCTGGAGGCGAAAGCCATTCGGCTGTTTTCGTCGTCAGCGACGCTGGAATCCTGTTCCAGATGCACCTGTCCCAGCTCAAGACCCGCGCTCAACAGTGCATCCAGCTTGGCCCCGCGGAGCAAGATCTCGAGGCTCGAGCGTGCTGCCAGCGCAACGACGGCCTGGGCTTCAGCGCCGATCAACCAAAACGCTTCGATTTCGCGCGAAGCCTTGGTCACCACGCGCGCCTCGTTCGCGAGCAGCCATTCAAGCGCAAGAGTTTTCGCCGCTTCAGGTCCCGGTCCTTCACCAAAGCGAAGCGCGAGGGCCACGATGGCTTGCCCTCCCCTGTCTGGCTCGGGCTGTATTCCGAGAATGGCCGTGCGCGCTGGCAACGATTCGCCCTGGGGCTCGAACGCTCCCTCGAAGCGCGCCGGCGGATTGGTGAGCGGGGTCACCCGAAACTTCTCAACCCGCTCGGCTAAGGCCTCCGCGGTGGGCTGAACTCGAATCGAGTACGCAACCTCCATGAGAGCCTCATAGATGCCCCCCCAAGTGCGCGTTTCGCCCGAGCTTGGTCGAGCAAAAGCCGCCTCCAAGACGCGCCAACTTTCCGGAGCCGCCTCCCGCACTCCCGCCGATTCTTTCAACATCAGGGCGAGTGCGTCGAGATCACCCTCAGCGCTTGGACGCCCGCGCTTCAGGATCGCACTCACCAAGCCAAAATCGCTGACCTTCACCTCACCCTCCCAGCTTATCAGCACATTATCGGGAGTGAGCGCGCCGTGCAGAATGCCGGGCGAGCCCGGGCTATCGGAGAGCGAACGCTGCGCGTGGTCGAGCGCTTTGGCGATCTCTGCCGCCAAAAACAACAAAACTTCAACGGATAGCTCTGGCTGGGCGGCCCGACTTCGGTCCAGCAAATTCCGCAGGCTCAAGCCAGGCACGAACTCAGTCGCGATGTAGTGGCTGGCGCGCCCCTCACTGAGCACTTCACCCATGTCAAATACCTGAGCCACGTTCGCGTGACTGAGCCGCATCGATTGCTGAGCGGCCAGCACCACCAACGCTAAGAGCTCAGGATCGGAAACAAGCTCCTCCCGAAAACACTTTATCACCAGCGTTTTCTCGAAACCTTCGACCCCAAAACTCTTCGCTTTGAACGCTTCGGTGACACGCCCGCGCCCGAGCGAGCCCGTCAGCCTGTAGCGTCCAAAGTCCACCACAGGAATTCTTCTTAGGCTCCTGGCTCGCCGTACATGGCTTCTGCGAGCTCAAAGGTGGCATTTTCGAGGCGCGCGTAGGCATCTCGCACCAAGTTGAGATCCGCGCCCGTCTCTAACATTTGGCGGAGCTGATTCATGTCTTTGCGCACCGGCTCGCAACGCTCCCCGAGCATGTCACCATACGCATCGAGCGCCTGCTCGGTGGTGTAGATCAAGGTCTCGGCTTGGTTCTTGACTTCGGCCAGGTCACGCCGCAGCTGATCGGTTTCTTTGAATTTATCCCCCTCGTTGACGAGCTTCTTCACCTCGTCTTCTGAGAGCCCACTCGTCGGTCGCACCTTGACCTCTTGGGACCTATTGGTGCCAAGATCGGTGGCGCGCACCGCTAAAATACCGTTAGCGTCGACCTGAAATTTTACTTCGATCTTGGGGACCCCACGCGGCGCCGGTGGAATGCCACTCAACTCAAACTGGGCGAGGCTTCGATTGTCGACCGCCATTTCACGTTCCCCTTGAAGCACGTGAACCGGAACAAAATGCTGATTGTCGACGCTCGTGGTGAAGATTTCGCTCTGCTCAGTGGGTACGGTGGTATTTCGCGGAATCAGCCGCGTGAAAATGCCGCCGCCGGTTTCAACGCCGATCGATAGCGGCGTCACATCCAAGAGCAAGACTTCGTCGATCATCCCCGAAAGCGCCGCGCCCTGAAGTGCGGCACCCATCGCGACCACTTCGTCCGGGTTGACCTCCTTGCTGGGATCGCGACCGAACAGCTCCTTCACTGCTTTTTGCACAGCCGGCATGCGGGTCATCCCGCCCACGAGCACTACCTGATCCACATCTTTCGGAGTTAACGCTACGTCCTTCAGCACCTGCCGGCAGACGACCAAGCTGCGCTCCACCAGATCGCGCGTGAGTGCTTCAAGCTCATTTCGTTTGAACGTTCGCTCAAGATGCAGCGGGCCCCCGGGCCCGGATGCGATAAAAGGAATATTGATTTCCGTTTCCAGCGACGAGCTCAGCTCATGCTTGGCTTTCTCCACAGCTTCGCGTAGCCGCTGCAGAGCCATGCGATCTTGGGACAAATCGAAGCTATTGGCCGTCTTGAATTCTTCGATCAGCTTCTCGATGATGCGATTGTCGAAGTCCTCACCGCCCAAGTGAGTATCACCACCCGTGCCTTTGACATTGAAAACCCCGCCTGAAATCTCCAAAATTGAGATATCAAACGTGCCACCACCGAGGTCAAAAACAGCTACCCTCTCGGCCTTCGCTTTATCCAAGCCGTAGGCGATGGCGGCCGCAGTTGGCTCGTTGATGATGCGCTTCACATCAAGGCCTGCCACCGTGCCAGCATCCTTGGTTGCCTGGCGTTGGGCATCGTCGAAATAAGCGGGCACCGTAATGATGGCCTCAGTTACAGTCTCACCCAGGTAACGCTCAGCAATCTCCTTCAGCGAAGCCAGCACCACCGATGATACTTCGGGCGGCGACATGGGCTTGCCATTCAAACTCACCCAAGCGTCGCCATTTTCGTGAGCGATCACCTGATACGAAACAATCCCCGCCTGGTGCGTCACATCCGCATCCGCAAATTTCCTGCCCATCAACCGCTTAACGGCATGGATGGTGTTGGCGGGATTAGTGGTGGCTTGGCGCTTCGCGACCTGGCCAACCAGGCGCTCGCCCTTCGCTGACAGGGCAACAACAGAAGGCGTGGTGCGGGCTCCCTCCAGGTTGGGGATCACCTTGACCTCCGGCTCCCCGGAACCTTGGATCCCCACCACGACAGCGACGCATGAATTCGTCGTCCCCAAGTCGATGCCAATCACCTTTCCCATAATCGATTACGCGTCCGTCTCGATTCCAGGGGCGCTCGGGGCCGCGGCCGCGGGAGCCTTGGCCACCACCACCAGCGCCGGCCGAATCACCCGCTCATTCATTCGATAGCCCGCCTGGGCTTCAGCCGCGACAGCGCCTGGCTCGAAGTTCGCGGTTTCGATATGAGAAATAGCTTCGTGCATCGCCGGATCGAAGGACTGCCCAACCGCGTCCAAGCGCTCCACTCCCAATTTGCCGAGCGTGTCCTGGAACTGGCGCAACACCATGTGGATCCCATCCAAGAGCGCCTTCACATCGGTGGCAGACTCGGCGTGAGCCGCGGCGCGCTCCAGATTGTCGAAGACCGGCAAGAGCTCTCTCAGCTGATCTTCTCGAACCCTACGCTCCGCATCTACGATATCGCGGCGTGAGCGTTTCCTGAAATTATCAAAATCGGCCGCCACTCGCAGCAGCTGATCTTTTAGGCGCGCCTGTTCCGTGCGAGCTACCTCCAGCGGATCTTCAACAGTTACGCCGCCCTCCCCGAGCGCTTCTTCGCTGGCCTGGGTGGGTGCATTGAGTTCAGTGAGCGTGTTGTCGGTATCTGTCACGGTGGCCGTTCAGTATATTAGTTTGGCCCGCCTTGCCAAGCTCCACCGCTGGCTTGCTCGACGATCAGCCTCCGTAGTACTATTCTGCGTACAAGGTATTACCATGGCTGGCCCGATGAAGACGGTGTCGTTCAAGCTTTCAGAAAAGCTCGACCGGGAGCTTGATGAATTGGCCCGCGTGCGAAAGTCGAGCCGCTCTGCTCTCGTTCGAGAAGCCTTGGAAGCTCTGGCAAAAAGCAAACGCAAGTCGGTGACTGAAGCTGCAAAGGATCTCGTTGGTTCGATCGAAGGTCCGTCAGATTTATCCACCAACCCGAAGCACCTATTCGGCTACGGAAAGTGACAACAGTTGTTCTCGATACCGGGCCTCTGGTAGCGCTTCTCAACAAGCGAGATCGCCAGCACGCGTGGGTCAGCGCAGTGCTGGACACCATCGAGCCACCCCTCTGGACGTGCGAAGCCGTTATTTCCGAGGCTTGCTTTCTGCTCCGTGACTTTGAGGGCGGCCGGGACGCCGTGCTCGCGTTGATAGCTCGCAGCGTCATCAAGTGCGATTTCCGCCTCGCCAACGAAATTGACGCAATCCGCGCTTTGATGAAAAAGTTTTCCGACGTGCCAATGTCATTAGCCGACGCTTGCCTGGTTAGAATGACCGAACTCGAAACTCGGCCGATTGTGCTCACAATGGACAACGATTTTCGTGTCTATCGCAGAAACCGCCGACAAACGATTCCTACGCTGATGCCTCCCCGCGGCGCTGGCTAAGCCGGCAATCTGAGGGATGACGGGCGAAAACCTCGCCCTACAGCCCGAACTTCTCGATCTTGTAGATGAGCGCGCGTCGGGAGATCCCGAGGCGTCGCGCCGCGCGGGTTCGATTGCCGGATTCTTCAGCTAGTGCCTGAGCAAGCGTGGCTTGTTCCAGCGCTTCTAGCTGAACGTTCAGCTCCGCTTTGGGCAGGGCTGCACCGGACTGAAATTTGGCAAGGCTCGGCGGCAGGTGCATCAACTCAACCTGAGTCTCAGCCAAGACGAGCGCGTGGCTTACCGCGTTTCGCAGCTCGCGTACATTTCCTGGCCATGAGTGTTTTTGAAACGCTAAGGCGACCGCGCTTGAGAGTACGGGGGGGCGCCGTTGCTCACGCTCGGCGAGGTTCCGCAAGAACATTTGAGCGAGGGGCAATACCTCACTTGGCCGCTCCCTTAATGGGGGAACATGCAGCGTAAACCCGGCAAGGCGATAGTAGAGGTCCTGTCTGAATCGCCCTGATGCGATGTCCGCTTCAAGTGGGCGATGCGTGGCGGCAATCACACGCACATCGAGCGCAATGGGGCGCACCGATCCGAGCCTGCAAATGGTTCCGTCTTCTAGGAACTTCAGTAGCTTTGCTTGTAGAGCTGGTGGCATCTCTCCGATTTCGTCCAGAAACAGGGTGCCCCCGTTGGCACTTTCGACGTAGCCCAACTTCTGCCGATCAGCGCCTGTGAACGCACCATGCTCATAGCCGAATAGTTCGCTTTCGAGCAGATTATCCGGGGTCGCGGCGCAGTTCAGGTGCACGAGCGGCGCGCGGCGACGCGGCCCACCGCGATGAATGGCGTGCGCGACCACCTCTTTGCCGACTCCCGTTTCGCCCAAGATTAACACCGCAGTGGTTGACTGACCCAGGCGTTGGCAAACTGAAAAGACGCGGCGCATCTCCCGATCGGCCACCACAATGTTGTCGAGCTCGGGAGGGGTGGGCAAGCCACCTTCCACCCGCTGAACCTGGCGTACCACAGCCAGGACCGCGTCTACGGAGCCAACTTGAACGCGATCGCCGCCTCCAAGGAACTCGCGATTCCCTATCACGCGTCCATTCAAACGCGTCCCGTTGCGACTCTGCAAATCTTCGACAAACACGCTGTTTCCATGCCGAAATATGCGGGCGTGGCGGCGCGAGATTCGCTTCTCGTCCACCCGGACCGTTGCGCCTTCACCTCTGCCGATAATAACTTCCGCTCCCGGTTCGAGTGGGTACGTCTCAAGCGCGCTGGCGTGCGACACCAAGAGAAAGTAGTGCCCGGGTTGCTCTGACTCCGCGTCAGCATCAACGTGCTCGGTGGCGGTAGGATCCAGCAGCTCTCCTTGGTTGGTGACCCCCGACCGCCCCGCCCAAGCCGAGGCGTTCACCATACGGTACCGTGAAGCTTGAGGTAGGCGGCAGTGGCGCCGGGTTCCAGGGTGACGCGGAGGGTTTCTACGCTCTTGGATTGCAGCATGTACCAAGTAAGGCCGGAGGCAAGCAGTGTGCCGCCCGCGACGCTTAAGACCGTGGATGCGTGCGCGGAGCTCCGAGCTCGCTCGAGCACGCCCGGAGCACACGCGTGGGATTCAGCGTGGCACCCATCATTTCGCCGCTCAAGCGCAACATAGCCAAAGCCAAGACCGAAGACCATGCTTGCTGCCCCAACCGCCGTTAACGCAAGCGGAGCGACTGGCTGGGCAAAGAATCCAGCATCTAGTTTCTCCGACATAGATGCCGACAGGGGCTTAGAAGGAAAGTGCACAGAAAAGGATGCCACCACAAGCCGTACGGTCTCCCCTTCGCGGAGCGTCACGGTTCCGCCCAGAACCTGGTGACCCGATTGGCTGACAGACACCTGATACGTTCCGGCATCGAGCTCGATCGGCTTACCCGGAAGCTCGGCGTGGAACGAGTAGTCGTCAATGGCGACGCGATAAGTTCGCTCGGTGTTCTGACTGCGCGGAAGGTCGATGATCAGTCTTGGAATGCGCTGGTCGAGGCTTTGCCGGCCTGCTTCCGCCAGTTTCGCCCAGAGACGGCGCGCTGGATCAGGATCCTTTGCGGAAAGGTCGGCAAGAGTTGCGAGAGCCTGCCGGGCAGCTCTCAGGCGCCCCAGACTTTCCTGAACGCGCGCCAGGTTCTTGAGCGCGCCAAGGCCTTGCGGGTCCAAAATTAGCGCCGCTCGGAAGCTTAGCGCAGCCTTCTTGCATAAGTCTACATCTCGCACTGGTGTTAGCCTGCATTCACCATCTTGCATCTGCTGCACCCCCCGCAAGAAGACTTGGCGGGCTGCCTCCGACGGCTTCGCCGAAGCCAGACTGGCGGTGAGGAGCGTCAGAACAAAAACGCCGAGGGGCCGAAGAGCGCGCAGCATCTTAGGTGCCTCTGTTAGTAGCTCAGGTCCGAATCCCACAGCGCCATGGAGTTCGATTGGACGTTTGACCGCGACCTGGTCCCCGTGGCCATCTCGTTAAGTTTCTTTGGGCTAAGTTTCTTTGGGCTAAGTTTCTTTGGGCTAAGTTTCTTTGGGGAGGGCTTCTGGTGCGCCTCCTCCGCGCAGTCTTTCGGGTCAGGTTGGCTGGCAGGTCTGCGTGAAGTGGTGGAGCCTGCCGCGACTGTGGTGGTGGCGACTGTGGTGCTTGTGGCTAAGGCCGACGCTGCAGGAGGCAGCGAGCCGTCCCCGGCCGAGGGAGAGGGCGAAGCGGCATGGGAATTATCGGCCCCAGAGCGAGCCCCCCCCAGTGTTGTTGCCAGCACCGCGAATGCGGTCAAAAGGATGAAGCGGGCGTTTCCGGGCCTCGATCGCTTCGGACGCATGATGGTCGAGGTCACCGACACAAGCACAGATTCTGGGCCGTTCAGCTGGAATGCGATGTGCGGAGATGCCGGAATGGCGGGCGTGAACGCATTCGGCTCTTGGGCCCCACGCGAACGCGACTCGCTCTCGGTGTGCCCCGGATCCGTATGCCGGGCTTCTTCTAAAAGTTGGTTGGTTGGCAGTTGGTTGCTCGAAACCGGATTCTGTTCGGTCAGCCGAGCAGTGGGACGTTGAACCTCCAACGACTCCAGGCCGAGACTCCACTCCAAGGCGCGGGCCATTTGCTTGGCGTCGGCAAATCGGTCGATAGGCCGCTTGGCTAGCGCGCGCTCCACCCAGGCATCAAACGACTTCGGAATGGAAGGCTCCACTTCAGAAGCAAGCGGCGGCGCCGCGCCCAGGATGCGAGCCACAAGGTCAGCGCGTTCGCCAAACGAAAAGGGAGTTCGGCCCGTCGCCATGCGGTAAGTGAGAACGCCAACAGCCCACAGATCAGCTCGGCCATCAAGCTGGGGCTCCCCCAGGATTTGCTCAGGGCTCATGTAGCTCAAGGTGCCAACGAGAGACCCGCTTGGCGACGTATCGTCTTCTTCCTCAAGGCAGGCCTTGGCTACCCCGAAGTCGAGGAGTTTTACGAGAAAATCGTCATCTTCGCGAAGCCGCGTCAAAAATATGTTGGCGGGCTTGAGGTCTCGGTGAACTACCCCTTCAGAATGCGCGACCCCTAGGGCTTTGGACAGGTGACTGACGATCCGGGCAATGTCGGCAAGTGGCAGCGTGTGTTCGCGAGCCAGGTTCTGGGCCAGTGATTCGCCCGAGAGGAGCTCCATCACCACGAACGGCATCTGACCAAAAGTGCCATGGTCGTAAACGCGAGCGATGTGCCGCGACATCTCCCCGAGGCGAGCGGAAAGCCGGGCTTCGCGCTCGAAGCGAGCCAATGCGGACTGGGTGAGTTGACCCGGCGCCAGGAACTTGACAGCGACATCATGCCCTAAGGTCCGATGACGGGCTTTCCACACAACACCCATCCCCCCGCGCCCGATGCACGCGATAAGTTCGAACTTATCGGCTACCAGCATGCCCGGGTCGAGACGCGGCAAAGGTTCTGGGACTCGGGTTGCAGCCACGGCGTGTGCGCAGACTATAGCTCCATCATTACTTCAATGACACGCGCACCCAGAGTCGCTCTGTGACGGTTTGCGGTCACACGAGTGACAATTCGTGTGCGTGGGGGGAGCGCCCGGCACCCCCAAGGCTGATGACTCTCCTACGGTTTTGCGGCGTCCTTCCCAGCTGCCTTCGCGTTCATAATCGACGCAGCAATGGCGAAGACTTTTTCAGTGGGTCGCTGCTGCGCCAGCTTCTGATAAAGGCTCGCCGCTTTTCCAAAATCACCAGCCGCCGCTGCATCTACAGCGTGCCGCTCCAGCGTTGTGTCGGTGGCCGTTTTACGCACTCCCCTAGCTACTGCCGGGTTTTGGTCTACTTTCGGCGTGGGGACTGCTGGCTGCGACGACCCCAGTTCCTTTCCGGACAGCGCCTCCGGGACTGACGGAACCCTGCCATTGCCAGCAGGTAAGGTTGGGGCTTCGTGGACGGCCTGAGACGTTGGCGAGCGCACCATGATGCGCCCCGCCTGGACATTTCGGGCGGCAGAAACCTTCGACAACACAACGCTACCCAGGGCCAACACGGCGCATACAAACACTGCACCAAGCTGAATCTTGCCGAACCAGCGTCGGGCTCGCTTCGACTTCAGGGTGATCGTCATCTGCGCCGCGCCGGCGTCCCCGTCGACAACTGCGTTCCCCACCACTGCGTTCCCCACCACTGCAGGCTCTGTGCGCAAAGAGAGCCCCGCTGGCTTGGCAGTGCAACTGGTCCCCAATCGATCGCTGATATCGCACAGTCGCTGCAGGGTGCGGCCGTCCTCGTTGTCCAAGTCGTGCAGCAATTGGAGAACCCGGCGAGCCTCAGCGAGGTCAGCGCGTTGTTCGTAAAGATCGGCCAAGCAGTGCAGGAGCTCAAGGCGTCGATGAGCATCCAACGACGCAGTTAGTTGATGCTCGATCTGTTCCGGGGTGGCTACGGGGGAGGCCTCGGAAGTCGCCCTTGAGGTGGGCTTCTTGTGGACGGGGGCCTCCGGGCTTTCTAGGCGTTTCACTTGTCGGTGGAGCGCCTCTATTGTGACCGGATCGCCGAGCTGCTGTGTCGCGCGCCGCAACATTTCGGTCAGTTCGTAGCGCTCCGTCTCGCGGTCATCCAGCGCGCCCACTTCGTCCGGGAAACTACTCATCACGTAGGTGCATTCGTCGTCGAGTGGCTCGGCGAGACTGGTGACTGGCGGTTTCCACACTCGCGTTGCCGGTTCCTCTTCGTCAACAGGTTCCAGATCCCCTGGAACTTGGGGCGGCGTGGGTGCGGAAGTTGCCAGTAGCTGTTCGAGTTCCAGCAACACCGCGGCAAGGCGCAGCTGAAAAGCGGGATCTTGGGGAGCGCTGACGATCAAGTGCTGAAGGTTGAGTGGGTTAGTTGCCGAGGGCATGGCCATTCCTTTCGCGATTTCTCTGATCCAGTGCCGGCGGCAGCTCGTAGCCTGCTGCCAACAGCAGCTCCGCGCAGACCGGCGTGTAGCCGGTTGGCAAGAGTTCACTTCGCACGTTCTTTTCGGCGTCCAGCCCGTGGAACTCGCGCCTAAATAGATCCTGAATTTCGTACTTTTGTTGCTCTTGGCTGTAGCCACAAATCTCCGAAATGTGCGTCACCTTCCTTGAGCCATCCCGCAGACGGGATACCTGGACCACGATATTGATGGCCGAAGCAATTTGTGCCCTCAATGCTGGCAATGGTAAGTTAACATCGCTCATCATCGCCATCGTCTCCAACCGCGTGAGCACGTCGCGCGGATAAGTGGCATGCAGAGTTGTAAGACAACCCCCGTGACCGCTGGTCATGGCTTGTATCAGATCCAGTGCCTCGCCACCGCGCAATTCTCCGATCACAATGCGATCCGGACGCATACGAAGCGTGGTCTTGAATAGGTCACGAATGCTCACTTGCCCTCGTCCTTTCGCGTCGGCCGCACGTGCTTCCAGCTGCACGACGTGGGCGCGCTGCAACTGGAGCTCCGCCGAATCCTCGATGACGATGACTCGTTCGTGTTCCGGAATGAATGACGAAAGCGCATTCAACATGCTCGTCTTGCCGCTTGAAGTGCCGCCCGCCACCACCACGTTGAGCTTGGCTCCGACAAGCACTTCCAAGACTTGACTGACTTCGGGCGTAAAACTTCCAAACTTGAGCAATCGCTCGACCGTCAATGTTTCTTGGAAAAATCGGCGGATCGCAACGCTGGGCCCGTTGCGAGCGATAGGCGGGAGCACCGCCGCAATGCGTGAGCCATCTGGGAGGCGACCTTCGAGGATGGGGCGCTCCTCGTCGACAAACTTACCAGAATACTGGGCAATATTGCGCAGCGCAGCCAACAAGGCGCGCAAGTGGGGAAATACGTCTGGAACTTTGGCGAGCTTGCCGCGACGTTCGACGTAGATGCAATCAACACCGTTGATGAGGATCTCGCTGACCTCGGGGTCGTCCAAGTAGGCTCGAACGGGCCACAAGAGATCGAGCAGCGTCGCTTCAAAGATACGTTGGGGGATCACGGTAACCTCGTCAAGAGCGCGTTCTCAGCCTCGGCCGCATGGGAACCGTGGGGAGCGAGCGCCAAGTAGGATCGAAAATATTGGTCCGCTTGCCCAGGGTTCTGCCCAAGGTCACGGGAAAAAACCCCAACGCTGAACTGCACATTGGGGTCGGTGGGTAGCTCGCTTGCGGCGCGTATTAGGTGTGAACGTGCGTTGGTCACGTCGCCAGTCGCGGCGTACAGCGATCCGGTGAGGAACCTCAAGGTTGAGTTCTTGGGCGCCACACGCAGCGCATCTTCCGCGTGCTCCAAGGCCACCCTGTAGCGCCTAGAATCGATACACACACGCAACAGGCTCGGGAGCACTCGCTCGCTCGGCGCGCCCGCTTCGAGCGCGGCGACTAGGTATTGCTCTGCGCGAATCAAGTCTCCGTTTTGGGCGAAATCAAGGCCGCGTCGACGCAGGTATTCGCCATCGGAGAGAGTGGGCGCAGCAGTGACTTTCGGTGGATGAAGACTCGAACCCGAGCAGCCGCAAAGCAGACTGGCCAGGCCGAGCGCAAGAATGATGGTGCGTGCGTGGTATATCATAGGGTTTGCCTTTAGCGAGCCCCAGGGAGGCGTCGACGATCACGCAGAGCTTTGGTCTCGTCCCGAGTAAAACGGCCAAGGGCGATCACCCACTCGACGTACGGCCCGCTGCGACCCTCAAGCAACGACAGCAGCGCGGGCACCTCGCGGTCCATGGCAAGGATGTCGCCAACCGCATAGGCGTGCTGCAGGCGCACCGAGCGAGCATGGTAGTCTTCCTTGATTTTTTCGCGCAGACGGCGGGCCATTTGTTGAGTTGGCACCGCGAGTTCGTGTCCGGCTGCTGCAAAGCACGCGTGGGCGACTTCGAAAAGCCGCACCGCCTCCACCCCGTCACGCGGCCAAAAAGGGCTCCGCTCACGTTTTGCGAGCGCGACGCGCAGGCGTTCTTGTCCAACAGCCACGTTGGTTCGCACATCTCTGCTAGGACAATTTACCGGCTGCTGGTCGAAGAGCGGCGGCGCCTCGTCGATTCCGGCCGGGCGCAGCGTCTGGGCAGAAGCCAGGTGCACGAGGAGCGCGATTGCGCCAAACACGGGCAAGAGAACCAGTGGCAAGAGCGGGGAACGCTGCTTCTGTGCGCTTTCTGTCTCGACCACCTCAACCCAAATCCTCGTGTCTGAGATCATGAGGGGGGCATCCTTGCGCCATTCACTTTCGGTAACGGCCTGGGTCCCGAGCGTTAGCATCGGCTCCGCTACGAGCGCTCGCACTCTTACCGTGCGACCATCGATCACCACATCTGCTTGTTCGCGGGCAGCGATCGCGGCGGGCAACAGAACCTCGCAGTGCGCGCCGCTGCCGATGAGCGCCCTTTCTGACTCGACCAGCAATTCTTCGGGAGCTCCTTCGCCGTGCTGAACGCGGAACTTGAGGCCCAGGTGCTTCCCTTGGCTCATGTTAAGGTCTCCATCATTTGCTCCATCATCTTCTGAGTGGGGAGCAAGATCAGTACCATCGTGACGCCAACCATCATGAAGATGGGCAACACCATCTTGGAGTTCATATTCTGAGCTGCCTGTTGTGCCATGTGGGTGCGTTTGGTGCGCGCAACGCCCGCCTGGATCTGCAATACCGCGGCCACCGGGTTTCCGTGTGCCTCCGCTTGAACCAATGCCTGGACCAGCTCTCGAACGGCCTCGCTCGGAGTTCGATCTTGAAACGTGAGGAGTGCGTCGCGGCGCGTTCGCCCCACCTCAAGCTGTTGCAAGAGGAACCGGAGTTCATCGATCAAATAGTCGTTGGGGCTGCGCGATTTTTCGACAACTTTGAGGAGTGAGCCGGGGAAATCCATACCAGCGCTCATCGTGAGCGCCAAAAGATCGATCGCGTACGGCAAGCCACGATTGATGGACTTCATTCTCAGCTCACGCTCCTGATCAACGCGAACCCCCGGCCACACCGCTCCCACCATCAGTCCTAACAAAATGGGCCATAATCCCACGCGATCAGCAAACCAGAAGGAGACAGCAAAGCCAGCCGTTCCACCAGCGCACGCACCAAGGCCGATGAGAGCCACGAATTCCTCGGGGGTGATGCCAAGGAAATCGCCTGCGTAGGTGAGCTTTGCATCCAACTTCTTTCGCCATCGGGCGCTCATCCAGCCGCTCACGCGCACCCCGAACCAACGCACGAGAGGCTCTAATTCAGCCCAAGCAGCGCTGTGCAGGAGTGCCCGCTGACGCTTCAAACCTCGCATTCCGAGTCGTGAGGCGACGCGGGTTGGCCTTGATGCCACGAGGAAGGTCACCACGCTGAGCACGATGCCAAGAAAACCCACGCACAAGTAGCGCCAATGGACGTAAGTAATGTTCATACGTCAACTCGCGTGACCCGGTAGCCAAGGTACAGGGCAACGAGGTAGGCGGCCGCGCACTGACCCAGAATGACTTTCCCGCTCAACGAACGCAGGAGTGGTTCATAGGCGTTCGGGAGCACCAGGGGCAGGCCCAGGCCGATGAGCAGCGTCGTTACGCCTGCCACTCCAAGTGAGAACTTGGCACGCTGGGTTACCGCCAACGTCATCTTTTCAAGTCGCTTGGTTTCCCTCAGCGAGGCGGCGGTTTCTTCCAAAATTCTCGGTAAATCGCCGCCCATTTGGCGTCCGATCAGGAGCGCTGAAATCACCACGTCCAGGGATTTCACTCCCACTCGGTTCGACATGCTGAGTAGCGCTTCATCCAGAGCCAGGCCGAGGCGCATTTCCTTAATGGCTAGTTCAAGCTCCTGCGCCAGCGGCTTGGTAGTCACGATCGATGTTTGCTCAAGGGCCGCACCGATGCTGGCGGTTGTCTTGAGTCCATTCGAGAGCGCAAGCGCGAAACCGTTCACTTGGTCATCGATCTGTCGCCGCCGCTTGAGGCAGCGAGCTCGAATAGTGAGCGGAGGAACCAGCACGACGCAGAGGGCTGCAGCGAGTAGCCAACGTGATCCAAGAAAAACGAAACCTGACGTCAGACCGAGCGCAAGGCCGACCTGAGTGAGCGCGATTGTTTTGCCTTCCTTCCAAATGAACAGTCGTCGGAGGCCGGCGTCGATGCCCAGCACGTAGCGGGCTCCCACGCGCTGGGCGAGCGAACGCGGATTACTGAGCGAGGTGAACGTCGTCATACCCACACCCCCACACAAAAGCCCGGCACCGACCCATTTCAGGGCCGCTACACTCACGCCCACGCTGCCCAGATCGAAGGCGTTACTCACAGAAACGGGCCACTTTCATCGACCAAACCGTGGGTCACGAAGTCTTCAATGAACGATGGCAGATAGCCTGTCGGACAAAATTCGCCCTGCACACGCCCCCCCGGCACAGTGCCTGTCACTTCATATTCGAAGATCGGTCGCACTTCCGTGTACCCATGCGCATCGATATCGCACACCTCCGAGATGCAGGTCACCTTGCGACTGCCATCCGACATGCGTGACTGCTGAATCACCAGATCGATGCTGCGAGAAATCTGTTCGCGGATGGCGCGGGCAGGCAGATCCATGCCCGCCATGAGCACGAGCGTTTCTAAGCGGGCCAGTGCCTCAACGGGCGAATTGGCGTGAATCGTCGTGAGTGATCCATCATGTCCCGTGTTCATCGCTTGCAACATATCAAGCGCCTCACCGCCACGACATTCGCCAACGATGATGCGATCGGGGCGCATTCTGAGCGCGTTCTTGACCAGGTCTCTGATGGTGTAGGCACCCTTGCCTTCCATATTGGCAGTCTTGGTTTCGAGCGAGACCACGTGGGGTTGGCGCAGCTTGAGCTCGGCGGCATCTTCGATGGTCACGATGCGCTCGGAGGCAGGGATGGCGCCGGAAAGCACGTTGAGCAGGCTGGTCTTCCCACTGCCCGTGCCCCCCGAGATCAGCATGTTCTTCTTGGCGGCCACGCTGTGATTCAAAAATCTGCCCATTTGCGCTGAAATGGAGCCAAAACCCAGCAAGGTCTCAAGCGTGAACGGCTGCTTTGAGAACTTGCGAATCGTGATGCAAGTGCCGTTGATAGCCAGCGGACGGATCACAGCGTTCACCCGAGAACCATCGCGCAACCGCGCATCGACGATGGGTGAAGATTCGTCGATACGGCGCCCAAGCGGCGTTACGATGCGCTCAACGACAGCCCGCACGCGCTCGTCGTCGGTGAAGAAGGTCTTCGTCTTTTCCAGCTTGCCTGCACGTTCGACATAAATCGTGAACGGGTTGATGACCATGATCTCGGTCACACTCGGATCAGCGATGAGGGGCTCCAAAGGCCCCAACCCGAGAGCTTCCTCTGCCAACTCACCGATCAGGTCTTCTCGGTTCACACTGGGCGGGACGTCGTGGCCAAGCTCCAGCACGATGCGCTTTAAGGCCGTGAGCACCCGAGGACGGAGTGAAGGGTCGTTCAGCGTCCCGACATCGACGCGCGCCAGATCCAGGTTATCCAGTAGGCGTTGATGAATGCGCCGGCGAAGTGCGATCCAATCGGCGCGGCTGAGGCCACCCTGCACAGGGGACGGACTCGGTGGCTTCTCGGGTTCAACGTTGACCGGCAGCGTCATGGCGTTCACCTGTAGCTCGGAGGCGAATGGGGATAGGACTCCCGCTCGGTGATATTTCCGGAGAAGTGCTCAAAATGGTCCATGGCGTCCTGCACCATGTCGAACGATTTTTTGGGTACGGCCTCGACAATGCTCGGCACAATGAAGACGGCGCCTTCAGTGTCGGTTTCACTGTTGGTGTGGCCGCCGAACAGGAGGCCCAGCACAGGGATTTGGCTTAGGAAAGGCACGCCTGTCACCGAGTGCGTCTGCGATTGCGTCCGAATCCCGGAAAGCACCAGCGACTGACCGAGCTTTAAGTGAATCAAGGTCTCGATATGGGCCGTTTGTCGGCCAGGCAGGGTTGCGGTTCCGGCCGGGGCCGTAAGATCCGCTACATCCGCCTGAAGACTGATATGGAGATCGCGACGCGTCATATCGTAGCGCGGCTCGACGGTGACGTTGGTTCCGAAGGGAATCGCTTGAATGGTCCCTGTGAGGCCGGTGGCAACCGCAAAGTTCTGTTCGCCGCCGCTATTGAAGGTGGCTTTGGCACCGCTCGTGGTCACCACTGTGGATTGCTTCAACACTTTGGCCCAGCCCTGGGTTGCTGCGAAGTCGAGAGATGGCAGTATTTGATCAAAGGTTGCGCGAGCGCTGGTCGTGTTGGTCACCAAATCTCGAGAGTAACTGATCGCTCCCGCGCCAATTCGATTTGGCCAAGAAACCCCAACGCCATAGTTGGAGTTCTTGTTGAACTGCACAAAATAAAAATCAATTCGAATGTTGATGAGCTGCTCCGGTCCGACCGAACCGACCACGACCACCGACTCAACCTGCCCCGGATAGAGCTCAGATATCAGCTTCAAGCGTTTGGCATCCGCCTCCGTATTCACTCCACCCTCCAAGAAGAAGCGCGCACCGATACGGCGTATGCGCACCCCGGTAGTACCCACCAAGAGTTGCTCGAGCTCACCCAGCACCGTTTTTGGCTCACGCGCAAAGACATCGACAATATACGTGATTTCCTTGCCATCGCGCAGGATGAAGAGCACGCTCGTGCTGCCCGCGCGAATGCCTGCAAAGACGAACTGTTTAGCATCGGGTGTTAACTTGACTTCGACTATGCCCGGGGCGCCGATCGAGTAGCTTCCCACTAGGCCCGCGGGGAGCGTGCGGTTTTGTCCAACCACTATGTCCAATTGTGCGGTTTCTTTGACTTCTGTCGATGAGCGCTCAAGCGGCGTTTGCGCGGGGCTGGGCACCTGTGCTCCCGCCCAAGCACTGAAGAACGAGACGGCGAGAGCCACGCCTGCATGGCGCCAGAACTTCACCGTAATGCCTCCATTCGCGCAGGGCCTTGCGGGCCACTCGCAACCGCTGCGCGTTTGTCCGCTTCAGCGAAGATGCGAGAGTTGACGTCCGCCATTCCATCCTGAACGTTGACATCCTCGGGGCTCCTGAGCGCCACGGAAAGCGTCCCGCGGTCGGATGCGGCAGCGAGGATCTGTGATTGCGGCAGCGTTACACTGAGCGCCAGCTCCCGCCCCTCCGCGCTCACCGAGGAATTGCCTTGAACCGTGGAGCCCCGCGCCAGGACGAGCACGTTTTGGAGCAATACTGAGCTCACGCGATGTTCGGTGCTCTCCTGTTGCATGAAAATAGCGACCACGTCGACCCTGTCCCCGGGCTGTACCAACAGCGCGGCGCGCCCTGAGGCCTGGATCACGTACGCTCGCATTCCGGGTTGAATGAGCGCGCTCACGTTGTTGTTCTGGTCGGTTAGATCGGCCACATCGGACCAGAGCAACAGATCCTGCGCTTGCAAGCCGGTGTTGACTCGTAGGCCAATGACCTGTTGGCGGTCGGAGGCGCGCACCGAACGGGTGAGGAGGTAGGCTTCGGGAATATCGCGCTCAGCGAGATCGATGGCTTTGATTTGTTCACCCGGCGCGAGGCTGCGCAGTACGACCAGCACGCTCTGCTTGGGTCCGCCTGAGATCTCTGCCTCAAGTCGCTTCATGTAGCTCAGCAATAGAAATACGCCCATGATAGCGACCGCGATAGCGATCAATGCGGGTCGCGTGGATTGTCCCATTCGCAATTGAAGTTTGGGCATGCTCTTCACTTTGCCACTCCCAACTCGTGTCGTCCGCAGCTCACGAAGGCCTCCCTTGCACACTTCGTGACAACGACCTCTTCCCCTTTTGGACGCGCCCAAGTGGCCATTCCTAGCCACTCTACTAGGGGTCTTGTCCGCCCGAGTGATGCAGCTGACAACCTTCAGTGGTCACGACAACCCGCGTGAGACAACTTCCGGTGGTCTCAGCCCGTCGGTGCCCAACGAAGCGTGTCGTCCTGATGTGAGCGATTGCCCGAGTGCTTCCACACATTGGCCAGAAACGGCCGCCCCGCAAAGCTTGGCAACGCTCTTGCAATGTCCGAATGACTACCCGCACTTCCTTCCCAGCGTGGTCAACAACGATTCATCCAGAACTCGTGAGGACAGCCAATGAAGCACATCGTCTCGCACACCATATTTGTCGCCCTTGTGGCTGGTGGTCTCGGCTCCACGGTCCCCGGTTGCAGTGCAGGCTCTGCCCAGGAACCGACGGTCCAAAGCCCTCAGATCCCGTCGGATGCCCTCCAGCTGGCCGCGTCGGAAGACACCGTAGCAGAAACCGGAGTTCATGCGTGGGGCATCACGATCGATCAGAATGGTGCAACTTGGGCGACTGGGTACGACGCCGAAAGCAAACCCGTCACCCGCATTTCGTTCAAGTCGAGTGTTGGGAGCGAGGGCGTCCCCGAGGTGAACATTACGGTGGCGTTCCCCAAGAGCGCACAGGGTTCGCTGACGCTCAAGTTCCACCAAGATCGCATGGAGGGCGTGCACACGTTTCTCGAACACCCTGAGGGGTTGAAGCTGGCCGAAGCCATGCAAAAGGACGTGGGCCAAATCGATCTCAGCGGGCTCAACGCTGCCGAGATGGGGAAGTCTTTGGCCGTGGCTCCAACTGGCACCCTGCCCATCGCGCTTGGGCAAAGTAATCCGATCCCCAACACCAGCACGCCACTCTCGGGGACGAGCACCCCCCTCTCCAAACAAGGACCCCAGTTGGTCGCATTAACAGGCATCTGCCTCATCAATGGATCCGGAAGGGGCTGTGGGGGGAAGCTGTTGGCGACGGTCGGGAGCTGCGGAATGACTTTCTTTACGTGTTCGGTGGCGCTCGGAAGTGCGACCGCATCCGCGGGCTGTACGACCGTGACGTTGGGGGCCTGCTCTTTCACGATTCCGATTCCGCTGATCGCGGCTGGCCTCTGCGGATACTCTAGCGCAGGCTGCATTGGCAATATCGCCGACCTCAACGACCATGGATGTGGCATCAGCACCACCTGCTGAGCCTCACCAAGCCTGTGCGGAGAGGAGCAAGCACGTGGCCCGCGCAACCGAAGCCGTAAACCGTAAAATGCGTCAACGAGGAGCCGCTCTCGTCGACACTCTGTTTACAACATCAGCACTCTTCGCGTCAGTTTTCGTCGTCGGCGTGGGCCTCAGAGCTCTCGGCAACAGGTTAGCCGCCGACTTCGAAAAAGCTGAAAATACGATTTTGGAGCCGGCTGAGTAGCTGGTTTCAGGAAAACCCAATTGCAACCGCATCCAACAACACCCAAGCTAAGGAACGAAACAATGACCCTCAAAGCCTTCTTCTCAAGACTCATTGGCTGCCGTCGCGGCGAAGATCTCACCGAAGGTTCATCCGCGCTCTCGAAGATGGGCAAAGTGACCCTGGCCGCCTTGGCGATATCCGGTGCCGCAGGAACCGTGGTGATGTCCCAAAACGCCGCCACGGGCTCCGAGAACAAAACTGCTACGGACATCACGAGCGTCACCGGCGCGCCCGCTCCCGCGGCGCCGCAGAAGCTTGAGACCCCGTTCGGCAAGTGATCCATCCGGAACTCTCTCGGGAACGACGTCTGGTTTCCTCAAGCCAGACGTCTTTCCCGGAGCGGGCCACGCACAGCAATTGACGCGACCGATTCAATCCCGACTGGAGACTTTCCGTGAAGCACACTGTACATCCGTCCTTACGACCTGCCTTGGTGGTCCCTGCAACGCGCCTGAACTTGCGGTTGCGAACCAGGCAGCTGTGCATGGATCCTCGTGGTAGCAGTGAGTTGAGCGTTTCGACGCTTCTAGTTCTTGGCGGAGTCGCCTGCGTAGGCATTGTCTTGCCGAGCTTGGTGAACTCGGCACACACCATGGGAGACGTGTTCAAAAGTCAGGTATCGGTGCTGGCCGGTCAGTCCTCGCCGGGTGGCAACGGATCGCCACAGGGCAACGGCTGGAGCATTTCCGTCGGGCAAAACGGCGTCTCCGCGAGCGGGCCACAGGGCTCTTTTAGCGCCGGACCACGGGGGGCTTCGGCGAGTGGTTCCAATCGACCGACCCCGGCACAGAGCGTCCCGCCGATAGTTCGGGGTGGCGCCCGCATTGTCGACTGAAACCTACGCCGCCAAGGAGGAGTGTTGGCTATGAGTTGGAACCACCCTGAGCTGATGTTCGCTCTCGCCTTGGGGCTCGCGGCCGCGGCCTTTGACTTGAGAACGCGCGAGATCCCTAATCGTCTCACCTTGAGCGTGCTTGTTGTAGCCCCTCTCTGGCATCTGACACAGGGTCTGTTGGCGCACGGTCCTTGGGTGGGGTTGAAATCGTTGGGGCTGAGCTTCCTCGGGATTCTGGTGTGTGGAGTTTTCCCGGCTCTCAGCTTCGCGCGCCGAGAAATGGGCGGGGGTGACGTCAAGTTGTTCGCGGCGCTTGGGGCGCTGTGTGGGCCGCGCCTAGGATTTGACGCCCAGGCATTTACCTTCCTGCTCACGCTGTCGATCGTGCTTCCCTGGCGTCTCTGGCAGCATCGGCTGTTTTTTACTGCCCTTCGAAACGTCTGGCTGCGCGTGAAGAACCCACTCGTGGTGGAGGCAAGTCGCAGCAAAATCACGCCATTTGCGCTGCCGCCCGTGGCGTTGGCGCCTTGGATCTTCGTCGGATTGACACTCGCGATGTGGCGAAATGGAGTGTTCGTATGAGGTCGCGACGCTGCAGCCACAGCGTTGATCCTTGGCAGCGGCTTCGAACGCGGCGTAACACTCGCGGTCAGATTCCAGCGAGCTTGCTCATGCACCTCATGCTGGGCACGTTCGCCGTCGGTATCTTTCTCTACAATGTGCAATTGAATCGCGCGTATGCTGGCTGGGATATCGTCGAGGATGCGGGTTGGGTCGCGGCCGATGTTGCCAACAAAGTGTTGTGTGCAAGCCCCGGTGCATTCGGGGGAGCCCCGCTTGGAGATACCGAGGGGCCCCGCGCCGACGCCGTCTTTGCGGCGGTCAGTTCTCGCCTAAAGCTCGTGACCCCGCTGCCGAAGGAGGCGTGCAGCCTCAAATTTGACCGCCTCAAGGTTCAGCCGGGGTCTCCCTTAGGAGTTAATCTGGAATGTATCGTTGACTGTCCCATTCCCATAGCAGGGCCGGTGCTGTGTTCGGGAGGCAAGCTGAAATTGACCGCCGAGCACACTATTCAGCCAGCCGGTTGCGATCGAAAGTGAACTCGTGCGATTCCTAACCAACACTCCTCGCACTCGCCTCATTCACGCATCGGGAGGCGTGCTCGTGCTCACCACGTTTCAGGCTTTTTTGGGCGCGATCACGATTGGTTTGTCTCTGTTTCGAGGGAGCGAAACGACGCTCAGCGCACACCATCACGCCGTACTCTCGGAGGCCAATTCTGCGGCGGCCATTCTAGGGCAATATCATGCTCGCTCAGCTAACGCCGTCACGACGAATAACACGATCTGTGCTGGACTCTTGGGCCCGCGTTTCAGCGTGGAAGCGGACAACATATCGATGGACGAGTCCGCAATGATCGCGTGTCCGCAATCCGACCACTATCACCGCAAGGTCTGCGCCCAGTACAAGGCCAACAAGCCGCGTGCTGCGAGTAAGCTGGCTTGGATTCGGACTCAGCAAACGACCATCTGCCGAGCCTTGAGCCAAATGTCCGGCAAGCTCGACGGGATCATGAGCTTGCGCGCGCTCGGCATGGCACGGGGAAATGCAGAGTCGAATCGCGCGGGGGTTCGCATCGAAATGGATGACGCTTCGGGTACTTCTTCGCCCTGGGGAGGCAACAGTTTCGGCGAATCCTGCAAGCTTGCGTCAAACGATGCCAAGGCTTCCAACATGGTGGGCCACGGCTTTCCGCTTCTGATGGATCTCATGGTGCCGGGGCTACCCAAGGCGTTGATTCAGCGGGCTCCTCAGCTCTTCTGCGCGGTGCAAGGAGGACTTCCGGTCAAACTGCCGGAGATCCCATCGGTCAACAAGAGCACGCGAGAGATCTGCGAGGGCCTTGAACGACAAGCTCGAGAATCTGTGGCGGAGCCTTTGGGATCAGAATTCTGGAGCGGCAAGACTGCGTCAGACTTTCCCGCTTCGGCGCGGCCCTACCTCGAATGTCGGGAAGTGCGGGTCGTCGCTGAGGAGTTCGAGACACGGGCGGGTCGAGGCGTTGGCGACGGCCTCGGGGCGACTTTTCAGACTTGGAGCGAGAACCGACAAACGCGCTTGGAGTGCACTTTTTTGTCGGAGAAGTGTTACAGTGAGCAGCTCCCCAAGCAGAGCGAGCGCTTCCTCAAGAGCCTCAGCTTGCCGAGCCTTTCCGGAGGAGAAACTCGGAAGCCAAGCGCTTCCAATTGGAACCACGCCGATGAGTTTCGGGCGCGCATGAGCGCCTCACAGCCGGTCGATGACCAGACCGTGCGTATCTCCAAGGCGATGAAAACGATCGTCAGCTTTGGTGCTGCCACGGCGGGTGACGGAATGCGCCGTGAGCGCGATTATTCCGCCTGCACACGCTGGTATTTTGCTGATGGACCGGGCAGTCGCTTCCAGGGCGTCGAGCCCGCACGCCAGGCTTTTGTCCAAGGATGGTCGCATGCTCTTACGAGCTGCAAGTGAAAGGTGCTGTATGCTGTGCAGTCTAAGTTCAGGTACCACCGCCCTTGCCAAGCTGCGTCAGCGGCGACGCGTGCGCGGCATGGTCAGTCTCTCCGTGCTCCTCGAGGCCGGTGCCTTCATGGCTTGGTGGACTTGGATTGTGGCAGGCCAGAAGCATGTCGCCGACGCCAGTGCCGCTCGCCGGAGTGTGGATTACGGAGCCACGGATGCGGCCCTGATCGCCAACGCCAGCGCGTGTGGACAAGCCGTGGCACCGCGACAGCCTGCGCTTGCCAATTACACTTCGCAGGTCGACATTCAGAAGATCATCGCCGGCAAGCTCGAAATCGGTAGCCTGATTTCGCTGGTTTCAGCGGTAGCAATCGGGAAACAACCGAGCTTCGAGATCTTTTTGAAGCCCTTCACCAACGTGAATACGGGGGCAACGACCGGCGAGGTGGAGGCCCCACCCCTCTTGGGTGGTGGCAACCAGAGCTTCACAGCTAAACGGCGTACGGCGTGTCTTGAACCCAGCAAAGATTCCCCAAAAACGAGCGTCGCAGACTATCGGAAGTCGGTCTTCTCGCTGATCGAAGGCTACTGATGAACCTGAAGATACGTCACTTCGGGTCTCATAAACTCGCCAGCTGGCGCAAGTTGGTGCATTCGCCGGCTGTCGTTTTAGCCGTGTGCGGTGCGGGCGCGTTCTGCAATCTGGTGCTAACTGCCACGCAAACGGCGTTGGCAGAGGACCTCAAAGTCCCTGTGATTAGCGCGCACGGGAGCAACCGCTCGGCCCATACCATAAGAGACGAAAGCTGGCTGCACCCGGCAGCGGAGCGAGCGATTGTACTCAATGGGGCCCGTGTCGTCAGCTCAAGCTATTCGACGCCCCTTGGCGTGAAAGCCGCCCTGGAGCAGGCCAGCGGCTGCGCTCACGGCCAAGCGTTGTTCGAACTCCAACTTGAGCAACAAGTGGGAGCGGGTGTTTGCCGAGATCAGTTCGAGGTCTCCGCCGAGCATTCAGTGAACACTGTTTCTGGACCAACAGCCCAACACCTGCGCCGGTATGTGTTCGCCCAGCGCAACGCGGAAACCACCAGCGTCTTTTCTTTTGAGTTCGATCAGGCCAACCAAGACGCCATGTTTCCCGAGGCGGGCGACGTGCCTGGAGCCGACCCCACGGACATTCCGAGACCGTTGGCCTCGCGACGGGTTCTCAGCGTCGCACTAGAAGATAGAAGCCAAACCACGCACCTCTACCATTCTCGTCTTTCGTTGACCGAGTTGGAGAAGGCCGAAGAGCGCGGGATGCTCGCCAACGGGTGGCAACGGGCCGCCCGCGATCCAAGCCATTCGGGGATGCAGCTCTATGCCAAGGCTGGCCGTGAGGCGATCCTCACGTTTGAAGCTCGCGATGGTCAAACCGAGGTTCTCATCACCACGCTTGAGGCACCGCTATGAAACGTTCTTGCATCATCTTGGCTGGTTGCGCACTTGGGGTTGTCGGCTGCCAGCCTCCGCCGCCACCTCCACCGCAATTGGTGCGCATCGAAGCCGTCGGTGATCCCGGTGAGCGCGTGAGGGACGTCGAAGTAGTCGTCAACGGCCAGGTCATAGCGCGAACCAATCAAACGGGCATTGCTACCGCGCATCTGAACGGAGCCGAGGGCGTGATACACCAAGCAGAGATCCGCTGTCCGGAGGATCGCTACACCTCGCCCAAGCAACCGCTCCTGATCCAAAAAGCTACACTACGCGATCCAAAAAGCAGCCCCTTGTACGAAGTGCACTGCACCCGTCGGACGCACATGCTGGTCGTCGCTTTGCGGGTCAAGGACGGAGCCAACCTTCCGGTGAACTATCTCGGTGGCGAGGTTGCTCGGCTCGACGCTTCGGGCGCCGGCAACATCGCGTTTCAACTCAATCAGGAAGACACACTCGAGTTAACGCTCGATACGTCAGGGCGGCCCGAGCTTTTACCAAGGAGCCCAACGCTGCCCACGCGCGCAAAAAACAGCGACGATCTTGTGGTTGTCGATTTCGCGTTCGTCGAGAAGAAGAAGCCAAAAGCGAAACGTACGAGCGCGCTACGCCCGACCCAGATCTGACACTTCGTGCCCTGCGCAATGCTTCTTGGATAGGCGAGTCATCATTTGCCGCGAAATGCCAGCGAGGGCTGCGGCGCGTGTCACATTACCGAATGTTTGAGCCAAAATAGCGTGAACGTACTCGCGTTCAAACAGCTCGACGGCTCGGCGGCGAGCCAGCGGCAACGGGCTCAGGCTGATAGCGTGCCCTTGCCCGGGCCCCTTGTTGTGTCTCTCCAGTTGCGTTGGGGCGCTCGGCGCGCCCGCTTCGGACGCCTGGGGGGAGAGGTTGATGGGCGCCTCAGGCATCAGGAAGTAGCGGTGCACTGCATTGCGTAGCTCCCGCACGTTTCCTGGCCAGTGGTACCCGTAGAAACGTTCCCAGACACGGGCAGGGATCGAACTCGACGACTCTGCCATGGGCAAGGTCCCAGCGAAGTGTTGAACGAGGAGTGGGAGGTCGCCCAGGCGCTCGCGCAGAGCGGGAACGGTGAGTTTCGTGGTCTCGAGGCGATAGTATAGGTCAGCACGGAACTTGCCGAGTTCCACCTGCTTCAGCAGCTGTCGATTGGTGGCAGCCACGATGCGCACGTCAACATCGATCATCCTGTTGCCACCCAGGCGACGCACTTGCCGTTTCTCAAGCACGCGCAGCAGCTTGGGCTGAAGCTCAAGCGGCAACTCCCCAAGCTCATCGAGAAAGAGTGTGCCGCCGGCTGCTTGCTCAAAAACGCCCGGACGTGATCCTGTAGCGCCTGTGAACGCACCTCGCTCGTGGCCAAACAGCTCGCTTTCTGTCAGAGTCGGCGCCGTCGCGCCACAGTCAAAGACAACGAAGGGACCGTTGGCTCGTTGACTCCGGAGGTGCACAGACTCGGCGAGCACGTCCTTGCCGGTTCCTGTTTCCCCCTCAAGCAGCAGCGTAACGTCGCAAGGCGCGAGGCGTTCGAGGCAGGCGAACAAGTCGAGCATCACCCGGCATCCCCCGAGCGCGCGACCGAAGCGGGTGCCTGGGTCGCCCTCGGGAATGTCGGGGACTCTTTCAAAAAATCCACTCTTGGGGCCGTGCTCGTCCGCGCGAATCGGCCACACATCGTTCATTGGAAGACCTTGAGCTTGCACGCTGGGCGCCATCACAAATGTCCTTTCGGGGTTGCCGGCCTCGTGCAGGGCTCGTTGCCGAGGGCCGTTTTGCACAGGAGAGAGCAGGAAGTGTGCCCCGCGTGCGACGCATCGAATTCAGCCTAATTCTTGGGCAAAGCGCAGGCGGACGTACCAAAATTGCGCACTTGCCGCAGGCCTTGGGTGTTCAGGTTTTGCGCACCCAACCCGCGCTAGTGTCGCAGCATCCTCAGCCTGGAACCCTGACGTTCCAGACTGATCGAAGCCATGCCGCGGACGCCAACTTGTCGCGGGGCTGTTACAGGGATCTGACTATGGTGACACCCCCATGGCGCCGGTCTTCACCAGAGCAGCATTGCGCCAAAGATTTCCGCGCGCCGAGAGGTGGCAAGTAGCTGTTGTGGCGTTGGCGCTGGCCGGCTGCTCGGACCTTCTCCACCTGGATAGTTACCGAGAAGGTGGGCTCGGTTCCGGCCTCGGCGGTCTGTCCGGCCTGGGCGGCATGGGCCGAGCGGGGAGCAATTCTGGGACTGCTGGTGTTTCTGCTGCTGGAGGTGCCGTGGGATCCGTTGGGACGAGAGGGGGGTCAGCACTCAGGCGCTGTGGGAACGGTCGGATCGACCAGATCGGCGAGCAGTGCGACGACGGCAACCAGGTCAACAGCGACGGCTGCACCAATAGTTGTCAGGTTAACTGCTTAGCTCATCCTGGACAAGCACCCCAGACGAACACAGGCTCACACTGTTACTCGATATTTTATGATATCGTCACGTTCGCCCAGGCTCACAACAACTGTCAGGCTCTTGGCGGCGACCTGGCAACTGTCACGTCACTTGGGGAAAGTTTGTGGATAACCGCGTACCAGCAAATGGAGGTTTGGATCGGAGCGACGGACGGCTTACGTCCGGAAGTCCTGAATGCTAGGCCATACGGCTGGGTTAACGGCGAACCCTGGAGCCTTCAGCTGTGGAAAGCCGGGCAGCCGAGCGCCACTCCGAATGACTGTGCTGGAACCCCTTGCTATGAACATTGTGCGGTGGCCACATCCGCAGGAGACTGGAACGACGTTCTCTGCGAAGCTCAGCGTCCTTATGTGTGCGAGTGGGCCCCACCGGGACAAAAACTCTTGCCCTTCAGGCCGACAGCAGTGTCGATCGGGGACACGGCCGTCGTTCACCCGGAAGAGTATGATTTCGGCGGCGAGGGAATCGCCTATCACGATGGCGACGACGTTATTCTGAACCCGACGTATCGCGAAGGGCTGGTAGACATAGGCAACAACGCCGCGGAGGGCTGGATCCTTAGTTACTTTTACCCCGAAGAATGGCTTGGTTTCTCAGTCACGGTGAGCGGCAGCGGGAAATACTGGGTGTCGTTGCGAGCCGCCAACGGCGCAGCTTCCCCCGCAACCGTTCACCTGGAGTTCGGGCCGGTTGGGCAAGTGGGAGGGAGTTCCGTTGTCGTTTCTCCACCGATCACCGTCGCGCCAACCGGCAGCTGGTCCAACTTCGTGAACGTGTTTGTTCCAGTTCAGCCCGCCCTTGGACAGCAGTGGACACGCCTCGTCTCGGACGTTGGCCTGACGGACATTGCCGCCATCACATTTCAGTCGCAGTCAACCGTGCCTGAGCGCCCCTTCAGTTTCTGTGCGCTCGAAGGTGGCACTTGCGTCCTTGATGGGACGCGGGAGGTGCGTTTCGGCGCAGACGGCTCCTTCATAACGATGAATGCCACCGGTAATGTTGGGTGCAACATCAGCTCCTTCTCTGGTGATCCGAGTCCGCTCCAGAGCAAAATTTGCGAGTATCGGTGACATCGCTCACGCTGGGCTTCCTTTCCCCGACGTGTCGGTCCGAAACTCAGACAACAATTCCGCCTGCTGCAGCACCGTATTCGTGGCTACTTCCTGCTTGTCCGGTGGATAGCCGTGCTTGCGCAGGATACGTTTCACGATCACACGCAGCTTGGCACGGACGCTTTCCTTCACGGTCCAGTCGATGGTGACGTTCTTGCGGACCGTTTCGACCAATTCGCGGGCGATGGTGCGGAGGCTGTCGTCGCCGAGAACTTGAACGGCACTGTCGTTCACTTCTAGGGCGTCATAGAAGGCCAGCTCGTCGTTGGTGAGGCCCAATTGTTCGCCGCGCTTCTGCGCCTCGCGCATTTGCTTAGCAAGATCGATCAGTTCTTCGATCACCTGCGCAGCTTCGATCGCGCGGTTCTGGTAGCGGCGCACTGCCTTCTCAAGCATTTCCGCGAATGAGCGCGCCTGCACCAGGTTGTGCTTTGAGCGGAGCTTCACCTCGTCGTTGAGCAGCTTGCGCAACAGCTCGACAGCCAGGTTCCTGTGCTTCATCTCGCGTACGTCGGCGAGGAACTGATCCGAAAGGATCGAGATGTCGGGGTTCTTCAACCCCGCCGCGGCAAAGATGTCGATGACTTCGTCCGAGGCAACGGCTCTCGATACAATCCGGCGGATGGCATGATCGAGATCGCCCGAAGAACGGCGATCGCCAACGGATGTTTTGGTGATGGCGGTGCGCACGGCCTGGAAGAATCCCACGTCGTCGCGCACGCGAAGGGCCTCTTCGTGAGGCACGGCAAGCGCGAAAGCTTTCGAAAGCTCAGTGACAGCCTGGAGAAGACGCTCCTTGCCCTCTGCCTGGATCAGGACGTGCTCTTGCGCGGCGGGTAGGAGTGAAAGCCGTTGCGCGGGTGTGCCCGTGATCCAGTGATTCCAATCGAATCCGTGGAAGATATCGCAGCAGCGCTCGTAACGTGTTTTGCCGTTCAGAAAGCAACGGGAATGCATCGCCCTTGGTCTCGGGCATGAACTTCTGGATGGTCGTGAAGACGACCCCACCGGCGGCCACCTTCAGAAGTTCGCGCACGTGGGTACGATCGCGCGCTTGTTCCGGACTTTGGCGCAGAAGGTCTTTGCAGCGCGAAAACGTACCGAACAGTTGGTCGTCAAGATCATTACGATCGGTCAACACAATGACCGTTGGATTCTGCATCGCCGGATCCGAGATCACGCGCCCCGCGTAGAACGCCATCGTCAAGCTCTTGCCTGAACCCTGCGCGTGCCAAACCACGCCGACGCGTCGGTTGCCGGTGGGGCGGGACGCCGCGATGGTTGCGTCGAGGGCGCGGGCCACAGCGTGAAATTGGTGGTACCCGGACATCTTCTTGATGGTGGTGTCACCATCGCTTTCGTAGACGATGAAGTAACGAATGAGATCGAGCAAGCGCCGGGGTTCGAATACGCCGCGAATCAGGACTTCCAGTTGGCTCAGGCTGGCGGGAGCCAGGTCTTCGCCTTCGATGGTACGCCAAGGGAGGAAGCGTTCGCGGTTTGAGGAAAGTGTTCCAATGCGGGCTTCGATACCGTCGGAAACTACGAGGATCTCATTGAATACGAAGAACGAAGGGAGCTCGTTTTTGTAAGTTTGAAGCTGTTGGAAGGCACCCCAGATGGTGGCGTTGTCAGAGGCTGCGTTCTTGAGTTCAAGAATGGCCAGGGGAAGGCCATTGATGAACACGACGATGTCGGGGCGCCGGGTGTGGCCGAACTCGATCACAGTGAACTGGTTGACGACCAGCCAGTCGTTCTGGTGGGGGGTGTCGAAATCGAGCACGCGGATCGGGTCGTAGCCGATAGTTCCATCGGGGCGCATGTATTCGACGCTAACGCCGTTAACTAAGTAATGGTGCAGTTCGCGGTTTCCGTCGATAGGCTGCGGGGTGGCGATGCGGGTGAGCTTGCGGAACGCTTCGTCGAGCGCTTCGGGGGGGACGTTAGGGTTTAGGCGGTGCAGGGCTTCGCGGAGACGGCCTTCCAGAATGACTTGCTGGTAGCCTGTGCGTTCGGCGCCTGGCTCGTCGGGGGCGATTTGGCCTCCGCTGAGGCTGGCGTAACCTACGGAACGGAACCATTCGAGGGCGGCTTCCTCAACGATAGATTCAGTAAAAGATGCGGTCATGGGGTCTTTCCCTTTTCGTTTCGCTGCCGTTCGCGAGCACCTTGCGGCCGGAGGCCTTCAGGAAGTCGTCGAGTTTGGTGACCCAGTCTTGCATCGACATGGGTTTCCGCTCGAGCGCTTGCAGCTCGGCATATTCAATGTAGAGGGCGACAATGCGATTGAGGACTTGGAGCTCGTGCTCAGTCAGATAGTTCTTGGCGACGGCCGCGTCTTCCTTGCGCACGATGCCGCCGGGCCGCGTTGTCTGCAGGCCCATGAGGGGCTTCGTGGCGTCCGCGCGTTCGTGAACGATCTCGGCTGCTGTGTGGCCATGGGTGGCCCAGTGCATCTTGTTTTGGACGGTGGCGAAGAACTGCTGTGAGAGTTCGGCGTCGGGCTCGTAGTCGACGCTGGTGGCGTAGATGTCGAGCACCTTCTGGTAGAAGCGCCGCTCGGACGAGCGAATGTCGCGTATGCGCGCCAGGAGTTCGTCGAAGTAGTCTTGGTGTCCGGCGCCGGGCGGGTTCTTGAGCCGCTCGTCATCCATGGTGAAGCCCTTGACGAGGTATTCACTGAGGCGCTCGGTGGCCCACTGGCGGAACTGCGTGCCGCGGGCGCTGCGGACGCGGAAACCAACGGCCAGGATAGCGTTCAGCCGGTAGTGGTGGAGCGTGCGGGTGACGTCGCGTGGCCCCTCACGACGAACTTGTAAGTAATCCTTACAAGTTGCGGCCGCGACCAGCTCGCCCTCGTCGTAAATGGCCTTCAGGTGCAGGGTCACGTTTTGCGGCGTGGTCTGGAAGAGTTCGGCGATTGGTCGGTTTGGTGCAAATGAGAAGCTGGCCCGCAGCGTGTCTGCCGACGTCGCGTCAAGCACTTCCGCGATCGCATCGCAGAGATTCGCGCTCACTCCGTCCTTCGCCCTCTGCCGAAAGGGTTCAATCTTGCCCGAGGCTGCGGATTCGCGCGTGGCACCCTCCGCGGCATATAATGCGTGTGCAAGGCGAACGCAGGTTTTGCGATCGAACGGCGCATCGGGGTCGCCGTCCCCGCCCAACAGTGTTTGTTGCAAGCGCGGCGGGATGGAACATTCCATCGTGAGCACGAAGCTTCCAATCTCCGTTTGACCAAACTTCGCGCGACTAATGAAGCTCATAGCTTCCTCAGGTTTGCGCTTGGCGAAGACGGGCCTGGGGTCGATCACGGAGCAAGCGGCGGCGAGCATGAGATCGCGCGCGGCCTGGTAGACTCGCCTGCCGGCCTCCACGGGAATGCGGCCGTCGCGGGTGGAGCTACCTTCGATAGCCAGGCGCACAACGTCCACGGATGACGATCTGACATCGCGGAGAAGGTTCGATACCTCGCGTTTCTCGAGGCGGGCTATATCCTCAAGAAGCAGACCAACGGCTCGCCCGTAATCCGGGGCCGCCGCCTGTTGGGGCACTTCGAGCATGACTTTCTCAGTGCCAACCGCCTTCGAGTAGACAGCCCAGCTCACGTTGGCGCTTTCCAACGACCAGCCTTGCTGAAGCAGATATGCGGCAAGGTCCGTCGGGCTGGGTACGGCTGCCGCCTGCGGGAACCAAAGGTGAGTTGTCATGGTAACCCTCCTGCTTGGACGCGATCCATAATCGCCTGTAACTCGGAGACGTGGAAGCAAGAGGAGCGTTGCACGTGTACGCGAACCGTGGCCGTGTTCGTCGTGGCGCCGACTTCAGCGATCTTCGCATCGTAGGTGTGCAACGTTTCATTCCGGGCCTTGTGGTGATCCATCCAACGATCCACATCCGCGATGAGATTTTGTTCCGCCGCCTGCCTGAACAGCTCCCGGCGCGTAACCCCGTCGGCCGCCGTGGGGCTCACGTTCGTTTCAATCCAGCGCTTCATGAACTTCCAGCAAAGTTCATACGTCAATTCAAAGTGTTGAATGACGCCCGCCTTGATCGCACCCTAGGTCACCTCATCAAGCCCACCCATCAGCTTGCCGTCGTCGCTTCTTTCAACAACCGCTTGCAGCGCAGCAATCGCCTTTTCAAGGCTTTCCAGTTCAAGTGCCATGCGTGGTTCTCCTGCGGACGGCAACACGCCCCCGCACGTTCTTTCGTATCACCCTCTTCATCGTTTCGCCTGCTTCGGTGCCAGCTCGGCTTCGAGCTCTTCGATGGTTGGCAAGCTGCCTTTCAAGCTCTCCGGCAGCGTCTCCATGATCTGCGTCTCCCATTGCGCCACGCCAATCGGTTTGTTAAAGCCGCGCAACGCGTACTCCACAACGAACTTGTTTTTTGAGCGGCACAACAGCAGGCCGATGCTGGGTTTGTCGTCCGCGTGTTTCAGCAGGTCGTCAACGGCCGACAGGTACATGTTTAGCTGGCCGACGAAAGCGGGCGAGAACGGCACAGCCTTCAGCTCGACGACGACGAAGCAGCGCAATTTGAGGTGATAAAAGAGTAGGTCGACCTTGAAGTCAGAGTCACCCACTTCAAGCGGCACCTGCCGGCCCACGAAGGCAAAGCCCGCGCCGAGCTCCAAAAGGAATTTCTCGACGTGGTCGATGAGCGCCTTCTCAACCTCGGCCTCGCGGCGAGGGTCAGCGGTGCCCAGCATGTCGAACAGGTATGGATCTTTGAAGAGCTGTGCTGCCATGTCCGATTCGGATGGCGGCAACGCGCGGGCGAAGTTGTTCTGTGCCTTACCCTGGCGTTCATGTTCGCGGCGCTCGATGTGCATGGTCAGGATGTTGCGCGACCACCCATGTTCGAAGGCTCGCTCCGCGTACCAAAGTCTGGTTTCTGGCTGTTTGAGTCTGTCGAGCAGTTCGACGTTCACGCCCCAAGGTAGTTTGTGCAACGTCCGTTGCACAATTGCCGGCTCGGGCCATGCAGCCGCGAAGGCGCGCATATACTTGAGGTTGCGCGCCGACAAGCCGCTCATTTCGGGGAAAGCCGTGCGTAGGTCCTGTGACAGCCTATCGATCACCCTAGCACCCCAGCCTTCGGCCTCTTGGCGAGTGAGGATCACGCCGCCGATTCGCCAGTACAGGTCGATCATCGTCGCGTTCGCGTCGACGACCGCCTTGAGCCGTGCCGATTCGATGCGCGCTCGGATCTCGCCGAACGCTGAGACGTAGCCCTCGGGCAGCGCAGCTTTCGCTGGGGCCACCGGAAAGCGGGCTTGTCCATCGTCGCGCGCACGGCCGAGCGAGAGACGCGCTTCACTTGACTTCGTGGGCGCGATCTTTGCCACACGCTGCAGCCGACTCCTCGGCGTCTTCTTAGCCCCCATACCCCAACCCCTTCAGATTCTTGCGGATCTCCGCCTCAAGCTTCGCACCCTCCGCAAACTGTTCATTCAGCTTCGCAACAAGTCGCTTCATCTTCTCGTTGAACGGCTCGCCGTCGTCCTCGATCTCCTCCGCCCCCACATAGCGCCCCGGAGTCAACACATGCTGGTGCGCGCGGATTTCCTCGGTCGTTGCGCTTTTGCAGAAACCAGCGACGTCTTCATACTTGCCCACACCATCGCCGCGCCAACGATGATAAGTCTCCGCAATTTTCTCGACGTCCGCATCGTTCAGTTCACGGTGCACCCGATCCACCAGCGTCCCCACCTTGCGCGCGTCATTGAACAGAGTCTCGTGCTGACGGTTGCGCATCTTCTTGCCACGCCCACCCAGGCCGTTCTTCTTGTCGCGCGCCAGAAACCAAAGACATACCGGGATCTGCGTCGAATAGAAAAGCTGCCCCGGCAACGCCACCATACAGTCCACCATGTCGCCTTCAACGATGGCTTTCCTGATGTTACCTTCACCCGATTGTTGCGACGACATGCTCCCGTTCGCCAGCACAAATCCCGCAATGCCGTTCGGCGATAGATGATGCAGAAAATGCTGGACCCAAGCGAAATTCGCATTGCCCGCCGGTGGAATGCCATACTTCCAGCGCACATCTTCCCGCAACCGTTGCCCACCCCAATCGCTGTCGTTGAAGGGCGGGTTTGCCAACACGTAGTCCGCTTTCAGATCCTTGTGGGCGTCCGCGTGAAAGCTTTCCCCGTGCGCGATATTCGCGTCGATGCCACGAATCGCCAGGTTCAATTTGGCCAGCCGCCACGTCGTGTGGTTCGACTCTTGGCCGTAGATGCTCACGTCACCAATGCGGCCGCCGTGCGCTTCCACGAATTTCTCGCTGGAAACGAACATCCCACCGGAACCACAGCACGGATCGAACACGCGGCCTTTGTAGGGCGCCAGCATCGTGACCAGCACGCGCACCACACACTGGGGCGTATAGAATTGCCCGCCGTTTCTGCCTTCGGCCGATGCAAAGCGCGTGAGGAAATACTCGTAAACACGGCCAAGTACATCGCGCGAACGGTTTTGCTTGTCGCCCAAGCCGATGGTGCCGATGAGATCGATCAGCTCACCCAGACGCTGCTTGTCCAACGCGGGCCGCGCGTAGTCCTTCGGCAACACCCCCTTCAGCGAGGCGTTGTCGCGTTCAATCGCCACCATCGCATCGTCAAGCAACTTGCCGATGCTCGGCTGCTTTGCCTTGCCTTGCAGAAACGACCAGCGCGCGTCCTTCGGCACCCAGAAGATGTTGTCCGCCCGGTATTCGTCCGGATCTTCCGGATCAGCACCAGATTTCTTGTCGGCTTCCAGGGCCGCGTGTCGTTCCTCGAACGCGTCCGAGATGTACTTCAGAAAGATGAAACCCAGGACGACGTGCTTGTACTCAGCCGCGTCCATGTTGTTGCGCAGCTTATCAGCGGCCTGCCACAGCTTCGACTCGAAGCCCAGCATCGCGCCCGATTGCTCCGCAGCCGTACTCGGCATGGCCTGTTCTAGAGATTCAGATTCACGGGCAGCCTTTGCCCCCTTTTGTTTCGCCATGTCCGGGCGCACCCTACCACCGAGTGCCGTTACATAGAGCCCCTGGTCGCGATCTTCTTCATTTCTGATTAGCTATCGGTACACCTCCTCTGCGTGGCCGATGCTTTGATCCGGCCCGCCATGGGGGAGAAGCCTTGGTCAACCTGCACGCTGGTCGCAAAATGAAGGATGCTCACCCATTGATGGTGCTTTCTCCGCCATCTTTCAACGAACGCACCGGGCTTGTCATTGGCCTGCCCATGACAACAGCCAGCTTCAACGAGACCAACCCATTCAACCTCGCTACGGCTCGTGCTCAGAGTTCTCAATGCGCCAACGCATCGAGCGAAGCTTCTTTACAACGCGCCTGGCGGAGTGCGGTGAGCGCTCCCCCTGTCGATCGATGGTCAGCCGCGTCAACTGCCGGATTTGCTCCAAACCAGGTGTCGACTTGAGCTGGGATTAGAAAGAAGCGAGACCCCGAAGTGAGCGCGGTTCGTTTGGTTTTCTGGGCTATCGTTCGGCCGTAGTGAGTCGTCTCCAACCAAAAGCAGTACTCGATACTCTTGGGGGCGTAGAGATGCTCGGCGCCAGTCTGGACGCGACCAAGACTCGCATCTAGCAGCTTCCCGGAGGGCCCCCTAGCTTCGAACAAGCGCGCCCCGAATTTCACGCGCAGCTTCACTCCCGCAGCTCGACTCTCAAGACTCGAGGGCTCAACGCGAGCCACCTGGTCGCCATCGACCCAAACCGTGAGCACCTCATCTCCTAAGTTAATGACCCGCACTACCGGATGGTACAGCCAATACAGAAACGGGAATGCGACCATCACGCAAACGGCTCCCGCCTGAACCCACAGTGGTGTGCGCACGGAGACCGCTGTCGTAAAAAGCTCGGCCTGACTCTCCGCGGCAACCAGCAAGGCAAAGTCGCGATTCGCAAACGCAATCTCTCCGCGCTCTGTCCACCACACGGCTTGGCCAAAGCTTGCGTGACCCGACCCTGCTTCCGGTTGCCAAACGCGGAGTACCAAACCGGGCACCCAGGCTGCCATAAAACACACGCTAAAAATCAGTGGGCTTGGCCAATCGAAGACCAGCGGCAAAATAACCGACAGCCCAAGCGCCAGAACCCCCGAGGCACACGCGGCCGCAAAGATGCGTGTCGAGGCAGCCGTCCGATGGCCGAGACAGGCATCGCAGTAGGGCACACTCGCCACCAATCCGCCCTTGAGCGCTCGCTCCTCACGCGCCAAAGTCGCAGGCGCCAGACAGCACGCACACACCGTGAGCGAACTGAGCGCAGGCGGACACTGCGCAAGGCAATAGCCGAGACGGGGCGGAACAGCGCTCTTTGGGTTGGAAGTCATCGACGTCTGAGCCTCTGCGCGTTGGCCCAAAGCCTCGCACCAAACGGGAGTCTGGCCAAAAGCGGAAAGTCCCGCAATAGTCGCGTCCGTGAGCGCCGAGACCGAAGTTCTGCTCAATGAGCCCCAAAAGCAGGCCGTGCTTCACGTCCACGGCCCTCTGATCATCTTTGCCGGGGCGGGCAGCGGAAAGACGCGCACACTCATCTATCGCATCGCGAACCTGCTCGGCCCGCACCGCGTGGCGCCCTACCGGATCCTCGCGGTCACGTTCACCAACAAGGCTGCTGGCGAAATGCGCTCGCGGCTTGAAAAACTGACTGGCCCTGAGATCACACGGGACCTTTGGATCGGCACCTTCCATTCCGTGTGCGCCAAATTGCTGCGCCGCTACGCCGACCACGTCGGGCTGACGCGCGATTACGTTATTTACGACGATAGCGATCAGAAGGCCGTGTTGGCCCGAATTCTCAAGCGCCGAGAGCTCGACGATAAAGAATACCCTGTGAAGGCCGTCTTGGGCCGGATCGGCCAGGAAAAACGCGAAGGCCGACGCGCCAAGCAGGCCCAAGATCTCGCCGAGAGCGATAGCATACTCGCCGAGATTTACGCCGATTACGAACGCGCTCTGCTCCAAGCTAACGCCGTCGATTTTGAAGATCTCATCTTGTACATGACGGAGCTCGTGGAAAATGAAGCGGGGCCTGTTGCACAGGAGCTGCGCACCCGCTTTGATTTTGTGTTGGTGGATGAGTTTCAAGACACCAACATGATCCAATATCGTCTGATTCGAGCCCTGTCGGCGCGAACCCGCAACGTGTGCGTGGTCGGCGATGACGATCAAAGCATCTATGGTTGGCGCGGCGCCGACGTGCGCTTGATCCGCGGATTTCGCCGGGATTTTTCGGATGCCGAGGTGATCAAGCTCGAACAAAATTATCGCTCCAGCGCCAACATCGTGCGCGCAGCGATGGGCGTGATCGCTCCGGCTCACCAGCGTGAAGATAAGAACCTCTGGACGGCACAGCCACCCGGCTCCAAAGTCATTGTACGCTCGCTTTCGGACGAACGAGAAGAGGCGCGAAGCGTGGCGGATTCCATCCGGCGCGCCATTGAGCACGGCACCGATGCTGCCGACATTGCGATTTTCTACCGCGTGCACGCTCAATCGCGTGTGATCGAGGACATGCTACGCAGCCACAATCTTCCGTACCAGATTGTGGGTGGGATGAAGTTCTTCGAGCGGGCGGAGGTGAAGGATCTGCTGTCGTATTTGCGCCTGATCGAGAATCCTCGGAGCGATACCGATCTGTTGCGCATCATCAATGTTCCGGCGCGCGGCATTGGCAACAAGACCGTCGAACGCGTGCTCGATATCGCCGGCGAAAATTCGACGAGTGTCTATGAAGCCCTGGCCCGCTCGCGCAAGGACACGCTGCTCGCGAGTGGTGCCAAGAAAAAGCTGGCAGAAATCTACGATTTACTCGAAGATTTCCGGGCCGATGCCCAGAAGCTCGTGCCGCATGAGCTCGCGAACGCGGTCCTGGATCGCACCGGCTATCGCGCGTCGCTGCAGGCCCAAGATTCCGCTGAAGCGGACGCTCGCCTCGGCAACATGGAGGAGTTGATCGGCTCTTTGCAGGAATACGAAAAAGAAGTGGAGGCTGGCGGTGAGCCACCGACCTTGAGCGGCTATTTAGAACGGATCTCACTCGTGGCCGCTGTGGATAACATGCAGGCTGGTTCACAGGTTTCACTGATGACCGTGCACAGCGCCAAAGGGCTCGAATTTGACACGGTATTTGTCACTGGGATGGAAGAGGAAGTCTTCCCGTACAAGGGCGTGGGTGGCGAAGATCCGGAAGAGCTCGACGAGGAACGGCGCCTGGCGTACGTCGCGCTCACCCGTGCCCGGAGGAATCTGATCTTGAGCCATGTCTCTGCGCGCATGCTGTTTGGTCGAACGCGTTACCTGGTAAGAAGCCGGTTTCTCGCCGATATTCCAACGGATGTCGTGGAACTCCACGGCCACAGCCGCCCCGGCTCGCGTGCGGGGTACTCCTCTGATCGCTACTCCTCTGATCGCTACTCTCCCGACTCGGACTCTGCGTCCTTCGCTGGCGCACCTCGCCGGCCAACCGGGCCGAGCCATCCGCCACTTCTGCCAGGAGAACGCATCATTGAACGGGAAGTTGGCGATGAGCCTGGCGATGAAATGGGGGAGTCGGTGCACCCCGGCGATCGCGTATTTCACAAGCACTTCGGGCGCGGCATCGTGCGCCGTGTGGAGCTGGGCACTCAGCCGTTCGTTACCGCCGAATTTCCTAAGGTTGGCACGAAGCGCATCGCCGCCCAGTTTTTGGAGCGGGCCTAGCTCAGTCAGTGGTAGCATTGCGCGATGTCTACTGGTTTCAGATCCGCAAGTAGCTTGGTGTTGGTGTCGGCCCTGGCTTGGGCAGGCTGCAGCTCGCCGCCATCCACCCAGACGAGCACGGGCAGCGGTGGCGCCTCGGCAGCTGTCGTCGGGGAACCTGCAACCGGGGGCGCTTCTACAAGTTCCGGCGGCAAGCCTGCAACCGGGGGCGCTTCTGCAAGTTCCGGCGGCAAGCCTGCAACCGGAGACGGCGGTACCAACAGCAACAACGGCAGCGGCGGGGCTGGCCAAACAGGCGGCAGCGACGGCTCCGCGTGCCCAGCCCCGGCACCCAACGCTCAGCAATTTGTGGTGTACGGCGAGGAAGTGGCCAACGGTTGGTCGGCCTACGGATTTCAGGGCAATTTTGCCGCCCAAAGCGGCACGGTCTGCTCGGGGACTCAGGCGCTCCAGTATCAAGCACAACAGTATGACGGTGTGGCCTTCGACACGCTCGACGCCAATGCCATTTCGGCCAAGCATCTTTCAATTCGTGTACATGTTAACGTCGCGAGCGATTGGGCGTTCGCAGCAGTCACCGTCGGGCAACCCGATCCGCATCAGTTCATCGGAGAGCTCAGGCTCGTTTCGGGGTGGCAGGTGCTTGAATTCGATATTCCCTCAACAACCCCCATGACACGCTGGCTCCTCCTCGAAAAGCAAGACATGGGCAACGCTACTCTGACCGTGGACGACGTTCGGCTGGGGCTCTAACCCGCGTACCGCAGTCACGGAAAAGCCCCAAGATATGAACAAACGGCTCGAAATGCTGGAGAAATTAGTCCATTCAGGCACCGCTGATGCGTTCGCGGAGTACGCGCTGGGCATGGAGTATAAAAAGGTTGGGCGTCACGCGGATGCCATTTCACGCTTCAATGCGCTTCGCGAGCGAGACCCAAGCTATGTGCCGGTGCATCTGATGGCGGCTCAGCTGCTGGTGGAGCTTGGTCGATATGAGGAAGCGCGCGCTTGGCTCGAGCACGGGCTCAGTGCTGCTGCTGCGAAAGGCGACTCGAAGGCGCTAGGCGAGCTTCGCGAGCTGCTCGCAGAGCTTCCCTCGTAATCTAGGTTGCGAACACCCCTGGCATCAAGCAGGCCGATCAGGCGGAAGCGACCAATTCCCGTCGCTCGTGGTGGCGTGACTCGGCGAAAGGCCCACGGCTTCGGTGCTCGCTGCAGATTCCAAAAATGACAGAATCTCAGACTTCATTTCCTTCGCGTCGGAACGTCCAAGCTCCACGAGCTCACGCGCGAAGCCGCCATCGAACAAGAAATAGCTGGTGAGATCGGCATCATCCCCAACTCCTACATCCATCATCTTAAACAGCCGGCGCGTCAGCAGCGGCCCAGTTTTTAAGCGACCTTGACGCACATATTGGGCCGCCAAGTGCCCGATACCTTGGCTCGGGCGCACGACCAACATCTGGATCGGACGGAGCACGTGACCGCCCCGTCGGATCGCGGCGCTGTTGAAGCGTTCATCGAACGTCGGCCCAAATGCGGCCTCCCCAGTGCCGACGATATTGTTCAGCAGATTCACCGTCCCCACGTCGGAATCCAAGTGATCGAGAAGCAATGCGTTCATCATCTTGCCCAGCAAGAACGCGGCGCTCGGCGCCTTCACGCTGGATTGCGGTGAATCACCCCGCGCGGCGCGCGATGTCCCGATCACGAGCGCGTGGGACGCACCGAGCCGAATCGCCGGGGCGATGGGCGTGCTCTGGCGTACGGCTCCGTCAACATACAGTTGCCCGTCGATCGATACCGGCGGGAATAGCAGCGGAATCGCCGCCGAGGCCAGCGTGTGCAACGGACCAATACGAACCGGACGGATCAACGTGCGAAGCGGGGCGCGTGTCGGCAGGGCCGTCTCGGCTGAGAGCTGCATGAAGAGTGTTGTCCGACCACTGGCGACCTCGGTCGCAGACAGACTCAGGCCGTGTAAGAGCCCGCGCCGCAGGTTGCGCGAAATGGCCCGCCAAGGGATTTGTTTGCTCAGGAAATCGGCCATCGGTGAAACATCGAACAGCCCGGCGCCGTCGTCCCCACCCAAAAGAACGCGTGGCAAGCGAAGGGTCTGTCGGAAGCCAAAGCCAAGGACATCGCTCATTTGCATGCGTGTCCAAACGTCGACCAAACGCCGCGCGCCCTGCACCGGATCTTCAAGATGCGACGCCAAGAAGGAGCAGTTAATCGCACCAACGCTCGTACCGCACAGAAAATCGACGCGGGGAGAACGCCCCCTTTCGCCCGAGAGCTCATCGAAAATGTACGAGAGCACGCCCGCCTCATACGCACCGCGGGCACCACCCCCAGCCATCACCACCGCCAGCCTGCGCGGCAGCCATCCCTCGGCAGTCAGAGCACCCTCCCCGTTGCAGATCCGGTGCCTGCTGCGGCCGCTACCCAAGCTGCCAGCCGGGGCGTATCCAAATCCGAAAGTAACTGGAGCACCGAAGGCCTCATCAAGAATCTTCCCCGACTATCAGCGTGACGCACAGCTCCCAAGACGTTTCTCACATACAGGGTAGACCTTCGACGCAATTCCGCAACCTGCGTCGCCCCACCTCGCTCCAAGGCCTCGCAACAAAGCGCCCGAGTCTGGATCCCATATTCGGTACCTTGCAACGTTTCAAGCGCTCCCATGGCCATGGTGGCTAAGAGTATGCCGTTGTGGTTTTCCCCAAGGTCGACCCTGGCTACAGCTTCGATCGCCATCGCGTAGAACAAGAATGAAACGTAGGCCTGCGCCTCGGCCGAATGGCGCGCCTCGAAGGCATACAGCACGGCTTGTTCTTTCTGACCACAGGCACGAGCAAAAAGTGCCCGCACGATCTTTTCGTGCACCGCGTCGTAGGGATTCTGAGTGACGGCCGCCAACGCGCCCGCGTCGCCGATCAGTGGCTCGGCCGCTTCCCAATCGCCGATTTCTATCATCACGGAGGCCGTTGAGAGCAGTGTGTCGGCGCGCGCATCTTGATCGGCGTAGCGTTCATGGGCGAGGCGCGCTCGCTTCATATAAGCTAAGCCGCGTGGGGCGTCACCGAGCGCGGCATGCGAACGACCAATCGTGCACAATGTCTTCGCGATCTGAAAACGACCGCCGATCGCTAAATCGATCTGAATTGCGTTCAGGGCCAACGCGATGGCATCTTCGTAGCGGCCCAAGACGAACATCGCATAGGCCAGCGAATTTTTGGCCCGCGCTTCCATGCGGCGCGCGCCGCAGCGCTTGAAAACGGCGATGGCTTCAACATAACCCTGAACCGCTTCGTGCACACGGCCAACTCGGCGCAGCAGTGTTCCGCGGGAGCGCAACACTTCGGCACGAATGCGTTCAGGCACATTGGGATCAGCGGCGATCTCAAGCGCCCTATCCATCGCAGAAAGCGCAGCCTGGACGTCCCCCAAATCTCTCCATGTTTCTGCCAGAAGGACGTAGGCTTGCACCTGCAGAATCGCAGAGCCCGCCTGAGCCGCCATCTGTTCCGCATACTCTGCGGCCGTTAGCGCGCGTTGGAAACGCCCCGCATCAATGTGGTAGCGAGCGGTGCGGAGAAAAGCTGTTGCGGCCCAATACGGGCTCTTGCTCTGCTTGGCGAGTGCGCGGAGGCCTTCTAGGTGTTCCTTCCGTTGACGCCAGCGACCCTGGTTTCGATAAATCGCCTCGAGCGCCTCGTGCGCTTCGAGCCCACGTAGGCTATTTTTTCTGATCAAACTGACGACACGCCGATAAAACCTGAGTGCGAGCTCGGTCTGATAGCCAGAGCGGGCAGCCGCTCCCGCTTCAAGATAGTAATCTGCAGCCCGTTGGTGCGCGCCCCCGCGTGCAAAATGGCCAGCCACGATCGCTGCCGAGAGCCCTTGGCCAAGCGCTGAGTTCGCCAGTGTCACGGCGAGCCTGCGATGCATACGGCGTTTTTGATCGGCGCTGAGTCCCAGATACGCAACGTCGCGCGTGAGTGGATGCCGAACGTCGACGTCGGGACCGCGCTGGTAGGTGAGGCGCCGTGCGTTCAGCCGTGCAACGGCCTCTTCGAGAGCGCTACTTTGCAGCGCTTGGAGCGAATCGAGAGCCAAAGGCCCGCCCGCCACTGCGAGCCAGCTCATCACGGCTCGCTCAGCTTCGGGCAACTCATTCAAGCGGTCGGCGATCAACTGCTCCAACGTGGACGGTAGCGGAGCCACGCTCTCACCGGGACGCTCAATTCGCCGCAGTTCTTGCCCTCTTTCTGTGTCGATGATCTCGAGCGCGCCACGCTCTAAGAGGGCATCCACCATCTCCAGCATGAAGAAGGGATTGCCCCCGGCACGGGGCAAGAGATCGGCACAAGAAGCGCGCACGCCCAGCTGCACACCCAAATGACCTTCAACCAGCGCAAGCTGGTGCTCCGCCTGCAGACCGACCAACTCAGCTCGCACAAAGCCTTCAATGAGCGGAACGACACGCTCGTCGGGACGCGTGATCAGCAACAGTAAGATCGGCCAGGCTTCATGCTTCTTTGCCAGATCAGCGATGATTTCCATGCTCGGGCGATCACTCCACTGGACCCCATCCAGAACAACTACCAACGGCGCATCCTCTGCTGCGCGCTGAAGCAGTTGGCGGAGGCCCTCGTTCACCTGCTGCCTGAGCAAGGCGCTATCCCCTTCATCCAAACCCGATACCGTGTGCCCGGTGGCCAGCTCAGCCATGCGCTGAGCCAAATGCTGTGCCGGGGCCGAAGCTCCTGACGCGGCAAAAACCCCCGCAATCCGGGCCATCGCTGGCGCCACGGGCTCCCCCATCTGAATGCCGGTAAGCTGTCGTGCCCACTCCGCGATATTGGCGTACGGGATCTCACTTTGGACGGGTGAACACTCAACACGCAGCACCCGCGCATCGGGTGGAAGCTCATTCAAGAAGGCATTAACGAGAACCGTCTTCCCAATACCCAGCTCGCCGAAAATCACACGAGCATCAACCCGTGACGGCTTTCCAACCCCGACCACCGAAGTGTACGCGCTATGGAGATCAGCGAGCTCCGCGTCACGACCCACAATTTCATTGGGCACCCGCGCTGCTGCCTCCAGCCGTTCGTCGCGCGTGAGCGGGCGCAGTAGCGAGTACGTGCGCATTTCGCGCGGCAGGGCGAGCGCCTCGGTGCTGTTAAGCTTGATACTCGGCGCATCCCCCCAACGAAAATCTCGCCGCAGCAAGCGGTACAGGCCTCCGGCCACCCAAGTGGCCCCAGCTGGGGCTCGATCTCCCAGCAAATCGGCCAAATCACTGCCCGGTTCGCCCAACTCGTGCTCAACCAGGTGCCCGCCTTGTTCGCGACGCCCCGTGGCGATCGCGCGCACAATCCCTACGCTCGCCGAGATCGGAGCCTCGAGGTGGGAGCTCGATCCGGAAATGGCCTCATGCACGTCCACCGCAAGCCAAGCCGCATCACTCGCAGCCCGCGCAGGATTCGCTGTTAGCCCGACAATTGCGCGAGCTTTTCCCATCGTTTCTGAAATACTGACCGCGTTTGGATTCTCTTCCCAAGACCAACGCGCCCCACGTTTAAAAGCGATTTCTTCGAGTGTCGCTCGAAGTTGGATCAGGAAGCGCTCACCCTCAACAGCACCCATTTCTTTCTTGAGCTCCTCGCGTCCCCGTAGGCGCAACGTCACGATGGCCACATGGCGCACTTCGCGCCCGCGACGTTCTTCTAAGCGCTCACCCGGTAACGGTTGTCCAGGCCCGGTGCGCTCGTCTTCCCACGCAACATCCAAGTCGTCTTCCTGCTCGACCTCGGGACCCTGCGCGTCGGCATCGGGGGCCGAAACCACTTCCGCCATTTCAGGCTCTCGGCTGATCAGTTCTTGAAGCTTTGCTTCAAGAACCTGTGAATCTACCAGGCTTTGACTCTCAAACAGCACCCGAGAAATGGCAAAAGCAAAATCGCGGGCTGAGGCAAAGCGCTCATCAGCATCCCGCTTGAGCGCTTTCATGACGATGCCTTCCACTTCCGGCGGCACTTGCGTGACGAATGTGCTGGGCGGTTCCGCGGTGCCAGCACGCACCGCTTCGAGTAGCTCATTTCCCTCGAGCGCTCCGCGCAGCGGCCTGCCAGTGAGCAGCTCGTGAAAGACGACGCCCAGCGAATAGACATCAGTTCTCAAATCGGCGCGCTCGCCCCTCGCCTGCTCGGGGGACATGTACGCCGTCTTCCCTTTGAGCACGCCTTCTTCGTCGCGGAACATGTTGGCTGAAGCGATTCCAAAATCAGCGATTTTTACCGCACCGTCATAACTCAGCAGGATGTTTTGGGGCGACACGTCGCGATGCACGATCGCGAGCGGAGCGCCGGCATCGTCGCGGCGGGAGTGGGCGTAGTGGAGACCTTTGGCAACTTCCCCAATGATGTAAGCGGCTACGTAAGGAGGGAGTCGTCGCTCTTTTCCGCGGGCCGCGTGCATGAGCTTGCGAAGATCCGGGCCGTCGACGTGCTCCATGCTGAGCAGCTGGCCATCCTCGCCATAATCTTGAAAGTCATAAACTTGGACGATGTTGGGGTGATTGAGGCGCGTTGCTAACTGCGCCTCCTCGGCAAACATCGTGCGAAATCGCCGGGAAGCCCCAAATTTCGGCAAAATCCGTTTAACCACGAGTTGCTTGAAGGTGCCCTCCGCGCCGCGCTTTCGGGCGAGAAATACCTCCGCCATGCCACCCACACCGAGACGCCGCACAATCTCGAAGTCGGCCAGGCGCTTTGGGACAGGACGGTCCTTTGCTTCGCTCATGCTAGCTGCCAGACGAAGACTACCTGCGGTGCTCGACCGGGGCCATGCTCAATTCGGGCTCCCAATGGGAAATGAGCATGGTAGGGTCCCGGCCCAAGCGAACCCACGCTGACATGGAACGGATCAGGGAGATAACGGATGCGACACAGCCTCGGGCTCATTAGCAGTATCTTGCTCTTTTCAAGCCACTCTTTCGCCCAAATTGAAGGTCTCGACGTCGAGGACGATTCAAAGGAAGCGCCTAAAGCGGAAGAATCGCGCCGGTCGAGTTCGGAGTACGACTCCAACGACCTCGCTTACAAAGAGAAGAGCGATGCAGGGCCGTTCGCGCCGAAGAGCCAAGCTGTGAAGGCCGAGGAGCAGGCCAAGAAGGGCGAAGGCCCTTTGAGTTCCACCCGCAACAAGCCACGAAAGCCGCTTAACCTCGGGACCGATTTTCTCATTGGATTTGGCAAGGCGCCGATCCCGGGCCCCGGGAACACAACGACCAACGATACGACGGGCCTGGCATTCACGGTGGGAGGCACCTACGACGTCAGCCCCAAAATCAGCCTCGGGCTCGTCATTCCGTGGGCAACTTCAGGCGTCCACACACAGGAAAATCCTTCGACGTCGCAGAGCGTTTTTGGCTCGCCACTTTTGCTAGGGGAGTACCACACGCCGTTCGGGCGCCTCAGCGACTTAACAGCGTTTGTTGGGATCGGCCTGCCCCTAGGTCAAGGGGACCTTGACCCCACCAAGACCGACACCAAGAAATCCCAGCAGGGCCAAGCGGCGCGTTTTGCAGATGCTTCCTATGGCTATCGCTCGGGTGAATACTTCATGCCGCGCACGATCCCCTTCGTCCCGGGCATCAAGCTCGCGATGTACCGCGGACGGCTCGAAGCACACGGCTCCACGAAGCTGCTCCTCGCCTTCAACCAAGGCAACATTCAGCGGCCCAACCTGCTGGGAAGCGGCACGATCGAGAAAAAGAGTGTGGCCTTCCGCAGCGTCACGGAGCTCGGCGCCACCTATGAGATTCTCGACAAAGGGCTGCTCTTCGCCGGGCTCGACGTTTGGATGGCGATCCTGGGAAGCGATCCGGTGGAGTTCTCGTCGGCGATCGATGCCAAAGGGCCGAGCCCCGTCCAATTGGGCGTTGAACCCAGAATTGGCACGACGCTGGGACCCATTACGCCGACGGTCGGATACCTCCTACCAGTGGGTGGTAGGCTTTCAGACGCTGGGATTTCAGGGCTTCGCCTGGGCGCCACAGCTGCATTTTAGCCGAATCCAAGCTCTGCACGGCGGGGGTAGAGCTGCATTCTGTTGTGGCCAGCGTGTATGCTGGACGCCTGATGCGACGAATAGGCTTCGTAAGTTTCTCCCTAGTGCTTTTGCTGTCAGGTTGGTGCGGCTGCACAGCAACCAAAGCGGGGGTGCCGGTTCTGCAGCCACAGAACCGCGAAGCCAGCCGAGCGCGCGAGGTCACCGATGCGAACTTTCCGAAGCTCGCCTATGAATTGCTTCTCGGTGGGCACGCTGCCGGCGAACACCAGCAGCTTCTCCGCAGCGTCGTTAGCTTCCAAGCGTCGCGAGCGGAAACCGCATTCGCGAGCGGCCAGAGCGAGCTGGGGCTTTCTATTTTGGATGGCGCTCTGCGTTTAGTTCACCGCAACGAGTTTCAACCGGAGATGCTCAGTAGTCGTACGCTAGCGCTCGTGGAAGCTGCCAGCCAGACCTCAGTCCGTGGCCAAACGGGCCAAGCGCTCGCGTTCTACACGCTATTGAACAGCCTGCTTGGTCCCGAATCCCCATTGAAAGCCGATGTGCAGGCGCACCTGGCGGCGCTTTCAAGTTGGACGGCCGCGGACAAGGCGCAGAGCCGCGTCCTGTGGCGTGGCGCGCAGCACCGCACCTACTCGCAGCTGGCGCTGCTCTATCCAACCCAAGAAAATTTCGACGCCGCCACCTCCGCGGGCCGCCAATGGATCCTTGAAGGGCTGAAGACTGATCTGGCGGGACCCAAAAGCGCCGACTTAGATCGCGACGAAGCGATCGAATCGTACCGCGCAATAAAAACTGGTGCGATCGCGTTGGTCGGACTCTATTTGCGTGACGGCGACGCGAAAGGAGCGCTCGCCTTCATCAAACAGAACGACCTCGTCCGACTCATCCCGCCCGCGTTTCAAGAACGCCTCGAAGCCGCCGCCGCTGATGAGAACCCCGAAGCTTGGTCTAGCTTGTATCAGTTTTTCAGCGCTGCCACCAATCCGGATCGCCCCGAGCTCGCCTTGGAGTCGGCGCTGGCGGACGGCGCCGCTTGGGGTTCGGCGCTGGAACTCCACCGCACGCTGCCGGGCTCATTTGCCGCGGCCTCACCGCTCTGCGACGAGCTCTTGCGGCACGGGCTCTCCGAAGTGGTGCCCCTGATTGTGAGCGATACGCTCGGCGACAACGCTTCGCCGCAAGATGTTTCTATGGCCATGTCCTTTATCTGGCGTTCATTAGCTAACGCTGGTGAATCGGAAACGCCTAAGGCCGCGCGCCGCATCCTCGCCGCTTCTAAGGACCTTTTGTCGCAGGCAGAACGGCTGCAAGGCCGCGTGCGTCCCTCCGCCACAACCCTCTACTACGTGATGGGAGCGCTCGAAAAACGCGCCGGAGAGCTCGAAGCAGCGCGGATCCAATTCCAGACAGCAGCGCGATTAGAGCCGAGTGTGGAAGCGCTCACGGCGCTCGCGGACATTGACCGGCAGCGGGGTGCACCGCGCACGTCTCTCCAATCGTTGGAACAAGCCGAACGCCTTGCAGAAAAGAGCGGAAGCCTCCTCACTCAAGCAGAAACACAGCTGAAGAGTTTTGAGATTTTGCGCGAAATCGCGGACGCGGCAGAAGCTGAGAAGGCCTTGCGAGCCGCACTCAAAAACTCCCTGGCTGCTACTCGCATCACCGGTTCCGACACCGCGAAAGTACGCTCGGAGCTGCTCTTGGCCCGCGTCCTCATCTACTACGGCGAACCCAAGGGGGCACACCGCGCGCTCGATCGCGCCTGGGAAGTATCTCAATCCAGTCTGGCTAACGTCACCACGACGCTGCTCGAAGCAGGCCGGCAAGCGCTCACCCAGCGTGATCTACCCATGGCCAGGGAAGCCACGCGGCGCGCCATCGGCGCGAAGCTCAGCGATGAAGATCTCATCTACGTCACGTTGTGGCTGATGCTTCTCGAACGGGAGCTTCGAGTCGCGAGCGATGGCACGGTAGAGGAAGCGCTAGCGCTGATGAGCGAGAGCACAGCCTGGCCTGGGCAGCTCCGCGCATGGGCGCGCGGTAAGCTCAGTCTGGAAGAACTCACGCGCGCCGCAAAAGGACCGATCGAGCGCACTGAGGCTGCATTTTACGTGACACTTGTGAAGCAGGGCAGCGTGCCCGTCAGCGAAACAGAAGCGGGTCTCAGCAAAGTTGCCGACAGCGTCGCTATTGAGCTGGTCGAGGTCGCAATCGCTCGGGACCTGCTCCTGGCCAGCAAAGGGCGCATGTTGAAGTTCACAGTTCCGGCGGATGTCACACTTCCCTAGGCGCGACTTGTCCTAGCCAGGGTCTAGTTGCGCGAGCGAGCGAGCCGGATCGGCGAGTTTAAACCACCACTACCACCGGCATCAGGGTGTTCGAAACTGACCGTTAAACTGCGTATTTTCCAGCGGGCTTTAGCGCCCGGATACCTTTGCCGAAGCTCGATGAGCGTGGCAAGCTTTCGGGGCGCTGAGGCCACGTCGAAGCCGCCCAGCCTCCGCCCAGCCTCCGCCCAGCCCCCCGATGAAACGCGACGCGAACGCGGAACGAACCGACAACAGAGCCAGGAAGAGCCATGCCAGTACTCAAGCTAACCACCTCAAAGGCCACGTTGACGTTCTTTACGGGGCTCGCCCTTCTGCTCAGCGCGTGCTCCGCGAAAACCGCCGATGAGCCAACGGCGGCGCCTAGACCCCTGTCTCTTATACACATCTCCGAGCCCACGAGACTAAGGCGAATCTCGTATGC
>ENA-ORBV01000895-ORBV01000895.1-microbial-mat-metagenome-genome-assembly--contig:-NODE-895-length-67984-cov-30.507577_pt1 | contig 67984 bp, 49 predicted proteins | sample MGYA00237777_ERZ505514 | MGnify/ENA primary metagenome ERZ505514 (study PRJEB26160, sample SAMN06269048) | microbial mat metagenome | isolation source: Oligotrophic lake microbial mat | place...
ACAGTCCAATAACCCCGCCGCCACTCCCGATAACCCACCCAAGCAAGAAAATAACCGCGTGCAATGCCGGTTTCATGCGGTGCAGAAAGTTCCTGACGTTGTGGAGAATGATTCTGACGTTGTGCAGAACATTTTTTCAGTGGTGCAACAACACGCCGCACCTGTGCAGAAACTTTCTTACGTTGTGCGAAAACATTTTGACGTTGTGCAAAAACATTTTGACGTTGTGCAGAAACTTCCTGCAGTGGTGCAGAACACCTCCGCACAGGTGCAAAAATGTTCCGCACCTGTGCAGCAGGTTTCCCGGGTGCTGCGGCAACTTCGCGCACCACTGCGGAAATATTGCAACGGTCCACGGAGATTTGTTGAATCGCGGTAAAACCATTCATCACCCTTGCCAGTCGCTTCCGCCGCCCGATTGCGCCCGCCGTCTGCGGCGGGTTGGTTCCGCTTCCTGTTTCGGCTCGCGCCAACAGTGGCGTCGGGGCGGTGTGGGGGTACACTCACCCGCGCACATGCCCACGCTCAATTTCAAAGGCAAAGCCGTCATCGAAACCTACCACCACACGGTGGCCCACCACCGCCTGGAATTCGATGAAAAGCTCTCGCTGCTGCCCAAGGGCCAGAAGCCCGGGCTTGACGGCAATCTCATCATTGAAGGTGACAACCTGCTGGCCCTCAAGGCCCTGCTCCCCACCCACGCGGGCAAGGTCAAGTGCGTCTACATCGATCCGCCTTACAACACCGGCAACGAAGGCTGGGTCTACAACGACAACCTCACCCAGCCGCAGTTCAAGGAATGGATCGGCAAAACCGTCGGCAAAGAAGGCGAAGACGCCACACGCCACGATAAGTGGTGCTGCATGATGTATCCGCGGTTGGTGCTGTTGAAGGAGTTGTTAACAGAGGATGGGTCTATCTGGATTTCGATAGACGACAACGAGGTTCACAATCTTCGCGCGATAATGGATCAGGTCTTCGGGTACGAAAACTTCATCGCGACGGTGATTTGGGAGAAGGTGTATTCGCCGAAAAGCACGGCAAAGTATCTATCCGAGAACCACGACTACATTGTCGCTTACGCGAAGAAGAAAGAGGTATGGAAGCCGCGATTACTTCCCCGAACGGAAGAGGCAAATGCGCGATATGACAATCCTGACAAGGACAAACGGGGCCATTGGAAGCCGAGCGATCTCTCTGCACGCAACTATTACAGTAAAGGGACGTACCCGATCGAGTGCCCAAGCGGACGCGTTATCGAGAAACCGCCGGAGGGGAGATACTACACAGTTGCCGAGGACGACTTCTGGGAACTGGATGAGGACGGCCGTATCTGGTGGGGTGCAGACGGTGACAGCACACCTTCGGTCAAGCGATTCTTATCTGAGGTGAAGGACCTCGTGCCGGAAACAATCTGGACCTATCAGGAAGTCGGTCACACGCAGGACGCGAAGAAAGAAGTCTTGAAGATCCTGGGATCAACCGATGCGCCGGTCACGCCGAAGCCCGTCGACTTGATTCGCCGCATCTGCTGGATTGCATCCGAGCCGGGCGACATCATTCTCGACTCCTTCGCCGGCACCGGAACTACCTCGCAGGCAGTGCTTGAGATGAACGCCGAAGGGAAGAAAGAGAGCCGCTTCATCCTTGTACAGCAGCCGTCGGAAACGAAGGAAGACGAATCCGAGAAGCGTAACCACTGCAAGACGCTAACCGCCGAGCGCGTACGCCGCGTCATCAAGGGATACGACTACATCAAGCGCGGCCCGAAGGGGAAGAAGACGAAGATGCATCAGGACGCGATCGGCGGTTCCTTCTCCTACGTCCGCGTTGGCGATCCGCTGTTTGGTGAGTATCGGGACATGGGCGAGAAGCTGCCGAAGTTTGACGAGATTGCCAAGTACATCTTCTACACCGAGACCAGCCGCGAGATTGATTTGAAGCAGGTGGATGAGAAGACCGGCTTCATCGGCCAGATGAAGGAAGCGGGCGGGACCAGCTATTACCTGTTCTACACGCCCAACCGCAAGGAAGACCGCGAGCTGAGCACCGAGACGCTCAAGGCGTTGCTGAAGACCGACAAGAACAAGACGTGGGTGATCTACTGCGAGAAGGTCTGGCTGCACGGGGACCAGATCCGTGCGTTTGAGCAGGCGAACGGGAAGAAGGTGCGGGCGATGCTCGTGCCGTTTAATTTGAAATAGAGATGCGATACGGGATAACATTCTCTGAAACGGCCTTACGCGACATGCGGAAACTCGCGCCCGCAGTCGAACGGCGTGTGACTGGCAAGATCGCGCGGCTGGCTGATGATTTGAGCGGAGACGTGAAACGCCTCCGCAACTTCGCGCCGCGCTATCGTCTTCGGGTTGGAGACTGGCGCGTCTTGTTCGACATCGAGGGTGACTCCGTCGTGATCCATCATGTGAGTCACCGCTCAGAGGCTTATCAATAAAAGGAAGTGTGGCATGCTGAAGCTCAAGCCGACCATCCTGAAAGAAAAAGGCGAGGACAAGTTCGCCGTGTTCAGCATGGAGGATTACGCGGCGATTCGCGAAGCGCTTGAGGACGCGGAGGACGCGCGCATACTGGAGGAGGCGATTCGTCGCGACGCCGGTGGCCGGCGCATTCCGTTCGCCGAGGTAAAGCGGGAGTTGGCGACACGCCCTCAAGGTAAATCGCGGAAGCACTCGTGAATCATCAGGGGCTTTGACGACGAAATGCTGATGTACGACGGCAAGGAGCGCTTCGTGATACCGGACAAAGACTTCCATGCGTCGCGCGAGCAGTTGGAAGACGAGGCGGACTACCGCCCGCTGCTGAAGGCGCGAAAGGCCAACGCGGGCAAGCCGCTGATTCCTCACGAACAGATCATGCGCGAGTTCGGCTTGACGCCCCGTAAAGCCAAGCGCAAGAGCAACTGAGAAGCGCCGATGGAACTCAAACGCTTCCAACGCCGTGTGGTGGATGAAGTCGAGGCGTATTTGCGTCTCGTCGCATCCCAACGCGCGTCGGGCAACCCGCGTCATGCTTCGATGGACGCGTGGCGGGAGCTGAATCTGGGCCGGTACGAAGAGCGATTGAACGGACTGGGTGAAGACCTGCCGACTTTCTGCGTGAAGGTGCCGACCGGGGGCGGCAAGACGCTGCTGGCGACGCAAATCCTTGGCTCGACGTATCGAACGATCCTCAAAGACCGAAACGGCGCGGGCTTGGTCCTGTGGGTGGTGCCGTCGAGCCAGATTTACCGCGACACGCTGAAGCGTTTGCGCGACCGGGGCGACATGTACCGCCTCATGCTCGAACACGCGCTGTCGCGACGGATCGAGGTGTGGGAGAAGCACGAGATCAACCGCCTATCCCCCGCCAAGCTGCGGGATTGTCTGAACGTGCTCGTGATCCAACTGGCGAGCACGAACCGGGAAACGAAGGAAGACTTAAAATTCTTCAAGGACAGCGGCGGGAACATCGTCGATCACTTCCCGCCCGAGACGGATTATGAGGGTCACCGGAAGCTGAAGGAGCAGTTCAGCAATCTGGACATGCTGGTGGAGGACGCCGGACGGGGGCAATACCTCGTGGCCACGTCGGTGGCGAACCTCGTGCGGCTGTGCAAACCGGCGGTGATTCTGGACGAAGGGCACAAAGCGACCAGCGCGTTGGCGCGGACGACGATCGAAGGGTTCAACGCGTCGCTGGTTGTTGAATTGTCGGCGACGCCCAAAGCGGTGACGTCGGACGGCGCGGAGATTCGTCCGAACATCATCTGCAAGGTCAGCGGGAAAGACCTGCTGGACGAGGAGATGATCAAGCTGCCCTTGAACATCGCGACGAGTGGGCAGAAAGACTGGAAGGACGTGCTGACGCAGGCGCGCGATCGGCGCGAGGCGCTGGCAACGATGGCCGGGAAACACGCGGAAATCGCGGGGCCAGCCAAGACGATCCGCCCGATGGTGCTGGTGCAGGTGGAGCGGACGGGAAAGGACCAGCGCGAGGCTGGCTACATCCATTCCGAGGACGTGAAGGAATATCTGACGCAAAAGCTGGGCGTGCCTGGGGCAGCGGTGAAGATCAAGACGTCAGAGACCGACGAACTGGCCGACGTGGACAACCTGATGGACCCGCTTTGCCCGGTGGAATGGATCATCACCAAGTCGGCGCTGCAGGAAGGATGGGATTGCCCGTTTGCGTACATCCTTGTGTCGCTGAACAACACGCAAAGCACGACGGGGATGACGCAATTGGTCGGGCGAATCCTTCGACAGCCGTATCAGGAGCGCGTGCCGACGAAGTTCGACGACCTAAATGAAAGTTATGTTTATTGCCTGCACGTCAAAGCGTCGCAGTTGACGGCGGCGGTGAAGACGGCGCTGGAGAAGGAAGGCTTAGAAGACGCGGCGGCGCTGGTGATCGATTCGAGCGACGGGCAGCCCACCGCGGCAAATCGCGTGGCGACGATGCGCGAGCAGTTTGCCAAAATCTATCGCAAGCCGTTTGCGGGAAAACTCTATCTGCCGCACTTCTGCGTGCAGACCGGCGACGATTACGAGCCGCTGGACTACTTTCGGCATCTGCTGGCGACGGTGAAGGTCGAGGCATTCGAATATGACACGATTAATTGGCCGCTGGCGGAGGCGCTGCGGGGGGCGAAGGATCGGTTTTATCGCATCAGCATCGGCGAGGAGTTGTCGCGCGAGACCGAGGCCGATGCGCATCACACCGAATCCGATGCGGCAACCCGGGCGTGGATCGTGGCGAGCCTGCCGTTCGACCACCTGAGCCACAAGCAGCTTCGCGTGATCGTTGCCGAGGTGTGCAAACGGTTGCGGCAGACGGAGTTGACGTTGCGCGATCGACTGTCGCTGGTGAAGTTTGTGGTTCGCGACCACATCGAGCAGTGGATACAGGAGCAGGTGGATAAGCAAACCGAAGCGGCGTTTCGCAAACTGCACGAGAAGCGCCGGCTGGTGTTCTACCTGCAGTGTGCCGAGTGCCGGTTTGAGATACCAAAGCAGATCAGTGTGCGATCGGGGCCGCAGTTGATGCATGACAACGGGGATGTATCGACACGGTCGTTATTTGATTTCGTGCCGGCTGAAGACCAGAACAGTTATGAACGAGCGGTTGCGCTGTGCCTGGACAGAGACGAGAGCGTATTGTGGTGGTACCGGAACCTAGTCGGGGCGGAAAGCTTTTCAATTCAGGGATATCGGCGGCACAGGTTGCATCCGGACTTTGTGGCGCATGGCAATGTCGACCGGAAGAAGCACACGGTGTGGGTCATCGAAAGCAAAGGCAGCCAATTGAAGGGCAACGACGACACTGTTTACAAGCGGGATATCGCCAAAGTGTTTACGGATGTGGGGAGAAAAGTTTCATGGCAGCGGCTGGGCGAGGAGTTTAAGGACCATCAGTTCTGTTTTCATGTCCTGGACCAGACCCAGGACGCCGGGCGCGATTGGAAGGATGAATTACAGTCGATCCTCGCAAAAGAGGCGATCGGATAGTGTGCCTTGGAGCGGATTATCGAACGCTACTTAAAGCCGCGAGATAAAATCGGCGGCAATATCAATGACCGGAACGACTGGCTTAGGGGACAAATCAATTCTCGGCACACAGTGGACCCGATGATGCGCAGGTTTCGCGTGAACATCGAGACGATGGGCATCGTGAAGACCTTGCCGGGGTTGAACGAGCGATAATCCGTGGCGGGGGCGATGGCTTGGGAGATGAAAAGTTGTCGCAAGACAGATAAACCCGCCCCCCTTTCCTTCCGATGACTGTGAACAGTGTCCGACTCATAGCCCGGCTGGTTATTCGAAGGCGATGCCTTTGAGCGGTTGGGGCGGATCGGGGACAACCATCGCATCGCGCGCGACGAAAACGAAGCGGCGACGATCGGAGGAAACATCATGGCATCGACACGTAGTAGTTACATGCCCGCCAAGCAGGCGGCGCAGGTGTTGTGGAGTCAGAACTTTCACACTGTCACATCCGGGAAAACCAACCAGTATGGTTTGACCGCGGACCAGGTGGCGGCGTTTGCCGCCGTTAATACCACGCTGCAGGCGGCGTGGGCGGCGGTGATGGAGCCCAGCACCCGGACCAAACCGACCGTGGCGGCGAAGGACGATGCGCTGCGGGCGATGAAGGCCGTGGCGCGCAATCTGGTTTCGGTGGTTCAGGGTACGCCCAGCGTGACCAACCAACTGAAGCTGGATGCGGGATTGACCGTGCGCAGTGATAAGCCGACGCCGACGCCCATTCCCGCCGCCGCGCCGAAGGTGAATGTGATCGGCGTATTCGGGCGGACGTTGATGATCGAGCTTCGCAATGTGGCCGGTGATAAACGGGCCAAACCCGAGGGCGTGAAAGACGCCATGCTCTTCTACGCCGTCGGCCCGATCCCGCCGGTGGATGTTTCGGAGTGGACCTTCATCGCCAACCCGACGCGCACCAACCTTGAGATCGTACTGCCGGGCGACATTGCCCCGGGCGCAACGGTGTGGTTGACCGCGTATTGGCAGAACAGCAAGAGCGACGGCGGCCCGGCAAGCGCCCCCCTGAGCGTGACCTTCGGCGGCGCGGGCGTTATCAAACAGGCGGCATGATTGCACGGGAGCCACAGATGGATGCCGAAGACGGTGGCCGGTTGAGCGTGAGTTGATCGTTGCCGGAAGCGCGCGAGATTCTGCGCGGTCTCGGCCATGAATCAACAACGGATCAGCGGCAACCCCTTTCGGTGTTCATCTGTGGCTGCCTGGGCGTTCGACAAGGGGAGGGAAGTGTATTTTTGGTAGCCGATCGCGGATAGGCAGTCGATTGCCAACACGATCCGCCTGGCGCTATCCACTAGCCGCAACTTGCTATCCGCTATCCGCTACTTCACCCCTATCGGCTTCCAATCCACTCTGCTCGCGCCCAGAAGCGTTCCCGTGGAGAATGCGATATCCACCTGGGCCACCTGGTAATCGGCGATGGCGCGGATTTCGTCGGCCTGTGCGTTGGCCAGATTGGTTTGGGCATTGAGCACATCGGTGCTGGTGCGAATGCCCTGCTCGAACTGTCGGGTCTCCAATTGCACCACCCGCGCGGTGGCGACGACGGCCTGCCGGGCGGCGAGGATTCTTTGCCAACTCGTCTCCAGATCAGTCACGCTGGCCAGCACTTCCTGGCGGATCGTCTGCTCGCGAAGCTCACGCGTCGCCAGTTCCTGCTGCCGCTGGGCCAGCGCCCGGCGCAGGCGGCTTTTGGCGGCGACGTTGCCGATGGGGATTTCTACTTGCAGGCCCACGCTGTGATCGGCGAAGCGGTTGTCGGTGAGCAAATCAAACGCATCACCTGAGGTCACGCCAAGCCCGTTCACGTTGTAGCGGTATTGCAACGACAGCAACGGCAGCAGGTCGTTTCGGGCGAGCTTGACGCTTTCCGATTGCTGGAGGATGCGCAGCTCGGCTTCGAGGATTTCCATGCGATCGCGAATGGCGCGGTCGGCCAGTGCATCGGCATCAAGGCGCACCGCGAGAAACCGGGGCTCACTGGCTGGCTGGAGAAGGATGGTCGTGTTCATCTCCAGGCCCGGCTGGTTGATGATGCGCTTAAGCTCGCGAAGCTGGTTGCGCAATTCACGCTCCGCCTGCACCACGTTGCTCACGCGGTCGGCGACGCCGGATTCGGCGCGAATCACCTCCACCTCGGCGGCCGCGCCGGCATTCACCTGCCTGCGGGCGCGTTCGAGTTGCTTCACCGCCAGATCAAATTCCTGTTTGCGAACCTGAAGGCCCTTGATGGCGGCGTAGAGTCGCCAATAGGCGCGGTCGGCGTCGCTGAGAACCGTCATCACGCGCAGCTTGGTTCGCGCTTCAGACTGTTGATATCGATAGAACGCGACGCGAATGTTGGCCAGATTGGCATCAATCCCCCCGCCGCGGAGGATGGGTTGGCTGAAGGTGAAGGTAAAATCGGTCGACCATTGCAGATCGGAAACGGGCAGGCCGGTATTGATATCAATTCGGCCGGTCGAGTTCTCCACGCGGTTGATCGGCGTGCTGAGCAGAATATTTCCGCCGGTGATCAAGGGCAGCCGCAGGCCGGGAACCACGCTGAAAAACTCCGAACCCGAAACGGAAATCTGTCGATTGCCCTGCTGATCGGTGGTGAGAAACGGCGTATCGGTCGTGCCGAATTGTGCATTGGTGGTGAAGACCGATTCGAACCGCGCCTGCTCCTGCGAGATCGATTGCCTGGCGATCGTCGGATCAAGGAGGTCGACTTTCAGATCCAGGTTATTCTGCAAAGCCCACCGCCGAACCTGATCAAGCGTGACGGGGATCTGCGTTAACTGCGTCGTCGGCCGCGTGGTCGAAAGCACGAACGGCTGCGTGGTAGCCGGCCCGAGCGAGGGAAGCGATTCAGGGGCGACTTCTTCAATCTGCCGCGTCCGCTGGCGGGCGACGGTGTATTCCCCCGTCGCGCCGACGCCCATGTCGCGGCAGCCGGAAAAGAGAACCACAGATGAACACAGATGGACACAGATAAGACCAATGCTTGCTCGGTTCATTCCTCTTTCCCAGTCTTTCTCAATCTGTGTTAATCCGTGTTCATCTGTGGTTGAAATGAACTATTCGTGGCGCAGCGCTTCGATCGGATCGAGCCGTGACGCTTTGATGGCGGGGAACATGCCGAACACCAGCCCCACCAGCGCCGCAAAGCCAAACGAAAGAATGATCGCCCACGGCGGAATGACCGCTTTATCCAGCTTCGCGCCGGGGATCGCCGCGATGCCCATCGTCATCAGCTGCCCGATCAACAGCCCCACCAATCCGCCGAAGAAACACAGCATTACCGCTTCAACCAGAAACTGCAGCAGAATGGCCGATGGTTTCGCCCCGACCGCTTTGCGCAGCCCGATTTCGCGCGTGCGCTCGCTCACACTCACGAGCATGATGTTCATAATCCCCACCCCGCCGACGATGAGCGAGATGCCCACAATCCCCGCCGCTACGATCGTAATTGCGCCGGCCAGCGCCTTAAACTGCTGCACAAACTGATCGATGACCTCGACGCGAAAAGTGTCTTCCTGGCCGTAGTCGATCTTGCGTTGTTTGCGCAGGTAATACGTAATCTCCGCCTGCGCATCAGGGGCTAATTCGGTACTCTTGGCGGCGGCCATGACGTACATGAAGGGGAAGAACGGCCCTTTGCTGGCGGCGCGCCAGGCGGTGGTGAAGGGAACGAACACCTCAGCGTCGCTGGCATCGTCGCGGATCATGTTGCCCTGTTTGCTCGGCTCGATCATCCCGACGATTAGAAACCGCCGGCCGTCGAGCACGAGAAACGTGCCCGTGCAGTCGGTGGGCAACCCGAGTCGATTCCGCAGTTTTTCGTTGATGAGGCATACGGGACGCGATCGTTCATTGTCAATAAGGCTGAACGGCCGGCCCATGATGACGTAGCGCCGCTCAATATCGTGCCACGCCGGCTCGATGCCGATGACGCTTACATTCTCGTCGCGGGCTTCGTCATATTGCACGGTGGTGACGATCTGCGTGACGCGCGAGAAATGTTTTGTCGACGGCGACTGCGCCAGCATCTGATCGAACAACTCCGGGCGAAAACGAATCTGGTAAAACGGCGCGTTGCGCATCGCCCCGCTCGGCGGACGCCGCGGAAACACGTAAACCTTGTTCGTGCCGAACGACTCAAACTCTCCCAGCACATTATCCTTCAACCCCGTCAGGGCCGCGATGACGCACGTTACGCTCGCAACGCCGATGACGATGCCGATTGTCGTCAGAATCGAACGAAGCTTGTTCGCCCAAATCTGAGTGAGGGCCAAAAACAGGCTCTGGTAAAACAGTACGGCCAGTTGCAGCGGCACGCGAAACAGGCTCATGCCGGGCCTCCCGTCACTTCAAGCCCAGTGACTTCAAAGCCAGGCCCCGCCGATTGCACCACTGCGGCGGCGCGGTGCGCGGTGGGAATTTCGCCGGAGCGGGCGATGTCTTCTGGGGCACTTAAGTCGCTCTGCACTTTGCCGTCGCGCATGCGGATGACACGCTTGGCGTTCCGGGCGACATCAGCCTCGTGCGTTACGATCAAAATTGTCTGCCCGGCGGTGTGAAGTTCTTCAAACAGCCGCAGGATTTCTTCGCTGGTTCGGCTGTCGAGATTGCCGGTGGGCTCGTCGGCCAGCAGAATTTTCGGATGATTAACCAGCGCCCGCGCGATCGCCACGCGCTGCCGCTGCCCGCCGGAAAGCTGGTTCGGGCGATGATGCATCCGCGGGCCGAGACCCACGCGTTCGAGCGCGTCCACTGCGCGCTTGCGGCGGCCCCACCAACCGTCGGGTGAATAGAGCAGAGGCAGTTCCACATTCTTCAGCGCCGTGGCGCGCGTCAGGAGTTCGAACGATTGAAAGACGAACCCAATCCGTTCATTCCGCACCGCCGAAAGCTGCGTGGCGGTCATGGACGAAACCAGTTTGCCATCCAGTTCATAAGTGCCCGATGTCGGCCGATCGAGGCAGCCCAGAATGTTCATCAGCGTGCTCTTGCCCGACCCGCTGGTGCCCATGATCGCCACGTATTCATTCTGCTCCACATCAAGATCCACCCCATCGAGCGCGCGAATTTCCTCAACGCCCACTTTGTAATGCTTGGTGATGTTGCGGATGCGGATGAGCATGGGTGGTTTGAAGTGGTGGAGTTGAGGAGTGGTTGAGTCGTTGAGTCTTGCGGCACGATGCTTCGGACTCACTGGACGACTGGGCCACTTATCATTCAATCACTTCTTCTCACTCGGTTTCGTCGTCGCGGTTTCGTCGCGCACTTTTTGTTCGTGTTTCAGCGTCTCGAAGACTTTATACGGACCGGCAATGACCGCGTCGCCTTCTTTCAGGCCGGCTTCGATGATGGTGTGCGTAACGTCGCTGGCGCCAATCTTCACGGGCGCGACCATCGCCTTGCCGTCGACGAATTTGTAAACCACCGTGGCCAGCGATTTGGTTTGATCAACTTCGGCCGCGTTGCGGATGTCCACCGGAAGTTCGTCCTTGTTACGCCCCAGCACCGCCTGGCTGGGCACTTTCAGCACGTCTTTGTGCAATTCGGTTTCAATATCCACGTCGGCGGTCAGGCCCGAAACGATGTTGTGGCCGGCGGACTTGAGCGTGATTTCCGTCTTGTAGTATTTCAGGTTATCGCGCAGCTCTTCAGTCAGCGCCAGCGCGACGGCGGTCACGGTGCCGTCGAACACCTGATCTTTGTAGGCCTGCGAGCGCACGTCGGCCGACTGGCCTAACTTGATCGCCGCCACGGTGCCTTCATCCACGCGGGTGTTGACGATCATGGTATCGAGGTCGGCCACTTCCATGATGACGGTGCCCTGGTTGTTCATGGTGCCGACGACGACCAGCTCGCCCACTTCGCTGTTGACCTTGGTCACCACGCCATCGATCGGCGCGACGATGGTGGTGTACGACAGCGAATCGCGCGCCCGGGCAATTTCCGCTTCTGCCGCTTCTACCTGAAAGCGCAGCACTTCGAGGCTGTTGCGTTCGCCATCGAGCATGCGCTGGGCCGATGCGTACTGGGCGGCCAGTTGATCCACTTTGGTCTGCGCGATTTCGACGACAACCTGGCTCACGTCTTTGCTTTCAAACAGCTTTTCCTGGCGGGCGAGATCGCGTTCGGCATCGGCTAACTCAGACTTGCGCGCGCCGACCTGTGCCTCCTGCGAAGCCACCTGCGACCCGGTGACCGCGATCTGTGCCTGCTGAGCCGCCTTGCGCGCCTCGGCGGCGCGAAGTAGCGCTTCGAGGTCGGTCGAATCCAGCTTGAGCAGAACCGACGGCGGCACGGGCGGGTTGGCGTTTGGATCGCCCTTGGTGACACGCTGACCCTCGCGGAAGGGAATCGCGACGATGCGCGCCGACACTCGCCCACTGATTTTCACGTTCGACTTCGGCTGAATGGTGCCCGGCGCGCTAACCAATTCAGACAAATCGCCCCGAACGACTTTATCAATGCGGACGATCTCCCCCTCGCCGCCGTCGCCGGTGCGGAACTTCATGGCCAGCGAACCGCCAATGCCGCCGAGAACCACCACTGCGATAACAATTCCGATGATGAGCTTCACGTCCGCTTCCTGACTGTCCGCTTTAGCGGCCGAGGTCGAATGGCGAAAAACCGCCGAGGCAAAAGAGCGGAGAGGATACTCCGCAACCCATGTAAGACCAAAGCCTGCCAGAAGTTTCGACTCAGAAGGCCGATTATTTCGTCGCAGGAGGCGATGGCCGGCATAGATTGACAACCCGACAGGCGACCGGACGCAATTGCTCGTCGCCTCTGTACAATCCCCCGCCATGAGCAACGGCGCGTTTCGGGCGGCAAAATCATCGTCAGCATCAAAGGTCGAAACGCCGTCGTTGCGTTTGGCGGCCATCGATGTGGGTTCGAACAGCATTCACATGATCGTCGCCCAGGCCGATGCCGACGGCGCGATTACCACGCTTTGGCGTATGAAGGAGCCGGTGGGACTGGGCCGCATCAGCTTCCCCAGCCGCAACCTGTCGGCCGAAGCGATGGACCGGGCGGTTTCGGTGCTGGCGCGGTTCAAGCAGGCGGCGCAGCAGCGGCAATGTGAGAAAATCATCGCCATCGCCACATCCGCCGTCCGAGAGGCGCAGAACGGCGGAGATTTGATCGAGCGCATCCGCCGAGAACTGGGGCTATATGTGAAGGTGGTGAGCGCGCGGGATGAAGCCCGGCTAATTTACCTGGCCGTTCGCCATGCGCTGCGTCTAAAAAATCAGCCGCATCTGATCATCGATATCGGCGGCGGAAGCGTGGAGTTTATCGTCGGCGACGAACAGCGCGCCCACATCCTCGAAAGCCGCAAGCTCGGCGCCGCCCGGCTTACCGCACAGTTCGTCAAAAGCGACCCGATCAGCAAAGAAGACCGCAAAGCGCTACAGAAACATTTCGAGAAGGAACTGGCCCCGCTCTTTGCCGACATTTTAAAGCACAAGCCCGCCCGCATCATTGGAACCAGCGGGACGCTGGAAAACATTGCAGAAATGTGCGGCGACGGCATCGAAGATGCCGACGGCGATGGTCTTGTCGGTGCCATCGACCGCAATAAGTTTTCCAAACTGCTGGAAAAGGTCACCGCCGCCGACCGCACCGAACGCGGGCGTATGCGCGGGCTGGACGATCAGCGGAAAGATCAGATCGTCGCCGGCGCGCTGCTGGTGAAGGAGGTGTTCGATCGGATGAACGCCAAACGCATCCAGATTTGCCCCGCGGCGCTTCGGGAGGGGATTTTGCTCGACTACCTGGCCCGCCACATGCCCGACCTCGCCATCCGCCGAGAAGTCCCCGACCCCCGTCGGCGCAGCGTGATCGATTTGGCCCGGCGGTGCGATTGGCACAAGACACACAGCGAACAGGTGACCAGGCTCTGTCTGCGGTTCTTCGACGAGCTGAAATCGCTGCATGGCTTGGGAAGCATCGAACGCGAGCTGATCGAATATGCATCGCTGCTGCACGACATCGGCTGGCACATCGCCGGCAAGGGGCATCACAAGCACGGCATGTATCTGATCAGCAACGGCGACTTAAAGAATTTTGACGCAGAAGAAGTGCAGATCATCGCGAACGTGGCGCGGTATCACCGCAAAAGCCCGCCGGCGCGCGATCATAAAGAATATTTCAAACTGCCGGTACGCGCCCGCAAAGTGGTTGACGTCGGTTCGGCGCTGCTGCGGCTGGCCGACGGGTTGGATCGAAGCCATGCCAGCGCCGTGCAAACACTGTTTTGCCGGCTGGATGAAAAGAAAATCCGCTGCAGCCTCCACACCCGCGCCGATGCCGAACTGGAAATCTGGGGCGCGCGCCGCAAAGCCGCGTGGTTCGAGAAGGTGTTCGGGCGGAAGATTGAGTTTGAGGTGAAGTAGCAAGAGTTCCCCCTCCTGCACATCCGGGAGGGGGCAAGGGGGAGGGCGAGCGCCGCATAGCCGTCGAATGCCTCCGCCGACGGAACCCTCCCCCGTGCCCCCTACCTGAGTACATGGAGGGGGAGCTTGGCCCATTCACTTTCCGATGCGGGCAAGTTGCCTCAAGTAGTGCCGATCAAGCCAGAACAGAAACCCGCCCTGAATCAGCACGCCCGCGCCGTGGCCAAACAGCGAGCCGACCGCCGCCGGGTCGGCGTGGCGCCAGACGGCGCCGAACGCGCTGGCGACCAGCACGACGCCGCTGGCAACCCATAGCCAGTTCAGTTTTCCATTGAATTTCAGCGTGCGGATGAGTTTGTCGCAGTCGGCTCGTTCACTTGCGATCGCGCTATCGTCGATCGGCGTGCGATCGGCTCGGCGCGCCTGCATCACGCCGAAGATCGAAAAGACGAGGTCGATCGCGCCCCAGATCACAAATTGTGACGCAACCGCCTCGGCAAATTTCCGACTGGCCGAATCCTGCTGCCCGGCGGCCCAGTAAATCGCCACGCCGACGACGATCGACGCGATCGACCAGCCGCACAGCAGGTTCGACATTCGTCGGCGCAGGGTTCGAATGGATGAAATTTCAGTCGCATCAGTCATGTCGGGTATTCTAGCCGGCGAATGACCACCACCGCACTTCCTGACACTTCCGTGCATGCTGTCGCGACGAAACCCGCGCGGCTGATGTCGCTCGACGCCTTCCGCGGCGCGACCATCATCGGCATGATTCTGGTGAACAACCCCGGCAGTTGGGCCAGCATCTACGCCCCGCTGGCGCACGCGCCGTGGCACGGGTGCACGCCGACCGATTGGATTTTTCCGTTTTTTCTGTTCATCGTCGGTGTCGCCATTCCGTTTTCGCAGGCGAAGCGTCACGCGGCGACGAAGTCGCTCGTTCCGGGAATTGTCCGCCGCGCGGCGATACTGTTCGGATTGGGAATCTGTCTGGGCCTCATTCCGTACAGCGGCACCAGCGGTATTTTCAATCTCGCCGGCATGCGGTTTCCGGGCGTCCTGCAGCGCATCGCCGTCTGTTACGCCGTTGTGGCGCTGTTGTCGCTCAAGCTCAACTGGCGCGCGATGGCCATTGCCGGCTTGGTGATGATGTCGGTTTATTTTTTTGCAATGCGTTTCATTTCGGCCCCGGGGTACGCAGCCGGCGACTTCAGCAAAGAAGGCAATCTCGCGCATTACATCGATCAAACCGTGCTCGGCAAACACGGATACACCGCATACAACGACCCCGAAGGCATCCTCAGCACGCTTCCCGCCATCGCCACGGTTATCTGCGGCTGGCTCGTCGGCGTTTGGCTGCGACGTCCAGACAAATCCCAGGCAGAAAAAATCGCCGCGGTGTTCTCGCTTGGAGTGCTCGGCGTGGTCGTCGGTTCAATACTTGATTTCGCCTTGATGCCGATCAACAAGCAAATCTGGACGCCCAGCTACGTCATCTACACCGCCGGCCTGGCATGCCTGGCCCTCGGGATTTGCTATTGGATCATCGACATCTGCGGCTACAAGAAATGGGCCGCGCCGCTCATCGCCTGCGGGATGAACGCCATCACCATTTTTGTGCTTGCCGGCGTGGTCGGGCGGTTGATGCTCATCAAAGCGATTCCCGCCGTCGATGTTAAAACCGGGGAGCCGATTCACAAGGCGATCAAGCCGTGGTTGTACGACACGATCTTCAAACCCGCGTTTGATTCGCCGCTGAACACGTCACTGGCGTGGGCGCTGGTGTTCGTGGCGGTGTTTGTTGTCATTGCGATGGGGATGCACCGAGCGAAGGTGTACTTAAAGGTGTGAGCGTCGCAAACTTTGTCATCCCGAAGCGTACTGTTCGGGAAGACAATGCAGCCTTAGTTCGCCGGCTGGGTCGCCGGCGGGTTCAGGTTCCACGCCGTTCGCCAGGTTTGGCCGACGCGTCGGAAGCCCATGCCGATCATGCGGGCTTCCATGTCCGGAAAGTGCCCTGCGCCGTAAAAAATTCCGATATTCTTCTTCCCCGCGGCGATTTCGGCGTCCATCACTTCGAGGCATTTTTTGTTGCGTTCGGTGATGATGACCGAGCCGTTGGGGCCTTCAAATATTTCCATCTGCCCTTCGATGTTGCCCAGTTGCCGCGCGAAAAGCATCTTGAGCTGCCGCGGGCGATCGTCGCCGGCTTTTAGCGCCGCCAGCAAATGGAACGGGGTGATCTCCTGCGCCGCGGTGCGCTGGCCCGCCTTCTGTTTTTTGTACTCGGCTTTGTAGGCGCGAATGAACAGTTTCATGAACCCCTCATTGCGCTCCTCCTGCATCGCCATAAACGTATCGGCATCGAGGTCGGCGTGGACGAAATTCGGGCGACCGTCGTATTTGATGGATTCGAGCTGAAACGCCAGATCAAGGTTCTCCTGCATGAATTTCTGCATCGGGCCTACCCAGCCGATCATGCCTTTGCTCTTGCGCTTTTTCTTCACATCGTCGGCGGTGGGGGCGGCGTCTTTGGGTTTCACCATCTCGTAAAGCAGGGCATCGTAATGATCGAAGCTCTCGTTTAAGCCGGCGAAATATTCTGCGTCGGCGATGTGCACCGCGCCGATGAGCGTGACCGAAACGCCGTCAGCCTTTCGCAAGTACGCCACCGCCGCCGTCTCCAGAATGCCGCCGCCTTGTTTATCTTCCATGAATCGGACGAATTGCGTGGTGGTCGGCTGGGTTGATGGAGCGGCGGCCTGCGCCACTTCGCCCCGCGAAGGCGCAAGCGTCGTCAGAAGCGTTATAGCGATGGCGGCGAACAGTTTCTTCATTTCAATTCCTTCGAGCGAAGTCGTCGGTTATTCCGCATCAGCCCACACCCGGGGGCTTTCCCACGCGGGATCGTATTCAACGTGCACCACGTTGGGATTGCAACAGACCGGGCAATCTTCCACGTATTGCTGGTCGCCGCCTTGTGATAAATCCACGGGCACGACGATCGTTTCACCGCAGGTGGGACAAGTGTAAGCCCCTTCATCGGCGGAGCGACGGCGTTTACGCTTTTTCTTCACGCTTTATCGTAGGCAGGTATACAAAATAAGCCCCGGCACTTTGCCGAGGCCCGTGCCTCGCGTGAGGTCGGGGATCACGCGAGACATCGATTGCTTGACGGACTATTGCGTGAACAATGTCACGCTTCTGCAGGCGTTCACTTGTTCGGTTCGGCGGATGTTGCGTCGTAGGCCGGCAGTTCCCAGTATTTTCGAACCGAATCAAAAAACGGATCCTTCTTGCCCAGCCGCTTCTCGGCCAGATCGAGGTAGCCGGCGGCCATGCGGTCGTTGCCGTCGTTGAACGCGATGTAGGCGAGCAGAATCAACGGACGGGCGGCCGCTTTCTCATTGTTGGCAATTTCCTTTAGGTCTTTGACGAGAAACGTCAGCCGTTCGTCGCCGAGGAACTGTCGCAGGTCATACTTGGCCATGAGCAGGGCCGGGGCGCCGGTGAACGCCTGCCGCATGTGGGTTTCGGCGCGGGCGTAATAGGAAGCGCCCAATTCGGCATTGGCTCGCCCGAGCAGAACCAGGGGATTATTCGGGGCAATCTGCTCGGCCAGATCGTACTTATCAAGCGCCGAAACGAACTTCTGATCGCGCATCAACGTCTCGGCCTCGGTGAGCACATCGGCCAAGCCCTTGGCCTGCACACCCGCGGCGAACGAAGTGATAATTTTGCGTTCCATCTTCTCGGCGCGCCGGCCGGGAAGTGGAATGGTGGAACCTGGAATACCCGTGGCCGGAGTGCGGTCGGCGGGGTTGACGCCCGGCGCCGCGGGATTACCGGATGGCGGCGCGCCCGGAGCGCCCTGCCCCGGACGAGTGTTCTCGCCGCCTTGGGGGTTCGCCGGGTCGGCCGGCGGCTTCATCTGATTTTCCTGCTGGTTCCTCAACCGAACCTGCTCATTATATTCGCGGTTGGCCTGGGCGGCGGGATCGCTGTCGGTGTTGAACCGATCGAGCCGCGCCTGCAACTCGCGATACTGAGCCGATTGCCGCACCGCCGGCGCGAGTTGCACGCGCCCGCTGGATTGTTGTCCGGTGGCGAAGTCGCTCTTGAGGGCGTCGTTGTTCAGCGTGTTGTCGGTGCTGTTGTTTAATGCCGCATTCGGCGTCCCCACACCCAGCGGGTTCGCCGGCGCTTCGGCCTCTGCCTGGCCGAGTTCGCTCTGCAGGCGACGGACCGTTGCGTCGTCGTACGTCACGCCACGTCGATCATCGCCGGCGCTGGTGTAGCGAGAGAGAAATCGCACGTCGGACGCCACACCGGTGTTCAGCCCCTTCACGCCGTAAAGCGGCGAAGCGCTAATCAGCGTGTTGTTGTTCGAAGTATCGACGGCGCCCGGCAGCAGCAACTCGCCCGGCTTGGGCAGCGCGGTCGTTGGATTGCTGTACACATTGCCCAGTCGAAGATCCGAACCGATGCGTGATGGAAGCGCCGTCGGCGCGACGTACCCGCCGGATGCGCCCAAAGGGATGAAGCCGCTGGGCGGGGCGACACCTTCGGAATCGCCGAAGTACGGTCGAACCGCCTGGGCGTTGGAACTTGCTTCGCCGAAGTAGTTGCCCTGCACGACGTTGGGCGCCGAGCCGGCCGACTGGGCAATAAAGCGATCAAACCCGCCGCCCGAAAGCGACCCACGGAAGGCGCGCGGGTCGGTGGATGCCACGTTTCCACGGAACTGTCTCCCACCGGTGACATTGCCCGAGACGATGTTGTTGTTAAGAACGTACGACGGCAGCCGCACCCCGCCGCCGCCGTTATCGCCGCCGCTTCCGATGCGGTTATTGCGATCCAGTGCCCCGCCGGTGTTCAACCGCGCCTGCCCGAAGGCGACAGTCGAAAGGCCCATGGATATGCCGGCGGTCGCGGCAAAAAGCACAGTTAGGTTACGGATACTCTTGGATTGTTTCTCGGTCATGGTCGGACTCCGTTGGCTTGGCTGATGTTACATTTATCGGCAACACGCCTCTATTCATTATATCCCGACGCCGCCGATCAATTGAAGTTGCAATTCCCGGAATTATTTACCGGACTTTCAGGCTAAGCACCTGGTACGGCGTGTAGGGGAGGGCAATCTTGCCGTTTGTAACGACCGCCGCGTGGCCGTTGTCTTCCAGGAGATTGCAAAAACGGGCGGATTTGAACGGAAAACCAAGGCTGAGGCGGGCCGTCCCGCGCCCGCCGTGGGCTTCGTAGAGGCGGACGATGATTTCGTCGGAATCTTCGGCTTTTTTGACAGTATCAATCACCAGCCCGGGCTGATCGACCGATGCCATCGACCGCCGCGGCGCTGCGCCCGGCGCCCAGAGCAGCGGAATATTGAATGCCGCCGCCTCGGCCACCGTGCCGGCATCGCGCCACCCGCCGGCATGCGGGAAGATGGCATAAGCAAACGCGTGTTCGCCGCGATCGGCTTTCGGATCGGGGCTGGTGGGCGCTCGGAGCAGGCTGAGGCGCATGATATTGCCCAGCGTCGATGCGCCGTATTTGCTCTCGCTCAGAATGGATACGCCAAACCCGTGCTCGCTTAAGTCGAACCAGCGGTGCAGCGGCACTTCAAACTTTGCCAGATCGGCCGGCGCGTTGAAGTGCGTGGGCCGCTCGACGCTGCCGAACTGCATCTCGTAAGTCGCATTCATCGCGCGCGCGTTCACCGGGAATGCCACTTTCAGGAATTTATGATCTTCCCGCCAATCAACTTTGCAATGAATTTCGATTCGCCGCGCGTGCGCGTCGAGACGAATCGTCTGCGTGAGGGCGCTGGCTTTACCGATCGTGTGCTCGAAAGCGATTTCGACGCGCAGCGGCGATTGGGTGGCGACCCTGGCCGTCGTCGCCGGGCCGCAGTCGCGGGCGGTTTCTAAATGCGATGGATCCACGTCCCACGCATCCCACGCGGTCGGGCGGTCGTCGAATAGCTGGAACACGTTGCCGTCGCCGGCGAGCGATTCGCGCCCGGTCGATTTCTCGATGAGGCTCGTGATGTGTCCACTCTTGCTCACGTGCGCGCGTAGCTGGCCGTTCTCGATCGTCCACCCGCCGCCGGATGTGGTGATCTGCACGCGGTCGTGGGATTCAACGATTTCACCGAACCCGCAGGAAGGCAAGTCGGCCAGAACAAGTTGCTTGTCGGGGGTCAAAACGACCTCTTTCCGCGGGAAACCGGTGGTGTTGATCGGCGTGATTTTGCCGCTCTCGTAGGCTTTGTCTTTGTACGCATCGACCAGTTCAAACAGATCACGGATCGCCTGCCCGCGCAGTTCCCGCGCCGCCGAGTCGACCTGTGCATAATGATTTGCGGCATCGTCGTACACCAGCGTGATGGAGCTGCCGGGAAGGATGTCGTGGAACTGATTCAGCAGAACGATTTTCCACAACTCATCAATCGCATCGTGCGGATAGGCGCTTTTGATCTCGGCCCGCATCGACGGCGATGCGGCACGGGCCAATCGCCATTTCAGGGCCTGCAGAAATTCAACGTCATGCAGCAGAATTTCGCTCTTGCGGTTACCGCGTTTGGTGGCCGCCTGGGTGGTGTAGGTGCCGCGATGAAGCTCGAAATATAACTCGCCGACGGTGGTGGGCAGGTGCGAGCAATCGTCTTCGAGTTTTTTGAAAAACGCGTCGCTGGACCGCATGGTGACGCGCGGAAGGCCCTGCGTGTCTTTCATGCGGCGGAGGTTTTCGAGCATCTGCCGCGTCGGCCCCCCGCCGCCGTCGCCGTAGCCGAAGAGGTAGTAGCTGTGCCGGCTGCGGTCATGGTCTTTATAGTTGGCCACGTTATGGCGAATTTCCTTGACGCTGGCGTTGGCGTTGTAAGTATCGGCCGGCGGGAAGTGGGCGATCACCTCGCTGCCGTCGATCCCCTGCCAGGTGAAAGTGTGGTGCATGGGCTTGGTGAATTTGTTCCACGAAAGCTTTTGCGTGAGAAATCGCTTGATCCCCGCGCCGCGCATGATCTGGGGCAACTGACCGTTGTAGCCAAAGACGTCGGGGTTCCAAAACTCTTTGCACCGCCGGCCGAACTCCTTCTGAAAGTAGCGCTGTCCGAGCAGAAACTGCCGCACGAGCGATTCGCCGGATGGAATGTTGCAGTCGGGTTCGATCCACGTCCCCCCGACGGGAATCCATTGCCCGCGTTTGGCGCGTTCTTTGATCCGCTTATATAGATCGCCGTTGCGCTGACGTACGATGTCGTATTGATACGCCTGCGAGCAGGCGAACTTGTACTCCGGATAGTCGTCCATGTACGTCGTCTGGCTGCTGAACGTGCGATCACACTTACGCCACGTTTCGGCCAGCGGCCAGAGCCAGGCAGTATCGATATGCGCGTGACCGATTGCCGAAAGCTCGTGGACTTGTGAACCGTTTTTGCGGCTATAGAGCGGCTTGAGGAGGTCGTGAGCGGCCTTCCAGGTGTTGCGGTCGTTCTCGTCGTACACGTTTGCAAAGCGATTGAGTTCAAACAGCAGTTCCCCGCCACGGGTGGGATCCAGGCCTTTGTCGTGTTCGGCTTCTAAGTCCACCAGCACTGAATAATCGTAGTAAATCTGCGCTGCCCATTGATCGAACGCGCGCAGCTCGCAGGCTTCGAACACGAACGGGCTGACCGCATCTTTGCTGTATGGTCCTCGCTTGCCCGGATCGCCGAAGGCGCTGTTGCACGCCACTTCGACTTGAAAGCTAATTTTTTCGCCCCCTTTTGCCTTCGGCATTAGCACGGCGTCGGCGCGTACGGCGCGGTCGTAGGAATGGGGTTCGAAGTTCAGCCCTTGAATGGTTTTGCCGTTCATCCAGAGTGTTGCTTCACTGTGGCTCGCCCAATGCAGGTCCACGCGATGGCCGGCGAAATCCCTCGGCACGCGGGCGGACGCCCGATACCAATACGTCGCCCAGAGCGGGCCTAGTTGGTCGCCGATCTTCGCGGGACGAAACCCTTTGAGTTTCTGCGCGTCGCCGTAACTGATTCGCTCGACCGGCCCGGCGACTTCGAGGGCTTGCACGGGCTGACGATGCGCGTAAATCTTCTCCCGCATCCGGTCGGCAAGCTGTTGGATGCGGCTTCGGGTGTACTCGGGGTGGCGTTGCACGGTGGGGTTTCCTCACAAGCAGATGGGACAGTCCAACTTAAGTTGCCGCGGATTGTGTGCTTCGGACGCAACGATTCAAGCGCCGAGCGGCCGCTGGTCGAGTTGGCGTGCCGCGGTTTATCCACTGCGCGACGTCGCACAACTTGTGGATAACGTGCCCGCAACAACGCTACTTTTTCTTTGTGAACTTTTTTTAGATTAGGTTAAGTCCAAGTCAAGCCGAAATTTAGGCGCTTTTGAGGACACTCATCCACAACTTTTAGTAAAGTTTGAGTTGAAAAACACAAGATGTAGTATAGACTTGCACCTTCGGAATGTTACCAGACTCGACGTGTGTTCGGCGTGATATAAACCGAACAACGAGCGGACATAGTAACGGTAACAGGGAACGGTAGCAGGGAACGATAATAGGGACACGTCGTCAGGATGATGGCGCATTACGATTGATTTGCCGGCTGTCGCGACGGCCTCGGCGGAATGGATTTCCGCCGGTTCGTCACGTCAGCGGTGGTCGCACGGGTCGTCGGATTGCCCGACGCCCTCTCGGGAAGGTGTCATGGGAATACTTTGCGACACGCAGATTCGTGAACTCATCGACATCGAGCCGTTTGCCGACACGCTCAAGCGCCCCGGCCGAATAAGCTACGGCGTCTCGAGTTACGGCTACGACCTCCGCGTCGGCACGGTGTTCAAGATTTTTACCAATGTCTCGATGACCGGCTCGGTGGCGATCGTAGACCCGAAAAAGTTTAACGACGACGCCTTTGTTACGGTGGATACCGACCACACCGGCGTCGATCACGTCGTGATCCCGCCGAACAGCTTCGCGCTGGCCGAAACGATTGAATACGTCGCGATGCCGCGCGACTTGCTGGCGATCTGCGTCGGTAAAAGCACGTACGCCCGCTGCGGCATTATTGTGAACGTGACGCCGATCGAGCCCGAGTGGCGCGGCAAAATCACGCTGGAAATAAGCAATACAACTCCCCTGCCCGCCAAGATTTACGCCAACGAGGGAATCGCACAACTGATTTTCCTCAAAGGCGACCGCGTCTGTGCCACCAGCTATGCAGACAAATCGGGCAAATATCAGGATCAAGTCGGATTGACGTTACCGCGCGTGGATTAACTCATTTAACGCGGTAAATCCGGAATTCGAACACGGGATGTCGTCATGAATCGAAGGAAAGAACCTACTAATTTTGCAAGATTAGATGGTGTTGTAGCTGCTCTGGCGCGGCGGGATGATCGCCTTCGTAAGCTTATGGCTGAGACCGTCGACGTTGATGGGCGGAGGTTCATTCGGGCGTCCGCGCTTGCTGCCTTCCTCGGCTACACTTCTCGTCAGTCCTTCAAGCAGTGTGTAGACAATGCGCAAATTACGGCCAACACGACAGGCGTTCCAATATCAACAAATTTTGTTCCCACCACCGTTTTTGACGGTGGTGAAGAGGATCTGCTTCTAAGCGAATGGGCTACATACGCTACCGTGATGGAAGCGAATACCAAGCTGCCACATGTAGCAATCGCGAAGTCATTCTTTGCGAGCCTCGTCGAACACCGGGCCAAGCAAGAAGAAACACGCCTTCGCGAGCGGTGGGTCGCTAAAAAACTACACAAACGGCTTCATGGCGCGGCAGAGCAAGCGGGTATACAGAGCGGATTGGACCACGCGATCTTTGACGATCACGGTTATCGTGGCATGTACCAGCGAAGTATTAATGAAGTGGAGTCACTCAAAGGGGTGCCAAAGCACCTCAAATTGATTGATTGCGCCGACCACACTGAATTGGCCGCGAACAATCTGCGTATGTCGTTAGCAGCTGACCGAATTCTGGAGCGCCACATCAAGACTAAAACGGGGGCGAATGAAGCCCACTTTCAAGTTGGAAAAATTATGCGCACCGCAGTGCAGAGTGCGGTAGGTCGCCCCCCGGAGTCACTACCGTTGGCACCGAACAGCATCAATGAACTCTCAAAAATTCGAGAGAGCGAATATCGTGTATTGGGTATCTAGGTAGATCGCGAGCAAGTGCGAAATGTCAAATGACGACGAACTCCCTCCGCTGGACAGAAAGGCGATTCGACAGCGACTCGAATATGCGCTGAAAGACGAAGGCTCCACATGGACGCAGTTGCTGGAACGGACGCAACTTTGCAACGACGACGTTTCGTTCGCGATCGGGGTCTACGTGGAGAAACCTAGCGTCGCATGGCCCGTTCTAGCGAAAGTGGCCGACTTTTTTGGACATGATGTGCATTGGCTGCTCACTGGTCGATCTCGCGGGACGGTCTGCGATTTTGGGCAGTGGAGCGAGATGCGTCGAAAAATCGATGAGTTTACTGAACGAAATGACCTACTTCCCGAGGACTCAAACAGACTGCATGTGTTCGCAGAGAGGAAGTTCCGTGCAGCCGGCTCGCGGACTGCACAGGCACGCTATAGACGCCGTCTGCCTCAATCGGTCGTCGAGGTTGCCGAACTGTACAACGAAATGATCGACTTCGAGAACTGAAGAGAGGCCATGCTCGTGATAACCGAAACTCTCAAACTGAAATTCGGCGTGCGCGACATTAAAGACGCACTGAGGTTACTTGCGGACAGCGCCGTGGGTAAGTGCCGAGGTCAACGCGGTGCTATCGACCCGTTTGCATTGATCCACGCTGCAGGAATTAAGGTCATCTTCGATGCAAACCTAGCTGGCGACGGGCGTATTGTGCCCCTGCCAGATAGTTCCGCAGAGATTCGCCTGAATTCGAACCGGTCGAAGTCACGCGTCCGGTTTACAGCGGCTCACGAGTTCGCACATTGGCTGCTAATTCAGTCGGGGGTTTGCGGCAGCCAGAGAAGCAAAAACATAGCGGAAGAGGAGTCAATAGCTAACAAACTTGCGGCTGAGTTGCTAATGCCAGACCGTGAAGCGCGGCGACGGATCGAGAGCATTCAGGATGTAAGGGCCGCGAGTCGCGAGCTATCAACGTACTTTAAAGTGAGCGAGGATGCCGCAACTCTCAGGCTCTTTGATCTACTGAAGCTTAGCGCTATCCGAATCGTGGTAATTCCGAGTAGGCTTCGCGACGCAAACACTGCAGCGGTAGTTGACGTTGCTGCAACGCGCCATGAAGGTTATTGGGGGCAGTTTAAACCAGGTCGCCTGAAAATAATGGGGACGCCACGATACTGTGACATCGTGTCTCGTCCTTTTCAGAATTTAGCGTTTGAGTATGGGACCAAAGTCTTCAGGCTCGGTGCGCAAGTTACCACTCATCGTGCGCCGATTGATCACGCCGTGCTGCTGGGTTGGATTCCGTCGTGTATTGCTGTTTCACACCCTAACTAGATTGTGGGCGCGCGTGTGGCGGTATTTTCAAACATTAGTGATTCTACTTTGTGTTTCGGCATTACCCTGCGGGTGCCGGTCATTCAAGCAGTTATTCAAGAAGCCTCCGCCGAAGGTCGTGCCGATCCCGCCGGCGACGCAGATCGTTATTGCCGAGCCGATTCGTATGATTACAGAACAACGGCCGGTGAAGTCGGGCACGTTGCCGCTGGTCTACCTGTTGGAACACCCCGGCGACCTGCGGGTGATCGATGCGACATCCGGCGTGGTCATCATCGGAACCCGCGCCGGTGGGCGAACCATTCTCAGTGTGTCGCAAGAGAAGGGAGTAACCATCGGCGGGCGCACCATTCGCGCCGGGCCGCTCGATCCGATGCATCAATACGACATTTACCTATCGACATCCGATGAGAACGTGCGAAAGAGTGTTTACGAACGACGTTAATTTTGAGGATTCATGCCATGCGAAACATCACAACAGCGTTTTCGATTTTGCTTCTGTCGGTCGTCCTCGCCGCGACAGGCAGCGGTTGTCTGAGCGGCGACGGGGGATCCGACGGCGACCGCCCTTCGCCTTCCCGTCCGGGCGATGATGCTGCATCCAACGACCGCGTTCCAAAGAGCGCTGACCTGGTGCAGGAAGGCCGCGAACAGATGCGGTGGCGCGCCGACCGCGCCGGCCGAGTATACCTCTACGAAGCAGACGACCGTCGCGTGCTCGGCAACTATCCGATATCCAGCGGCCAAGAATTCATCGTCTCGCCCAAAGATGCCCGGGCGTGGATCGATGAAACGCGCGTGCTCGATTACAGCTTCGATCGCGAACACACCCATCGCATCTACTTCTTAAGCGACCGCCGAACCGACCGCGAACCCCCACGCGAACCCGATCAGCCCGCCGGCCCCATCTTCGGCGGCGGCGCGGGGGCGACGGTTCCCAAGTCGGCCACCATTCCCATCGAAGGCCGCGGCGAAGATTTGTCATTCGAAGCCGACGGCGTTGGCACGGTTTACATCTACGACGTCGACGCGAAAAACACCATCGCCACCTATAACCTGAAAAAGGGTCAGCGGTTCACCGTTTCGCCGGGTTCGGGCGAAGCGTCGGTGGATGGCAGAGTGGTCATTCGCAAATCGATGAACGTGAGGAAGACGTACCGGCTCTATTTCAACTTGAATGCCTGATTATTCCCCCTCCTGGTACTCCGGGAGGGGGCTAGGGGGAGGGCCGGCGTGCGAAGTGCGCATTTCGCCGCTCGACCCTCCCCCAACCCCCTCCCTGATTACATGGAGCGGGAGAACGAAGGATCCATCAATATGAAAATCTCTCGCCGTTTCACCAAGGCCGGGCAGGACGTTTACTCTACGGTTGCATGGGATAAGCGCGTCAGCCGAATCTCCAACCCCGATGGATCGGTGGTTTTTGAGATGAAGGACGCGCAGATTCCCAAGCAGTGGAGCCAGCTCGCCACCGACATCATGGTGAGCAAATATTTCCGCAAGGCCGGCGTTCCGCAGACCGACAGCGACGGCAATCCCGTTCGCGATGACAACGGCAACAGCGTATCAGGCGCGGAAAATTCGGCTCGGCAGGTGATTCATCGCTTGGCGGGATGCTGGCGGTTCTGGGGCGAATCGCACGGGTACTTTGATACAAAGGAAGACGCTCAGGCGTTTTACGACGAACTCGCCTACATGCTGCTGCACCAGATGTGCGCGCCCAATTCGCCGCAGTGGTTCAATACCGGGCTGAACTGGGCTTACGGCATCACCGGCCCGGCTCAGGGACATTTTTATTGCGATCCGAAGAGCGGCGATTTGATGAAGAGCAAGGATGCCTATTCGCACCCGCAACCTCATGCGTGCTTTATCCAATCCGTCAGCGACGATTTAGTGAACGCCAGCGGGATCATGGATTTGTGGACCCGCGAAGCACGACTGTTCAAATATGGCAGCGGCACCGGATCCAACTTTAGCCGGCTGCGCGGTGAAAACGAGCCGCTTTCGGGCGGGGGGAAGTCGTCGGGGTTGATGAGCTTCCTCAAAATCGGCGATCGCGCTGCCGGTGCAATCAAGTCGGGCGGAACGACGCGCCGGGCGGCGAAGATGGTCTGCCTCGATCTCGATCACCCGGATATCGAGCAGTTCGTCAACTGGAAAGTGCGCGAAGAGCTTAAAGTCGCCGCACTGGCCGAAGGCATCAAGGTTTTGCCGAAGGATCAGCAGGAACTGGCCAAAAAGCTCGGGCTGAAGCTCGATTACGATTTCAACGGCGAAGCCTACTCCACCGTCAGCGGGCAGAACTCGAACAACTCCGTTCGCATTCCCAACCGCTTCTTTAAGGCGCTGGAAGAAGACGGCGACTGGACGTTGACCAATCGCGTCAACGGCCAACCGCACAAAACCATGAAGGCCCGCGAATTGTGGGACCAGATCGCCTTCGCCGCGTGGCGTTGCGCCGACCCGGGCGTGCAGTACGACGATACGATTAATCAATGGCACACCTGCCCGCAATCCGGCCGCATTAATGCCAGCAACCCGTGCGTCACCGGCGACACCCGCGTGCTCAGCCCCGGCGGAATCTGGCGGCGCATTGATCAGATGATCCACATTCCCACGCGCGTCATCACCAATCGCGGAAATCAGGAAATTCACGTCACCGAAGGCGCGTTTCCGACGGGAACCCAAGACATCTACGAACTTCGCACCGAGTGCGGCTACAGCCTCAAGCTCACCGCCGACCACAAAGTGTGGACCCGCCACCGCGGCTGGGTCGAAGCCTCGCAACTCACCCCGAGCGACGAGCTTCGCCTGCCCGCGCAACCCGCGTGCGTCGAAAAAGTGGGCGAACCGCAGGACGCGCGCTTCTTCCAACTCGCGGGTTTGCTCATGTCCAACGCCAATGGGCAACTCGATTCGTTGCAACTCGATCACTGTCTGGACGCAATGGCACTGAGCGAGATGCAGGATTACGTCCATGAAAACTGGCTCGACACCCACGCCGATTCTGAGCCAGGCGAAGATTCGGATTCGATATCGCAAGAGGTTGGCGTCGCTACCGTGACGTTGACCAACCGTCGGCTCATCTCGCGCATCCGCGCTTTCGCAAGAGTGGAAGACGGACAGGTTCGACTCAGCGACGACACCTTCACCACCGGCTTAGCAGCGCAGAAGCACATCCTGCGCGGCTTGTTCAGCGCCGACGGGCAGATCGTCAACAACACCATCGAACTACAACACGAAAGCCTGGGCCTGCTGCAGGACGTGCAGATGATCCTGCTGGGCTTCGGCGTTAAATCCAAATTGCTATCGGCCAGTAGCCATGAGCTATCGGCTTTTGATAAATTCGACGGCGGAGCCGTCGTATGCGGAGGCTTGCCCGGCCGGCGAGTAACCCCCACGCTACTCGGCATGCGCGAGACCGCCAGCAATGGCGATCAACAGCCGCGCCGCGACGCAGACGATAGACGCCACGGCCTGCGTATCGATCCGGGCAGCCTCCGATTTTTCTGCAAGTATATTGGCGTTCTTCCAAGTCCCAAGTTGGAAGAACTAGCGAATGTTGTCGGTCGAGGGTTGGAGGTTGGAGGTTGGAAGTCGGAGGTTGGCGGCCGCTTCGCAAACGTCGACCACCATCCCACAACCACCAACCCACAACCCACCGCCAACTGGGACCGCGTATCGAGCCTGACCCACGTAGGCCGCGAACAGGTCTTTGATCTCACCGAGCCGGTCACCAGCAGTTTCGTCGCCAACGGGCTGACCGTGCACAACTGCTCGGAATACATGTTCCTCGATGATACCGCCTGCAACCTTGCCAGCCTGAACGTGCTCACGTTCTTCGATGGCGAAAGCCGGCGGTTTGATATCGAAGGATACAAGCACGGCATTCGCCTCTGGACGATCGTGCTCGAAATCAGCGTGCTGATGGCCAGCTTCCCATCCGAAGAAATCGCCAAACTCAGCTACAAGTTCCGCACGCTCGGCCTGGGCTATGCCAACCTGGGCGCCATGCTCATGCAGGCGGGCATTCCTTACGACAGCGAGAAGGGTCGCGCCATCTGCGGCGCGCTCACCGCCATCCTCACCGGCGAAAGCTATGCCGCCAGCGCGCAAATGGCCAAAGAGCTGGGTGCGTTTCCCGGCTATCAGCAGAACCGCAGCGACATGCTGCGCGTAATGCGCAACCACCGGCGCGCGGCGTACGACGTCGGCTCGAATCGCCCCGTCGCCGCGACAATGCCGGGGAGAATCGGCGATTACGAGAAGCTCGATATCGCGCCGGTCGGCATCGATGCCGCGCAATTCACCGCCGGCGATACGCTGGCGGTGCCCGCACTACTTGCGTCGAGCCAGGAATGCTGGGATCGCGCCGTAACCCTCGGCGAGAAATACGGTTACCGCAACGCCCAATCAACCGTGATTGCCCCCACCGGCACCATCGGCTTGTTGATGGATTGCGACACCACCGGGGTGGAGCCGGATTTCGCGCTCGTCAAATTCAAAAAGCTCGCCGGCGGCGGGTATTTCAAGATCGCCAACCAGTCGCTTCCACCGGCGCTGAAAAATCTCGGATACTCCCCTGAGCAGGTCAGCGACATCCTCAAGCACGTGATGGGAATCCTCACGCTGCAAGATGCGCCGCACATTAACTGGGCCACGCTCAAGCTGCACGGCTTCACCGATGCCGATCTGGAGAAAATCGAAACCTCGCTGCCGGGCATGTTTGAACTGTCGTTTGCGTTCAGCCCGTGGACGCTCTGCCCCGAACTGTTCAAGCGGCTCAACGTCACCGAACAAAAGTGGCAGGCGCCGGGCTTCAACCTGTTGCGTCACCTCGGCTTCAGCAAGCATCAGATCGACGAAGCCAGCGACGTCATCTGCGGCCGCGGCACCGTCGAGGGCGCGCCGCACCTGAAAGATGATCACCTTCCCGTTTTCGATTGCGCCAACAAATGCGGCAAACACGGCCGGCGCTTCATCGCGTTCGAAGGCCATATTCGCATGATGGCCGCCGCCCAGCCGTTTATCTCCGGTGCCATCAGCAAAACCATCAACCTTCCCAACGAAGCAACCCTTGCCGATATCGAACAAGCCTATGAACTCAGTTGGAAGCTGGGCCTCAAAGCCAACGCGCTTTACCGCGACGGCAGCAAGCTCAGCCAACCCTTAAACGTAAAATCGGATGAACAGCTTGACCAAGTCGAGGAGGACGATCATGAGAACGTCGCCGCAGCAAAAGACGAGTTGGCAACAGATGTCACTAAGGCGCTGTCAACAGTTTCAAGCCTCCACACCGACGCTGAGCGAAGCGAGGAGTCGGATCGAAGCCCCGATCGAAACATCGAAAAGCTCGAGCCAATCCACACCCATATTATCGAAAAAATCGTCGAGCGAATCGTCGAACGACCCCTGCGTCGTCGCCTCCCGGATACCCGTCACGCTGTTACCCACAAATTCGATATCTCCGGACACGAAGGCTACTTAACCGTCGGCCTTTACGACGACGGCCAACCCGGCGAACTGTTCATCACCATGGCGAAAGAGGGCAGCACCATCGGCGGGCTGATGGATACCATCGCCACGCTCGTATCGGTATCGCTTCAGTACGGCGTGCCGGTGGAAAGCCTGGTGCGCAAGTTCGAACACGTACGTTTCGAGCCCAGCGGCATGACGCGCAACAGCGATATCCCCTTCGCCAAGAGTTTGGTGGATTACATCTTCCGCTGGATGGCGATGCAGTTCGTCCCCGGCTACCGCGCCGCCAACGCGCCGCAACGCGAACCGGCGTCGAGTCTGGCCGATGCGGTCGAAGAAGAACTCGACCAGTCGCGCGGGGAGGTGAGCCGCCCTTTTGACGCAAGCGTCGCGCAATCCGGCATTTCCCCCTCCCACGCCGGGGCAGAGCGCAGCGCCGCCCCGGATCCCAGCGCAAAGGCGCAAGCGACGTCCAGGCGCGTAGCGCCATCAACAACATCCCGCCTCGCCACGCTCGACCCCCTGAGCCAGCAAGGCACCAGCATGCAAAGCGACGCGCCGGCGTGCGACGTGTGCGGCAGCATCACCGTGCGCTCCGGCACCTGCTACAAGTGCCAGAATTGCGGGAATTCGATGGGGTGCAGTTAACTGCGGCAACCACTGAGGTCTTATCCATGTCCATTCGACGCAAGAAAAAAGAGGAACGGCGCCGCGAGGCGCGCCGATACAGCCCCGCGGTGGCGGATCGGGTCGCGCGCGTGAGCGCCAAGGTGTGCCGCACGTGGCCGGTGGTCAGGTGCCTTGTGCCCGACAGCGATGTCTGGCGCGCTTCCGGCTGTGGATCATCGCTGATCGTCCGCCAGAAACCCGATGGAACGTTTGCCTTCGCCGTTTTCGAGTTACAGATGATGGCCGGCGGATTTGCCATCATGTTCGGCGACCAGAACTGCGCCAGTATGAGCGTTATCGACGCATTCCTAGGGAGCGTGACGGAGAACTCGCCTCCGTGCGTTCCAGGCGATCCAGACCTGCTGGCCCGATATGTCTACGGCGTTCGCGCGTGGGCGCTCGAGCGCGGGTATCTAATGGATGAACGCGTGTCCGAACCGCTACTCGCGCTCCTGCCGGCGATGGCCGGCACCCCCGATTGGTGGCTTCAATACCTCACGCAGGAGGACTTCACCCCGCCGCGGCTGCTTGAGGTTTTGCGCAGCTACGATGCGGATGAGCTGGACGACGTTCCAGCGGACAAAGAAATAGTCTGCTTCACGACCGCCAACTTTGACCTGCGCGATCCCGAAGCCGCCGTGACCGTGCTTAACCGCAACGAGCCTGAATTCGGAGCTGATGGAACCGATGACGACGGCACCCAGCACTTCTGCTTCACACGTGCATACCCAAAGAACCACTGGAGCCCACTGTCCAAATTCGGAGGCCGCCAGCTATTGGGCTCCATGCGCATCCACGGCTCGACCTTGACGGCTGAATGCAAAGTCTTGTCGATGACCGGGCGGCTTGTGTGGAGGCTCAAGCAGATCCTCGGCGACAATCTCAAATTCCGCGACGCCGATTGGATGTCGTTGCAACAATTGCAAGCCCAAGCCGAGCAGAACGGACGCAAGCGGTAAGGCGCGCCCAACCCGTTATAAGGCTCGGGGAAGGGCCGGACGCGAGACAGGAAGTAAAATTCGGCGGGGCCGGGCGAAACTTTTCACAGCCCGCAAGCGAATAACGATGGCTACGTTGCTTCCCAATATCGAGGTAAGCAAGAGCGACTTAAAGGGGTATCGCATCTTCATCTTCTCTCACGATCACCCTCATCCGCCGCATGTGCACATCGGCAAGGGAAAGCGATACAGCAGTTGGGACCTTGTCACGCTGTTGTGTCAGGACTAAGACGAATTTTCTGCAGCAGAGCTTCGACAACAGGGTATGATTCAGCGTGAGTTTGTTGAAACAATTTGGAGAAGTTGGAATGAGCACTGGCGCAACCGCAACACGTAAATCCCAAGTGGCGATCAAGGCAACGTCTCTGCGTTTCGAGCACAGCCGGCTGATTGTTGCGTTTGATGACGATCGCGAAGTGTCAGTTCCCTTGTCGAAGTATCCCACGCTGCAACGCGCAACATCGGCGCAGCGAAACGCTTGGGAATTGATCGGCCCGGGGAAGGCAATTCACTGGCCTTTACTGGATTTGGATTTGTCCGTGGCGGGAATCATGAGCGGCTTGCCGGAAGTGTTGCCGAAACCGCCAATATGGAAGGTTCGTAGGGTGCGCTTCAGCGCACATTCGGCACATTCGAATACCGAAACGCTTGGTATTTCACGCCCTCCAAAGGTGCGCTGAAGCGCACCCTACGCGTTAAGCGCGCAACGCCTCCGCGGGGAAAATTAGAAATTTTTGTCGCGATTTTCCCTTGAAAACCACCGCTTTCAACGCGCGCGTTGCGCAAACAGGCGCGCGCTGGCGCAGCGCGCACGGATAGGTGAGCAGGAGCATGGCGCAACGTGACGAAAGTGAATCAATCAACCCTGCAAAGCGATCGCCAAACGGCGCGAATGAGGCACGGTTTTCGCGTCGGCGGGACACGAAATGGGCCGTTTGAGGATCAAAAAGGACCAAAATGGACACGAAAAGGACACGGTTTGGACACGCTTTATTTTGTAGACATAAAAGTCAATCATGCTGTAAACCGATATTCCCGCTGCGGTTGTGGGAATTGCGCTGCGACGAGGAGGTTAAAACATCTTTTTTATGCCGCCCGCCCGGCCCGGTCGTGAAGAAGAGAGCTATTCAACGCCGGGCGGGAGCAACGCCGGCGAGTTCCGACCAGACGGTTTTTCCCGGCAGCACCAAACGCACCGCCACCGAGCCGTCGGCGCGGTATTCCACCTTGGCCACCTTCGACGCCGACAATGCCCGCTCGACGGCGGCGGCGATGGCGGGGTTGTCCTTGGCGCGTTCACCGATCGTGGCGCTGGGCTCAAACACCAGCGATTCGATCAGCCCGCGCAGCTGCTGCTGAGCGGCATCATCGGCGCGGCGGGCGGTCTTCAGGGCCGACGATTTGAACGGCGCGTCGGCGGTCACGTCGAGCAAATCATTCACCCAGCCCGGCGGCTGAGCGGGGATCACGACCACTTGCCGCGCCGGCGCAACAGTCTCAATGCGGCTCGACCCCGTGACAGTCGGCGGAGCGGCCTCGAGGCGGTGATCGAGTTCAGCCGGCTGGAAGCCGGGGCTGGCGTCGCGAACGGCCTGCGCCAATTCGGTTGCGCTGTAGGCGATGGTGACATCGACCGCGCGATCATCCCGAAACTGCACCGCCGTCACCGGCTGCGAACTGGCCCAGGTGACGAGTTTGGCGCGGGCGGTTTCATCGTCGGACGACGTGGTAAAGAATGTATCGGCCAGGCGCGCCCCGGCATTGGCGCGGGCGGCATCGATCATGGCGCGGCGCTGCGCGTCTTGGATCGCGCTCCAGCCGCCGCGGTCGTTGGGCGCCGCGATGAGCACGGCGCGATCCGGCGCAAGGCTGCCGGCCGTCGCGCTGAACGAACGCTTCGCCCATTGATCGGCACGCTGTTCGAGCAAATCGTACGACAACGGCGACTTGTTCGGCGCCGCCAGCGCGGTATCAAGCAGCAGTTGGCCAATATCGACGGCGGCGACTTCCACGCGTACCTGGCAGGTGCCGTCGTCGATCCAGCGCACGCCGCCCACTTGCCGGGCGGCACTGACGGTCTGCCAGAGTTTCTTGCGGGCGTCCATGCGATCGAGGTAGCCGCCGACCGTCAACCCGCGGCCGAGGGGTTCGTCGGCGATGAGATCGACAATCTTCACCTGCGCCGCGATCCGCGCGGCGTCGACTTGTCGCTGGCGATTATCGTCGCCGGCAGACGCCAGCGATGGCGAGAGAGTAAGCAGGACAACAATGGATCGAAGGAGTTTCATCAATGAGTTACTTATCGTCACTTTAGACCCTGAAACGCAACCGGCGTTAGGCCCGCGTGGGTTTAGACCGGATGGCTGCATTGCTTTGCGACAGTAGGGATAATACGATCGCCTTGCCGATAGGCAGTGCGATCAATACACCAAGTACAACCCTCATGATTCAACGAAGAAAAACAAGGCAAGTGGTGGTTGGCGACGACCGCGTGGGCCGTGTGGCCATTGGCGGCGATGCGCCGGTTTCGGTGCAGACCATGACCAGCGGCTACACGTATGAGATTGATAAGTGCGTCGCCGAAATCAACAAACTCGCCGCCGCCGGGGCGGACATGGTCCGCGTGGCGGTCCCTGAGAAGAAGGACACCGAAGCGCTCAAAGCGATCATCCAACAGGTAAACGTGCCGATCGTGGCGGACGTGCATTTTCACTTTCAGCGGGCACTGGAAGCCATCGAAGCCGGCGTGCATAAGATTCGCCTCAATCCCGGCAATATCACCGATCGCGCGCAGGTTGGACAGGTGATTGATGCGTGCAAAGAGCGCGGCTTGCCGATTCGGGTGGGTGTGAACGAAGGATCAATCGTTGAGCGAAAAGACAAGCAAAAGCGAATGAAAGAACTCGGCGGGGTGTTCTCGGGGAACAAACACGGACACATGCTGGCGATCATGATCGCCAAGCTCGAAGAGTATCTCGATATTTTCTACGAGCGCAACTTTTACGACATCGTCATCAGCGCCAAGAGCATTGATCCGCTGCTGGTCATTGATGCATACACCGAAATCAGCAAGCGGTTCGATCATCCGCTGCATCTGGGCGTCACGCACGCCGGCCCGCGCGAGTCGGGGGCGATTCGCTCGGTCGTTCCGCTGGGCACGCTGCTGTGCAACGGGGTGGGCGATACGATCCGCATCAGCTACGCGAACGATCCGGTGTTTGAAGTGGAAGACGGGCTTGAACTGTTATATGTGCTGGGCCTGCGCGATCGGAAAGGCGCCGAACTCATCGCCTGCCCCACGTGCGGACGGATTCAGGTGGACTTGTTCACGCTCGTCCAGGAAGTGCGCAAAAAGCTGGCTGCGGAGATTCGGTTGCCGATGAAGGTGGCCGTGATGGGTTGTGTGGTGAATGGGCCGGGCGAGTGTGAAGGGGCCGATGTGGCGATCTTCGCCGGCGACCGCCGGGGGATCATCTACGTGCAAGGCGAGAAAGTGGCCAATGTTCCGGAAGAGCAGATTCTCGATACCCTGCTGGCCGAGTGCCGCAAGTTTGAGGCCGCCGTCAATGCCGGCACGGCGCGGCTGGGGGAGAAGAAAGTGGACATCCTTCCGCCCGACCCAATCGGGGAACTGGGCAGCGGATGGAAGAAAATTGAGAACGAGAGGCGCGTCACACTCCCCGTCGTTCAGTAGAAAAAATCGCGATGCACCCCGTTCTTCGATGGAGTTTGCGGCTTGGACTGAACCTAGTGGCTGGAACGAATGAGAGGATCGTGCCGAAAATTTGACCTGCATGGCCTGTAAACCCTAAGTTGCGCGTTGTTATCCCGACCGCCGATCGTCGCATGAACGCCGATCAGCACGACGTTCAGGCAACGAGATTTGGAAGGAACGTTTATGGGTCTCATCTCGGAATTCCGGGATTTCATCATCAAGGGCAACGCCATCGATTTGGCGGTTGGCATCATCATCGGCGCTGCATTCGGAGCGGTAGTCAATTCGCTGGTGACCGACGTCATCATGCCCCCGATTGGCGCTGCGATGGGCGGGATCGATTTTGCGGACAAGGGGTTGGTGCTGGTGAACGCCGTTCCGAAAGGCGCCAAGCATCCGATCACCGGAATTGAAGTTGCCACCGATATCAAACCGGTGGTGCTGGCATACGGGAAGTTTCTTAACGCGATGATCGCGCTGGTCATCCAGGGATTTGCGATTTTCCTCGTTGTGAAGGCGGTTAACTCGGCACGCAAACGATTCGAAAGGCAAAAAGATATCGGCCCCCCGCCGGCGGCGCCGGAAGACGTGCTGCTGCTTCGTGAGATTCGCGATGCGCTGATGGCGCGCTAACGATCGCGGTCACGGCAAACAATTGATACAAACGCTCGATACCAATGTTCAGTGTTCATCAGGAGAAGATTCGTGAAGAAAGTAATTATAGCTTCGACCCTAACCGCAATGGGTTTCTGGTCCGCCGGCGCCGTTTCGGCCGACACGGTCACGTTCAAGAACGGCGACAGGCTTTCCGGCACCGTGCTGGAAATGATCGACGGCAAGATGAAGTTCAAGTCGCCGGCGGTGGGCGAGATTCTCATCGACACGGTCGACGTCTCCACCTTCAGCACCGACGGGTTGATCGACCTGCAATTGGCCGACGGCACGATCGTCAAGCAAAAGGTGGATGCCGCCGACCCGGGTAAAATCAGCGTGATCGGCGATGCCGGAGCGCAGCAGTATGACATCAGTTCGCTCAAGGGGATCAACCCGCGCACAGGCTGGCACGGGAACTTTGTCGGCGGGTTGATTATCAATAGTGGCAACACCAACAACGAAGCATACCGGGCCGCGTTCGACCTCAACCGTCGCACCGAACAAGACCGTCTGCGGTTCGGCGGCGCGTACAACCTGACCCGTGAAGAAGAATCCGACGGCGACAAGTTCACCAGCACCGACAACTGGACCGTGTTCGGCCAGTATGATTACTTCTTCAATGAAAAGCTGTACGGCCTTGCGCGGTTGCAGGTCGATCACGATCGCATCGCCAACCTCAAATCCCGCGTCACGCCGTCGGTGGGTGTTGGTTATCAGTGGGTTGAAGGCCCGGTCTGGAATTTCAACACCGAGGGCGGCTTGGCGTACGTTTATGAAAAGTACGACAACAACGACGAAATACCGGATTTCGACGACGATGACAGTTACGTCGCGTTGCGACTGGCGTATCACTACGATCGCAAGCTCAACGATAAGTTAAAGGTGTTCCACAACTTGGAATACCTCCCGGGCCTCGATGATTTTGACAATTTCCAGATTAACACCGACATCGGCCTTCGCACCGAACTGACGACGCGAATGTTCGCCGAGTTCAAGTTCGAGCTGAAGCACGACAACAAACCGGCGGAGGGTTCGCTGGAGAACGACCTGCGTTACATCGTTGGAATTGGCTGGACGTTCTAAGGCTCGCTGCGCTCGAAGCACCAACGACAGCGAAGCACCAAACACCAAGCGTCAACTGAGTCGATATGACCCGATTCCGAGCAGGCATTATCGGCGTGTCAGGCTACGGCGGCGGCGAGGTGCTGCGGCTGCTGGCGACGCATCCTCATTTCGATCTCGTGTACGTCGCCGGCGAAGGCTCGGCGGGGCAGAAGCTGGTCGAGCGATTTCCCGGCATCGGCCGGCTTGGCGAGTTGACGATCGAGAAATGGGATCCGTCCCAACTTGCCGACATCGACTTGCTGTTTGCATCGTTGCCCACAGGCGAATCGAAAGAGGGCCTGTCGCGCGTGCCGGCCAAAACCAAGATCGTCGACATCGGCGGCGATCATCGCTACGCCGACGGATGGACGTACGGCTTGGCCGACGTGTGGCCCGACAAAATCAAGTCGGCGACCCGCATCGCCAATCCCGGCTGCTACCCCGCGGCCAGCTTGATCGCGATCGCCCCGCTGCTGCACGCCGGGTTCTGCGAAACCGGTTCCCCCATCATCATCGACGCAAAATCCGGTGTCAGCGGCGCCGGAAGAGGCGGCGGTTCGACACTCGGCTACGCCGAAGTGAACGAAGACGTGAGTGCCTACGGCTTGCTCCAACACGCGCATGCGCCCGAGATTGCGTCAACCATCACTCAACTTAGAGGCGACGCATCAAGGCTGGTCTTCACGCCGCACCTCATCCCCATGACGCGCGGGATTTTGGCAACGATCTATCTGACAGGAACCGCGACAACGGACGCTTGCGCGTTGGCGGCGCGGCAGTTCTACAAAGATCGTCCATTCATCCGCGTGACCGACAAACCCCCGCACACCAAGTGGGCCACCGGCAGCAACCTGGCGTTCGCTCATTACGCGTGCGATCCAGCCCGGAAGCTGATGATGGCCATTTGCGCCATAGACAACCTAGGCAAAGGTGCCGGCGGGCAGGCGGTGCAGAGCGCTAATCTGATGTTCGGGCTGGATGAAACTGCGGGATTGCTGGGGGCGGCGGTATGGCCATAAACAACGGGTATTATCTCAAGCCGGATGCTTTAGCTCCGGATGAATTCGGAATCGTTGTTCGATCGATATTTACACCGAACGCTGGATGCACGAATCGATCCGGGGCTGAAGCAACCGGCTTGTGGCGCGCATTATTTCGTTGTCAAACGTCCGACTTCTCGCCGATCGTCGTAGCTTCCACCATCGCATCGCGCCCCTATTTACTGGCCCGTCGCGCTTTCAGAAAATTAAAGACCACCGGCAGCACGCTGATGAAGATGATCATCAGGATCACCAGCTCGAAGTTCTTCTTCACAAACGGTATCCCGCCGAATAGATACCCCGCGCCGATGCAGATCGGCACCCAGGCGATTCCGCCAGTTAGGTTGTACGGCGCGAAACGGAAGTAGTTCATCTTGCCGATGCCCGCGACGAAAGGCGCGGAAGTTGATGATGGCCTTCGCCGCAATCGACAACCACGGCAAAGGCGCCGCCGGGCGCGGCGGCGCAGAATGCGAATCTGATGTTCGGATTGGAAGAAAACGCGGGCTTGGTCGGCGCGCCGGTGTGGCCGTGATCCGGCACGGGGATCAGAAGACCTTATCCCAGACCGTTTGCACCATCGCGATGATAAAATCGCCCATCAGATAGAGAATGATCCAAAGAAGGACGTTGAGGACGTGCCCGATGATCAGCGTGATGCCGTCGCGTTCAAGCAGACCGAACGCGAGAAACATCAGCACGATTGCCGGGGGAACGTTGTTCCCCGGAATGGGAATCGGCAGCGCCAACGCCACCGCCGCGGCGCAGAGTGACAGGCCGATCAGCCCGTGCCATGCCTTGGATGTCAGCATCGCCATGCGCGGCTTGACGAGCTTCTCAACTTTCTTCAATACCCGCTCGACGCCTCCAACAAGGCGCTGAAGCTTTTGATTGGAAATCTCACGTTTGGAAATGAACTTCGGCAGCCAAGGTCGAATGCCCAACATGACGCACGCGCCGAGCATGAAAATGGCCGCACCAAACGCCGTGGAAATTCCAGGAATCGGCAGCACTAGAAAGGGCGCGGTCAAGATGATAATCAGCACCGCATGTCCGCGGTCCCCCAGCACCTCGATCATCCGGCCGAGGGTGATCGATTGGCCGTCGGCTTCTTTCAGCAGCACCAGCAGATCGTCCGCCAGCTTGCGGTGCTTGTGCGGGTTCTCGCCAGTTTCGCCGGCGTTCTGCGGGTGTTCGGTGGAAGTGTCGGTGGTCGCGATTTGAAAAGCCCTTTCGCAGAGTTTCCAAGTTTCGTGGGCATGGTCGATGGCGTCAAGCAGATTACTGAATTTCGCATGTGAATTCGCCATCAACTCCTGCCGATAACCAGTGATGCCGCTTACGTCGGGCGACCTTGTACCAAAAGCTCCGCCGCCCGCCCCGCCCGCCGCGGCTTGATATGGCACATACCCGCCCTACAATCGATGAAGAACAAACCACCCGCCTTGCCGTACTTTGCGTAGAGACCGTCGTGTTGTCGCTCGCGGGGTGAAAGAAGTTTCCGGGTCAATCGGCCGGGTGGTGAGGAGATGGAAGCCCATGTTTGAACGGTTTACGGATCGAGCCAGAAAAGTGATGGCGCTAGCCAATCAGGAAGCGCAGCGATTTAATCACGAATACATCGGAACCGAGCACATTCTGCTCGGCCTGGTGAAGGAAGGTTCGGGCGTTGGCGCGAATGTGCTGAAGAACCTCGACGTCGATTTGCGGAAGGTTCGCCTCGAAGTTGAAAAGCTTGTCAAAAGCGGGCCCGACATGGTCACCATGGGCAAGCTGCCGCAAACGCCTCGGGCCAAGAAGGTGATTGAATACGCCATCGAAGAAGCGCGTAATCTCAATCACAATTACGTCGGCACCGAGCACTTGCTGCTCGGCCTGCTCCGCGAGCACGATGGCGTGGCGGCGCAGGTGCTGATGAACCTCGGTTTGAAACTTGAAGAAGTACGAGAAGAAGTCCTTAACCTTTTGGGTGCAGGCGTGGAAAGTGAAGAACCCCAGCAGCAGGAAAAAGGCCAGCAAAAGGGCAAAAGCAAAACCCCCGCGCTGGATTCATTCGGTCGCGACTTAACCGACCTGGCCAAAGACGGCCAGCTCGATCCGGTGATCGGCCGAAAAAACGAAATCGAACGCGTCATACAGATCCTCTGCCGCCGTCAGAAGAACAATCCTGTTCTGCTAGGCGAGGCGGGCGTTGGCAAAACTGCCATCGTCGAAGGCCTGGCGCAGATGATCGTCAGCAATAACGTGCCGGAGATTCTGCACGAACGCCGCCTGGTCGTGCTTGACCTGGCCATGATGGTCGCCGGCACGAAATACCGCGGGCAGTTTGAAGAGCGCATCAAGGCGGTGATGAATGAAGTTCGTCGCGCCAAGAATGTCATTCTCTTCATCGACGAGTTGCATACCCTCGTCGGCGCGGGCGGCGCAGAAGGTGCCATTGACGCATCAAACGTGCTCAAACCCGCACTGAGCCGCGGTGAGATTCAGTGCATCGGCGCTACAACTTTCGATGAATACCGTAAGTACATCGAGAAAGATGCGGCTTTAGCGCGCCGGTTCCAGCCCATCACGGTCGATCCGCCGAGCAAGGTTGATACGATCGAGATTCTTAAGGGCCTGCGCGACCGCTATGAATCGCATCACCGGGTGCAGATTCTCGATCAGGCCCTCGAAGCCGCCGTCGAGTTATCCGACCGTTACATCACCGGCCGCTGCCTGCCTGATAAAGCGATTGACGTGCTCGATGAAGCCGGCGCTCGCATCCGCCTGCGCAGCATGACCAAGCCGCCGAACCTCGCCGAGCTTGAAGAGCAAATTGAACGGCTGAGCATCAGCAAAGATGAAGCCGTCCGCAACGCCGAGTATGAAGAGGCCGCGCGGCTGCGAGATCAGGCCGAGCAGCTTCGGGCCAAGAAAGAAGACATTCAGAAGCAGTGGCGCGACCGCGCCAAAGAAGTCGACGGCGTGGTGGATGAAGAAGTCATCGCCGAAGTCGTCAGCAAGATGACCGGCGTTCCGCTCACCCGTCTTGAAAAGGAAGAAGCGCAGCGGCTGCTCGAACTGGAAAACGAACTGCACAAGCGCGTCGTCAGCCAGGACGAAGCGATCAAGGCGATCAGCAAAACGATCCGCCGAAGCCGCGCCGGCCTCAAGGACCCGAATCGCCCGATGGGCAGCTTCCTGTTCCTTGGCCCCAGCGGCGTCGGCAAGACGTTGTTGAGCAAGGCGCTGGCGGAGTTCATGTTCGGCGACGAAGACACCATGATCATGATCGACATGAGCGAGTACATGGAGAAGCACAATGTCTCCAGGCTCATCGGTGCGCCACCCGGCTACGTCGGCTATGAAGAAGGCGGACAGCTCACCGAGCGCATCCGCCGCCGGCCTTATTCGGTGGTGCTGCTGGACGAAGTTGAAAAGGCGCATCCCGACGTCTTCAACATGCTGCTGCAGATCATGGAAGAAGGCCGCCTGACCGATTCGTTCGGCCGGCACGTCGATTTCCGCAACGTCGTCATGATCATGACGAGCAACATCGGCGCCGAACTGATCAAAGGCGGCGTGACCCCCTTCGGCCTGCAAGGCCGCGGTAAGGGCGACGCCACCGAGCAGTCGTACCAGAAGATGAAGGAGACGCTGATGAAGGAAATCGAGCGTTACTTCCGCCCTGAGTTCATTGGCCGATTGGACGACGTGATCGTTTTCCGCCCGCTGAACAAGGCGCACTTGGAATCGATTGTCGAGCTGGAACTGAAGAAGGTCACCAAGCGATTGGTGGATCACGGCCTGAAGATCGAACTGACGCAGGAAGCAAAAGACTTCCTGGTCGAAAAAGGCACCAACACTGATTTTGGCGCACGTCCGCTTCGTCGCGCGATCGAACAGCATGTGGAAGACCCGCTCAGCGAAGACATTCTGCGCGGCGCTTTCAAAGGCAAGGAGCTGATTCGCATCAGCTTGAAGCAGGAAGAAGGCGCAGAGAAGCACCTGTACTTCGAATCGTTCGACACCGGCGAGACCGCCGGCGAAATGCCTCGGCAGTTGGCGCAGGCCGGCAGCGATGCGACATGAAAACAGTCGGCTTCATTTGAACGATGATTCGCCCCGGATGTGAAAACATCCGGGGCTTTTTGTTATCGTGTTGACGCCTATGGCCATCGATCAAGACACGTTCAAGCGCGCCCTGAAGCTCCGTCGCGATGCGGTGGAAGATGTGGTGAACGACTCGTTCGCCGGCATCGCCCGAATTGCCTATGGCGTAACGGGCAGTGATGCCGGCGGCAATGCGATTGTGAGCAAGATCGTCCGCCGCGGGTTGACCGCGATGGCCAAATGGCGCGACGAAAACGAGGCGCAGCGGTGGTTCCTGCATCACACGATCCTTGAATGTCGAAATTATCGGAACGCCGATGGTGACAATGAACTGTTGGTTGAAGTGTCCGAAGATCGGTCGACGGCGTATCGAGCGTTCGTGGGTGGGTTGCGGGCGTTGCCACAGCAACAGATCGAGGCGATGCTGCTGCACCACGGCGAATCGTTCAACCTGCGCTACCTTGCCGTCGCGATGGATTGCAGCGTGAAGGCCGCCGAACAGCATCTGGCGGCGGCAACGGCGGCATTACAGGCGCTTGCCGGCGATGACTTTAATCGCCTGCTGGCGTCGCTGCGCCAGGCCTACCGCGCCCTTACACCCGAGGGCAAAGTGCAGGTGCCTCAGGTGAAGCAAATCGTCCGCCGACACGTCTGGCCGCGGCGAATTTGGCGGTTGGCAAAGTTTGCCCTCTCACTCGCCCTTATCGCCGCAGTGGCGTGGTTCTGTTACAAGATTCTGCCGGCGATTGAATATTGATCGCCCTGTTCCGAACCCCTCATCATGTGGTTGACCTGGCTCTATTATCTTTCGCTTCTGCTCGTGCAAGTGCTGGGCGTTGCACTCACGTTGGTAGGCTTGCCAGGGCTGTGGCTGATGGTGGGCGCGCTGGCGCTTTACGCCTGGGTGACGGGGTTTAATATCTATGTCGGTTGGCCGTCGATGGTTGCGCTGCTCGTGCTGGCGGCATTGGCTGAAGTGGTTGAAACCGGCGCCGGCGCGGCCGGCGCGAAGCAGGCCGGCGGAAGCAAACGCGGCATGATCGGCGCGGTGGTGGGTGGTTTCGTCGGGGCGATTGTGCTCACGCCGGTGATTCCCATCCCCGTCGTCGGCACCGTTGCGGGTTTGTGCATCGGCAGCTTCGGCGGCGCGTTTCTGGTTGAAGCGGCAATCGGCAAAGAAATGGGGCAATCCGCCACCATTGGCTGGGGTGCCGCCAAAGGCCGATTCTGGGGAACCGTTTTCAAGGTTTGCTTCGGCATCGTCATGCTCATCGTCGCGATGCTCTGCGCCCTGCCGCTGTAGTTTTCCGCTACAATCCTTCGGGGTGCCATCATGCCCATACAATTCGTGCTCGGCCGAGCCGCCAGCGGCAAAACGCGGCATTGTCTCACGCGCATCATCGATGCCGCCAAGGCCGATCCTCTCGGCCCGCCGATCTATTTCATCGTTCCCAAACAGGCCACGTTTCTCGTGCAGTGGCAATTGGCCGTCGGCGGCGAACTACCGGGCTTCTGCCGAATTCGCGTGACGTCGTTCGACCGATTGGCCGAGGAAATTCTGGCCGAAGCCGGCGGCGACGCCACGCCCGTCGTTTCGCCGCGCGGTCGGCGGCTGATTCTCACCCATCTCCTCCGCCAGCTTTCTCCGCTCCTCACAATCTACCGCATTTCCGCCGGCCGGTTGGGCATGGCCGAAGAGCTCGACCGCACACTGAGCGAGCTCGATCGCAACGGATGCGATCCCGAGCAACTACAATCGCTCATTGAACAAATCGCCGCCGACGATCCCCCGGCCGATTCGCCGGCCCATCAGCTCGTTCTGAAACTGCGCGACGTGCTGCTCATCCAGAACGCTTACCACGCGTTTCTAGGGCAGGATCGCATCGACCCTCATCGCCGGCTGCTGCAGGTGATTGATGCGGTGAAGCAATCGGCCACGGTCGCGCATGCTCAGGTATTTGTGGACGGTTACCTGGAGTTTTCTGATCTCGAGCGCCGCTTCATCGCCGCGCTTGCCGGCCGCGCCGCCGAAGTGACGATCACGATGCTGATTGATCCGGCTTCGCCCGTTGCGCGCAATCCGCACAATTTGCCCGACGAACTTTCGCTGTTTTATCGAACCGAGCGGGCCTATCGGCGGCTGCACTTTTCAATAGTCGAGTCGGACGTACAACCGCTGCCGGCGATGATGCTCACCCAACCCGCAGCGGATCGGCCCGCCGCGCTGCGGTTGATCGAATCGAATTGGTTCGGTGATGGGGCGGAAACGAACACCACAGATTGTGCAACGATCACACTGCTTTCCGCCTCCACACGGCGCAGCGAAGTCGCCGCCGCCGCCGCGACGGTGCGCGACTGGTTGCGGCTGGGCCTTCGCCCGCGCGAGGTGCTGGTGCTGTGTCGCTCGCTTGGCGATTACAACGACTTCATCGAGGCCACGTTCCCCGAATTCGGCATCCCCTGGTTTGCCGATCGCCGCCGGCCGGCCATGCATCATCCGCTCCTGCAGACGTTGCGGGCGATCGTGCAGGCGTGGCGTCGCGGTTTCTCGCACGATGCGATGATGACGCTTGCCAAAAGCGGCCTGTGCGGCGTTGCGAATGCGGATGCCGACCAGCTTGAGAATTTCATCCTCGAACATAACCTGCTCGGCCCGGCGTGGAGTGACGACAAACCCTGGCAATTCAACGCGCGGCCGCGCGATGATGAAGAGGCGTCAGAGGCGACACACGCCGCCACTTCTTTCGAGATGATTCGTCAACAACTGATCTCGCCGCTTCGCCAGATGCTGCGCGCCTGCCCGCCTACGAGCGATCGCCTGCCCATCCGCACCTACGCCGTCGCATTGCTCGAAGCGCTTTCTGATTACGGCGCGCCCGCGCGGCTGGCAAGTTGGATCGAAGCCGCGGAAAAGACAGAACAATTCGAACTGGCGGCGGAACATCAGCAGGTGTGGGCCGAGTTCACCGAACTGCTGGATGAACTTGTCGATCTGCTCGGCGATGAGGCGCTTCCCCCGGCAGAATTCGAAGAATTGCTCGAAGCGTCGCTGGCCGAGTTTGATCTGGCGATCGCGCCGGCCACGCTCGACCAGGTGATGGTCGGCGAGATCGAACGCACGCGCTTCAACCATTTCCGCGGGGTGATTGCCCTCGGGTGGAACGACGGCGATTTTCCCAAGGTAGCCGGTGAACCAAGCGTTCTCGGTAACGCCGATCGCGCAGAGATCAGCCGGCGGAAAGTGGATCTCGACCCCGACACCCCGCGGCAACTCCTGAATGAGCCGCTGCTGGCATACATCGCCATAACGCGAGCAACAGAGCACCTGGCGATTACTTGCCGTGAGGTTGATGACAGCGGGCGGGCGATCGCGCCATCGACGTTTCTCAACCATTTGGCCCGACTGCTCGGCCGTTGGGACGACGATGCGCCGATTCTCGAGTCGATCGATCTCACGCTGGCCACGCCGCGAGCGGTCGTCCAATCCCTCGCCGAATGGGCGCGCGATCCCACCGCCGTAGCCCACGCCCATGTCGCGGCGATCTACGCTTCACTTGCAGAGAAAAGCGAAACACCCGCGGCGATGGATCGACTGCTTTTGCTGGCCTGGCCGGCATTGTCGTATGAAAACCGGGCGGCGCTTTCGCCAGCAACCGTGAAAGCGCTGTTTGGTGGTGAACTGAAAACCAGCGTATCGAGGATCGAAGCCTACGCGGCGTGCGCGTTCAAGCACTTCGCCGGCAAGACGATCGGTCTCATGCCGCGCGTCGAGCCGGCGCTGAATTCGATGGATTTGGGAAACCTCTACCATCAGGTGCTTGAGTCGCTGGTAAAACGGCAGATTGCAGCGAAGGAGGGTTGGAATCCGACGAAGCGTCCATCTCCGCAAGACATTCGCGCCGCCGCCGAACACGCGGGGGCGGAATTGCGCGGCAGCTTGCTTCTATCGTCGGCGCAGAACCGCCAATTGCTCGGCCGCGCCCAGCAGCGGCTCGACGAAGTGTTGCTGCACCTTCACACCGCCGGTGCCGAAGGCAGCCTCCTGCCGCTGGCGGCCGAGGTGGTCTTCGGCGACCGCGAAGCGTCACTCGCCCCGCTGCTCCTTACAACGCCCAAGGGCCGCCGCGTGCAACTCCGTGGGAAAATCGATCGGGTGGATCATGTAGAAGGCTCCGGCGCTGTCGTCGTCTTCGATTATAAGACGCGCGAGCAATCGCTCAGTCTCGGCGCGGTCTACCACGGATTGACGCTGCAGCTTTTGGCCTACCTGCTCGTGCTCGAAGCCAACGGCCAAACCCTTACCGGCCAACCTGTGGAAGGCGTCGCCGCGTTTTATGTGACCATCTTGCGCGACCTACAATCGGTTTTACACCCCTCGAAAAGCCTGCAACCCGAGTCGCCCGACTTCGCCTTGCGCGAGGTTCAGCGCGGGCTGTTTCATTTCGAACATCGCCTTACACTCGACAGAAATCTTGGTGACAACAGCGCATCGCAGATCATCAAGTTCCGCATGAAGAAGGACGGAGAACCTTATGCGTCCGGCTGCGACCACGCGATGCCGGATGATTTTCGTCAGATCGTCAAATACGTCGGCGACAAACTTGCTCAACTCTCCGACGAAATCATGGACGGCGTAATCGACGTGCTGCCTTACCGCATCGGCACGCGCACGCCGTGCAGCAATTGCGATTACCGCGCGGTGTGCCGGTTCGATCCTTCGATGGATCGATACAAAAACATTCCCGCGCTCAATCGCGATCAGGCGATTGCCGCCATGACCGGGGGCAAATCATGAGTGAAGGCACGCGCAAGTGGACAGATGAGCAGCGACTGGCCATTCGCACGGTCGATCAGAACCTGCTGGTTTCGGCGGCGGCGGGGTCGGGGAAGACTTCGGTGCTGGCCGAGCGATGCGCTTATCTCATCTGCGATGCCGAGCCGCCGTATCGTTGTGATGTAAGCGAACTGCTGGTGGTGACGTTTACGCGCGCCGCCGCCGCTGAAATGCGCCAGCGGATCGAGGCCAACCTGCGCCGCCGCGCCAACTCCGGCGACCATTTCGGCGACCGTCGTCTGCAGCGACAGCTTCATTTGCTGGAAAGCGCCGATATCAGCACCCTGCACAGCTTTTGCACGCGCGTGCTGCGCCGGCACTTTAATCTCGTCGGGCTTGATCCGTCGTTCACCACGCTCGATGAAGCCGACGCCCTGCTGCTCCGCAACGATGTGTGCCGCGAGGTGATTCAGGCAACTTACGAAGGCAATCGCGGCGATGCCCTTTCTGATTTTGTCGACCGCTATTGCAACAGCGATGATGAAACGCTGCGGAAGCGAATACTTCGCGTGCATGACCTGCGGTCGTCAACGGTCGACCCGGCGCACTGGTCGGCAACCGCCGCCGCGCGCCTTGCCGAAGCCGCCGCCGCGCCGTTGGGTCAGTCCCAACTCGGCGGACAGTTGTTGTCGCTGCTGCGAGACGAGATTGGCGGGTTGATTCGCAGGGCTCGTTCCGTTGAAAGCCGCGTGGCGGGCGAGTCGGAGAAGTATGCAGCGCACGTCCGCGCGATTGCTGTCGCCATTGAAAGCTGGAAGCAATCGCTCGAACGGAACGGGTTCGATGTGTTCCGACTGGAGGCACTTTCATCGCTTGCCGGCATTCCCCGGTTACCGATTGACAAGAATGGTTCTGACGCCTCTAAAACGCTCATTAAGAAACTAAAGGAGGCGACTCAGGGCGGGCTGGCGGCGCGAGCCATCCGCTTCACCTCCGGCGAGCTGGCGGAGTCCGCCCGTCAAGTCGTGGCGCCGGCGGAGTTATTGCTTCAACTGGTGGACGATTTTGAGCGCAGCTACACCGACGCCAAGCAAACTTCACGCTGCCTGGATTTCTCAGACTTAGAGCGGTTCACGTTCAACGTTCTTACCGATCCGGCCGACCGTACAAAACCGAGCGCGGCTGCGGCGGGGTATCGGGCGCAGTTCAAACACGTGCTGGTGGATGAGTATCAGGACATCAACGCGTTGCAGGATCGCATACTTCAACTTGTCGGTCGCGAGCACGGTGAGCAGACGCGCGGCAACTTGTTTTGTGTCGGCGATGTGAAGCAGAGCATCTACCGGTTTCGGCTGGCCGATCCGTCGCAATTTCTTGACCGCGCGGCGCAGTATGCGGCAGCGCCGCATGTGGGACGTCTCATTCCACTCTCGATGAACTTCCGCAGCGACCCCGGCGTGGTTGATTCGGTCAATGCAGTATTCGAGCGGCTGATGTCCGCCAACAGCGCGGAGATTGAGTATGACGCGTCGCACCGGTTACACACGGGCAAGGGGCATGACAACTGGCGTACGATCGTCGATGCGGTTGAGTTGCACATTCTTAACGATCCTTCAACCCCGCAGGATGGCTCATCCGACGACGCCGACCCGGCGACCGACAATCCCGATGGCAATCCGAAATCGGCCTCCGACGGCGCTGCCGATGCCGCTGCCGACGACGACCGCACCGATCGTGAAGCCGAGTTGAGCGCCCGAATCATCCAGCAACTCACCGCCGCCGACGCGCCGCAGCGGTTCGAATTCGGCCAGATCGCGATCCTGCTGCGATCCAAGAAAATCCGCGCCGAGAAGTTCGCCAACCGGCTGCGGCAACGCGGCATTCCAGTTGTTGCCGACTCGACGACAGGTTTTTTCGATGCCGTTGAGATTCGCGATGCCATGTCGCTGTTGCAATGCCTCGATAATCCCCGGCAGGATATTCCGCTGGCGGCGCTGCTCAGGAGTCCGCTGGCGCGCCTCGAGCGCCCGGAAGACGCGCTGGCGACGATTCGACTTGCCTATCGCAGGCTGGCTTTCCATGAAGCGGTGTTCGAGTACGCCGAGCGAAAGGCCGATGATCTGGCCCGCGCGCTTCGCAAGTTTCTCGCGCAACTTGAACAGTGGCGCAATTCAACAAACCTCCGCCCACTCGCCGGCGTGCTGTGGCAGATACTGCAGGAGACTGGGTATCTCGCCTTCTGCTCGGCGCTTCCAGACGGCCGGCAACGGGTCGCCAACCTGCTTTCGCTCCACGACCGCGCCCGCGCGTTCGGGCAGTTCTCCAAGCAAGGATTGCGGCGGTTTCTGCAGTTCCTTCGCGCGCTACAGGAAGAAGATGATCTGGGCCTCCCGCCGGCGGGGGATGAACCGGGCAACGTGGTGCAGGTGATGAGCATCCACGCGAGCAAGGGCCTGCAGTTTCCGGTGGTGATCGTTCCGGAGCAGGGTAAGAAGTTCAACCTTGCCGACTGCGCCGGCACCATGCTGGTGGATCGCGACGAGTATGTCGCGTTGCAGGTGGTGGATGCCCACAAGCGAGCGCGGTGGGAATCGATGGCTACCCTCGTCGCGCGGCAGCGCATCCGGCGCAAATTGCTGGCCGAAGAGATGCGCGTGCTGTATGTCGCCATGACGCGCGCGCAGCACAAGCTGATTCTCACCAGCACCTTGAAGAACCCAACCACCAAAATCGCCGAGTGGCGCGCCAGTTGGGCGGGACATCGCGGCGCTTTTCCGGCTGACATGGTTCACTCCGCCGGCTCGACGCTCGATTGGCTCGGCCCGGCAGCGGTGTCGATCGCAAGCGGGACGGGGGCGATCAAGATCATCGAACACAGTGCCGCAGCGGCGGACGATGCAGCCGTTTCCGGCTTCCGGGCGCGCGGTCCGGAAAGCATTCCCGCCGACATTCGCGCCTTCCGTCCGCTTTCCATTTCACCGCCGCCTACCCAGCGAGCGATCGACGCGCTGGCCGCCATCCGTTGGCAACCGCCGACGCTCGCTCTGTCGCACATTCCCGCGGCGCGGGCGGTCACGCAGTTGACCAAGAGCGGCCGCGCCGCGCCGGCGGGCGAATCGCCGAGCCTTCAGCCGATCGTCCGTTTCGCCCCGCCGCTGCCGCCGCCTCGTTTCGCCACGCCCGGCCGCCGCCTGACGCCCACCGAAGTCGGCACCGCCACGCATCGGGTTTTGCAGGCGATCGATTTGTCGTGCGATGCGTCGGTCGATGCCGCAAAACATGCCGTCACCATGCTGGTCGCGCGCCGCGTGATCACCGAATTAGAATCCGCCGCGGTCGATCTGGAAGCGATCGCGTGGTTTCTCGCCACGCCGCTGTGCCGGCGGCTGGCATCGGCCGACGTGCAGTTGCATCGCGAACTGCCGATCTTTTCCCCCGCCCCCCATGATCTTGCCGCCGAGCCGTCGGCCGCAGCGCCCACCGTCGCCCCGCTCGATCGGGTCATGCTGCGCGGCCAGATTGATGTGCTCGGTCGCATGGCTCACGGCCTGATACTCGCCGACTACAAGACCGATCGCCTAACTCTGCAAACGCTGCAGGCGCGCGTCGACTTCTATCGCCCGCAGGTCGATACCTACCGCCGGATGATCGAAGCGATCGCCGGCATTCCTGTGGTTGAAGCGAGCCTCGTTTTCCTTGTTCCCCGGCAGATCGTCATCGTGTGAAGTTTCGTTCAATTGCGTTCAACGACCATCCCGACCATAACATTGATTCAATCATGTCGGCTCCGGCACCCACTGATATTCGGCTCGTCGCGCTCGATCTGGATGGCACGCTGCTCGACAGCAACAAGAAGATCGACGCCGAAACGCTGGCCGCCCTGCACGACTTGAGTGCGCGCGGCGTGCAGGTTGTCATCGCCTCGGCGCGCCCGCCGCGCGGCGTGCGGCATTTGTATCAACAACTCCATCTTTCCAACTGGCAGGTCAACTACAACGGCGCGCTGATCTGGGACGAGCCGGCGCAGAAGCCGGTCTTCCACCGCCCCATGCCCGCGGCGCTGATTGGCGAGATTGTGGAGCTGGCCCGCGATCAGTTCGACGAAGTAGGCGTGCACGTCGAAGTGCTCGACCGCTGGTTCACCGACCGCCCCGTCACCACCTACGTCACCGAAACCGGCAAACTGTTTCAGCCCGACGGCATCGTGTCGATCGAACAGGTCTGCGCCGTGCCCGTCACCAAGCTCATGCTGATGGCCGAGCCGCAAATGCTGATGAAGCTCGAACCGCTGCTGATGAAGCGGTTCAGCCGCACTGTCACGATCGTCAGCACCGATGCCCACCTGATGCAAATCATGGATCACCGCGTGGGCAAAGGCGCTGCGTTAAAAAAACTGGCGGCGCATCATGGCATAAAGCCGGCCCAGATCATGGCGATGGGCGACGCGCCCAACGACGTCGGCATGCTGCAACTGGCCGGGGTGGCGGTGGCGATGGGGAACGCGGTCGAGATGGTCAAGAAAGTGGCCGACTGGATCGCGCCGGCGAACGATCAACAAGGCGTCCTGGCCGCCCTGCGACGCTACCGCTTGATTGACTAGAGCGCCCCCAGCGCGCTTCGCCATCACCCCGCTTTGGCGTATACACGTACGCGGCCCTCGCTGCGTGTGGTGTCGGCGATGGTGACGTTGACGTCCTGGCCGAGCAGGTTCAGGAATCGAAACAATCTCTCCATCGAAAACGCGCTCAACCGGCCGCGCAGCAGGCTGGAGACTTTCGGCTGATCGATGCCAAGACGTTTGGCGGTCTGCGTCTGGGTGAGGCCGGAGGCGGTGATCAATGTATGGATGCGGTGAGCCAGTTCCGCTTTTGCCATGGCGCCGGCGGCATCGGCTCGGCCGAAGTCATGGAACACATTGCCGCTGCCGATCACGATCGTGCGGTCGTCTCGCCGCGGTTTTTGAATCTTAGGTGTTTTCGAACGCATCTCGATGCTCCGCATAATGCGCAGCGGCCGTCGCGAGCCGCCGCTTGATGAGGTCGATGATCGCATGGCCCTGCCGCCCGACCTCGCGGTTGCGCGACGCGCCGGGAACGACCTTGATCTTCAGCGTGATCACTTCTGATAATTCGGGCTGATCGCCCAATGAAGCTTTTCGGCGAGCGTCCGCCATTCGCGCGCGCCCGGGTTGTCGATCACCTGCACATCATTAGGGCTGCGGCGGACGATGACGATATCGCCGGTCGACAGTTTCGTGCTCGCCTGACCATCGCACGAGAGCATGGTGCCGTGATTCACCCGCTTGGCGGCGATGTGGACGATGGTTTGGGATGAAACCACGATGGGCCGAAACGCCAGGCTGTGCGGGCAGACCGGCGTGACGCACATGGCTTCGACGTTAGGGCTGATGATTGGCCCGCCGGCCGCGACGTTGTAGGCGGTGGACCCGCTGGGGGTGGAGATGATCACGCCGTCGCCGAAGTAGCGCACGCCGCCTTCACCGCCACCTTCGGCCCCGCCGTTGCCGTCGGCATTAATGCGCAGTTCGATCATCCGAAAGGGCGCGCCGGCGTTCACCACCGCTTCGTTGAGCGCGGTCGAGTGCCACTTTCGCTTCTCGGTGACGGCGGCGGTGTCGCTGGGGCGGATGCCGAGTTTGCCATCCACCACGCTGGCTTCAATCACCTGTCGGCCGCTGATGGGAAGCTTGCGGGCAAGCAACGCATCAACATGTGTGCGAAACTCCGCGGGGGTAAAGCTGGCCAGGAAACCGAGGCGTCCGAAGTTGACGCCCATGAGCGGAGTCTGCTTGCCGTTGAGGCGACGCGCGGTGGAAAGCAGCGTGCCGTCGCCGCCGAACACCAGCACCACGTCGGCGGGGGTTTGATCGAGCGGCATGGTGCCGTCGGTATCGACGCCGACGCAGTCAATCCGCTGCTTCGCGAACGCAATGAGGTCGTTAATCTCCTGCGTCGCACGCGGCTTCTTGAGATTGGCGACGATGATGGCGCGCATGGGTGGTTTGTTGTAGGTTGAGCGTTGGTGGTTGTGGGTGGTGGGTTGCTGGTTGTTGGTTGTACTTTGTTAAACGCACCACCTACAACGTACAACCCACAACCTACCACCCACAAACACGCCATCGCCGCCGAAGACGGCCGGGGACACGACGGCACAGGGCCAATTCTGTTTAGGGCTGCTTCCTTTCGGACCTGACCCGGTTCACAGCCGACCCTTGCATCGGACCCGGCCGTCATCGGCGACGACGGTCGGCGACGACGGCTTCGCGGGAAGTTTACTTCTTCTCCTCAGTCACCGCCAACAGTCCATCATAAGGATTCTCACCCGGGCGAACCGGCAGCACCTTAACACTCATTATTTCGCGGCGTTCGGTCGGCATATCGCCATTTTCACCCGCGGTGGGCGTGGCGCCGATGGCGGTGACGATATCCAGGCCCTTTACGACTTTACCAAATACGGTGTACCGGCGATCAAGTTGCTTGGTTTTTTCGCGCGTGAGGCAGATGAAGAACTGGCTGCCGGCCGAATCAGCCCACTCCGGACGCGGCATGGCACCCTGGCGTTCGAGTGGGTCTCCTTCGCGGGCCATGGAAAGCACGCCGACATCGTGCAAACGATCGCTGAATTCGGCGCCGATGCGAAACCCCGGTCCGCCGGAACCGTCGGCCATTGGGTCGCCGCCCTGAATGACAAACTCTGGCACGATGCGGTGGAACAGCAGGCCGTCGAAGTAACCGCCCTCGGCCAGGCTCAGAAAGCTCGCGACGGTGTTCGGCGCCACATCGTAATAAAACGCCATCGTCATCTCGCCCTTGTCGGTTGACATGACGGCGTAACGCAGCGGCTCGACTTTCACGACCATCGCCGTCGCTTGCGGCCCCCCGCGGCGCAGGTCGGTGCGGACGCCGATGACCAGGGGCGTGCCGACGAACGCCTTTAAGTCTTTACCGGTCGGCACGGCGTACAAAATATAGGTGCCGGGTGTATCAAGCGTGGCGAATGCGTCGCGGAGGTTGACGGTTTTCTCGGCCTCAACTTCGTTCGACATTTTCGCATCGAACGGCTTCCCCGCGAAATCCGTCAGCACCAGCGTTACCGCGCCGCCTTCGGGCTTGACGGTAATTTCCAGCGGCTGGCTTGGGGCGTACCACGTCCGGCTGGGAAACAAGATCGAAAAGAAAACGACGGCTGCGGTGGCGATACTCACGGTGGATTGCTCCTTCAACACGGCGCTTCGGCGTACCTGCCGATCGAACCGACAATCATAGCGTCATGACGCGCCGGGTTCATCCCCCCGCGAACGACCGGTAATCCACTCGACCAGCGTCCTCACGCCCCAACCGGTGGCGCCGGGGGTGTACATCGCCGAAGCCTTTTCGTTGTCGGCCACGCCGGCGATATCCAGGTGAACCCAGGGCGTGCTGCCATCTTCGGGAACGAACCGGCGCAGAAATTCGGCGCCCTGAATCGCATGCGCGTGCCGGCCGGCAGAGTTGACGATGTCGGCGTGGTCGCTTTTCATCATCTCTTTCACTTCCTCGCCAATCGGCAGGCGCCACATCTTTTCGCCATGGTATGCGCCGGCTTCGGCAATTTCGGTCGCTATGCCGTCGTGATTGCTGAAAACGCCGGCGAACTCTTTGCCCAGTGCGATCACCACCCCGCCGGTGAGCGTGGCCAGATCGACGACGGCCAGGGGCTTGTAGGTTTCGATGCCCCACGCCAGCGCGTCGGCAAGCACAAGGCGGCCTTCGGCGTCGGTGTTGGTGATTTCAACCGTCACGCCGTTGTACATGGTGAGGATGTCGCCCGGCCGATACGCCGTCGCGCTCACATGGTTCTCCGCCGCCGCAAGGATGCCGATGACGCGCTGCGAACACTTGGTGCGTGCCAGCGCGATCATGGCACCGAGAACCGCCATCGCGCCGCATTTATCAAACACCATCCGCTGCATGCCTTCACGCGGCTTGATGCTGATTCCGCCAGTGTCGAACGTGACGGCTTTGCCGACGAGAAGCAGCGGGTTCAGTGCTCGCGGTTTAGGCGTCAGATCTTTGTTGCGATCTCTTTCTGAACCCTGAACCCGGGACCCCGACCCCTGCCATTCCAGCACAATCATCCGCGGCGGGGTTTGCGGGCTACCCATTCCCACGCCGAGCATGCCGCCCATGCCGAGTTTAGCCATCTGTTTTTCATCCAGCACGCGCACCTTCAAGCCGCATGCTTTAGCAGCGGACTTTGCTATCTTTTCCAGCGCCGGTGGATTGACCACATTGCCCGGATGCCCCGCGATGGCTCGCGCAAAATTTTGCGACTTGGCGATCGCTTCTGCACGCCTCACCGCCGTTGCCGCGAACGGTTGGGCGGGCTTCTCGACGACCAGCGTGACCGAAAGGCTCGCCGGCGACTTCGCCTTGCTATCCGTTGAGGTTCCCTTGAATTGTTCGAGCAGGAAAAACCCCGCGCAAAGCCCCGTCGCACAGGCGGCGGCGATTTCGTGCGATCCTTGCGGGAGCGCCGGATCAATAAGCATCGCCAATTGGGCAATTTTCTGTTTCCGCGCCGCCTTCGCCACCGTCGCTGCGGCATCGCGGTAGCATTGGAGCGTTAGTTTCTGCCTATCTCCGAGGCAGACGACGAGCAATCGCTGCCCCGACGATTCGACAGCCTGACATGCGATTTCATTCGCCAAGTTCGGCAGCGCGCCGGCCAGGCTTAGAGCCCTCATCGCCTGCCGCAACGCCGCCGGCAGACCCGCGTCGCTCACCGGCGTCGGCAATCCATCCACGGTCGCGATCAGGATCACCACTGCACCGGCATCGACCGGGATCGTGTGCTCTACGACCATGGAGACCGGCGTATATTGGTCGATCATCTTCATAGGATTCGCTGTGCTCCACGGTCGATTATCCGGCCCAACCACCACATCAAAAACCACCGCCGGCATTCCTCCGGCGGCGGTCCTTCCAACGACTTTGTTGCGTTTGCGTTACTTGCTCGCGTCGCTGGTGCCGGTGCCCGGCTTTATCACGACGACGATCGAGTTCTCTTTCGAGTAATACTTGGCGAAGGTGTCGTGAACGGCTTTTGCGGTCATCTTCTGATACGCCTCCGGGCCGGCGACGACGGCATCCAGATCGCCGTTGCGGAATGTGAACTGATTCAGCGCGCCGGCCCAATAGCCCGGTTCCTTCAGTTGCTCTTTAAACTGGTTGGCGATCTGCTTTTGAGCAATCGCAAGTTCTTCGTCGGTCGGGCCGTCTTTGGCAAACGCTTCATACATGCTGGCCAGCTTCGCCGCCAGCGCGTCGGCCTTTCCTGGTTCGGTGGGCGCGGCGGCGCCAAATACGCCAAATCCGCTGAATGTGCTCGCCGGCCGCGAACTGGCGCTGATGCTGTAGACCAATTGCGCCTCCTCGCGAACTTGCGTGGTCATGCGCATGGTGAGGATTCGCGCCGCCATGCTCAACGCGCGGCTTTCGTCGCGATTAGTTTCGTCGGCGCCGTAAAAGCTTGATGCGACAAATGCCTGCTTGGTGGGCGTTTCGATCACCTTTTCGACGAGGCGCGGGCCTTTCGGCCGGATGAGTTTACGCGCGTCGGCGAAAGTGTCTTTTGATACCCGCGGCCGGCTCGGCAACGCCCCGAGGTACTTCGCCGCCAGTTCGAGCGCCCGCTCCTGCGGCAGGTCGCCGACAATGGTCACCTCAATCGGCGACTCGGCGATCAATTTCTCCAGCCACGCTTGTGCGGCATCGAGTGTCAGTTTGTCGATGTTCTCGGCGGTGAGGGGTTTGGCGCGCGGTTCGTCGTCGGGATAAGGCAATTGCGCCGCCGCCCGGGCGCCGGCCATCATCGGGTTGATCAGTGCTTCCTGAAGGAACTGTTTGGTCATCGATTGAAACTGCAGGAATGACGCTTGTTCAATCTTTGGTTCCGTCAGCAGCAGGTAGGCAAGCTGCATCCCGATTTCGAAATCCTGCGGGCTGCCCGCGACGGTGAGGTTGATCGAATCGCGCACCCCGCCACCGCCACCGCCACCGCGCCGGCCACCACCAGGGCCGCCCCCGCCGCCGCTGCGGACCACAACTTTTTTGCCGTTCATCAATTCGCGAATGTCTGTCGAGGTAAGCGACTTCGTCGCCGCCCGTCCCCACGCCAGCTGCGCCGCCGTGGTTATCCCGCGGTTGTCGGCGTTTTCCAGCAGTTCGGCGCCGATGAGCGACACCGCGATCGTAGCCTGATCCTTCTCGTCGTCCATGAACCGATAATGCACCCGCACGTTGTTACTCAGCCAGCCCGACCACACCTTGCTCGCCTCGTGCGCCGCGCCTTCGGCTACCGCGCCAGCTTTTGGAAGCTGCGACATGAGTTCTGTCGCGCGAGCCACTTCCGCTTCCTGTGTCGGTGTCACCGCCAGCGCCTTCACGCCCAGCTCGAGCAAATCCGACTCGCTCGGCGTCGACGAGCTGGATGGCAAAATCGCCACAAACGCCGCGGTGGTAAAGTTGAACTCGTCGGCGAACCGCTTGCTCACTTCTTCACGGGTGATCGTGGGAACCAGCTTTTGCAGCAACTCCAGCCGTTGCCTGGGCGAAAGGGTTGGTTCGCCGTCGGCTACGTTGCTGTTAACGCGGCTGATCAACGCTTGCGCCGAAGCCGTCGCATCGGTTTGCACCGCCCATTCCGCGGAAGAAATCAACTGCTTTTTCACATCGTCGATGTCGCGCTGCGAAAAGCCGAACGCCCGCCCGCGCTGCAGTTCCATCGCGGCTTCGGCGAGGGCTTCCTTCCACTTGCCCGGCTTGGCTCGCGCGCTTAAGTCGACGTTATAAATCACACCGGCGTCGGTGCCGGCCGACACGCGGGCGCTTGAGTAGGACGTGTCGCCTGCGGCCACTTTGTCGCTTAGTCGTTCGTTCCACGCCATCTGGCCGATCGTGCCGACCAAGTCGTCGCGATACTGCGCCTCGGTGGTCACCGGCGGTCTCGGAAGATCGATACGGGTGATCTGCACCTCTTCGCTCTTGATTTCCGGATCGGTCGCAACGATCGCAAAGCTCTTGTCGTACGGCTTGACACCAATTTCCTGGCTTGGCGCGACGGCCTTCGCGGGGAGGGCGCCGAATTTGTCTTTGATCTGCGCGATGATGACATCAGGCTCGGCATCGGCAACGACCATCACGGTCGAATTGCCCGGGCCGTACCACTTGCCGTAGTAGTCCTGGAAATCGGCAGGCGTCATCGTTTGTATCGTTTCTTCTGTGCCGATCGGCGATCGTTTGCCGAACAGCGAGCCGGGCGTGCTGCGTTCCAGCACTATTTCGCCCACGCGTTGCCGACCCGAAAGCCGGCGGCGGCGCTCTTCCTGGATGATGCCGCGTTCGTTATCAATCTCGCCCGGCGAGAGCGTTAAACCGCTGACAACGTCGGAGAAGAACGTCATGCCCTTGTCGAGCGTTTCGGGCTTCACGTCCGGCAATGAAAGCTGGTAAACGGTTTGATCAAAACTGGTAAACGCGTTCTGGTCGCGGCCGAACTGCATTCCGAGCGATTGGAAAAACGGCACCAGTGCGCCCGGCGCGAAATTGGTCGACCCATTGAACGCCATGTGTTCCAGAAAATGAGCAATGCCGCGCTGGCGATCGGTCTCATTCAGCGATCCGGTGTCGAAGTGAATCCACATGACGGCCTTGCCGACGGGATTGCTGTGCTTGCGCACGATGTACTTCAACCCGTTATCGAGTTGGCCGGTGACCAGTGCCGGATCGGAGGGAAGCAATTCAGCGCGAAGGCTGGATGCGAAAATTAGAACAGCCAGGGTCGCAAGTGTGATGCGACGGCAGACATGCAGCATGTGTTTGCTCCATGAGAACAAGTGAATTAAAAACGGTCGATGCCCAAGCTCGACAACGAAGCAGCAGAGTGTATCCGCCCGCTCCGCCTGCCTCAACAAAGTCTGCTACGTGCGTGATTGGAGCCTTTGTCAACGCCGATTATTCCGTGATACCCACCACCCCCTGCAAAGTTGCAGATGCGCCCCCAAATTCGGTGAAAGCCGCCGAGCTCGGCGGGCAATCGCACCAGAAACGAAAAACCGGAAGTGCTGTCCCCACGACAAGCACTCCCGGCGGATTTCGAAGGCAATCAAATTTTAATCAGGCCGCATCGGCTGCGGCGACGCGGGCGACAAGCTCAACCCCCGCGGTCATGCACGGCCCGCCGGCGGATCGGTCGATCCACACGACCCGCGCCGGCACCATGCCTCGGCGCTGGGCGAGGCCTTCGGGGCCGTCGCTCACGCCCACATGCACATGAACCAACCGCCCGGGAAGAATAGGAGACGAAACGGGCAGTTCCAGCCGCAGGCCGGATAAGCTCACGTCCTGTGTCTGCCCGCCGACGTAACGCGACGACGCCGGATCAAATATCTTCACGGGCCGGCTTTGACGAATCCGAAACCCCCGCCGCCGTTCGTCGGCGGAGTCGGTTTGCTGCGGTTGTTCTGTCACGATGTTCATCATGTCGCGACCTCCCGAACGGCCGGCAATTCCGACCGCTATCCCTGTTATCGGAACGCGGGCGCGTGAACTTGCGAAAAAAGGGTTCGGGGGTCAGGGGGTCAGGGGTCAGGAGGCAGAAATACGATGTCGAATATTGAAGGCTCCGTCTCGCGTTGCGGCCTAATACGAACTCCTACTCTTACTCTTCGTCCTACTCCTCTCCAACTCCGAAGCCTACATCCTGCCTCCTAAATCCTGAACCCTGACCCCCCCAACCCTTGCTCCCTCTCTCCCCTCCCGTATCCTCTGACACATGGGCTACAATTTCACGGCGTTTGAGAAGAAGTGGCAGCAGTATTGGCTGGAGCACAAGAGTTTCCGCGCGCTCGATCCAGCCGACGCCGGCGGCATGCCTAAGGCTTATGTGCTCGATATGTTCCCCTACCCCAGCGGCACCGGCCTGCACGTTGGGCATCCTGAAGGTTACACGGCCACCGACATTGTCAGCCGCTACATGCGCATGGCCGGCTACAACGTGCTGCACCCCATGGGCTGGGACGCCTTCGGCCTGCCCGCCGAGCAGTATGCGATCAAAAACAACGTCCACCCCGCCGCCACCACGCGCAACAACATCCAGAACTTCCGCAAGCAGATTCAAATGCTCGGTCTGAGCTACGACTGGGATCGCGAAATTAATACCACCGATCCTTCGTACTACAAATGGACGCAGTGGATTTTCCTGCAGATTTACAACAGCTACTTTGATCCCGTCGAAAGAGCCGCCAAGCCGATCGCCCACCTGATTCATCAGTTGGAGAATGAAAACTATGTCGTCGCGCCCGACGGCAGTATTCATACCAATCCGCAACAGGAAGGCATGGAGGCAATCACCGGCCACTTCGACGCACTGCGGCTGTGGCGTGAACTTTCCCCCAACGAACGCCGCGCCACCCTCGACGGCCAGCGACTGGCTTATACGGATGAAGTGCCCGTGAACTGGTGCCCCGGCCTGGGAACGGTGCTGGCGAATGAAGAAGTGATCGACGGCAAAAGCGAAGTGGGAGGCTTCCCCGTCGAAAAACGCCCGTTGCGCCAGTGGCTGCTTCGCATCACCGCCTATTGCGATCGATTGATCGACGACCTGAATCAACTCGAATGGCCCGAATCGCTCAAAGAAATGCAGCGGAACTGGATCGGCAAATCGGTCGGCGCCGAAATTGATTTTCCTCTGCAAGCCGGGAGCTTCAGCCCCGGATCGTCTTCGAACGACGATGTGATCACGGTCTTCACCACCCGCCCCGATACACTCTATGGCGCAACCTACATGGTGCTCGCGCCCGAGCACCCGCTGGTCGATCGCATCGCCACCGATGCGCAGCGTGCCAGCATAGAAACCTACCGCGCCGCCGCCGCCGTTAAGACTGAGCGTGATCGCATGGCCGACGCGAAGGACAAAACCGGCGTCTTCACCGGCGCGTACGCCGTCAACCCGATCAACGACGAAAAGATTCCCATTTGGATTGCCGACTACGTGCTGATGGGCTACGGCACCGGCGCCATCATGGCCGTCCCCGCCCACGACGAGCGCGACTTCGCCTTCGCCAAAAAATTCGATCTAGAAATTCGTTACGTCGTCGCTCCCCACGCCGGGGCAGAGCGCAGCGCCGCCCCGGTTCCAAACGTTCAAAGCGCCGAAAAACCCTTCACCCAGGAAGGCATGGCCATCAACTCCCCCGTTATCAATGGCCTGCCGACCGAGCAGGCCAAAGAACGCATCATCGAAGACCTGGTGCGCGAATCCAGCGGTTCGAAATCGGTCAAATACAAACTGCGCGACTGGCTGTTTTCCCGCCAGCGCTACTGGGGCGAACCGTTCCCCATCGTGCTCAACAACGCCGGCGACCATTTCCCGATCACCGAGGCTGAGCTGCCGCTGCGCTTGCCCGAAATGGCCGACTTCAAACCCACCGGCACCCCCGAACCGCCGCTGACCAAAGCAAAGGACTGGCTTGCCTATTCCCCCGCTGGCAGCTCACCACTGGCAACCGGCAACTATTCGCGAGAAACCAACACCATGCCGCAGTGGGCCGGCAGTTGCTGGTATTACCTGCGGTACATCGATCCGCACAACGCCGACCGATTCATCGATCCGGAGAAGGAAAAGTATTGGATGCCCGTCGACCTGTACGTCGGCGGCGTTGAGCACGCGGTGCTGCATCTGCTGTATGCGCGCTTCTGGCATAAGGTGCTCTTTGATCTGGGCCATGTTTCTTCACCCGAGCCGTTTCGTCGGCTGGTCAATCAGGGGTTGATCCTCGGCGAGATGGAATTCCACTTCTTCGAAAAAGCCAACATCCCCGTCCCCGCCACCGAGTTCGGTCAGATTGATGAAGAAGCCACCGAGCAGGGCGTGAAGCTCTACGGCATCCACAAGCAAACCGGCGAGAAAGTGTTCGCCACGCGCGTCGATGAAATTCTGGTTGAAAAAACAGGGGACCGATACGTCCTCAAATCCAACACCGCCATTTCCGTCGACGCACGCAGCTTCAAAATGAGCAAAAGCCGCGGGAACGTGGTAAGCCCCGATACGATCGTGGAAAACTACGGTGCCGATGCGTTTCGTTTGTACGAAATGTACATGGGCCCGCTCGAAGCCCAGAAACCCTGGAGCACGCGCGACATCGTCGGCATGAGCCGCTTCCTCAACGCCGTGTGGCGGAACTTTGTCGGTGATGAAGAATCGGGCAAGGTGGCAAAGGTCGAAGCCACGGTCATCCCTGAGGCCCTTGATCGTCAACTGCATCGCACGATCAAGAAAGTCGGCGAAGACATCGCAGCACTGCGATTCAACACCGCCATCGCCGAGCTGATCAAACTGAACAACGAAATCACCGGCATCGAGCATGTGCCGCACACGCTCGCCAGCACATTCACGCTGCTGCTCGCGCCGTTTGCGCCACACATCGCCGAAGAACTGTGGCAGCGCCTCGGCCACGCCAACAGTCTGGCACGCCACCCGTGGCCGAAGTTCGACGCGGAAAAACTCATCGATAGCACGATGGAGTTAGCCGTTCAGATCAACGGAAAAGTGCGCGACCGAATAACCGTGGAAGCCAATACCTCAGAAGAAGAAATCTTCGGCTTGGCCGCTTCAGCGCCTGGCGTATTGCCGTGGATCGAAGGCAAAGAAGTCGAATCGAAGCGTTACGTGCCGAAGCGATTGGTCAACTTTACGGTCGCCTGACGTTTCGGATCGGGCCACTCACTGAAGCCATAGAGACACGGAGGCACAGAGGAAAGATACAGACCGCAGAAGGAGAACGGCGGAAAGGACGTTGCGGATGCATGCCGACGATCCTGAAACAATGTCGCGTTCCCGCGCACTTTCCTGACCATGACAATTGACCCCTGTCTCCTGACCCCCGCTCTCTGCTCTCCGCTAACGGCTATTGGCTTCTGGAGTTAGTGGGACATTTTGGGACATTGGACGTTGGTTTTAATCCTCCTGAGCAACATGGGTAATTTGTGGGATTCCCCGCAGCCGGTGAACCACGCCGCAATCCCCCAACTCCCGCAGCCGAGCCGCCAGCCGACCGACCTGCCGAACCGACCGACCCATCAGCCGCGCCGCTTCAACTTGCGTTCGATCGCCTGACAGCACTGCCGACATCACCTTGAGCACATCCCGTTCCCGCTGAGACATCTGTATCCGATCTTTCTCCATCCCAAACACTGGAGCCGAAACCGGACACTTCTACTTGGATAAGACCGGACATTACTACTTTGGTACGACAATTTGGCAATCGAATGGTGGACAGGTTGGATCGTCGGGTTACAATCGGCCCATGACCGCGATCCGCGTCATCTTCGACGGCAAGGCCTTTATCCCGCAGCAGCCCGTCTCGTTGCCCGATCGTTCCGAGGCGATGGTCATTGTCGAACAGAATGATCCGACGGCGCAAGCGCAGCTCGACGCGTCGGTTCGCGCGTACTACCAAGGCGGCGAGAATGCCGATGATGCCGCCTGGGGCGACGCCACCGCGCCCAATTCGCACAAGGCCTGGGACGAGGATTGAGCGATGCCCTCGTTCCCGCGTCGCGGCGAAATCTGGCTCGTCGATTTCCCGGATGATCCCAAGTCGCGCCCCGCATTGATCGTCTCACTCGACGCGCGAAACGAACTGGCCAACAGCGTCCTGGCTGTTCCGATCACCACCAACCTTCGTCCCGCTCCTACGCACGTCGCGCTTCCCGCCCAGCAAGGCGGACTGAGCCACGATTCGATGGCCCGCTGCGAGAACGTCAGCTACCTGCACAAATCGCGCCTCTCGCGGGGCCCGCTGGGCGCGCCGATCAGCCCGATGTTAATGCGAGAGATCGAACGCTCGCTTCTCCGCTCCTTCGGCATCACGGCGTGAACGGCGGCGTCGCAACGGCCAAGTCGTCCGACCACACGAGCCGCTTCGCCTTCGCCCTTGCCGCGTAAAGATGAAACCGCTCGCCGATGATCTTCGTCCCGACAGGTCGGAAGCGCCAACTTAAACCGCGTGGGCCACCGTCTTAATCCCGCGCTATCCTCAACTCAGCAGGAGTTCACCCCGGCGCGCCGGGGGCCGGGGGCTGGCGGATGGAGAGGGCGAGCTTGGATGAATCATCGGCAAGCCCAACGCGATCCTGTACGGCGGCAGTACTCGCCCGCCCTTCGCGATGGGGGAGAAGGCATCGTTGACGAAAATGATTGAATTTCGCCGCGTCAATGATCAAGATACCGCAACCTGAATATCCCGGCGGGCGAGTACACCCGCCCTACGGTTGCACGGGCTGCATGACTGGGAAGAGAAGGGCTGCGGATGAAATGGTTTATCGTCGGGAAGCGTAACGGCGACCCTGTTCGGGCGTCGATCGACGCCGATTCGTTAGACAACGCGATTTCCGGCGCCAGGCGCAAGGGTGTCGACGTCGCTGGGGTCGGCCCGATAGACGATGCTCATTTAACAAAGATAGCCGCAGAGATTCAGCAGGCGACCACCACGCTGAAGGCGCTTCAAGTCGAGGCTGACGACTTTCGCAAGCGAATTGTTGGGTTGGCTGATGAGTTTGCGATGGAGGAAGTCGGCATATACCGACGGAGGTATGACTTCGAAGATCCGCAGACGTTCAAAAATGCAGTAGAAGCGTGCGGAGAACGCCAGAAGCAAATGGTTCGGGACGGCACAGCGTGTTCCTGCGCCACGAAGTGGCTTGTCGAAGGCAGTGAGGCCAAGGGAAAGAAGATGGCACAGGAGCAAATCAAGCTGATGCTTCGTGCATTCAACGGCGAAAGCGATGCGGCAATTTGCTCGGCGAAGGCGACGAATTTTCCTGCGTTGCATAAGAGAATCCTGAAGGCATTCGAAGGGATCAACAAACTTGGTGCAACGAAGCAAACCTCAATCAGTTCGGCATATCTTCAACTACGACTCGACGAGCTACAACTGAGCTATGAGCTGGAACTGAAGAAGGCTGAGGTCAAGCAGAAGCAGCGTGAAGCCCGACAACAGATCGAGGAGGAGGCAAGGGTCGAAAGGGAACTTGAAGAGGCACAGAGGAAGGCGGAAAATGAGGAGCAGGAAAAGGAGCGATCACTCGCCATCGCTCGCCAGCAGTTGGCCGAGGAGCACGGGAAGCACAACGAGAAACTCCAGCAGTTGGTTACGAAACTCGAAGTCGAACTCAGCGCGGCCATCGACCGAAAAGCGAAGGCGATTGCACGAGCACAGCTCACCAAGAGCGGACATGTGTATGTTTTGAGCAACATCGGTGCGTTCGGTCGCGATTTGTTCAAGATCGGGATGACCCGTCGGCTTGAACCCCTCGTTCGGATTGATGAGCTTGGTGATGCCTCCGTTCCGTTTCCGTTTGACGTTCATGCAATGATTTACAGCGAGAATGCTCCCGCGTTGGAATGCTCGCTGCACACTCACTTCGCAGACCGGCGTGTAAATCTCGTTAACATGCGAAAGGAATACTTCAGGGTTACCATGGACGACGTCCGACAGGCGGTCGAAAAGCACTTCGGCCAGATCACGATTCTCATCGAGCCTCCCGCTACGGAATACCGCGAGTCTTTGGCAATACGGAACGTACCGCCAGCCCCGGACCCGGTTGCTACGATCGGCCTGTAACTAACGTTCACAACCATACCCAGTTGCGTATGGTGCGGCGTACAGGCCGCACCATTTCGCGCGGCACATTCTATTCTCGGGAACGCAGCGGGGACGAACGCAACGGGGACGCAGCGAGTTGATTCGTCCGAGCCGTCGATTCGGACGTGCGGATGTGTGAATATTCAAAAACTCCGCGTCAACCGTCGAGCTTGCGGGTGAAGTCTTCGAGCGTCCAGCGCGAATGTCGGATTCCCGGCCCGAAAGTTCGGTCTTTCAGCGCAAACCTTCGAACTTTCAGCGCGAACGCTCGAAGGTTTGCTCCAAACCTTCCAACTTTCGGCGCGAACTTCGCAACTTTCGAGTCGAACGTTGCAACGTTTGAGTCGAACTTCGCAACTTTCATCTCGAACGTTGCAACGTTTGACCCAAACTCTGCAACTTTCGACTCAAACTCTGCAACGTTTGACCCAAACTCTGCAACGTTTGCCCCAAACGTTACAAAGTTCGGCGCGACATTTGCGAAAGTCGGGCCGGTTTTTACGCGATTATCCCATGAATATGCGGATATTGCCCCTCATTCAATCGCTTGCCACGTCCGATACGCGAATTCTGATCAAGTGTCGCCGCGGTTCTCCGATTTCATTCATGTGCCTTGCGTTTGATCACGCCGGATCTGCGAAGCGATGCTTTGCGCGGCGGCGGAACCACGAGGCGAATGTGGTCCCGACAAGTCGGGACGAAGGATATGGCGATGGCGAAGAACTTTTTTGATCGCACCGACGCCGAGCTTTACACCGGCGGGCAGAATTTTGTCACCGTGATCGGGAAGAACACGGCGGCGTATGGTTTGACCAACGATCAACTCGCGTCGTTCAACACGGCGAGCAACAACTACGGCACGGCGTACCTCGCGGCGATTCAGCCGGAGACGCGCACCCGGGGCAAAGTCGCCGCGAAGAATGCGGCCAAGAGCGCACTCAAAGCGATCGCATCGGACCTCACCAAGATCATCGACGGCACGCCGACGGTGACCGCGCAGATGAAGATCGATGTCGGGTTGAACGTACGCAAGCAATCGTCGCCGCAGCCGCCGCCGACGGAGCGGCCGGCGGTCAACATCGTCTCGGTCATTGGTCGCACGGTGACAATTCGCATTCGCGATACGGCTGAATCGAGCAAGCGCGGCAAGCCTGCGGGCGTGCTGGGGGCGAGTGTGTATAGCTATGTCGGCACGACGTATCCGACCGACCCGACGGCGTGGTCGTTCGATGGGACTACTACAAAGACCACACACGCAATCGTGTTCCCCGACAGCGTGGCCAACGGCGCGCAGATTTGG
>ENA-ORBV01000898-ORBV01000898.1-microbial-mat-metagenome-genome-assembly--contig:-NODE-898-length-67845-cov-9.090839_pt1 | contig 67845 bp, 59 predicted proteins | sample MGYA00237777_ERZ505514 | MGnify/ENA primary metagenome ERZ505514 (study PRJEB26160, sample SAMN06269048) | microbial mat metagenome | isolation source: Oligotrophic lake microbial mat | place...
GGGTTGATAGACTACTGAATGCCTGTAATATAGCAATATCAGGACTCTATCCTCCCTCACTCAGCGGAACCAGTGCCTTGCTGAAACTGTGATGCGTGAGAAAGATAAAGCTGAATGGAGAAAGATGGTTCAACTGATTGGCGAGATGTTGAATAGGTGACTGTCAGTTACTCACTTCCTTTTAGGCTTCAATCACATCGGCACTGGTTCCGTTAGATGAGATCCCAAAAGTCTTTCCTAGAAATGCTTTTGGAGTTTGAGGTGATCACATCGATAGGGCAGTGCCTCAACGAGAAATCATGGTGTCTAGCTATTTTAGCCTCATAATCTCGTCATCCAACTTTCACATGAGATCCCTGCATCCCCTTCTAAACAGGCATTTCAACTTCTCACTCAGCGGAACCAGTGCCATCATATCCTGAATTCTGCGTGGCAAGTGGGAAAGGGTGAGCAAGTGCAAGATTGTGCCTACGCTCAAACCTACTACTCAAGAGTCAGTGGCTATTTATTTGCAGCCTGAAATTAAGGAAGCTCTCAAACAAATGTCTGAGGAACAAAAGCGATCGATTTCATGCTGCGGCAGCAAGAGCCATATCTAGCATTCCTCATCGATCGCTACTGGAATCTGATGCTGACCAACGACGCAGCCATTCGACTGCTGATTACTTTCATTGATCTAACCGAACTCCAAACCCATTTAGATCGGGATGGGAAAATCAACTTGATGCGCGTCCTTTTCCATTTACAGGGGCTGCGACCGTTTATGGTCAATTGGGAGAAATTGGCAGGACGGTTGCTGCAACCAGTGCAGCGTGAAGCCATCACAGCGGAAATTTTTTGGGATACATCAGCATGATGCCCTGAAGGGTTGAGGAGAAATAGAGCGATCGCTGCTTGCCACAAATCTTTTGTCTGGTACTACAATGCAGCAAAGTTCTCTGTATTTAATCCGCAATAAGGTAAAAGCATCATGGGTGATGGGGGGCGTGTCCCGGTTGGAATTGTCGGTGCATCGGGCTATGGCGGTGTGCAGCTTGTCCGTATTCTGATGGATCACCCGAATTTGGAACTCGCCTATCTGGGTGGAGATAGCAGCGCCGGACAGCCATTTTCGGATCTTTATCCGCATTTGGAATCTCACGTTGATCAGGTGATTGAGCCAATTGATTTGGATGCGATCGCCGAGCGGTGTGAAATTGTCTTTTTGTCACTCCCCAATGGGCTTGCCTGCAAAATGGCTCCGACGCTGCTGGCAAAAGGCTGCAAGGTGTTGGATTTGTCGGCGGATTATCGCTTTTCAGATTTGGCAGTTTACAAAACCTGGTATGGCATTGAACGCACCGATGAGAAAGTTGCTGAGACGGCTGTATACGGCTTGCCGGAGTTGTATCGCGATCGCATTTCTCAAGCGCAGCTAATCGGCTGTCCGGGTTGTTTCCCTACCGCTAGCTTGTTGGCATTATCGCCCCTGCTGAAGCAAGGTTTGATTGTCCCAGAAACTGCCATTGTCGATGCCAAATCAGGCACTTCAGGCGGTGGGAGGCAGGCGAAGACCAATATGCTGCTAGCGGAAGCGGCTGGCTCTTTTAGTGCCTATGGAGTTGCCCGCCATCGCCATACCCCAGAAATCGAACAAATTTGCAGCGATCTCGCGGGTCATGAAGTGATGGTTCAATTTACGCCGCACCTGGTTCCCATGCCGCGCGGCATTTTGGCAACCGTTTACGCCACTCTCCGCGATCCCGGTTTAGTGCGGGAAGATTTGCTGACGATTTTCACCGCATTCTATCGCAATTCTCCCTGGGTAAAGATTTTGCCGAGCGGCATCTATCCCCAAACGAAGTGGGCGTGTCATACCAATCTTTGCTACCTTGGGCTGGAAGTGGATGCGCGAACGGGGCGGGTGATCGTGCTATCGGCGATCGACAACCTGATGAAAGGGCAAGCGAGTCAGGCGATTCAGTGCGTCAACATCATGATGGATTGGGATGAAACACTAGGATTGCCCCAGTTAGCGTTTTATCCTTAGGAGAGTAGCCTGAAAGGTTCACCCGTTGATTATTGGGCTGGGTCAACTTGGAGTTGTTGGAGTTGAGCAATGGTCAGCCCCGTGAATTCCGCGATCGTCTCTAAAGGCAAACTCTTTCGGAGCATATTTAGGGCGATCGCGGTTTGGGTTTCAAGCCGCCCCTTTTCAATCCCCATCTGTTCAATTGAGGTGACGTAAGGCATTTGTCTCTCCTGTTCAAATTGTTCAAGTTCAGCCCGAAATGCTTGCTTCAAGCCCTCCGGTAAATCCATCATCCAATCTAGAAACCGGAATAAATTCAGTATATCTTGCCGCTCATAGCCCTGCTCATATAGCCGCCGCGTCAGCCGAAACTTCCAGTCCTTTCGAGCGATCGCATCATTGCGGGTTTCTTTTGTTTTCAAATGTGCCATCACCGCGATCGCAAATGGATTGCGACTATTCTCCAACTCTGCCCAACGCGGTGCATAGTCTAATAGCTTGATTGTGGGAAAGTGAAACGTTACTTCACAACCCCAAAGTTCTGCCTGAAACGGTTGTGGTCGCCAAGTTTCCCGCTCATCCCCCAAAATCGCTAGACTAGCGATCTTTTGGTTATAGCGATCGCGCAACCGATAGTAATAGACAAACATCCGCTCGCTAAAGGTACGTTCTTCTTGGCTTTGAATCTCGATGTGAACTAAGACCCAAGTCTCTTCTCCGCTGAGTTTCCAGACTTTGACGAGCTTGTCTGTCAACCGTTTGCCAAGTTCGGCATCGCGCACCACTTGGCGCAGTTCTTGATCCAAAAAGTCATAGCCCCGGCTCCAGTCAATGTCATCGTGAATCTGGTGAAAGAAGAACTGCATGAAGTCTTGAAAATACGCTTCTAAAATCTCTTTCCAAGGGCTGTCAAACTCGTCACGTGGCTCGGTCATTGGCTGGATAGAAAATTTTGCTTTAGTTTATCAGATAGATTAGCCGCTGATAATTTCGGCTTCAGCGATCGCCCTTTACTTCCTTTTTTTTCCATCTCTTCACTGCTGCTCTCATGCTTTTAATTAAAAACTATACTTAAAATATCTGTATTTTCATCTCAGATTTTAAGCTTACAGTTCTACTCCATGGCGTTTCTATTTCATTCCATCGTTTTACTTAAGTGTTGATTTTGGCATGGTTTCTTCGCAGGTATTTGAACAGTCAATTTACATTAATGCCAGTTCCACGGCAGTAGAACAGTGCATTACAGACCTCGCGCTGATGCATCGCTGGCTCAACCCGGCTTTGCGCTGTGAACCTGTGGGCGATTGGTCTACAGAAATCGGTAGCCAGAGTCGTTTTGTGGTACAGGTTCCTGTATTGCAGCCTACACTCACGAATGTGGTCGTCGAGCGGGAACCTGGCTTAGTCGTCTGGGCGTTTAAGGGCTTTTTTGCAGGGCGCGATCGCTGGGAGTGTAACCCTGAGCTAGAAGGCACCCGCTTAGTCAACCGCTTTGAGTTTACGATTCCCAACCCGATCATCCGGTTTGGCTTCGACACCTTCGCCGCCCAGTGGACACAGCAAGACATGCAAACTCAACTACAACGCATCAAGCAGGTGGCGGAAGAGGTCTATATGACAGGGGCGAGAGGCAAGGGGTGAGGGGTGGCAGGCAGACCTCCCAAGTTGCATTTCGTTATGCGATTCCAGAGCTACCTCAAGTTTCTTAGAAGACACTACGCGTTGGCGTTCGCGAAGCGTTGCCGCAGGTAATAGCCAGTTCAAAGGACGCACGTCATTCGCCCTTCGTCATTCGCCAGAGCAGCGATCGCCATGCAAAATGAGGCAACGCCAGCATTCGTTTCCAGCGCCACGGTTCCTGATAGAGGCGATACAGCCACTCCAAATGGTTTTTGCGAAAGAATTCCGGGGCGCGTGTTTTCGTGCCTGCCCAAATGTCAAAACTACCGCCCACGCCAATCCAGACCGAATTGGGGCAGATGTGACGATGTTCCGCAATCCAAAATTCTTGCCGAGGCACGCCCAAACCCACCAAAATCAATCCCGGCTGCAAGCGTTTCAAGCGTTGCTCAAATGTAAGCTGCTCTTCTGGTTTGAGGTAGCCATGTTGGGTGTCAATCACCAATCCCGGACACTGCTGCTGCCACGCGATCGCGGCGGTATCCGTCACCCCCGGCTGTCCCCCATAGAAAAACACCGTGCCCAAATCCTGCGACCTGCCGAACGCTTCCAGCATTCCTTCCGCAAGTTCAATACCGGGGCGGCGCTCTACCTGCTTGCCATAGAGCTTCAGATACAGCACGATGCCAGACCCATCGGGAATCACCAGTTCTGCCTGCTGAATAATCTCCGCAAGCTGCGGATTTTGTCCAGCCTGCATCGTCATTTCTGCATTCAGCGTCACTACATGGCAACCGCGCTGTTGGGCTGCTTGAGACACCAGCCAGCCTAAATAGTCATGGGTCAGATGAACAGGCACACCCAAAACGGAAAACGGCTGTAATTCTTGGGGGAAGACTGATTGAGGCACTATTTTTTCACCATCGCGATCGCGTTTATGCATTCAAAATATCTTTAAGCACCACGACAGACAACCCTGGAACTATTCGCAACCCACCATCGTTGGTCAAGAAAAGATTACAACCAGTGCTGAGTGCAGTGGCAGCATGGATGGCATCAGGTGTTTTGAGAGTTGTTTGAGCGCGGAGGGTTGCTGCTCTTCTGAGAATAGTTTGGTTCACAGAAACCAGGCTAATTTCTGGAGAAAATAGCATTGCTTCATAGCGTCGAATCAGGTCATTGTTTGACTGACGAATAGGCATAACTAGAGTCTCTAGCAGGGTAATTTCGCTGGTGATAATTTGAATAGCTCCGGCTTGTAGCTGTTGCCACATAGGATCTAAGAGTGGAGAATAACCAGGAAACTTCTCAATACTGTAGATCACAACGACGGTATCGATGTAGACCAAGCTTGATTCTGGTAGATTTAGTCGTCCCATGAAGCTCTCTCTTGCTGTAAATATTGGTCAACCTCTTCAGGTGTTTGAAAGAGTTGTTGACCGGGGGCTTCATTGAGGATATCGATGATGGATTGTTTGGATAACTGAGTGGCTAGATTGGGTAGGAGACGCGATCGCACGAGGTTTTGCTCAGCGGGTGAGAGTGCATGAATGGCTTGGATCAGCGATTCGACCAGTTGGAAGTTAATAGTTGTACTGTTCATATTTCTTCTTGATATATTTTTAATTTTTAGTGCTTAACGCTCTCCCACCCTAATGCTTTCAATGTTAATTTCTCGGCTTCAAAGCCTTTGGCTTCGGTGAATGTTGCTGTCGATTGAGTGGGCGCGATCGCTGCAAATCAACCCTACTTAACCATTACAGCGGTTTTGGCACCATGCCCAAGCGTTGCAGCAATGCTTCATCCTGAGAGCCTGCGGGATTGGGTGTAGTCAGCAGTTTAGGTCCTGTAAAGATAGAGTTGGCTCCTGCCAAAAAGCACAGAGCTTGCAGTTCGTCGCTCATGGTCAGCCGTCCGGCAGAGAGGCGCACCATTGCAGTTGGGAACAGAATGCGAGTGGTGGCAATCATTCGCACGAGGTCGATCGGGTCAAGCGGCGGTACGTCCTGTAAAGGAGTTCCGGGGACGGGCACGAGGCAATTGATCGGGATGGATTCGGGCGCTGGAGAGAGATTGGCAAGAGATTCCAGCAGATCCAGGCGATCGCCCACTGATTCACCCATGCCGACAATGCCGCCACAGCAAACCGAAATTCCGGCTTCGCTGACGGCACGGATGGTTTCCAAGCGATCGCGATAGGTTCGCGTGGTGATGATCTGCTCGTAGTAGCTGGGCGAGGTATCCAAATTGTGGTTATAGGCAGTCAGTCCGGCTGCTTTTAACTGCTGCGCCTGATGCGGTTTCAGCATTCCCAGGGTGCAGCAGACTTCCAGATCTAGCGCTGCCACCTGTCGCACCATTTCCAAGACGCGCTCAAACTGGGCACCATCTTTCACTTCGCGCCATGCGGCTCCCATACAAAATCGGGTGGAACCGCTGGCTTTAGCGATCGCGGCTTCTGATAGTACCGCTGCCACATCCATCAATGGCTCCGGCTGGAGATCCGTTGAATTATGAACACTTTGAGAACAGTAGCCGCAGTCTTCCGGGCAGGCTCCGGTTTTAATGCTGCATAAGGTACATAACTGCACCGCATGGGGATCATGGTGTTGTCGATGAGTAGTCTGTGCTGCAAACAGCAGATCGGGCAACGGTTGATGATAGACCTGAGCAATATGGTCTTTGGTGCTGAGGGATGAGACGGGACTCGACGAAACGGTATGCATGGGAAACAATCGCTTGATTTCTAGAAGCTCAGATTACAGCGTTTCTTGGATCTCTGGATAGATAAACTTATATCCAGCATCCCGCAGCTTTTGGTTTGACACGCGGGCGTTGTAAGACCGGGTGCTGGATTGTGAACCATCCCAGGTTGCCAGCGGTAAGTGGTGCGCGGTGAAAACGCGATCGAGCAATTCCTGCGTGGTGAGGGGAACGGTGCCGACCAGATTGTAAATGCCACTCAAGGTGCGCTGTTGGGCAAAGGCGATCGCGCCCACAATGTCGTCAATGTGAATCCAGTTGGTCGCTTCGTTGCCGATTCCAGCGCGAACGGTGCCTGCCGATCCCTGAAAGATTTTTATTAGTTCACGTCCAGCGCCATAAATGCCGCCGAGCCGCAAAATGCAGACTTTCAGCGAGTCATGAGCCGCGCTCAGCAAAATCTGCTCGGTCTCTGCCAAAATTTCAGCTTTGGGGTTGATCGGCATGACGGGCGTGGTTTCATCGACCCACTCCCCACCGCGATCGCCATAGACTGCATAGCTACCGGTATAAATTACCTGCTGCACCGAAGACGATTTCAACGCGGCAGCAACCGTTTTTGCTGTGTTCAAGTAGGTTTCTTCGTAGGCGTTGGCATTGGGCGCACCCACGGATACCAGCAGCACTTGCTGATTTTGTAATAGCGATCGCACGGCGGCTTGATCATTTCCTTTCACGACTACGGCATGATCTGCCAAGGGTCGCAATTCTGCCAGCCGCTCTACGGTTGTCGTGGTAGCAGTCACCGTCATTGTTTGTCGCCAGCGAGGAGCCAGCGATCGCCCGACATAGCCACAGCCCAGAATCACGGCATTCGTCAAAACATTTATCCTCCAACCGATTTACTATCCCGCGCCAGCATCTTTGCCGACACCACTCCACCCAAAAAGCCGAACAGGTGTCCTTCCCAAGAAATGCCGTATTGCAAAGGAAGCAATCCCCAAAGCAGACTGCCGTAAAGCACCAGCACAAACAGGGACATGGCAATGGAAAGCGGCTTGCGTTCAAAATAGCCCCGCGACAGTAAGTAGCCCAAATAGCCGAAAATTACGCCGCTTGCCCCAATGTGAACGCCGGGAGAGCCAAACAACCAAGTGCCCAGCCCACCCACCACGGCAGAAATAACGCTGACTACGAAAAAGTCGCTAATTTTGCCCAGCATAATCAACCAGCCCAAGGTGATAAAGGGAATGGTGTTGCCAATTAAGTGTGCCAAGTTTGCGTGTAAAAAGGGTGCAAATAAGATGCCTCGCAGCCCAATCAAATTTCGCGGAATAATGCCAAACTGGTTCAAGCCGCACTGCGCCAAGCCACCACGCAAATCCGTTCGGCATTGATTAAATCCGCCCAGAGAACCGCCGCCCTGCAATACAAACAGGTCAAATAATTCCAATCCCCACGCCAACAGCACCAATCCGCCCAAAATCACCACTTGGGTTTTTATTTCTTTAAGAACGCCTTGTTTGTCTCCGTCCCGTGTCATGGGTTTTCCTTTATCGTGAAGTCGGCTGGATGAATTCCCCTAATTGAGTTGTAGCGTTAAATCCAAGTCATTGACTACCTGATTCATTCAACAAATAGGTTTTGACAAATTGCACCGTGGAGTAGAACTGAAAATCGGCATTGGATTTCTTGGCGAATCCGTGTCCTTCATCCTTTGCCATTAGATACCAAACGGGGGTGCTGCTTTTCCGGACGGTTGCGACCATTTGTTCGGCTTCGTTAAGCGGAACGCGGGGGTCATTCTTGCCGTGAATCACAAACAAAGGCTTTTTGATCTTTTCAGCGTTGTTAAGCGGCGATATCTTTAGTAAGAATTCTCGCATTTTAGGATCGCGTTCGTCACCATATTCCACGCGGCGCAAATCGCGGCGGTAGCTTTCGGTGCGTTCTAGAAAAGAGACAAAGTTGGAGATGCCCACAATGTCGATCGCCCCTTGGATGCGATCGCTGTAGGTTGTCGCCACCGCCAGCGACATGTAGCCGCCATAGCTGCCGCCCGTGACCATCACCCGACTAGCATCTAAATCAGGCTGCGTCGCAATCCAATCCAGCAGTGCCCCGATATCCTTTACGGAATCTTCTCGGAGAAAGCCATTATCCAGCTTCAGGAATGACTTTCCATAGCCCGTGGAGCCGCGCACATTAGGGAATAGGATCGCCGCGCCCAGTTCATTCAAATAATAGTTCTGCCGTCCCAAAAACACTGGACGGAACTGGGCTTCCGGTCCGCCGTGAATATCAATGATGACGGGGCGCTTGCCCGTAAATTTTTGAGCAGGACGATAGAGAAAGCCAGAAATGGTTTTGCCATCAAAACTTTTCCAGCGAACCAGATCCGCTTCTGAAAAGGTGCGGGTGTTGATGCCGCCCGTTTCACTCTCCGTCCAGCGTTCTTGCTTGTTTGTGGTGACATCAATGGAATAAATATCGGCAGTAGACCGAGCCGATACAAAGGTAAAGCCGAGATCGCGGTTGTTGCGATGCCACTTCAAGCCGAAGATGAGTCCGTTTGGCAACTTTGGTAGGGCAAGCTCTCGTCGGGTTTTGGTATCTAGCAGGTGCAACACGCTGACTCCATCTTCGTTGGTGACAAAGGCGATCCGCTTACCATCTTCCGACAAATCAAAGTCTTCCACATCCCACTGAATTTTGCTGGTAAGCGGCGTGTAGCGCTTGTTACCTAGGTCGTAGTAAGCGAGGCGCTGAAATTCGGAGTCGCGATCGCTAACCACATACAATCCCTTACCATCTTTGCTAAACACTGCCGATTCATACAGCACTGTTTCTTTGCCTTTGGGCGTGAGCAGGGTGCGACTGCCCGTTTGCGTGTCAAATAACCACAGATAGCTTTCGTTGGCAGACAGATATTGCGACACCAAAAGCTGGCGATCGTTCGGCGACCAATCCAACGGTGACCAACCGCCGCCTTCTACGCTTGACAACAGGCGATCGCTGCTGGGTTTCGTCGGATCAATCACATACAAATCCGCATCCTTGCCAGTGCGCCGGGTCGAAGTATACGCCATGCGATCGCCCTTGGCAGACCACACGCCGCGACTATTTTTAGACTTCCCATCCGTCAGCAGCGTCACCTCTCCGGTTGCCACATCGTAGCGAAAGTTTTGGCTAAACTCATTGCCGCCAGCATCACGGCTAAAAACAAAATAATTGCCCTGTGTCGGCTGATAGGTCGCCCCAGAAGGCGGTTCCGTAAAAAATGTCAGTTGGGTTCGTGCTGCAAGCGGCGATCGCACCCGATGCACCTGAGCATTATTCGCAAATCGCGTGGAGATCAAAATTTCCCGTCGCTGCGGGTGCCAACTCGCTAAACTGGCGGAACGAAACTCCGTATAGCGTTTGACCCCTTCCACGAGCGCCAGCGGAATCGCCGGAATTCCTTCCACTACTAAATTTTCGTTTGGCACGAAACTGGCTGCTAGTGCTGGAGACATAGAGGTAAAACTGAACGCGATCGCAAACAGCAAAGCAATAGTAGATCTAAGAAATTGCATCAGCCACATCCAGTAGGAAGTTCAGTCGCCCCTGACTTTAACGTGTACACCCTACTGGCGACAACTAGATAGAATGCTTTAGATTTCGAGTCGGGCAGCTTTGAATTTTAAGTTTTAAGTTTTGTAAGTCCTTTGGACTGGTTACCCCAACGCGTAGCGTTTCCGTAAGGAATATTTTAAGTTGGGATCTGTAAATTTTGAGTTTTCAGTTTTCTCCCTTTGCCATTCGCCATTCGCCCATCGACATTCGCCATTCGCCCATCGCCATTCGACATTCATCACTCGTCAGACCCAGTTAATGCTGCGTAACCACTTCCACACACCCGTATGTCGCCGTACAGTCACTCCTTCGCTTTGCTCCCGCGCCAATGACATCAATTCATCCGTGGTAAAGCTGTAACCCAATTGCTCAGTGATTTTTAGGAATTCTTCTGGTCCCTGCATATGATCAAACCGCTCTCGTAACGTTTCATCAGAGGCAACGGCTTCCAAAAAACGACTCGCACTTTCTAAAGACATCGCCAAAATCTCCATAATGGTGCTGACTCTTTTGCCCAGCAGAAAGCATATTGCCATATTGCCTTATACCCTAAAATCTAGCGCTGCTTAAACTAAAAATAGTTCAAAGATGGTTATCAAATAAAAAGCACCCTATCTCAGGGTGCCTGTTCTAGAATTCTAGATTTGTTTTAGCCGTTATTGTCTGAAAGCTATTAACTTTTACGAACCGCCAAAAAGCACATCACTAAATCTTTACAGCCGTTTAGATAAGCGATGGAATTCCCAGTATCGGACAGGGAAAGTCAGATTCCAACTGCTGCACCAACGGGTGATTGGCAGATTTGCAGCCTAAGACTAAAACAGTCGCGGATTCTGCTTTAACAACTTGGCGAAGCTCGTCTGCTAAATTACCAAACCGAAGATGGGTTTTGAGTGACCCGCGCCACTCATCTGCCAAGTGACGGGCTTGCCACAAAATATGATCTGCCTGCTCAAACTGGTGCATTTGCCAATCAAAAGCACTGCAAATATGATCTGGAGCCAGTGGCAGTTCAGCGACTAAACCGGTGCCCACTTTGCTCATAGATTGAGCTTGAACCGATTCGCCACATTCACGGATGGGCAATGTATAAGTCTTCTCCGCTGAATCTGGGCGATCGAGCGGATCTAAATAGCAGGTGCGATCGCGCCCCGCAGCGTTTCGATCCACCACATAAATCACCTGAACCATCACCGTTTTTTGGGTTGCCAAGCGAGTTTGGTGAGCAATCCATAGGGTCAAATCAAGCGCAGTCTGGCTATGAGGAGAAGCATCGTAGCCAACCAAAAGATTAATTTCATTGGAATTTGATACTGCATCATCGGTTCCCTGTTTAGGAAGCAGAACCATTCGCTTTGCCATTTCAGGACAGCCAAGCGCGTTTTCAAGGCGCACTAGCATTGGAAGAATTTTCACAGTTTTTATCCTCTCACGATCTTTTTTTTAACGAGAGGTGGGTCAAAGCGACAAACACGTTAAGACTCTATGCTTTGACAAATATCAAGCACTGACAGTCAAATACACCCTTGTCAGGAGGCACCAATAACCACGACTATAAAGCCTCAGTATTGGTCACTCCTTCCATTGCCGACGGAGTTAGCTGACGGGCTAAGACTGGAAGGTGTCTCTCTTGCAAATCGCAAGATTCGCCCCAAATAAACCGGTTCCTCCGCTCTAATACGTGCGTCAGGTTTAGCTAGATTAAATGCTATTACCCCGCACTTCAGATTAGGCTACCCACTCGATTGACAGGTGAAGTCGATAAAGACGCTGGTGTTTGGTAACGTTTAGGAACTATTCCCCTAATTTATGGGAACTCGCTGTACAAAACTGCTACCTTCAAAACAAATCACTCTTATGATGAATCGGATCTAGACTAACAAATGTACTTTGACAATATAGCCTGCTGATTTTAAAACAGCTATGTTCCTTCGGAATGGTTACATCAGTTATAAGATATGCAAAATATACGATACGACGATAGATTGCTTGTACCTAGTTGGATTTTTTGGGCGTGACTTCCCTTACGGCTTCGGGGCTTGACTTAAACCAATTGTTTCCGTTTAACCTGGATGATTTCCAGACACAGGCGATCGCAGCACTAGAGTCAGGCAAATCAGTGGTGGTGTGTGCGCCCACGGGTTCCGGCAAAACCCTAATTGGGGAATATGCTATTCATCGGGCGATCGCACGGGGACGGCGGGTTTTCTACACCACGCCCCTCAAAGCTCTGTCCAATCAAAAGCTGCGCGATTTTCGTGAAATGTTTGGGTTTGATCAAGTGGGGCTGCTCACAGGCGATGTTTCCATCAACCGCGATGCCCCCGTTTTGGTGATGACTACCGAAATCTTTCGGAACATGCTCTATGGCACGCCGATTGGGGAAGTGGGCACCTCGCTTACGGGCGTAGAAGCGGTGGTGTTAGACGAATGCCATTACATGAACGATCGCCAGCGCGGCACAGTTTGGGAAGAATCCATCATCTATTGCCCGCCAGAAATTCAACTCGTCGCCCTTTCCGCCACTGTTGCCAATAGCGATCAACTCACCGATTGGATTCATCAGGTGCATGGACCTACCGAGTTGATCTATTCTGACTTTCGCCCCGTGCCCCTCAGCTTTCACTTTTGCAATCCCAAAGGGTTGTTTCCCCTGCTCGACGACAGCCAAAAGCGGATTCATCCGCGGCTCAAGCCCAAGGGCGGCAAAATGACGGGTCGCATGGGTGGCAGTCAGCGATCGCCCAAGCAAGACAGTCCCTCCTTGGCATATTTGGTTAGCCAATTGCAACAGCGGGATATGCTGCCTGCGATTTACTTTATCTTTAGTCGGCGAAATTGCGATCAGGCAATCGAGCAAGTGCGTCACCTCTCCCTGGTCAATCCCGATGAAGCCGCACAGCTAAAGCAGCAGATCGATGATTTCTTGGAGCGCAACCCTGAAGCCGGACGAGCCGGACAGGTGGAGCCGCTATATAACGGCATTGCCGCTCACCATGCTGGCATATTGCCTGCCTGGAAAGGCTTGGTAGAAGAGCTTTTTCAGCAGGGGCTAATCAAGGTGGTGTTTGCCACAGAAACCCTGGCAGCAGGAATTAATATGCCGGCTCGAACGACGGTGATTTCTAGCCTTTCCAAGCGGACTGATTTGGGGCATCGCCTGCTGAATGCCTCCGAGTTTTTGCAAATGGCAGGACGAGCCGGACGACGCGGCATGGATGTGCAAGGCTATGTGGTGACGGCGCAAACGCAGTTTGAAGGGGCACGGGAAGCCGCCTATCTAGCGACAGCGGAAGCCGATCCGCTGGTGAGCCAATTCACGCCTAGCTATGGCATGGTGCTAAATCTGCTGCAAACTCACAGCTTGGAGGAGACACAGGAGTTAATTGAGCGCAGTTTTGGGCAATATCTATCGACGCTGTATTTGCGCCCTCAACAGGAGGCGATCGCCCAACTGGATGCTGAGCTTGTCCAAATTAACGCTCAAATTGAAGAGGTGGATTGGAACCTGTTGGGGCAATATGAAAAGCTGCAAGAGCGACTGAAGGAAGAACGCCGGTTATTGAAGATCTTACAGCAGCAGGCAAATGAAGTGCGATCGCACGATATGGCAATGGCGCTTTCCTTTGCCGTTGCTGGAACGATTATTAGCCTGAAAAGTACCCAAAACGGGATCTCTCACCTCATGGCTGCCGTTCTTGTGATGAAGACTGCTGGATCTGGGCAGTATCCTTACCTGATCTGTCTGGGCAAAGACAATCGCTGGTATGTCGCCACAGTGGGCGATGTGGCAGAGTTGCGCGGCGAGATTCCTCGCATGACCGGAGTGGATGACCTGACTCCGCCGCCCGACATGCTGCCGAAACCGGGGCAAACTCGCAAAGGGGATGAGCAGACTGGGGCGATCGCTCAAAAAATCCCCGCTGCGCCCGACTTGGCGGATCATGCCCCCGAAGTCCACACCCAGCAGCAGCGGATGCAGGGCGTGGAAGCTGAAATGCAGGCTCATCCCGTTCATCAATGGGGCAATCGCGCCACCATTCTCAAACGCCAAAAGCGCATGACTGCCATTCGCGACGAATTGCAAGACCGTCGTACCAAACTCAATCAGCAAGCCCATCGCTACTGGGAAGCCTTCCTCGACCTGATCGACATCCTGCGAGAATTCGGCTGCTTGGATGACCTGATTCCCACCCCCCTAGGACAATCCACTGCTGCCATTCGCGGCGACAACGAGCTTTGGCTGGGTTTAGCCCTCACCTCCGGCGAACTAGGATCACTGGCACCCCATCACCTTGCCACCGCCTGTGCCGCTCTGATTACCGAAACTCCCCGCCCAGATGCGTGGAGTCGCTATTCAATTTCTGGTGAGGTAGAGGAAGCTTTGAATGGACTTCGTGGTATTCGCCAGCGCTTATTTCAGCGGCAAAGACGACTTCAGGTGGTGCTGCCTGCGTGGCTAGAGTACGAATCTGTCGGCATAGTGGAACAGTGGGCGTTGGGCATTGAGTGGAAGGAGATTTGCGCTAACACCAGCCAGGATGAAGGCGATGTAGTGAGGATTCTGCGCCGGACGTTAGATTTTCTATCCCAAATTCCCCATGTGCCCTACTTGCCAAATGAGCTAAAACGAAACGCGGTTAGGGCAATTCAACTGATCGATCGCTTCCCCGTCAGCGGTGCAATCGAGTAAAGGTGGATGAGATCTGGAGTTTGGGCGATCGCTTCAAATCTGTGTGCTTTTAAAAACGATTTGATCGGATCACTATTTTTCTCTTATTAATCACTATCGTATGTGTCCAGCATTGATGGATAGTGACGGTATCATACAGGGCATACTGAAAACGCCGATTAGCGATCGCGGAGTGGTTCACAGCAGATATGAAGCAACCGGCACCTCAAAGCATTGATACACTGTCTTCATCGTCTCACCTACAAGCCTTCTTTGACTGTTCTAGCGATGTCATCCTTGAGCATGACTCAGCGTTCAGATGTTTAGCTGTTAATTCAGCCGGAGTTTCCTTGCTGCAAATTTTGCCGCAGGATTATATTGGCAAAACTAGCCAAGAATTTATTGACCATCACCTAGACCCTTTGCCGCATTTGTCGTTCTTTCAAGAGCTATCAACTTGCCTCGAACAAGTATTACAAACCGGGGCGCGGCTTCAACACCTGCACGAGATGACTGCGGATCAGGAGACTCGTTTTTATGAGTTTTCCTACACGCCGATTCGAGATGCCATTCGCATTATCGCGATCGTCAGCGTAGGACGCGACGTTACCGCTGATCAGATCCGCCAAAGACAGCTTGATCACTTTCTCCGCAGAGCGCAAACCAGGCTGTTGTCATTAATCAGATACATCAACTCTTGCAACCTTGCCCAAGAATCGCTACAGCAGCGAGAAGCGGTGCTGCAAACCGTTTTGGATAATATGCCCCAGTGCATTTTTTGGAAGGATGCCCAATCGGTTTATCAGGGGTGTAATCGTCAGTGGGCAGATTTGGTGGGCATTGCCGAAGCCCATGAAATTGTGGGTAAAACAGACTATTCCTTCGCCTGGAGCCAAGAAGATGCTGATAGCTATCGAGCGTTTGATCGAGATGTGATGACAAGCGGGGTGCCCCAACTTCAGGTATTGACTTCTCGGCTGCATGTGAACGGCGAACAACTTTGGTTTAACGGAAACAAAATTCCAATTCAAGGAATCGATGGTGCGGCAATGGGAATTCTTTGTATGTTTGAAAATATTAGCGATCGCCAACGGGCAGATGAACTGAATAAAAGCGCCGAACTCCTGCAACTGGTGCTAGATAACATTCCTCAGTCATTATTTTGGAAAGATAGAGAATTGGTGTATCTCGGCTGCAATCGCAACTGGGGCAAGGCAGCAGGTCTTCAGAACCCGCTAGAAGTGGTTGGCAAGACCGATTATGACCTGATTTGGAAAGAAGAAGCCGAACTTTACCGCGAACAAGATCGTCAGGTGATGGAAACGGATACACCTGTCTTACACCTGATTGAACACCGTCACAATGCCGATGAGCAGGAAGCCTGGATCGATGTAAACAAGATCCCAATCCACGATGCGGAGGGGAATGTAATTGGCATCCTGGGTGCGATCGAAGATATTACCGAACGGAAGCTGGCTGAAATTGCCTTACAAAAATCGGAAGCTCAGCTACGTCAACAAACTGAACAATTGGCGCAAACTCTGCGCGACCTGAAACAGGCACAGGCACAGCTTGTGCAAACCGAGAAGATGTCGAGTTTGGGGCAATTGGTAGCAGGGGTTGCCCATGAAATTAACAATCCAGTCAACTTTATCTATGGCAATGTCAGCTATGCTCATGACTATACGCAAGACTTGCTGAGTCTGATCGAGCTTTATCAGAAGCATTATCCGAACCCCGTGCCCGCCGTGCAGCAAGAAATTGAGGCGATCGACCTAGATTTTGTGCTAGAAGATTTACCTAAAAGCCTATCTTCAATGAAATTGGGGGCTGAGCGCATTCAAGCCATCGTCTTGGCGCTCCGCAACTTCTCGCGCATGGACGAGGCAGCGGTAAAAATTGTGAATATTCATGAGGGCATTGACAGTACGCTGATGATTTTGCATAGCCGACTTAAAGCCAATGCCAATGCTGCTGAAATCACAGTCATCAAAGAATATGGAAATCTGCCGGATGTGGAATGCTATGTGGGGCAGTTAAATCAGGTGTTTATGAATATTTTGGCAAATGCGATCGATGCTTTAGAAGAGGGATTAGGGGTCAGGGATCAGGGGGCAGAGGAAAGCAATCGACCTCCTACTATTCACATTCGCACTGAAGTAACCGACACTCAGCAGGTACGAATTTGCATTGCCGATAATGGCTTAGGCATGACAGAAGAAGTCCGAAATCGACTGTTCGATCCGTTTTTTACTACTAAGGCAGTAGGCAAAGGAACGGGGTTAGGACTTTCCATTAGCTATCAAATTGTTGTGGAGCGGCACAAAGGCAGCTTGCAATGCTTTTCGGAACTGGGGCAAGGCTGCGAATTTTGGATTGAGGTGCCGATCGCCCAGAATGTGCCAGATGAAGGTAACACAAAAGCGGAGTATCCCTTGCCAGAGACAACCCGCGACCTAGGTTGATCACATATTTCAGAGCTAGTTTTGCCAACCGCGCCAAGGACTAATTTCTACAGCACCTTCGGGAGGAGTGAATACTACTTTGTACAAAGCAAGAGGCTCAGAGGTTGGAGTAACATTCCCATCTGTAGTCAATTTTCCCACCTTGCTTAAGGGGGTTTCTTGAGCATACCGAGCAGCCGCATCATTTTCGGCGCTATAGTCAACCACGGTGCCATTTTCTTTAACCCGCACCTTGTAAATCAAGTCTTCGCTAAAATTGGGTGCAGCCGCCCAGCCTTGATTCATTTGGCTCCGCAGTTTTGGCAAAATCGCCTCCAGCTTAGCGGATTCCGTGATTTCGGTAATGCCTGTAATCGGCGAGGTCATCGCCTGTTTCCAGGGTGCGACTTCCAAGCCGCCGCTGGACCTAAAGACAACCTTGAAGCGGGCAAGTGGGTCTGAAGTGGGGCGATCGCCCTGACGAGCCACTAAACTTAGCAAGGGCGTTTTAGCAGCATTCTCTAAAGCGGTTGAATCCACTGGTCTGTAGCCCAAAATTTCACCATCCTTGCCTACACCAACCTGGTAAATCAAGTCTTGAGGAACGGCAGACTTGGTTGTCCACTGTGGCTCAATTTTTCCACGAAGCTGCTTGCCTAGCTGCTCTAAAGTGGCACTATCCGTAATTTCAGGAGCCGCTACTAGCGCTGCTTCCAGCTTTCTTAGATCGGCGACAGGAGTGGGGTTAGGGCTGGAACTCACCGCACTGGCACTAGGCGCTGGAGTAGGTTGACTTGTTGCAGGCGTTGGCGATGTGGGGGTCGCTGGAGTGAGTGAGTTTGTAGTCTCGCCGATTCGCACCGGATACAAATCTTTGGGTGGTTCCACTTTAGGAAAGGGCAGGAACGAAAAGGCAAAAGCCACTGCTGCGAGGCTAGCTAGCCCGATCGCCGCTGGCACAAGTTGTTTTGTGGCGGTTTCAGATTTGGCAATTTCTTTGCGCGATAGAGGCGTTAGGTTCAGTGATAAATCTGGCAGCGTTTGCGTATCTGCCAAGAGTTGATCGATCGCTTCGACTAAATCAAACAATTCGACAGTACTGAGATCAATTTCGGTTGGGCTAGGGGCGGTGATGGCTGTGCTGCTATCTAATACCATCGGCGATCGCAGACTCAAGCGATGGGTATTGTCGTTTACCCGTTCAAGCTGCACAAGCCCGGTAGCAGCCTGCTTGGGCACCCTAGTTGCGTGTAATCCACTCAAAAATTCTTGCGCGTATTGACTCACCACAGCGACCAAACTTTCTAAAAACTCCCGTCCTCCAGACAGGGGCTTTTCCAGTCGCGCCAACCGACATTCTGCATTGATCAAAATAGCTAGCAACGGGCGAAATTCAGTTGAGTTAAGCAACAAGTTGTCGCTGAAGCCTTCTAGCATCAAGCTACAGTTGGGCAGGCTATATAAACGCTGAATGGTTGTCATGCCACTTCTCCATCAAACAAGCTGAACCAAAATCGCTGAATTCCATAGGTGCCAGTGCAAAATAAAAGCTGAGACAGGAGGTTGAGGGCAAGCTGGTTTAGCTTTTCATCCGAGTAATTATCAGCTACAGCAGCTCGGCGTGGGTTCATCCGCGATCGGAAATGGGCGCGAAACCGCTCTAGATAGTCATTTAGGCGAAAGTGATGTTCCATAGACAACTGTTTTTCAGCCAGTTGATCGTGGGCAATTAACAATTGCCGAATCAAGACCGTTAATTGGCGTGAGAGAGAACAGCCGACAATCACCAGCGCTTTGGCTTCCGTTAAGGTCAGGTCGCGCCGCTGATTATGGCGACGGAGCGGATTCGTGTTACGCAACCGCCACAAAGTGACCCGATCTTTGATAATTTCGTCCAGTTCTAGCTCTTTTGAGGTTTGGAGAATGGCTTCCGATCCATCAAGTTCTAAGGCTTCGATCGCCAACAGCAATAGATCAATTTCGATCCGTGCCCGCCGAGGACAGGTTTGATCGGCAATGGGTGGATCGGGCAAGCTACCCAAAATGACGGGAGGAGAAGACTGGACGAGTGGACTATTCAACTGCATCACGCTCACAAAAGACGGTGTTTCTTACTAGCTAGCACAAGCCAAGTTCAAACTGATATAACAAGGCACTCAGTCGCATTCTATCGAAATCAGTGCATTTCAGGATAACCCTATTCTCGCGGTTGACTACAAGATCATTTAGGGTTGCTAGTGAAAGTTGCCGAAAACTAGCTAGTTGTCTGGCGCAACGGTAGCTCGACCACAAAGCGGGTCAGGCGATCGCAACTGGTTGCTTGAATCCTTCCGCCTAGCGGCTCCACCAGTTTTTTGACCAGCGCCAAACCCAGTCCAGTGCCGCCATGTTTCCACGGATCATTGTTTGGAATCCGATAAAACTTGTCAAAAATTTGGGTGAGTTGCTCCGGCGAAATTTCTACCCCAGAATTGCTAATTTGAAAATTCAAGCTTGCTTTAGGAGACGCGATCGCGCTCCGTGCGACGTAGTCGTTCGGCGTAGTCGTTGGCAGTATCCCCCAATTTTTGCCGGACATGGCACTCGTTCCCTCTAAAGCATCTTGGCTCAAAGCATTTGCTTCTGGCTGGATTTGCTGAACCGATAAGGTGATTGTCTCACCAGTCGGCGTGTATTTACAGGCGTTACTCAGTAATTCACTCAAAATTCGCTCCAACCGGGAAGGATCGGTGATGAAAGAGGATAAGCCAGGTGGCAAATCTACCAGAAAGATTTGGTTTTGACTGCGGGCGCGTTCCAAAAAGGGCTGCACCAACCTGAGTATCCAAGTGGCAAGGTCTACCGTTTGCCAGATAGGCGTATCGACCCCAGTTTCTAGCCGAGATAGATCCAGCAAATCATTGATCAGGCTGATCTCTCGCTGGCATTCGTTTTTTAAGATTTGAAAATACCGACCCAAGGAACTAGAAGGATCGTCTAGCAAATGTTGGCTTTCTAGGTTGATTTCTAACATTTGAGTTGCCAATTTGATGTTAGAGATTGGCGTTCGCAGTTCGTGGGATACGGTACTCAAGAAATCGTCTTTGAGCAGATTTAGTGTTTCTAGGGCTTCAACTTGCGCCTGAGATTTTTGGTAGAGTCTTGCCTGACGAATGGCGATCGCGCATTGATTCGCCACCTGCTGCACCAGTCGAATATCTTGGTCATTGAAAGCGCGATGTTTTTGACTGACAAGCCACAAATCACCTAGCACCCCTTGATCATCCACAATAGGGCAGGCAAGCATGGCGACGTGCCCCCGAAGCGGGTTGGGCACCAAAGAGCAAAACTGGAAATAATACCCCTCAAGCAATTGACGATAGCCTTCAGGAAAATTATCCATAATCACCGTTCGCCCTTGCAAAGGCACAGAATCGGTGTATTCGTAAGAGACTTTGGACGTGCGGTTTTCCAGATCATAGATCGCGGCATTACAGCCGGTCACCCCAATGCCGATCGCCAGTTCCTGCACGGCAGTTTGCAAAATTTGGTCTTCATCCAAATTGTCACGAACGCGGTCGGTAATCCGCTTTAAGGTCGCTTCAAATTCTGAGGCAAGCTGTAACTCTGCCGTGCGAATTTGCACTTGGCGCTCTAATTCTGCGTTGGCGTGCCGCACCTGCTGATAAGTTTCCGATTGTTCAATCCCTCTGCCGACCTGAGAGGTTAATTGCTTTAAACAGTCAATTTCAAAATCTGTCCAAGGGCGAGGAGCAGGGCAGTGATGGATGACCAGTAGCCCCCACAGTTGACCTTGGTGCAAAATGGGCACGGTTAAGATAGCCCGCACCTGAAATGTTTCTAAAAAGGTGAAATAGCAGGGGGGCAGGTTAGCGGTGTGAATATCCGCGATCGCTTTGATCTGCCCTTGCTGATAAAAGCTCTTAGAATCGGCAAAGCAAGGATCTTCAAAGGTTTTGCCGATCAGAGCATCCCAGCCTAAAGCAATGGATTCGGTGAAAACAATGCCGCTCCAGTTGGGGCGAAACTGCAATACGATCACGCGATCGGTTTGCAAAAATTCACGAACGCCGTTCACATAAAGGGTGAAGATTTGCTTTAGATCGAGCGATTCGCGGATTTGGTTAGCAATTTGGGTCAGTTGCTGAGTTTGTTCTGCTTGCTGTTGCCGGATGGTTTCTGCCTGTTTTTGGTCGGTAATATCTTCAACGACATACAGCACACTGGGCGGCTGGTTCTCTTCAAGCTGATTTTCCTCAAGCTGGATTTCCTCAAGCAGGTTTTCTTCAAGCTGATCTTCTTCAGCCAGTAGCACTCGCACAATTTTCAGAGTTTTGTTTCCAGCGGGATGTTCGATCGTTTCTTCAACCGTCGTTTGAATCCCTTGCTGCAACATGGCGCGATCGCACTCTTCCATGCGATCGGCTAAGGTTGGCGGCAAAAAATCATGGAGGGTTTTGCCAATCACCTGTTCCGCAGCGATGCCAAACAGTAATTCTGCTTGTTTGTTCCAGAATGCGATCGCGCCATTCTGCCTTGCGGCTTTGATAAAAACAGCGGCAGGAAAGTTCTGATATAAGCGTTGCGCCAAATCGGGAGCAGTGGCATTAAATCTAGTCACAGAAGGCAATAGTGGCTGTTCAACCAAAGCAGTTAATTCTTCAATATTGGGGGCATGTGAACCAATATTCAACCGTTGATTTGCTGAATGCTTGGGGTTCATAATTTATTTGGCAGTCGAATTCCCCCTAGTATTGACCATAAAAGATAGTTTCTACCACAAGTTCAAGCAGGTTTGAACGAACCGTCTCATACGTCGCACATTTGCATACTGGGTAAGCGAGAGTCTACTAACCGATCCATCCAGGCTTCTAGATAAGCTTGGTTTGTCTGCTGCTGATCTGGCTCAATTGTGTCGATTGGGTAGGGCATTAATCCTAAGATGGCAGCCGTCGTCACACAAAACATGGATTTTTGAAAGCTGACGCAAATCAGCACCCGTAGGTCTTCTTCGCCTCTGGGCGATCGCTGATAAATTTGGTGCAAGTAGTCTGGCAAATAGTGGCGCATATCTTGCATCAGCAGCGTGGGAGGAATGCCTGCACCTCCTATCGGTAAAGGATCGGCATACAGCGCCCCGTAGTTGAAGCGACCAGGATTGGGCGAGATTTGGCAGGCTTGGGCGTTGTAGGAAATGGTGCCCATAAAGGGAAATGAGCGGAAAAATATCGCTTCAATGTAAGGGACGGCGGTATCCATCAAAAAAGTGATTCCGGCAGACTGGGGAATGATCTCGTAGTCGCGATCGGCAATTTTGACGGTGTAGGTGATGGGCTGATTGGCGGCTTCTACCAGCGCTGCCAAAATGTGGGCAACTATATCGGGAATCGTTTTAATTTCCCCTTGATCGTAGCGATCGGACAAGCTAAGAAACATGGCGCTCATCACATTCCAAAACTGCCCCAAAGCGCTGTAATAGGCTAGTTGTCGGATTTGTTCGGGCAAAAACTCAGGGAATATATTAGAAATTCCCTGCATCAAAAAGTTGCCCTTTAGTTTTGCCGCGATCGCCCCCTTTGCCCGTTCGCTAAACTCAGGCGTATCTAAGTAAGCGTCTAGTTTACCGCCGCCGTGATACATCATTGCCTTCATGCAATATTCAGCAAATTCATAGTTGATGCGATCGTGTCCCCAATGTTTCAACAGCTTGTTAAACGACACTTCGCCATTGAAGTATTTGAAAAATGGAAAAAGCTCCAAAAACTGATGTTCTGAAATGTAGGTGAGATTTCTCCAATAGGCATCCAGCACAATGCCATAGCTTTTAAGAATGCCAACCACCTCAATCACGTTTTCTGGCGAATCGGGTAGCAATGCTCCGCCTGCTTGCAACCGCTGAATAATCTCGGCTAAGGGATGGCTCGGAGTGGATGCTTTGGGGGCGATCGTCATATTCATGGATTTGAGGAGGCTGAAGGGTGAATGTAGTCAGTTGTCCTGAGAGTGTTTACGACATTGGCGCTAGCGGTAGGGCTTATAGAGGGCAGGAATACTGCGGCATTTTTGAGCGGTTTAGGGTCAGTTGCGATTCGTGAAGCGATCTTCTCTACGGGAAGCGAGATCGCGAGTGTAAGCTGGGCTGTCGTCGTTTCGCTCCAATACACTAGCCAATTAGGCTGCAAGCCGAGTGCCACGATCAACAGCGCCAAAGCAAAAGCAGGGAGACGCTCTGACCAATAGACTCTAGGTAAATTCGCAAACTGTTCAGGCAATCGTCCAAAAAAGGTGCGATTCACCAACAGCAAAAAGTAGACTGCTGTTAACCCGGTTCCAATCATAGAGATCAGAGTTCGCACCGGAAAAACTGGGAAGCTGCCCCGAAAGATCAAGAACTCAGAAATGAAACCCATCATGCCCGGAATTCCTGCACTTGCCATCACGCCAATCACCATGAGGGAGCCAATAATGGGCATTCCTCGCTCCGGATTGAGCAAGCCTTGTAAAACAGTAATATCGCGGGTGCCTGTCTTTTTATAAACAACTCCCACCAGCAAAAACAGCATGGCAGAAATCAGCCCGTGGCTGACCATTTGAAACACGGTTCCCAAAATGCTCAAAGGGGTTGCAGCGGCTCCAGCAAGCAACACATAGCCCATGTGCGCCAGGGAACTGTAGGCAACCATCTTTTTCATATCGGTTTGGGCGATCGCGGTAAACGCACCATACAGCACACTCACCACCGCCCATGTTGCCAACCAAGGCGACAGCACTGTCCATGCTTCAGGCAGCAGCCCCAACCCAAACCGCAGCAATCCATAGGTGCCCAGTTTGAGTAACACCCCCGCCAGCAGCACCGAAATTGGTGTAGAGGCTTCTACATGGGCATCGGGTAGCCAAGTATGGAAGGGAAACAGCGGAATTTTGATGCCAAAACCTACCAACAGTAGACCCAGCAATATAATTTGAGTGATCAACGGCAGCGATTCGGTATGAATCTCCGCATAGTCAAACGTAGGAGACTGGCTCAGCCAAACGATTCCTAAAAATGCCGCCAGAATGAGAATGCCTGAAACAGCGGTATAGATTAAAAATTTGGTTGCCGCATAGCCCCGGCGATCGCCTCCCCAAATCGCAATCAGAAAGTATAGCGGAATTAACTCCAATTCATAAAACAAGAAGAATAACAGTAAGTTTCCTGATAGAAATGCTCCAGCGACCCCTGTGTTGAGTAACAGCACCAAAATATAGTACAAACGAGGACGCTGAATCGATTTCTCGGTGCTGTAAATGGCGATCCAGGTCAGCAACCCATTCAAGATAACCAACGGCAGGGATAATCCATCCAGTCCAAGCTGATAATTCAGTCCCAATGGCTCAAGCCAGGGCACCGATTCTTGAAACTGAGACTGGAGGCTAGTCGAATCAAACTGGAGCGCCAAAACAACTGACAACCCAAAGGTGATTGCGGTAGTGATCAGGGCAATCAGACGAGCAGGATCGGGCTGTAGCGATTCCCCTAGGGATCGTTTCACGAATCGCGCGATCGCCGACTCGTCAGTTCGCGGCAACAGTCCAATTAAGATAACTCCAAGCACGGGAATCCAAACTAGGGCGCTAAGCATAGCAAGAACGATAAAAGAATTAAAAATTAGTGAACTTAATAAACTGAATGTATCAAGCCATCAAATTTGCGCGGATTAGCCGTTGAGTTAGTATTTATTCCAAGCTTACCAGAGACGATAAGTGAGTAAAACTCCCAACACACTCACCCCAGTCAGAATCGTGAATAGATAAAATTGAGATTGTCCGGAGGCACTGTATTTCAAGCTTTCACCACTGAAGATTGAGGCGATGCCAATAAAATTGACCAGTCCATCGACCACCGCGCGATCGAACCAGGCGCTAAACCGCGACACCATGGCGACAAATCCAACCACCGTAACGCGATAAAGCTGATCGACATAAAAATCATACGCCAATAAATCTTGAATCAACTTGAACGGCATTTGAACCGGACGAGACCAGAGGCGCGTAAACGGAACCAAACATCCTGCAAGGAGACCGCCTAAGCCGGACAGCATCAACACCAGGACAGCACTATGATTTGAGTATGCCCAATCAGGAAGCAGCGAGAGCCGCTGTAACATGGCGGGAACCAACAAGGTCATGATCGTCAGAGACACCATCGGCACAGCCATTGTCCAAGGTACTTCCGGGGCGCGTCGGGTTTTAATCTGAGGCTCACCTAAAAATACGAGGCGAAAAACACGGGTCAAGTTAAAAGCGGTTAAAGCATTGACTATCAGGATCACAACGACCAGCCAGGGATTGTCATACCAAAAAGCATTCATTCCTTCTCGCAGCGCCCAAAAGCCGCCTAAAGGAAACAGCCCAACTAAGCCAGCACTGCCTACTAAAAATGCCGTGGTTGTCGCTGGCATCCGTGACCATAATCCACCCATTTCGGTCACGTCTTGGGTGGAAGTAGTGGTGATGATGGAACCCACGCTCATAAACATTAAGGCTTTGGCGATCGCGTGGGTAAACAGAATTAGTAAAGCGACATCGGTCCACTGCATCCCAATAGCAATAAACACCAACCCCAAATAGGCGCTGGTAGAATGGGAAAGGGCACGTTTGATGTCAATTTGGGCGATCGCCACCAAAGAGGCTCCGATCGCAGTCATCGTTCCGATCACCACGAGAGTAATAGATGACACGGGAGACAAAATCAAAATCGGCTGGAGCTTAATCAAGACATAAGCTCCGCAAGAAACCACCACCGAATTTCGCAAAATAGAGGCTGGGTTGGGTCCTTCCATCGCTTCATCTAGCCATACATGAAGCGGAAACTGGGCACACTTTCCCGTGGGTCCGGCAATCAGCGCTAAGCCCAATAATGTGGCTACGGTCGGGGGCAGCAGCGCCGTTTCAGACCATTCATATAAGTCGGCAAAGTTCAGCGATCCGGCAAGAGCTGATAACGCCACCACTCCCATCAGTAGCAGCACATCCCCAACCCGTTTTGTCAAAAATGCATCCCGTGCTGCTGTGACAACCAAGGGCTGGGCATACCAAAAACCCACCAGTAGATAGGTCGATAGGGTGAGCGCTTCCAATAACGCATAGGTTAAAAACAGCGAATCGCTGAGTGCCACCCCAGTCATGGCGGCTTCAAAAAAGCCCATCAAGGCAAAGAACCGAGCGATCGCCCAGTCTTTCTCCATATAGCCTAAGGAAAAAATTTGGGCTAAAAAGCTGAGGGCGGTCACAAGTTCAGCAGCCCCTAAACTGACTGAAGAAATATCGATCGCGAACGAAAGATCTAGATCGGCGGCATGAAACCAATGAAGCAAAATCGGTTGTGGATCAACATACAGACTGGTTTGAAACGCGATCGCTCCATGCAGCATCGCCACCAATGTCATCAAAATGTTGAAGTAAGCGGCTGGGCGAGGACCTGTTCGACGGATGTATCCGATTGACCAAGGCAGTGTCAACACCGCTCCCACTAATCCATAGATTGGTAGGCACCAGCTTGTTTGCAGTAGAAACTCGCCCATCCAAATAGCCTTTTTAAATACTTTGTGGTAATAACTGTGACTACAAAAACTGACTACACAAAAACCTCCAACCCACTTTTCAGAGCTAGAAACCAGTTAATTTGCGCCTTATATAAATCTTATGAATATTCAATTCTCGTAGTCTCTTAACCGTTAAACATATCAATTTTTGCGGTTGCTCAAGAAAATTTTTCTCAAAAAACCAGCCTTACAGATCTGCCGAGCTACTTAGATAAATGTAGCTTATATCTACGTAATATTTTCTTAAACATTGATTGAGCAAAGTCTGCGCGGGTGAAGAGCTTAATTGAAGCGAAATTCAGTGGGCGATCGCCGTGATGTAATCTTTCATTAAGCCCTCAAAACACTGACGAACATAACTTTCAGCACTTTAAGTCCGTTTTTTAGAGAGTTAAAAGATAGGGCGCAAAATGTGAGAAGATCCATACCAAGGTTGAAATAGTGGCAAAAATAACAATTCCACTAATTTGATAAGTTTCTCTGATGTCCAAGATTTGCAACTATCATTGGTCTTTATATTGCATAAGTGTCGGTTCCACCTCTATGCTTGTTATGCCTAGTGAAAAACTCGGCAAGCCTTGGAATAGTGGAATCTCCGTCAAAATTTTCATTCTTGTTTAACAATGATTAGTTTCACTTATCAGGAGACTAGGAATGCCGATTGCAGTTGGAATGCTTGAAACGCGGGGCTTCCCCGCAGTTGTTGAAGCAGCGGATGCCATGGTGAAAGCAGCTCGCGTCACGCTAGTAGGGTATGAGAAGATCGGCAGCGGTCGCGTCACAGTGATTATTCGGGGTGACGTATCCGAGGTTCAGGCTTCCATAGCTGCTGGCGTTGAAAATGTAAAGCGGGTCAATGGAGGTGAAGTGCTTTCCACTCACATCATTGCTCGCCCTCACGAAAACCTGGAATATGTTCTACCGATTCGCTACACCGAAGCCGTAGATCAATTTCGCAGCTAATGCTTAAATCCTGCAACTCCGCCTTCGGGCGGTTAGAAGTGGGTTTAAGTTTTGTTTGGTTCATCAACCCGGTTGTTTAAAGTTTATTTGGAAGGGAATTTATACAATGGCAATTGCAGTTGGAATGGTTGAAACCTTAGGGTTCCCAGCAGTGGTCGAAGCAGCAGACGCAATGGTAAAAGCGGCTCGCGTCACCCTAGTCGGCTATGAAAAAATTGGCAGTGGTCGCGTGACGGTCATTGTTCGCGGCGATGTCTCTGAAGTGCAAGCTTCTGTGGCGGCAGGCATCGAAAACGTCAAGCGTGTCAACGGTGGGCAGGTTCTTTCTACCCACATCATTGCTCGCCCTCATGAAAACCTGGAGTATGTTCTACCGATTCGCTACACCGAGGCAGTAGAGCCATTCCGTGAGAGCGTCAGCGGTATTCGTCCTCTTAATCGCCCGTAACATCGAATGCAGATTGCCAGAGTTCTTGGCACGGTTACCAGTACGCAAAAGGAACCCACTCTCAGGGGTATCAAGTTCCTCGTCCTTCAATTTATTGATGATGATGGGGAACCGCTTCCTGGGTATGAGGTCGCAGCGGATAACGTCGGTGCCGGTATAGATGAATGGGTGTTAGTGAGTCATGGTAGTGCTGCGCGTCAAGTCTCAGGAAGCGAACAGCGCCCTGTTGATGCAGCAGTCATTGCTATCATCGACATGGTTAGCCTTGAAAATAAGCTTCTTTATAGCAAGCGCGATCAAGATCGTTAAAGCGAACTCAGCGTTTATATGAAACGCTTACCTGTCAATCTTTAGATCATCAAATTTAGATTCTGCTTTACGACTTCGCTTTAGATTTTGACCCAGTTCGTAGTATCCACTCATCGTGGTTTCAGTTTGGAGAGTTTGATTTTATGGTAGTCCGTGATTATGCGGATGCTCCGGCATCTCGTTCAAACTTGGTCGATGACCAGGTTGATGAAACGGCTTCTGTCCATTCATTTTCCAACGTGATGGGGGACGTTCGGGTTGGTGCCAATGTTGTCATTGCACCCGGTGTTTCTATCCGAGCAGATAAGGGAAATTCGTTCCGAATTGGTACAGGATCAAAGGTTCAAGATGGTGTGGTGATTCATGGGCTAGAGCAAGGTCGCGTGGTTGGGGATGATGACCAGTCCTATTCTGTTTGGATTGGACAGAATGCATCTATTTCTCATATGGCGTTGGTTCATGGACCCGCTTATATCGGAGATGGATGTTTTATTGGGTTTCGTTCAACTATATTTAATGCTCGAATTGGACGCGGCTGCATTGTGATGATGCACGTTCTGGTTCAAGATGTGGAAATTCCACCTGGGAAGTTTGTCCCTTCGGGTTCTATTATTACCAGCCAACAGCAAGCAGATCAGTTACCAAATGTACAAGAATCTGATAAACAATTCGCGATTCAGGTGATGGGTGTCAATGATGCTCTGCGATCGGGCTATCACTCTGCCGAAAGTGTTGCCCCTGTAACGTCATTTCAAGAAAAACAGTCTACCGCAACTAACTTGGCAAGTGAGGGCGGTGAAGCTCACAGCCGTCTTACAAAGGGAGGAAGTATGGATACAGATGTCGTGGGTCAGGTGCGTCAACTGTTGGCGCAGGGGTATCGGATCGGAACAGAACATGCAGATAAGCGACAGTTTCAAACGGGTTCTTGGAAAAGCTGTGCGCCAATCCAGGCAACGCGTGAATCGGAAGCCGTGGCAGGCTTGCAAGCCTGTCTCTCGGAACATACAGGGCAGTATGTGCGCCTAATTGGCATCGATCCACGGGCGAAAAAACGGGTACTAGAAACAATTATTCAGCGTCCTCAGGATCAGCCTGGTCAAGCGACATCTGGTTCTGGTCGTGGCAGTTCTGACCATTCTGCAAAGAGCTACGCGATCCCTAAGACAGCACCCAATTTTGGCGTTCACAATGGGCAATCTCAGTCTGGTAGTTTGGGGGCAGAGGTCGTTGCTCAGGTTCGCAATCTGTTAACGCAGGGTGCGCGAATTGGCATGGAACACGCCGATACACGGCGATTTCAAACAAGCTCTTGGACAAGTTGCTCTCCGATTCAATCAACGCGAGAAAGCGATGTGCTGTTGGGTTTGGAAGCTTGTATTCGCGAACATTCTGGTGAATACGTGCGGCTGATCGGGATTGATCCAAAGGCAAAACGTCGATTGGCTGAAATGATTATCCAGCGCCCCGATGGAAAAACGGCTCAAGGTTCCAATCACAGCAAGGGCACGGCTCAAAGCTCTGCTCATGCGGCTGACAAGACTGCTTCCTACGGAACTTCTTCTAATAGCATGAGTTCTGATTTGTCAAAGCAAGTGGGGCAATTAATTGCTCAGGGCTACCAGATTGGGGTGGAGTATGCAGATGAGCGTCGCTATAAGACGAGTTCTTGGCAGAATGCACCGATGATTCAGGCTCGGCGTGAAGCGGATGCGATCGCAGAAATCGAATCGTTTCTCAATGAACACAGCCGCGATTATGTCAGGATTGTGGGGATCGATTCAAAAGCCAAGAAGCGGATGGTGGAAATGATTGTGCATCGTCCTAATGGGAAGGGTGGCGCGACTGCTGCGGCTCCAAATCGAGCAGCAACGACTTCTGCCTCTGCTCACTCAGCTTCTGCCCACACGGTTCAAACCCATAGTAATCGTCCTAATAATGGCGCTCAAAAAGATGGGGCGATCGCCGAACAAGTTCGTTACCTGTTAGCTCAAGGTTTTAAAATCAGCACTGAACATGCGGATGAGCGCCGCTACAAAACCAGTTCTTGGCAGGGCGGAACTGCGATGACAGGAACTCGTGAGGCGGATGTGATGGCGGCGTTAGATGGGTTTATGAATCAGCATCCGGGTGAATATGTCCGGTTGATTGGTACTGACCCCAAGGCAAAACGCCGAGTGGTTGAAAAGGTGATTCAACATCCCAGTAAGCAATCAACCAGTCGCTAGTGATTGATTTGAGAGTTTTGAGGGGTTTGTTGTAGGTTTTGAGGCTTCGACGTGAGCGCTCAGCCGAACGTTTTGAGTTTTGAGTTAGAAGACGAATTGATTTAACTCAAAACTTCTGACTCCATCAAGGGGGGTTATGTCTTTGCTATCTTTGCAACTGCGACCAATCAGCATCTCTCACTACTATGTCAGTGGAGATGTGACGATTCAGGAAGGGGTTGCGATCGCTCCCGGTGTTTTAATTCAGGCAGATCCTGACAGTAGTGTGATCATTAAAACCGGAGCTTGCATTGGCATCGGCGCGATTCTTCATGCATCCAATGGCGTATTGGAGATTGGCGAAGGCGCAAATGTTGGAGCAGAAGTTTTGCTAGTTGGGCAAGTTTCCGTTGGCAGGAATGCCTGCATCGGTGCGGCTTCAACCATTCTTAATAGTGCAATCGCATCGGGAAGCCTAATTCCCCCTGGTTCTGTTGTGGGCGATTCAAGCCGTTCACCCGATGAGTTACAGGCAACCGATCCTGTGGTCTATCCTCCTGCTGGATCGGCACATACTACCGAGCCTTCGCTGACTCCACCTAGTCAATCATCGACTTCCACGTTGGCAACCCACTCCGATCCTTCAGCCCAAAGCCTAAATGTGTATGGGCAAGTCTATGTTAATCAGCTTCTAGTGAAGATGTTTCCCCATCACGCCATAAATCAGCCCTCAGCTTCATCTCAGCTATCAAACGAGGATGATCCTTGGGAAGATTAGGCTTTTAAGCGGTTTGATGAAAGACGTTATTTCAACGCTTCTCTTTATCAATTGCAGTTAGGATAAGAGTACCGATGGATACCCGCTTTCACGCATGAGCAACCGAGAAGATTTTACCGATACGGCGCTGGGTTTGGTTTCTGCCCAAAGCTTTCCTGCAATTGTGGGGATTGCCGATCACATGCTGAAGTCGTCAGGCGTGACGCTGGTGGGCTATGAGAAAATTGGCAGCGGTCACTGCACGGCGATCGTGCGAGGCTCGGTTGCTGATGTGCGCTTAGCCGTCCAGGAAGGAGCCGAACGAGCGCAGCAGTTTGGGCAAAAACTTTCTACACTTATAGTGCCGCGCCCCATGCCTAACTTGGAAGTGGTGTTGCCGATTGGTAACCGACTGGCGCAGCTTGCTACCGGGCGAGGGCACAGCAAACTGAGTAATCAAGCGGTGGGTTTGCTAGAAACTCGTGGCTTTCCGGCAATGGTGGGGGCGGCAGATGCCATGCTGAAATCAGCGGATGTGGCGCTTGCGGCTTACGAAACCATTGGAGCAGGGCTGTGTACGGCGATCATTCGCGGTTCAGTGGCAAACGTCGCGATGGCGCTAGATGCTGGCATGATTGAGGCAGAGCGAATTGGTGAACTCCACGCTGTCATGCTGGTTCCTCGACCATTGGAGGATCTCGACCAAACGCTACCGCTGGCAAGCTGTTGGATTGAAGAAGTGCAGCCCCTACGAATTCCGCTAACAGTGAAAGAAACGGAAAAAGAACTGGTGGCACTGCCCGAACTCGTGCAAGAATCTCAACCACTGGCTGCACCGCTGGAACAGAGACGCTTGGAGCCGATTCAAACCGCTCCAGAATTTAACCCGATCGCGGCTGAACCGAGAGAAGTTGAGCTTAAGGAGGTGGAAGTTTTGCAAGATATAGCCGCACCAGATCCTCTGCTGACACTCGAAGCGGATGCTCCAACGCTCGACATTAGCGCTACTTCAGAGGTTGATTCAGCCGCATCTGCAATCGCTAAAGTTCGCCCTAAACATCATCGCCACCGTTTCCGCCATAAGTAAATATTCCGTGGATCGATTGAGTTATCCCACTTGGCAAGTACATGACCTTTACTTTCCAATCATCTGCAATGCCTCAATCCAAATTTTCAGTTCTTGTTCAGTCAAGTTTTTATCAGTTAACTCTTGTTCTTGGTGGGCAATGTAGGTATTCCGAAAGTCATTGATGCGCGTGACGGTTTCCAAGAATTTACGTCCGCCCTGAAAACGCAACTGGCTATGCAGTGCTTCAAATACTCCTCCGATTTTTGTGGTGTCGTTGAGTGCATAGTCCAAACACGATCGCAGTAGCCCAATCAGTGATAGTCCATTGTTAAAGACCAGGGTGCGTTTTAAATTTTGCGCTAGTTTCAGGTAGTTTGGTTCATCTCTGCGATCTACACTTCCCATATAGGGCGTGAACCAGGCTTTTTGAGCTTCTACGGTAATGGGCAACTCTGGCTGAAGACGGCGCACAATAAAGCCTTTGGCAACTTCATCAATGGAACCCAGTAGGGCAGTAAAAACTGGCGCGTAATTCATCCCCTCCTTGTTTTCAAAAAAGCGGTAGAGCATCACGGCTTGATCGGCAGCACGGCGATAGCGGGAGGGGAGGGCATTCAGAATTGCGGGATCAATCAGGCTATCGATCGCGGTTGCATCATCATCGGCTTGACCAAAGTTGACAAATAGGGGCAAATCTTGAAATTCTTCGGCTTGGAGCAAGTTTTGGAGGGCAGGGGCGCAGGCACGGGCAAGTTCAGCAATGGTATCGCCCGCCATGCGTTCAAAGACTCCTTGAGGAATGTAGAGATACTGCCACTGTAAGGTTTCTGTAGAAGCGGCTTCGCACCAAGCGATCGCGGCTTTAGCTTTCAAGGGCACATCCCGATCTTCCCGTCCTTTGGTTTCGACCAGATAGTAATGATCATCGATCGTGCGGATGAAGAAGTCAGGGGTGTAGAAGGCAAGGCGATCGCCGTTTGCTAAATAATCGACTCGGAGGCATTGCGAGCCAGAATTTTTAGCGAAAGCGGCTACATCGGGGGCGCGATCGCAAAACTTCGCCACCGCAACTTCTAGCTCACGGTTGCAGGTGACGAGGTTGAATAGCGTTTTGTTGGCTTCTAGGGCGGGACGACGTTCGCTGAGGGTGACTTGATAGGGTTTCCAGGTGTTGAGGGATTTGGGGGCTGCTCCGGCTAAACGGGTTTCGGTGGCGGTGGTGCGGCTGCGGATTAGGGGTACGAAAACAGCCCGGAGATGTTCACCCACGTCAGAGTCCGCTAAACGAGCCACCAAGGCTGGATCGAACAGCGTCGTTTTTTGCTCAAATAGAATGCTTTCTAAAAAAGTCTGAATCAGGGGTGCCAGAATGCTGTGGAGTCCCCGCAATTTGCAGATGGTTTCCAGTTGTTTGACGTAGTAGGAAACCGCTCCAATACCCGACGCTAGCAATGGCAGGTTGAGTTGCAGCTTTTGGATGACTTCGCCTGTGAAGAGGTGTCGCCCTTCGTACTGAATTTCGCTATTGCCCTGTTTGCTTAACGGGAGGGCTTTGTAAGGTTTGAAGGCTTTTTTGACATCTTGAAGGGTGAGTCCTTCCAGTTTAGGCACAATGCGATAGCCTGCGGTGAGGGTGGGAATCTGGATGTCTAGCTGGTTTACGTCTTTGTGGGCTTCATCGGGAAAGATGGAAATAGTGGTGGCGGGGACACGATCGAGATCGACAATTTCAATCGGCAGTCCTTCTTGCGCCAGTTCCTGAGCGTATAAACTGACAAACGCAGGATGTTCGATCACCGTGACCAGTTCGCTAGCTTGACCGGGGGGAGTCATGCGCCGCAAGCCCCGACCGAGGGTTTGTTCGGGCAAGATATTGGCTTTGGAACTGTAGGGACGCAGAGGGACGATCGTGGTTACATTCTTTACGTCCCAACCTTCGCGCAACATTAATACTGAGACAATGCAGACGTAGGGACTGGTGTTGCTATCGAGTTCGCGGCTGAGTTTACGTAAGGCTTTCAGGTCGTCGTCGTTGATGGCTTTTTCGTCTTCGACAAATTCGGTGCGGGCGTTATTGCCTGTGCCAACTTTTTTAAGTTTGCCTTTGAGGTTGGTGTGCAGGTTGATAGTTTTGCCATTGAGTTGTTCAAAGAGCGGATCGCTGTTGAAGCGCTGGGTGATTTGGTCGGCGGCATCGGTGTCATCGCACATGATGAACAGCAGGGGTTTCTTGCCGCTAGATTCCCATTCGCTGCGGCTGGCTTTCCAGCGATCGTAACCCAATAGCAAATGCTGTTCCCAACGGTAGGCGGCGTTGTCGTCAGCTTGCTCGATTAGGTTGCGGCTGGACTGTCCGATCAGGGGCGTTTTGACGATTCCAGCATCGACGGCTTCACCGAGGGGCGTGTCGCAAACGATATGTTTGAACAGGAGTCCTTTGTTGTCTTTGGGGGTGGCGGAGAAGTCGAGTTGAGCAACAAGTTTGCTGCCGCTGCGTGCCAAGAGGGTTTCGTGCAGATTGCGGATGGCTTCGTTCCAGGCAGAACCAGAGTCCCAAACGTGATGGGCTTCGTCGTTGAGGATCAGGACTCGGCGGTGGGTGGTAATTCTGTCCCGTAAAGCTGCACCCGTATCCAAAGCTCTAGATTTCGAGACGGGAGGACCCATCCAGGCATAGCCGTCATCGGTAGCTTTTTGTTTGCGTTTTTCGTAGAGGCGGTGAATGTTGGTGAGATAGAGGGTGCCGCCTGTGGCTGCGCCGCTGGCTTCGTCTTGCAGCACAACGGAGAGGTTCCAGTCGCCGCGCCATTCGGGGGGAATCAGGGGATCGGTGTCGAAAACGCGACCGTTGCCAAAGTCGTCTTTGAGGCGTTCGTAGACGGTGAGGTTGGGGGCGATGACGACAAAGTGACGCGCCATTTCGGAGTCGGATTCGCGCAGGGCGTGGAAGTAGCTCCAGACGATGCAGAGGCTCATGACTTTGGTTTTGCCTGCGCCTGTGGCGAGTTTGAAGGCGTAGCGGCTCCAGCTATCTTCGTCTTCGGTGATGCCGAGGGCTTGCAGTTCGGCGGTTGCGCCCCCAAATTCGGCGATGATTTGGGAGAGCGATTCAAGGCGGCGGACTTCTTTGAGGTAGATCAGGGTTTCGATCGCTTCCCGCTGACAAAAGTAGTAGCGAAACTCAAAGTCTTCACCGTTGGCTGTGGTTTGTCGATGGGCGCGACCAAACCAGTGATTTAGCAGTTGGATGGTGGTGTCGCTGGCTCCGATATAAAAGGCTTCGCGCCAGTCTCGGACGGCTGATCGGAGGTTGCTGACGAGATCGATCGGCGAGGCTCTACGTCCCTGCACAATCACGGCTGGATCGCCTGCCTTTTCTGCCCGGACGCGATGGGCGTTGGGTTCTAACCAGGGGGCAAACAGGGGTTCGAGAATGGTGGGATTGAGAGAGTCGGAGGTCATAGGTTAGACAACTGCATAGTCTGAGTATTCGCGCATCGATGGATGATGAAACCCCACCACAATTTCTTTTTTGGAGATACCCATCTCTTCAAGGTCTTTGTCGATTTCAACATCGGTATTGTTTTCCTGAACCCAAATTTTGCCGTCCTTGATGTCAAATTGAAAGACAGCATAATTAATGCGCTTGTCACCTTCCCAGCCGACCCTTAAGAGTAAATAGTGATCGCGCTCTGAGTCAGTAATGAGTTGAGTTTCGATCCCTTCTTCTTGCCAGACGTTGGCATATTTAGTTAAAAAATTACGGATGCTTTGGCGATAATGTTCTAGTCTATCCATGATTTAATCTCCTTGTTTAGAAGGTTATACACCAATAGTTTTACAGGGTAGGTTTGAAGGACTTTCTGAATTAGCTCTTCCATAAAGAACAGATCATAAACTGGGTCAGGAACCGCTAAATAGAGGGTGCGATCGGGATGCTTTTCTGCCAAAGCTACTCTGTAACAAAGGTATTGCCCAAGGGCAGCATAAAAATCCGTTATTTGGGACACGTTGCCAAAACTTTTAATTTCGACGGCTATTTTTATCGTCCCTTGCTCTGCTCCAATTAAGCTTTCTAGCCCTAGATCAATCTGGACGCTAAGCTTGCCAATTGAGATCGACAGAGGATCGTGAGAAATTGTCCACCCTGCATTCACGAGAGTTTCTTTTACCCAGTCATGGTATCGATCTCTGGCAGGCATAGGCTTAGACCTCCACTTCTACTGTAATGGAGGTATCGCAGCCGAAGGTATCGACAACTTTGACGCAGGCGATGTATTTGCCGGGAGCGGGATAGGTGTAAGCGGCATCGCTGATGGTTTTGAGGCTGCGATCTTTGCGGGTGCGGTAGTCTTGCCAGTCGTGGGTGAAGGGTTTGCCCGGTTGCCAGTTGAAGTCGATCGCCCAAAAGTCGATAAAGTCGAAGCCGCTGCGAATGGCGCGATCGCGAATAGCTTCGAGTTCTTTGGTGGGAACTTCGGCGAGGGAGGGCAGAAATTGAGTGAGCTTGATATCGACGGTTTTGCCCTTGTCGCCTTTCTGATAGACCGCTTCGGCTGCTAAGACTGCCACTTCTAAAAATGGCGGCGGGGCTTTGCGGTTCTTTTCCATGATCTCGCGGGGGATTTGGATCAGCTTTAGCTTTACGCCCAGTTCGGTGGCGATCGCATTCACCGTCAAATGCAAATCCATTTCAAATTCCCAGGCGAGGCAATAGCATTCGCGCCCCCCGGCGGCGGTGGTAGCTTGGGCGACGGCTTGGGCTTCGTCGCGGGTGAACATTGAGTCGATGCCATCAACATGGCAAAATGCTCCGGCTTTGCGACCGTGGAGCAGGGGCGAGGGCGGGTTGGTGAGGACTTCGGCACGGAAGAATTCGAGGATGATGCGGCGATGTTCGGTGTCGGCTCCTTGGAGGCGATCGTGCTGCCACCATTGGCGTTCATAGCGACCGAGGTTGTAGACATCGAAGGCGCGGTAGGGTTTGCCGTCTTTGTGGAGCTTGCGCTGAAGCTCGATCAGGCGTTTGCGGGAGGTGTGGATGGCAAAGCGTCCCAGGTCTGCCATGATCCACCTGCGACCGAGGCGATCGGCAACCGCTCCGGTAGTGCCACTGCCACAGAAGAAATCGGCAACCAGATCGCCTTCGTTGGAAGAGGCTTGGATGATTCGTTCTAAAAGAGGTTCGGGCTTGCTTGTAGGATAATCGCTCCCACCCTTCATGCGTCCTGCGTCTGTCCAAATATCTTGAAGTAGAATTCCAAATCTTGTATCCAAATAACTTTTCTTACAGCGTGCCGCGCCTTTTTCGGGATTACGCAGATACAAATCCCCTTTTTCTAGTGCTGCTTCCATTCCCTCAAAGTCATACATCCACTCCCGATTTGCAGAAGGTTTTGCACCACGCCAAGAAAATTTCTTGTTAGAACTCGAACCTTTCCATGTTGCATCATCCAGCTTAAATCGTCTGCCCTGTTTATTCTCATTGCCTTTGTAAGGAACAATTGTTCCATCTGATAATGCTAGAAGGGAATATTCAGCTAGACCGGCTTCTGAAAGTTCTGTGCGAACTGCTTCAAAATAATATATGGGCTTTGAAGTTTTTCCATACCAAAAAATTGTGTCATGAATATTTCCAAATCTATTCTTTGCGTCATTGTGAGGATCAGTACGTTGCCAAATTACTTCATTTTGAAAGCAATCTGAACCAAAAATCTCGTCTAGTATAGGCTTGATATAATGTCCCACATTATCATCTAAATGAATAAAGAGACTCCCACGATCGCAAAGTAATTCTTTAATAAGTGTGAGTCTTTCATACATCATAGATAAGTAAGAATCTCGCCCTTTGCCCCACATATCTCTGTAAGCAACCATTTCAAGAGTAGATTGATCCTTTACCAAGGAATCATCTTCTCCAACTGCCACACTCATCGTAAAATCCGCACCCACATCAAACGGCGGATCGATATAAATCAAATCAACCTTGCCCTTAAACTCCTGCAACAGCGAAGCCATCACCAGCTTGTTGTCGCCCCAAATCAACCGATTTCTAAAGTCATCCACCCGTGGGTTTTGCTGCTCAAATAGCTGTAGCTGATTATTTGCCGCCGCCGATCGCCTCGGTTCATCAATCCCCTCAATCTTCTGCATCGGCATTGCACATCCGGCAATATCCACCTCGCGGCGCTGCCCATACTCGTCATATTTGCCTTCCCACACCAACTCCGTCCGCATCTGCGACAGCGGGTGAGGATTGTGGCGACCATAGAGGGGTTGCTCGGTCATTGTTGCTCTTCTGGGAAAGGGAGAAGTAATGGTTGTAAATCTTGAAGAACTTTAGCTAACTCGGACTCAATGACAGGTTTCAGTATAGAAAAATCAATATCATCATAATTATGAACAACCACATCACGTAAACCTGCCATATCCTTCCAAGGAACATGGGGATGAGAAGCTCGAAACTCGATGGATACACGTTTCGTTGCTTCACCAATAATTGTAAGTCGCCGGATCACCGCATCTTGATCTTTGACAGATCGAATAAAATCATCCCAATCCGTCACATACTCAAAAATGAGTGTGATGGAATCCATAATATCAAGTAACGATTACTGATCCCTTTGCATAAATAATCATTCCCGATCCCAAAATTTCTTTGCGACGAAGCCAGTTGCGACTATTTTGAATGGCATTTTTACTCACAAAATCAACCTTTCGGTGAAGCATACCTTCGAGTTCTTCCCGTAGGTGCATGACATCAAATAAACTATGCCTTGCACCTTGAGCGAAAAGATATAAGAAGTCAATATCGCTCGGATCGCTCCCATCAACTCGAAAGTCATCCCGCAGGACGGAACCAAATAGGGCAAGCTCGGCGATCTGCCATTTTTCGCAAAAATCAGCAAGTTGTTCGGGTGTGGTGTTAAGACGCAGATAAATCTGCTGCATCGGCATCGCACAGCCCGCAATATCCACCTCGCGGCGCTGCCCATACTCGTCATATTTGCCTTCCCACACCCACTGCGATCGCATCTGCGGCAACGGGTGAGGATTGTGGGAATCATAGAGGGGTTGCTCGGTCATGGGGCAACGCGGAACGATGGATTGCCCCAAATTATAGCAATCGTCAGAGAATTCGCCCTACATTAAAGCGTGGCGGCTGTTTGGCAGTGACAAGGTTTGGGGATTAGGGTTTAGGCGATCGCTTTCAAGGACTGCCTTAACCAATGACCAAAGCGGGATAACAAGAGATTGTCAGTACAAATCTACGCGATTTCTCTGCACTTCGTCCCCCGCACTCGTTAGCCAGCCTTACTTCAAGCGTCTCTGCTCACTTTGATAGCGAAAATATTCGGCGACCACAAAGAGGAAGCCAGAGGCGCTGATGAGGATAACGCTGAGGGCATTGATATCGGGTTTAACTCCCGTGCGAATGCGGCTGAAAATTTCTATGGGTAGAGTGTTTGCGCCTCCGCCTGCCGTAAAACTGGCAATCAAAAAATCATCCAAGCTGAGAACGAAGGCAAGGATGCAACCAGAAACGATCGCCGGGGTTAGTTCTGGCAGCAACACATGGGTAAAAGCTTGAAAGGGCGTAGCTCCCAAATCTAGGGCAGCTTCTTGCAAATGCGGATCGATGTTGGTCAGGCGAGTAGAGACCACTAGGGCGACGTAGGAAATGCAAAACACCACATGAGCAGCCACGATCGTGCCAAGACTAAGTTGAATTAAGCCACCGCTCCAAGGAATGGCAACTGCTGCTAGGAAAACCAGGGTAGAAACCGCGATCGCAATATCGGGAATAATCAACGGTAAGTAGGCAACACCTTGATAAATCCCTTTGCCCGGAAAACGATAGCGCGACAAGCCGACTGCCAGGAGGGTGCCAATCACTGCGGCGATCGCCACCGCACACAGAGCCACAACTAAACTAGTCCGGAGAGCCACTAGAATTCGCTCATCCGCAAAAAACTTTTGATACCACTTCAGCGTAAAGCCAGTCCAACCAGCGCTATAGGGCGATTCGTTAAAGCTGTAGACCGTCAGCACCACAATCGGCAAATACATAAAGCCAAACATCAGCAGGGTAAAAAGTGCCTGCCAAGGCAACGAAAACCGAGTGGGCTTAGTGATAGTCATAAATTTGCACTACTCCGATCGCCATATTTCAGCAGCAAGCCAATAGAAATACTCACCGCCAAAATGATAATCATGCTAAGGGCGGAACCAAATCCCCAGTTTTGACTGGCTCCTAAAAATTGGTTATAGATTAACCGAGCGAGGGTCATGCTAGACGCACCTCCCAATAATTCTGGGTCGATAAAATCGCCAATGCTCGTAATGAAGACCAAAAGCGATCCGGCAGCAATCCCTGGAAATACTTGAGGTATGGTCACTTTCCAAAAAGCTTGTATCGGCGTAGCTCCCAAATCAGCGGCAGCTTCCAACAATCTTTTATCCAGCTTTTCTAGGGAGGCGTAGAGAATCAGCACCATATAAGGGAGCAGGCTATAGGTCATGCCAATATACACAGCCGGGGGGCGATTGAGGATATCCAAAGCAGGTAGCCCAACTGCGGTCAGCGCACTATTCAGCACTCCTGTTGGACGCAGAATCGTAATCCAGGCATAAGAGCGCAGCAGCGAAGAAGTCCACAAGGGCAATACAAAGCCGACAAGCAGGAGGTTCTGCCAGTTTTTGGGCGCTGTAATGGCGATGAAATATGCCACAGGAAAGCCCAACAGCAGGCACATGAACGTGGTGCCGATCGCAAATGAAAGCGATCGCCAAATCACCTTCAAATAAACAAAATCCATGACGGCTGATGCAGTTGCAGTTGCAGGTCGAATCACTACAGGCTGAAAAATTTGCAGGTAGTTATCTAACCCTGAAGGATTGACTACTTCTCCGGGGCGAATTCCTGGCACTAAACTCAACTGAAAAATTAACAGCGTTGGAATGACCAACAGTAAGCCCAGCCAGATTCCAGCCGGAGCCAGTAGCGCGATCGGTTCTAGCCACTGGGGCACAGATTTGGAACTAGTTTCTATCGGGGCGGGGGGGGAGGTCATCAAAGTACGAGTGACGAATGGAGAATGGCGAATGGCGAATAGCAAGTGGCGAATAAGGCGAATAATTAAGTGAGAAATGACGAGGCAGTTGGGATGATGGCTGGGTTCAGCTTGTCACTCAAGATTTTTGTTTAGCTGCTGTTGAGGATTGTCCAGTATTTTGCGTAAAGCTCTTCAGCGGCACGGGGCAAGGGCACAATGCCCTGGGAATTTTTCAGGATGCTATCAGGCGGAAATAAAGCTTCATTATTGCGAATGGGGGCGGGAAGTTGGTCAAATGCGGCTTTGTTTGGGGTGGCAAAAAAGAGACGCTCTGTAACCTGGGAAGCAACGGCTGGCTGCAACATATAGTTGATCCAGGCATAAGCAGCATCTTGGTTGGGCGCATTTTTAGGAATCACCATAGCATCGCTCCACAGTGAGGTGCCACTTTGCGGAACGACATATTCTATTTTTGGGTTTTCTTGGGCAACGAGGACTCCATCGATTGAAAACCCCATTGCCATGACTAAATCTCCAGCGAGTAGCTGATCGCGCCATCCGTCGGTGGTAAAGCTGGCGATCGCAGGTTTTAGCACCTTCAGTTTTTCAAATGCTGCCTGGATTTCACTGGGATTAGTGGAATTGTAAGAGTACCCGAGCGATCGCAGCGCTGCCCCAAACACCTCCCGCGTATCGTTTAACAGCGTAATCCGACCTGTCAATTTTTCCTGGTTTTTCCAAAGATAATTCCAATCATCTGGCGGCGGATTGATCTTGTCGCTATTGTAAATTAAGCCCGTAGTGCCCCAACTGATTGGCACATGGTGACGATTGCCGGGATCATGGACGGATGCCCGAAACTTAGGCAAAATATTTTCTAGACCTGCAATCTTAGATTGCTCCAATTCTCTTAGCAGCTTGAGTTCCAGCATTTTCGCAACTGAATAGTCAGACGGGTAAACAATGCTGTATGCGGCTCCTTTACCTGCCTGAAACGTTGCCAGCATCGTCTCATTTGCATCAAAGGTATCAGCAATCACCCGAATTCCGGTTTGAGCGGTAAATTCCCGCAGTAAATCAGCATCGATATAGTTAGACCAAGTGTAGATATAAAGTTCATTCGCTGCGGTTGGTTTTCCCGGCAGGGGGCGCACTTCTGCCAAAGTCCAGCCACAGCCCGATAGCGCTAGCCCAGAAGCTGACGCGATCGCGCTCTGCAAAAACTGACGACGGCTGAAATGATGAGATGAAGAGTGATGCAATGCGATATACCTCTTACCTGAAACCTGAAGCTGAAACCGATTACCGTTCCCCTGTCAGGGGCAATGCCAGACAATCGTTAAGATCCCACGCTAGATAAAGCGGCGTATCTTCTCCAGGGAGGTCACCGGAGATATTAGGCTGCATCACGGTCAGGCGATCGCCGGATGCTAACTCCACCCCATAGTGAACATGAGTTCCCAGATACATGACTGTGCGAAGTCGTCCTTCAAAGGCATTGGCTTCATGCTCAAAGGGCAATCGGCTCAGGCGAATTTTTTCGGGACGCACACTCACGACTACTGAGCCAGAAGTCAGAGATTCCCCATTGGATGGCTTTGCCTTCATTTTCAACCCGTTATCGGTAATCAGCCACAGAGCATTGGCAGAAAACCCTTCAATTTTGCCGTAAAACAGATTGGTATCTCCAATAAAATCTGCCACAAACGGAGTTTTAGGATGCTCATAAATCCGTTCTGGAGAATCAATTTGCTCAATGTTGCCTTGATTCATCACCGCAATGCGATCGCTTAAGCTCATCGCTTCTTCCTGGTCATGCGTCACCATCACAAAAGTTAAGCCAAGCTCCTGGTGAAGGGTCGATAGCTCGACCTGCATTTCTTTCCGCAGTTTTAGATCGAGTGCGCCCAGAGGTTCATCCAGCAGCAGCACAGCCGGACGATTGACTAACGCTCTTGCCAATGCAACACGCTGCTGTTGTCCGCCGGAAAGTTGGGCTGGAAAACGCTTGGCAAACCCATCCATTTTCACCAGCTTTAACGCTTCATCCACTTGTTTCTGCACCTCTGCCTTGCTTTGTTTTTTCAGCCTTAATCCAAAAGCAATATTTTCCCAAACAGTCAAATGGCTAAATAGGGCATAGCTTTGAAAGACGGTGTTGACTGGGCGGCGATAGGGCGGCACTCGGTTGACCGATTGACCTCGAATCAAAACTTCTCCTGAAGAGGGAGTTTCAAAGCCTGCCACCAGACGGAGCGTGGTGGTTTTGCCACAGCCAGAAGGTCCTAAGATGCTAAAAAATTCTCCTCGGCAAATAGTCAAATCAACGCCGCGAACAACGGGTTCGTGGTTGTAAACTTTGAAAACCTTACGGAGTTCGACATCAAATTCGGTGTCGGCTGTCGTAAACGTTCGATTTTGGATCGCAGCCTGAGACATAGTAGAAATTTCCCTGTGAGCGTTCAATCCTCATCTCGCAATTTTGATAAGGTGTTGAAGCAGACATTTGATGTATCGGATCAATTCACCCTCTATTCACGAAGCCAAGTTAGGCTTGCCCATCTGGCAATTCGCCAAACATGCACCCAAATTAAACTATCCTAGCAATCTGGGGAATTGCAAAGTTTTCTCAGATTGAATGATTATAGATTGCCCAACTCGCAAACAGAGTTATCAACTAGCTATTTTTCTTTTATGTTGCATCTATCTAAATTTTGTGAATTGCAATTGCAAAAGATAAATATTTGGTTCTGGGTTGATATTTTTCGTTGCATTTAATGGCAATTATAGAAGTGGGAGAGCTTGAGAACCCGTAAAACCCATCGCGCTTTAGCCGTGGGATGTAGCGAGGGTTCTCACGAGGCTGTGAAGCCTCAGAATGATACAATTGTATTGATTTATTCAAGCATTTCATGGCTAAACCAAAGAAGTTGCTGGGTATTCAGCAAAACCAAATCTATTGCAACAAAGACACCTTAGCTATTCTCACCTATCTGTGTGAGCAATCCAATAGCCTCTACAACTGTGGAGTCTATTGGGCAAGGCAAATCTTCTTTAAGACCAACCGCATTGTCTCCAAATATGATCCCATCTATGAAGTGGGTGGAAACATTCACGCTCAAGCGATGCCATCTGTGACAGCACAGCAGACATTATTGAGTGTTTCGGAGGCGTTCAAATCGTTCAAAGGATTGCGCGAACTGTGGTTTAAGGGGGAGTTGGAAGACAAGCCGAAACCGCCTAACTATCGTGATTCGGGAGGATTGTTTAAGGTATCCTTTCCCAACATCGGAGCAGGTAAGCCAACTCTGCAAGATGGAATGATTCGGTTTCCTTTGGGATTGCAAGTCAATCGATGGTTTGGACTCAAAGAATTCCTTCTACCCCTGCCTAAAAACCTTGATTTTGCCAAGCTGAAAGAGTTCACTATTCTGCCTAAGAATGGTGTGTTCTATCTGGAATGCAGCTACGCCTTAACGAAGGTGGAAACTAAGCTGGATATGGATCAAGCGTTGGCGATTGATTTGGGCACCTCATCTAATCTGATGGCATGTGTCGATACTCTAGGTCATTCATTCCTAGTCGATTCTCGTCAAGCAAAGGCGATGAATCAGCTCTATAACAAACGGGTAGCGAACCGCAAAGAAGGGAAAGATAAAGACTATTGGGATAGCGTTCTTGATAGCTTCACTCGCAAACGGAACCATCAGATGCGCGACATGGTGAATAAAGCTGCCGTACTAGCTGCTAAACACTGTTTGGCGCATGGCATCGGGACAATCGTAATTGGTTGGAACGACGGCATTAAAGACGGGTGTAAGATGGGCAAAAAAATCAATCAACAATGCGTGCAGATGCCCCTTGCTAAAATCAAAACGCGATTAGAACAACTGGGAGTTCTGTACGGATTTCGAGTTGTGCAGAATGAAGAAGCGAACACATCCGCTGGTTCTTACCTGGATGGAGACTCCCTACCCGCACATGGCTGCAAGCCTGACGGTTGGAAAGCATCCGGGAAGCGAATCAAGCGCGGTCTGTATCGTTCAGGGGATGGGTGGTTGGTGAACGCTGATTTGAATGGAGCAGCCAACATTCTACGCAAGGTAGCCGGAAACTTAGGCATTGACCTAAGCAGACTGGGTAGACGGTGTTTGACCACCGTAAGCAGAGTGAAACTATGGGTCGCACCTAAATCTAACTCTTGTCTGAAAGAATCCCACTCTCTTTAGAGGTGGGAGTTGTCAACGCTTGCGCTAAAGTTTACGTTTACTCAGTTGCTCTGAGTTGCTAAGTAAACAAGTTGTTACTGTTACGGGTTCATGACGTTAACTCAATCGCCTTTTACGACAGTTACTCAATCTGAAAACCGCACTGTGGGGCAGCGCTATCGCTCTGTTTTTTTAATGGCGATCGCCTCCCTCATAGTGCTGGGTGGTTTGGGAGGTCGCTTAGTATATTTGCAGCTTTTAGACGGCGCTGCCAATCGAAAACTCGCTGAAAACAATCGCATTCGGCTAATTCCGAAGCAACCTGAACGAGGCAAGGTTTTGGATCGCAAAGGTCGAATATTGGCAGGAAGCCGATTGTCTCACTCAGTGTTTTTGTGGCCTTTGGCTCGGAAGAAGGGTGAATGGGGCGGCACGATTAAGCGCCTCTCTCAAATTCTCAAGATCCCTGAAGACGTGGTGCAATTGCGGCTAGATCAGGCTGGGTATAACTCACCGTTTTTGGTGCGAATGGCGCGGGGCATCAGTCCGGCGCAGGTGACGGCTCTGACAGAATATAGCGCCGAGCTAGAAGGGGTGCAAGTCGATGCGGAGGCGGTGCGCTATTACCCGAATGGCGATTTGGCAGCCCATATATTAGGTTATACGGGCGAACTCAGCGATGAGGAACTGAAGCGGCGTAAGGATGATGGCTATCGGCTAGGAGATGTGACCGGGCAAATGGGCATCGAGTTAGCCTATGAGAATCTGCTGCGGGGCGAGTGGGGCGGTCAGCAGGTGGAGGTGGATGGAGCAGGGCAGGTGGTGCGAATTTTGGGGCAGAAGTCTACCAAAACAGGTCAAGATGTGACCCTGACGCTGGATGTAGATTTGCAAAAAGTGGCGGAGCAGGCGTTGGGCGATCGCAAAGGGGCGATCGTGGCGATCGATCCTCGCAATGGCGCTATTTTGGCAATGGTCAGCCGTCCCGCATTCGATCCTAATTTGTTTTCAACCCGCATCACCGATGCCCAATGGCAACAGCTACAAAGTACAGATCATCCCTTTGTCAACCGAGCTTTGCAAGCCTTTCAACCCGCTAGCACATTTAAGATTGTGACCACGGCGGCAGGGCTGGAGTCTGGCAAATTTAGTCCCGATACCGTATTACCGACCTATCCTTCCATCACCGTTGGCGGACTGGAATTTAATGATTGGAACCGGGCGGGTTTTGGTCCGTTAGATTTTCCAGGGGCGATGGCTCATAGCAGCGATACTTTCTTTTATCAAGTGGGAATGACCATTGGCGATCAAACCCTAATCGACTGGACGCGGCGCTTTGGATTTGGGCGCAAAACTGGGATTGAGCTAGCCGTTGAAGAGTCTCCCGGCTTAGTGCCTGATGATGCTTGGAAGCGTAAAGAATTGAAGGAAAGCTGGTTTTTGGGCGATACCGTCAACATGTCAATCGGGCAAGGATATTTGCTGACATCCCCGCTGCAAGTCGCGGTGATGTTTGCGGTGCCTGCCAATGGTGGTTTTTTGGTGAAACCGCATTTATTGAAGGACAATGAAGAATCTAAAAACTGGCGTGAATCGTTAAACCTTCTGCCTACAACCGTTCAAAAGCTGCAAGAAGGCTTGCGGGAAGTCGTGACCTACGGCACAGGTGGGGGAGTCTATGATCCAAGCCTGCCCGCGATTTCAGGCAAAAGCGGCACCTCCGAGGATGTGGGCGGGGGGTCGGACACTTGGTTTGGTGCCTATGCTCCTGCGGAGTCCCCTGAAATTGTCGTAGTCGCCTTTGCCGAAAAATCGGGTGGCGGTGGCGGTTCAGTCGGTGCACCGATCGTGCGCCAAGTGCTGAAGGCATACTTCGATCTGAAGAAAAAAGGACCCACTTTGCCAAAGCCTCCATCTAACCCTGCGAACTAGAGAGAAGTCGGAGTTTTTTAAAGACTCCGACTTCTTTTCTTGTCTTGAGATTTTTGCTAGACGATTGTTCTTAAACCCATTTATGGGCACTCTGATAGACGGGATATGTAATTTTTTGGTGTATAGAGATTTAAGAATGCGATTATTTGCGCTGAAGTTGGTTTGCTTTAGGACTTACGCATTGACAGAAAATCAGAACGTGCGTCCCCTGCATTTGGTGTTACGGAATACATTAACTCGCAAATCTGAAGGCAGTTTTGAACAGAAGCTTCAAGTTGAACTTAGTTCTTGAAGACCTTCAAATAAAGCAATTTCGTTGACGCATACCTGACTTGATTTGTACAGTGCGTAATTTCTATATTATTAAAGAGCGCCTGGAACAGCTACAGACTGAAAAAGGAAAGTAGGAGGGCAATACGTGCCCTGCACAAATAAGGTGAACGCAGTGACTCAGGCAGCATTTAGACCTCGATTGAGTTTTGAAGAGTATGTTGATTTTTGCGCTCAGACTAACGAACGGTATGAATTGGTGCATGGGGAACTTAAGAAAATAACCCCTGCAACGTGGCAACACATTTTAATTGCTCAGTTTTTGGAGCAATCTTTTAACTCAGAAATTAAGCGCTTACAAGCTGCCTGGATTGCCATTAGAGAGAGTGGGCAACGAACTGAGCAAGATAGTTCCCGTTTGCCAGATGTCAGTGTTATTCCATTTGAGGAGATTGCTAAATTTCTCAAACAGACTGCCATCATTGATATACCTGCTTTTTTGGTGGTTGAGATTGTATCTCCTAGTTCTGCCGCTGAAGACTACGGCGCAAAATTGGGAGAATACCAAACTATAAAAGTGCCTGAGTGTTGGATCGTTGATTGTGAGGCTTTAGGCGCTGCCAAACATCTTGGTTTCCCAAAAATGCCTACAATCACCGTCAATCAATTGGCAGAAAACGGCATTTATGAAAGCCAGCAATTTCGAGGGAGCGATCGCATTATCTCCAAAACCTTTCCAGAGTGCCAGTTAACAGTAGAAGAAATCTTTAGGATGGGGCGCTAGAGTGATTTAATGTTGTCGAAAACAACAGCCATAGTGCCTGAGAGAAGTCGGAGTTTTCCAAAAACTCCGACTTCTTTGGTTTGAGATGGCAAGATAGGGAGAGGAAGACACAAACGATGGGGCATGAGGGATTGTGCAACAACCAATTCAGGTAATTGGCGGTGGATTAGCCGGAACCGAGGCAGCATGGCAAATTGCCCAGGCTGGAGTTCCTGTAGTTCTGCACGAAATGCGCCCCCAACGGCTGAGTCCGGCGCATCACTCAGAGCATTTGGCAGAGTTGGTTTGCAGTAATTCCTTTGGGGCACAGGCAAGCGATCGCGCCTCTGGGTTGCTGCATGAAGAACTACGTCGTCTCGGCTCGATCATTATTTCCACCGCCGATAGTCACTCTGTTCCAGCGGGAGGAGCCTTAGCCGTCGATCGCGCCGTCTTTAGCCAAACCCTAACCGAAACTCTGGCAAATCATCCGTTGATTGAATTGCGTCGGGGCGAAATTCACGCAATTCCGACGGATGGCATCGTTGTGCTGACCACAGGACCCTTGACCAGCCCCGATTTAGCGGCTGATTTGCATCGCTTCACTGGCATGGACTACATGAGTTTTTTTGATGCCGCTAGCCCCATTGTGGTGGGCGAATCGATTAACTATGATCTTGCCTTTCTCGCGTCTCGATATGACCGTGGGGAAGCCGCATACCTCAACTGTCCCATGAACCGGGAGCAATATCTCCACTTTTGGCAAGAACTGGGTCAGGCAGAACAGGCAGAATTGAAAGATTTTGAGCGAGAAACCGCTAAGTTCTTTGAAGCCTGCCTGCCGATCGAAGAAATGGCGCGGCGGGGCGAAGACACCATGCGCTACGGACCACTTAAACCTGTGGGCTTATTTGATCCCCGCTTGGGCGATTTTCGCGAACCTGATAACAAGGCGAAGCGTCCTTATGCTGTGGTGCAACTGCGCCAAGAAGATAAGGCGGGTCAATTGTGGAATATGGTTGGCTTTCAAACTAATTTACGCTGGGGAGAACAAAAGCGCGTCTTCAAGTTAATTCCTGGTTTAGAAAACGCGGAATTTGTGCGGATGGGGGTAATGCACCGCAATACGTTTATCAACACGCCAGAATTACTGCACCCGACCTTACAATTTAAACAGCGTCCAACATTACTGGCAGCGGGACAGTTGGTGGGCACCGAAGGCTATACAGCGGCGACTGCTGGCGGCTGGCTGGCTGGCACCAACGCGGCGAGGGTGGCATTGGGGCAAACGCCTCTGATATTGCCGGGAACGACGATGATCGGAGCGCTATTTGAGTTTATTAGTTCGGCATCGCCCAAACATTTTCAGCCGATGCCGCCAAACTTTGGCATTCTGCCTGCGCTACCCGATCGCATTCGCAATAAACAAGAGCGCTATGGCATCTATCGCGATCGCTCGTTTGCCGACCTAACCCGTTGGAGTCAACACCGAGCAGCAGCAGGTTTGGAAATGGCGATTTGAGGAAAAAAAATGCGATCGCTCTCAACTTTACAATTCATCCTGTTCTCCCTGGGCTGTAATGATCCATCGTCGATAGTGTTGAGGGTAGACGCAGCCTGTACTGTAAATAATTTCTAAGTTGCCGCCCGACACCATGCGAAGACAGCTTGAATGTTTGCCGAACTGCCAGCAAGCAAAGGCAATGCCCCCCGCTACAAGACTGATTCCTATCGCGATCGCGGCAGATTTTACTGAAGGATTAAATCGCATAGTTGCAGCTTCTCAAACTCAGCCTTACTGTCATTAGACAACGAATGCTTTAGATTTTAACGAGTAAGCGGTGTGTCTTGCCTGGAGTTTACAAGGTTAGCGCCATCCAAATCTGCTTGCAGTAGGCTGGCTCCGGTTAAATTAGCCGCCTCTAAATCGGCAAATCGCAAGCTTGTGCGTTTTAAGGATGCGTTCTGAAGATTGGCTTCGGCAAGAATCGCACCACTCAAATCGGCTGATTCTAAATTGGCACCCGATAAATTAGCGTTGGTCAGGTTGGCAAGGCTGAGATCGGCGGATTGCAAGCTTACTTGAGTGAGGTTAGCTCCGTGCAAATTGGCTTCACTCAGATTAATCCGGTTTAGCTTTGCGTTCTGCAAGTTGGCATTTTGCAAGTTGGCTCCCGGTAAATGCACACCTTGCAAATCGCAGCCAGGACAATAGCAGGTCACAAGCAGCCATGCCACTCGCACTTCCAGCGATCGCGCCATGCCAACAACACCGAATCCCAGCAATATCCCAACCGCCCCAAGCACAATGATTTTGCGTTTAGGCATTTCTTTTTTCTATATGCCAATTTTCTGGGGTGCGTTGAGCGGAGTCGAAACGCACCCACTGCGATCGCTTCTTTTCATTCGTCATTCAACCTTCGTCATATCTCCTACGGAGACGCTACGCGAACGCCATCTCCGTGTCGTTTTTGGTGCCACTTCCAGGCATGGGCAATAATTTGCTTCAGGTCGGCGTACTGCGGATTCCAACCTAAAATGCTACGGGCGCGATCGCTGCTGCCAACCAGCGCCGGTGGATCTCCAGGGCGACGGGGACACTCAACTGCTTTGATTTCGCGATCGGTAATCTGGCGGGCAGTCTCAATCACATCTTTTACTGAAAAACCGTTGCCATTGCCCAAGTTGAACACCGTCGTATCGCCGCCTTCGAGCAAATACTTTAGCCCCAGTACATGAGCCTCTGCTAGATCGGTCACATGGATATAATCTCGAACGCAAGTGCCATCGGGAGTTGGATAATCGGTGCCAAAAATAGAAATAGACTCTCGTTTACCCAAGGCAGTCATCAATACGAGGGGAATCAGATGGGTTTCAGGAAGATGATCTTCGCCCAATTGTCCTGCGGGATCAGCCCCCGCAGCGTTGAAATAGCGAAAACGAACCGATTTTAACTGATAGGCGCTGTCAAAATCTTTTAGCACTTGCTCAACCATCAGTTTGCTGACCCCATAAGGGCTAATCGGATCTTGTGGGTGATCTTCTGGGATGGGAACAGTTTTAGGCACGCCGTAGGTTGCACAAGTGGAAGAAAACACAAACTTGTTGACGGAAGCCGCCATCATCGCTTCGAGTAGCGTTAGGGTGCCCACAAAGTTGTTGCGATAATATTTTGCCGGATCGGTCACCGATTCGCCGACGTAAGTATAGGCAGCAAAATGCATCACAGCGGCAATATCATGAGTGGCGAACAGATTATCTAGCAGGGGGCGATCGCAGGTATCGCCCACCACCAACTCCACCTTCAACACGTCATTTGCAATATCTTGATGTCCATAGGCAAGATTATCTAGCACTATTACCTCATAGCCCGCCTGCTGTAAAGCAAGCACCGCATGGGAGCCAATGTAACCCGCTCCACCTGTTACCAAGATCGTTGGTTGCGACATATCTGTTTCTTCCTACTCTTGTTCATACCAGACTAGCCTTTCAGGGTTGGAATGCCAAAGTTCAAAGCAGGATCTTTATGCCGACAAATTCAAATACGCGATGTGAAACTTACCCGATTCCCCGCTTCTAGGACGGGCGAGGGACTTCAATCCTGCTTCCAGGTGAAGAGCAAGATGAGGGCAAATTGACATACTGGGATGCACCTGATAGACCATCCATTGCCAATTTCCTATTTTGGGGCGGTCAAAAACTAATCATATGGCTGCCCATTCTTGCCTTTCACCTTGTAAGCTTGGTTAGTGAACACATCTGAGCAAACGCTATGATTTTTCCTGGTTCAGTGGTTCGAGTCATCAATGCCCAAGATACTTACTATCAGTTTCAAGGGTTGGTTCAACGGATGAGCGATGGCAAAGCGCTGGTTCTGTTTGAAGGTGGCAATTGGGATAAGACCGTCACATTTAAGCTTTCAGAACTTGAGGAAGTAGACCTGGCATCCGCAAAGAAAAAGGGGAAATAACTCAGGTTTATTTTTTTAGGATTAAGCTATGAATCAGGACTTACGCAAAAGCTGTTGGATTTCGCCCCCTAGCCCCCAAATTTGGGGGAATCAAACCCATTAAAGCCCCCAGCATTGGGGGTTTGGGGGCAAATGTGTAAGTCCTATGAAAGTAGATCAGCACTCAAAATTCCCTTCACTCTGCCCCATGCGTCTTCCTCTTCCTCAGTTTGCCGCCCAAAATCGCCAGCCGAATCATATTGCAGAAGTGATTGAAACTTCCACAGCGGAGTTTTTGGCACAGTGCTTAGATCCTGATGATCTTAGCTTTCCAGTGATGCCGCCCTTTGGCAGTTGGGTGAAATCGGCAGAAGAAGAGTCAGGCAACCAAGTTTATGCGATCGTCTACTATGCTTCCACCAGTCCGATCGATTCGGTGCATCGGGCACGAGCATTGGGTTTATCGCTGCAAGAACTGCGAGAACAACAGCCGCAAATTTTTGCCATGTTGAAGACAGAGTTTCGGGCGGCGATCGTTGGGTTTGAACCATACTCCGCTAGAAATAATGGGGTCAAGCCAGACTCAACCTTGATTTATCAACATTTGCCGCCCCGTCCACCTCAACTTCACCAGGCAGTCTATCAATGCGACTCTGACGAAATTCTGCGTTTTACGGATCGGCTCGATTTTCTGCGGACATTGCTGCAAATGAACGGGGTGCCTGTAGATGCCTTGGTAGCCGCGATGCTGCGGGAAGTGTATGGGTTGCGGCGGGCAGATCGAGACTGGTTGGTGCAAGCGGGACGGATGTTGAGTCTTTATTTGAAAGATGATTACGATCGCCTCCGCACGATTTTGAGTCAGGTTCATATCTAAAATTCGCACTAAGATCGAAGAGTATACCCAGCCTTACATCTTCGCGTGACATCAACCCAGAGTTTGCCTTTACTTCAAGATCCGGAGCGCCTAGAGACTCGCCTGAAGGAGATTCCCCCAGAGCCGGGAGTCTACTACATGAAAGATGCCACCGATCAGGTGCTTTACATTGGCAAGTCGAAAAAGCTGCGATCGCGGGTGCGATCGTATTTTCGTGATGATCATCACCACAGTCCTCGCATAGCCATGATGGTTCGGCAAATAGCCGATATTGAGTTCATCGTCACCGATACCGAAGCTGAAGCCCTTGCCCTAGAAGCGAATCTGATTAAGCAGCACCAGCCGTACTACAACGTACTGCTGAAAGATGACAAAAAATATCCCTGGCTGTGTATCACTTGGTCTGAACCCTATCCGCGAATTTTTATTACCCGCAAACGTCAGTTGGGTAAAAAAGCCGATCGCTTCTATGGACCTTATGTGGATGTGGGCTTGTTGCGGAGTACGCTGCATTTGGTGAAGCGGGTGTTTCCCTTGCGGCAACGTCCCCAAGCGCTGTTTAAGGATCGCCCTTGCCTAAACTATGACATTGGGCGTTGTCCGGGGGTTTGCCAGCAGCTAATTTCCTCGGAAGACTATCACAAAATTGTTCGCAAGGTGGCAATGGTATTTCAGGGGCGAATTGATGAATTGGTAGATGTTTTGTCGGTGCAGATGGAAAAAGCCGCCGATGAGTTGAATTTTGAAGTAGCAGCCCGGGTTCGTGATCAGATTGCTGGAGTCAAAACATTAGGAGCCGACCAGAAGGTGGATCTGGCGGATGATACGGTGTCGCGGGATGCGATCGCCTTGGCTGCTGATGAAAACCATGCCTGCATCCAGCTATTTCAAATCCGCACGGGTCGCTTGGTGGGTCGGCTTGGGTTTATTGCCGATGCCCAATCCGGGACTCCGGGAGAAATTCTTCAGCGGGTTTTGGAAGAGCATTACCAGCACATTGACCCGATTGAAATTCCAGGCGAAATTTTAGTGCAGCACGAACTGCCTGAAGTCGAGATGTTGGCAGAGTTTCTTAGCACCGCTAAAGGGCGCAAAGTGTCCATCATTCATCCCCAACGCCAGACTAAGGCTGACCTGCTCGAAATGGTGGAACGCAATGCTGGCTTTGAGCTGGCGCGCGCTCAACGCTTTGCCGATCGCAATACCCAGGCAATGCAGGATCTAGCAGAACTGCTGGATATGCCCGATTTTCCGCGCCGGATTGAAGGCTACGACATCTCCCATATTCAAGGGTCGGATGCGGTTGCTTCGCAGGTTGTTTTCATCGATGGAATGCCTGCCAAACAGCACTATCGCCACTACAAAATCAAAAATCCCAAGGTGACCAGTGGGCATTCAGACGACTTTGCCTCTATGGCAGAAGTGATTACTCGGCGGTTTCGCAAGTATGCCGCGCTGAAAGAGCGGGGAGAACTGGTGAAAAGTGACGAGACCTCGGTGCTCGATCGCCATGTGAGCGCCACTTCAGATTTTCCCGACTTGGTGATGATTGATGGTGGCAAAGGGCAGCTATCTGCGGTGGTTACTGTTTTACGAGAGATGAACCTGCTGGAAGAGGTGCGGGTGGTCAGCCTTGCCAAGCAGCGGGAAGAAATCTTTTTGCCGGGTGAATCCCTGCCGCTGCAAACGGAAGCAGAGCAGCCGGGAGTTCAGCTTTTGCGGCGTTTGCGAGATGAGGCACATCGATTTGCGGTCAGCTTCCATCGGCAAAAACGCACAGAACGAATGCGGCGATCGCGCCTAGATGAAATTCCGGGCTTGGGTTTCCATCGCCAAAAGCTGCTGCTCTCCACCTTTCGCTCAATCGACTACCTGCGTGAAGCCAGTGCTGAAAAAATTGCCACGGTTCCTGGGATTGGTCCCCGCTTAGCTCAGCAAATTTACACTTACTTCCACCCTGCTCACGATGACAGCCCGGTTGAAGAGTCTCCAGTACCCACACTTGAGCATCGCCTAGCTTCGGATACGGAGGAAAATACAGCGATTTTGTAGCGTAACCAAATAGTATTCTTGCTCGGCTTTGAGCAGATGGTTAGGGCGATCGCATCTATAAATTGTCTTGTAACCAGGTATCTAAATCAGTGGTTTCTCTAAAATCTAGTAATGCCTCTCCCAATGATTCTAGTTGGGTAATGGATAGTAGATCGATTTGCGCCTGAAGGCGATCCGGCAGTGCTTTCAGTCGTCGGTTTAGGAGTCGAAGGATAAGCGATCGAGCTTCTCTCTGAGCACCCTGTTCAATCCCCTGTTCAATCCCCTGTTCAATCCCCTGTTCAATCCCCTGTTCAATTCCCCGCTCAAACCCTATTTGCTCAACACTCGTGATGTAAGGCATTCGGCGTTCCTCCTCGTAAACCTTCAACTCTTGCCAAAACTCGCGTTCTAATCCTTTTGGTAGGATCATAACCCAATCTATAAACCGAAATAGGTTGACAATCTCTCGTTTTTCATAGCCCTGTTCATACAGCCGTCGGATCAAGCCTAGCTTTGATTCTTTCCGGCGCTTTGAATCTCGTTGCGTTTCCTGAGCCTTCAAGTGCGCCATGACGACCACTGTAAATGGATTTTGGTTTTGCTCCAATACCTCCCACCGATCGCGGTAATCTAGCAACTTCACCATCCCAAATCGAAACGTCAGTTCTGTGTCGGGATTGCCAAAGTGATAATGAGTGGGTCGCCACTTGGCATTACCATCACAAAGAATTGCCAAACTGGTCGCGTGGCTATGAAAGCGATCAAAAATCCGCAGGTGGTACACCAGCATCCGCTCAGCAAAGTTTGCTTCTGGTTTAGCCTGTACCTCAATGTGGATTAATAGCCACAATGCCTGCCCTTGCTTAAGCCACACTTTGACCAGTTGATCCGCATATCGTTTGCCAATTTCTGCTTCCGGGGCAATTTGCTGGAATTCCTTATCCAGAAATTCATGGGGACGGTTCCAATCGATCTGTGCGGCTGTGAGTGGAAAGAAGAAGGTGATTGCGTCCTGAAAATATTGGCGCAAAATATCCTTCCAGGGGGAGTCTTGGTCTGAGCGTGACATGGGCATTGATGTTACTTAAGATCCAATAGCCCTGATTCCTTCAGCTTGGGGTTGAATCGAATTTCCTCTTGCACTCCGCGAGTTTTCAAAAGCTCAAGTACGCTTGATTCGACTCGTCGCGCTACCTGCTTCAAAACTTTAACTTGGGCGGCTTCATTGATGGCAGTCGCAAAATTTGCCTGCTCTTCAGCCGTCATGGTTTGCTTCACATCAATCGGCTGATTCCACGCATCTGCATCAGCCCTATTGCCCACAGGCAGAGAATTATTTTCGCTAATCCACGCATCTCGAATGCCTTCTAACACAGTGCGACTGGGGCGATCGATGGTCTGCACTTTCAGCCAATAGCAAGACTGCGGTTGCCGCACAAGATGCTGCTTCAGGCTCAAGTAAATATCTCGCGAATAGCCAATATATTGCAGAATTTGATCGGCGTTAAAAATGGCATAAACCCCCACTTTGCCCTGAAATTGGTCGGGCACTAAGCCACTATCGCCTAAGTAGCTGACGAGTTCTAAAGTACTTAGGGGCAGGACATCGGTTTGAGAAGTGGTCATTGTGATGATTCAATTAACCTTTAAAAAACAGCAAGGACGCATGAAATACGCCCTTGCGATCGCATATAACTAACCAACCCGCCGCTTAAGGCGCGAGTGCGTTACCTCGAATTAGGCTACCGATTGTTTTTGCCGTAATTTTCAACTGCACCAAAGGATTCGCTGGAACGACTGTTTTGTAGAGGTAGCTATCAAAAGTGAGCTTTTGCACATCCATATCCGCGCACATTTCGACAAACGCCTCACGGGTCGCATCGGTGCGATAGAAAACGCGCTGGAGCAGATCTAGCACCAAGTAGGTAATGCCATATTGCTTATCCCACCGCTGAATGTAAACTTTGAGGTCTTTCTCGGTAGGGGTGCGAGTGCCCTGTTCCGAAAACTCAACGATCGCCTCAGCACACATCCGCCCCGATTTTGCCGCAAAATAAATGCCTTCACCCGAAGATTTGGTGACGGTGCCAGCCGCATCTCCCACTAGTGCCACTCGACCGACCACCCGGCGAGGTCTGGGATGTTCAGGAATGGGGTGTGCCTCCACCCGGATGATTTTGCCACCGCGCAACTTCTCGGCGGCTCGGTTACGAATGCCCTTTTGCAGTTCTTTAATCCGAGATTGATTGGGCTTCATGGTGCCAGTTCCCACGGCAACATGGTCGTACTTAGGGAAGACCCAGGCGTAGAAGTCGGGGGAGACATCATCACCCACGTACATTTCTGCCAGGTCTTCGTAGTAAGCCATTTTGTCATCGGGGATGCGAATGCGCTCTTGAAAGGCGATCGCGTAATTGTAATCTCCCGCATCAATTGCTTTGGCAACCCGCGAGTTTGCCCCATCTGCCCCGATCACCAAGTCCACTTTCAGTTTCTTGTGTTCCCCTTCCAAAGTGCCGTTGGAGTGGTCAGCATAGTGCAACACATAGGAGTCTTTATCGTTGCTAGGAATTTCTAGCTTGTGTAAAGTGCCATTAATCACCTTTGCACCCAACTTTTCAGCGCGATCGCGCAAAAAGCCATCCAGCACTTCTCGGCGGCACATGCCAATGTATTCGTCATCCTTCAACGTGCTGCCAATGTTCACTTCAACATTGGAGGGAGAGATCATCTTCATCTTTCGCACACGGCGATCGATAATCTCTGGAGGCAAATCAAACTCGCTGACCATGCACAGCGGAATGGCACCACCGCAGGGCTTAACATTGTTCAACTTGCGTTCAATTAAATAGGTTTCAATCCCAGCTTTCGTTAAAACTTCCGCAGCGGAGGAACCCGCAGGTCCACCACCAACAACTGCAACGCGTAGTGCCAAAGCTTTTCTCCTAAATCGTTGTAAAAGCTACAAAGCATACTATCACGGACTTTTCATCCAAAGGGCACTGTCAGGGCTAGATCTGACCAATTTGAAATAGAGTTTAACAATTGTCGTAACGCAGCTTAATGAAAATGATGATCAAGATGCAGTAAGTTCTAAACCGAAAACGGTTTAATCAGCAACGTCATTCCCCATTCGCCATTCCCCATATTTCCTACGGAGACGCTACGCATTGGTAAAGCCAGTCCAAAGGACTTACGCCATTCATTCGTCATTCGCCATTCCCTCATCGCCATTCCCTCATCGCCATTCGCCATTCGTCATTCCCCCCTCGCCATTCCTTCCATGCGCCCCATCCTCTACCTCGCCATTACCAACCACGGCTTTGGACACGCTACTCGTGCAGCTTCCGTTGCCGCCGAAATTCAGCGATTGTGCCCTGAGGTGCTGTTAATTTTGGTGACCACGGCTCCGCGATGGCTTCTAGAAGGATACATTTCAGGTGATTTCATTTTGCGTCCCCGCGCTTACGACATCGGTGTGATTCAAACCGACAGCATTACCATGGATAAAGCCGCCACGCTGAAAAAACTGCAAGAGTTGAAAGCGCGTCAGGCTTCTATCATTGCCTCGGAAGTCAACTTTATTCAACAAAATCAGGTGGGGTTAATTTTGGCAGATCTGCCGCCCCTAGCTGCCGCGATCGCTAAAGCCGCCCACATTCCTTGCTATATGATGAGCAACTTCGGCTGGGATTTTATTTATCAGGCATGGCAGGCGGAACTGCCTGATTTTGGCGAAATTGTGGAGTGGATTCAGGGCTGTTTTAGCCAGTGCGATCGCCTATTTCGACTGCCCCTCCATGAACCCATGAGCGCCTTCCCCCAGATTACCGATGTTGGCTTCACAGGCGGCACTCCCCATTACAGCCCAGAGCAGCTAAAACAAAACCTTAACTTGACTGCACCTAAAGAACGAACCGTGCTGCTAACCTTTGGTGGATTGGGCTTAGAGCAAATCCCCTACCAAAACCTGGAACACTTCGCCGATTGGCAGTTTATTACTTTCGATCGCAACGCGCCCAATCTACCCAACCTAATCAAACTCAGTAGCCCCCAATATCGCCCCGTAGATGTCATGCCAATTTGTTACTGCATGATTTCCAAACCGGGCTACAGTACCTTTTCTGAAGCGTGCCGTCAAAACCTGCCCATCATCTCCATCACCCGCGACGACTTCGCCGAAGCCCCTGTTTTACTCCGTGCCACCCAAAACTACGTTCCTCACCGACTTCTGCAACCCGCTGAGTTTTTTGCAGGCGCTTGGGAGTTTCTCCATGAACCCCTTCAACCGCCTTTACAATCCACCGAGCTAGTCGCCGACGGCAACCACGAAATTGCCCAAGCCGTACTCAACTATTTTCAAAAGAAATAATATAAAGCATCCTTCGGAAGCAAAAGAGATTTCAGCCGCTCATGACTCAGCATCAACAAACACTGCGGATTTCAACCACTGGCAAATCCTTGTGCAAAATTACTTCACAGGTGCAGGCGGTGGTCACACGATCAGGGATACAGATGGGCTTGTGTAATCTGTTTTTACGGCACACTTCCGCTAGCTTGGTGATTCAAGAAAATGCCGACCCGGATGTGTTGAAGGATTTGGAAAACTTTTTTGCCAAGCTGGTGCCAGAGTGGGAAAACTATATTCACAGCACGGAAGGTGCCGACGATATGCCCGCCCATATTCGCACAGTGTTAACCCATACCTCTGAACAAATTCCCGTTGCCAACGGTCGCTTACTGCTCGGTGTTTGGCAGGGGATTTACCTGTGGGAACATCGCCAGCGTGGTTCTAGCCGTGAATTGGTGGTGCATGTTATGGGCGAACTTTAGCCTCATTCGGAATTTATCCCAAAAAATATCTAAATTTGCTCACTTTTATTTGTTTACGATTTGACACTTTCTTTAACATCTGTTTACAATAGGCGCATAGGTAGAAATGAACTTGGAGCAATTAATTATGGCTACTGAAAAAATCATCATCGCTGAAGACCGCAACAGTTGGAAATTTGGTTTCACTCCACAAGCCGAGTTGTGGAATGGTCGGTTTGCCATGATTGGCTTTGTGTCCGCTTTGATTACCGAATCGATAACCAGCCAAGGTGTCCTTCACTTCTTAGGTTTGATGTAGTTTCTTTTGATAGGACAATCTAGTAAAGCAATAGGTTGCAAAAATGGGCTTCTCCGGTGAGAAGTCCATTTTTATGAGTTAGAAAGTCCATTTTTATGGGTTAATTGTCTCAAACACGCTATTCCTAAACTATGCACTTTCAGTGCAAGACTTTAGTTGCTACACACTTCTGGGTTAGATAGATTGTCGGATTAGAGTTCACCATTTACAGATCTCACACCTAATGATGCATTCAACGAAGCCCCAGACTTGGGCTTTAACCCTTAAGGAACACACTTTTAGCGCATAGTGGTTCAGTTCTACCTCAGAATGGGTTGCACATTTGGGAGCAATCCCGCAAATAGTCAACAATATTACCGATAAGCTGACATCAGGTTGAAATTGAAATGCATAGATGATTTTCTGAAAACGATAATAACTGCCGAAATTTTCGCAGCTTGTCAAAATTATTCATGGTCAAGTCATTTGACACGACATTGACCATTAAGCGGTCAGGTCATCGATTCTGACCGCTTTTCTTGACCGATTAGTCTAAACTTCAGTTACGCGGCTGGTTTCTTGATGCCATTGCCTGCATTCGTTCTAAGGGAAAATCGGAAATAAAACTATCCCAGGATCTAGATTGTCCGGCAGCGTTGTATACGTGCAATACACCACTAATCACCCGGCTGGACACGATTAGGTCAAGCGCCCTAGCAAGATTGAGTGACTGAGTTAGCTCGTCTTGAGTCATTAGTTTTTGTAAAAGAGCAATATCCCCAACAGCCAAGCTTGAGGGTTCGGTTAGTCCTCTTATCCTAATCAGGAATGGGATGAAAGCGCATCCCCTTAAGGATTAGGTGAAATGAAAATTATCAGAATTTTGAAGCAGGTGCTAGGGGTCATGGGTCAGATATGAATCTGAAACCCGAAACCTGAAACCCGAAACCTTTTTTCATGCAGCCAGTATTTAAAAGTAAAGGTGCGCTATGACAACGTCATAACGCACCTGAAAGCCTATATTTCTAGAATGAAGCCTACTTTGCCATGGCAGGTTGAGACATTTCGTCTACCATATGAATCCAGTCGGTGTGGTAGCTGCCGTCTTTATCCACGCGCTCGTAGGTGTGGGCACCAAAATAATCGCGCTGCGCTTGGGTCAGGTTTTGAGGTAGGCGATCGCGGCGGTAGCTATCGAAATAATCGAGCGAGGCGCTAAATGCCGGAACCGGGATGCCAACTTTTGCCGCCATTGCAACCACCTCACGCCACGCAGTCTGGCGATCGAGAATCGTTTGCTTGAACTCCGGAGCTAGCAGCAAGTTTGCCAAGCTGGGGTTCTGATCAAACGCTTTCTTGATCTTGTTCAAGAAGCCTGCCCGAATAATGCAGCCGCCTTTCCAAATCCGGGCACATTCACCCAAATCAAGATCGAATCCGTACTCGTCGGAGGCGCGTTTCAGCAGCGCCATCCCTTGAGCATAAGAACACATCTTGGAGCAGTACAGCGCATCGCGCACCTTCGAGACAAAGGCTTGCACATCGCCATCGAAACTCATGGCAGGACCCATTAGTTCTTTGGATGCAGCAACCCGCTCTTCCTTGTAAGAGGACATAATCCGGGCAGTTACAGCAGCGATAATCGTTGGAATCGGCACACCCAGTTCCATCGCGCTATCCACTGTCCAGCGTCCGGTTCCCTTTTGGGCTGCCGCGTCTAGAATTACGTCTACCAAGGGATTGCCCGTGTCAGGATCAGTCACCTTAAAAATGTCGGCGGTAATCTCAACCAGGTAGGAGTTGAGTTCATCAGTAGTGTTCCACTCGGTAAAAACGTCATGCAGTTGCGCGGCGTTTAGTCCAGCAACACTTTTCAGTAAGTCATAGGCTTCCGCAATGAGTTGCATGTCGCCATACTCAATGCCGTTGTGAACCATTTTGACGTAGTGACCTGCGCCACCCGGTCCAATATAGGCGACACAAGGACCATCATCCACTTGAGCCGCAATTTTAGTCAGGATGGGTTCCAGATTGTCATAAGCCTGCTTTGTGCCTCCGGGCATCATGCTAGGACCGAGAAGTGCGCCTTCTTCACCGCCACTTACGCCCATGCCGATGAAGGTGAACTTATCAGCTTCTAGAGCCTTGGCACGACGTTCAGTATCGGTAAACAGCGAGTTGCCACCATCGATCAGCACGTCGCCTTCATCTAGCAGCGGTTTAAGTTGCTCGATCACGGCATCTACAGGAGCGCCTGCTTTCACCATGATCAAAATGCGACGGGGACGCTCTAGGGAGGCGACAAAATCTTCTAGGTTATAGGCAGCAACGCAGTTTTTGCCTTGAGCGCGAGTTGCCATGAATTGGTCAGTCTTCTCACGGCTGCGATTGTAGACGGAAATGGGAAATCCTTTACTCTCAACGTTTAATGCTAGATTTTCGCCCATAACGGCGAGACCGATTACACCAAATTGCTGTGCCATAAAACTCTCTGGTAATTCTGCAAAGTACCGGGACTCGTCCCCATCAGGTTAGACCAATCACAGGAGATTATCTAAAAAAATAATATTAAGCTGTTGCGCTTTTGACGGATGCATACTGAAACACATCTTTTTTAAAAGATATTGGCTCACTCAAGTCGATGGATTTTGTTGAAATGGTTTTGATCGCGATCGCACTATAACTCGCAAGCATTATCATGAATGCCCCTGTAATCAGATACTCTAGTCAACCGATAGGTGATGATTCTTTAGTCTGCTAAACGGTAAGGGAATGCCTGTATGACCCTCTCATTTTCGGTAATCGTGCCTGTCTATAACTGTCAGGATTCGGTGGTTAGAACGTTGCAAAGTATTGAGCAAAGCATTCAGTACTTTTGCCAAAATTCCCCTGTGGGCGCTGAGGTCATGGCTGAAGTTATTGTGGTAAACGATGCATCAAGCGATCGCACCCTAGAGGTTGCCACTCAATTCATGCAAACGAACCCCCAGCGATTTGTTGTGGTCAATCATCAAGCCAGCCAAGGGTTAGCGATCGCTCGCAATACGGGCTTCAAGTATGCCAAAGGAGAACTAATCTTTTTCTGCGACCCCAACAGTTTCTTCTCCCTGCCCCACATTTCCGCCTGCATTCTGTGCTTGCATCAAGCTAACCAACCCCCTACTGAACAGGTGGGAGCCGTTACCCTTGATACAAAACTGATTCAAGAAAACCAATATCAGATCGTCGTGCCGCCCTACGCCTTGGATGCCGTGCAAACGGGAATTCAAAGCAGCAATGCTAGCGCACCGGTAAAATCTCTAGAAAATCGGAGGTTGAGCAACCTTTGTGTCAAACGAGAATGTCACGAGTTTCTGGAAGGGTTTCTAGATTTGCCGCCGCTCCATGAAAACGGCAAAGAAGTCTCTGCTTATCATCACTGGCTAGAGCAGTTTTTTCGGGTCGGCAAACTGGCGGTTAAAACCGTGGAAAGCATCAACTCAGTGTCACAGTCGCCCGGAATGATTGAGCTTGTGCAGACTGGACAAAACGCCGTTGCGATTCCACACAGTATTGCCGTCGAAGGCAGCAATGCCCATGCTGTTGAAGCACACTCCCAGCGACTCCTTCAAAAAGCAACATTTTTCAACAAACAAGAGCAAGCGAGACTTTTTAAGATCTATCGAACCTACGTCAGCACCATTTCTTTAGAAGATCACGCGGTTTCTTGGGAAGCGGCTCGATATTTATTCCAAGCGATACAAGAAGCAAAGCCCAAAAGAATCTTGGACTTAGGCAGCGGCTACAGTTCGCTCATTTTTAGAACCTATCAGGCAAAGTTTGCACCAGAAATCACAGTGGTGTCCGTAGACGATGATGCCGAGTGGCTGGAAAAAACCAAAACCTTTTTGCAGGCGAATGACATTAGCACCAAGCATTGCATCACCTGGGAAACGTTTTCAAGTGCCTATGCCGATCAATTCTATGACTTCATTTTGTATGACATGGGCAACATGTATACCAGAGCCGAGAACCTCACCAAGATAGTGGATGTGATGGAGCCAACTGGCTGCCTGATTATTGATGATGTGCATTTTTCGTTTTACGCCATGGTTGTGTTTGAGGTGATAGGCAACTATCGCCTCCGGTTGCAGTCGCTTAAACAAGAAACGTTGGATAAATATGGTCGCTATGCGGTGAAGGCAACTTATATCTGAATCTACAGGAAGGTGCGGCGTGACGAAAAACAATGCAAAACTTAAAGACTGAAAATCGAAAGCGCTTTCACAGAGTAGAGTGATAGGTAGTTGTTCAGCACAATGGAAACCGGACAATGCTGGCGTATATTCTTGCATTCATGATTGGCTCAGGTAGCTTTGCTTTATACATGGCTGCCTTCTTTTTTCCAGAAGTTCATCGCAAAAATGACTTTATTTGGAGCGGGGTCGGGCTGTTTTACGCGCTAGTGCTGTGGGTGTGTGCTGAACGGATTACAGGCGGCGTGCTGCTAGGACAAACAGCTAGTGTGGCGCTTTTAAGCTGGCTGGGCTGGCAAACATTTTTGCTGCGGCGGCAAGTGGCTCCGCTGGATCAGCAAACGCCGCTGCCGACGGCGGATGACGTGAAAGCATCGTTGATTGGGTTGACAAGCCTTGAACGGCGATCGCAAGTGACAGGGCAGGCTGCTCGCTTGCTGGCTCAGGTGAAACAGGGTGTGCAGGGCGCTGTTGCGGGGGTGACTTCCCTTAAGCGATCGCCGACTCAAACCGAAACCTATGTTCCCCCTAGCCTGGAAGAATTTGGCACAGCAGGACAGGACGCGATCGCCCGGTTTGCCAAGGCTGCGATTCCTGAAGCTCAAACCATTCAATCATCCCTGGTTAAAGTTGAGGACGCGATGCATGAAACGATTCCTGCGAGAATCGCTGATGTGGCTGAGCCAGCAACGGCTAGAAATCTTGCAGATGCGACCGAAGCGGCAACAGAGGCAGTGTCAAAGACCGTAACGGAATCTGCTCAAACGATCAAGAAAGCGATCTCGCCCGTTGCTGAGCAAGTGACTGAAACTGCTGCTGAAAGTGCAAAAGGATTGGGTGGACTATTTCAGGGATTCAATCAAAAAAATCAGAAAAAAGAGAGCAAGCCAGTCTATGTCCGTAAGCAGTTTCGCGAAGAAGCCGCTGCGACTCCCGCAAAGACAGATAAGAAGCCGTCAATCAAGGATAACCAGCGAAAGGACGGCAAACCAGCCGCTAAGCCAGTTTACGTGCGGAAGCAGTTTCGAGAAGAAATCGCGCCTAAAACTGAAGCAGTAGTAGAAGCGGCGATCGCAGCAGTCAGAGATCCCATAACCAGTAACCGTGCAGCAATGCCAGCAGCGATCTTGCCCATCAGCGAAACCATCAGCGAAGCAGTCGCATCAGATTTGTTGGGCAACCCTCCCGTCGAGATTTCGGCAGAAGAAATTGTGGAAGATCTGCTAGAGGATATTTCTGCTCAAGAAGGAACTTTGACTTTAGAGGCAACCGAAATTATTGAAGTGGCGATCGCGTCTGATGGTGCAGAGATGGAACCTATTACCTGGGTTGCTGAACTGGAGGACAATACCACCACTGCTTCGCCGTCGCACCCATCCGCCTGAAGCAGTGTTTGGGCAACTGAGATGATGAGCTATCAATTTCCGCCTGATTTTCTCTGGGGCACGGCAACTTCCGCCTACCAAATTGAAGGTGCAGCCAAAGCAGGCGGACGCAAACCAAGCGTTTGGGATGTGTTTAGCAGGATTCCGGGGCGCACGGTGAATGGCGATACTGGAGCCATTGCCAACGACCACTATCACCGCTATGAAAGCGATGTGAAATGGATGGCGGAACTCGGCGTGAAACACTATCGCTTTAGCATCGCTTGGTCACGGGTGATTCCTGATGGGCGTGGTCAGGTGAACGAAACGGGGGTAGATTTTTACCGGAGGCTGTGCGATCGCCTATTGGAAAATGGCATCACTCCTCACGCCACGCTGTTTCACTGGGATAGCCCCCAAGCTTTAGAAAGGCGCTATAGATCTTGGCGCAGTCGGGAAATGGCAAAGGATTTTGCCGACTATTGCACGGCTACAGTCCACCGACTGGGCGATCGCGTTGCCCACTGGATGACCCTGAATGAAATCGCCTGCTTTACCCATCTTGGCTATGACGTGGGTAAGATACCAGAAATGGCTCCTGGCTCTCGCGTCTGGCGCAAAAAAGACGTGTGGCAAACCTCCCATCATGCGTTACTGGCACATGGATTGGGCTGTCAGGCAATTCGTGCCGCCTCGCCTCGTCCCTGCTCTATTGCACTAGTTGATAATCCTGCAATCACCGTGCCGCTAACAGAGTCCCCAGAAGACGTTGTCGCTGCCCAGCAGGCGTTTCGGACTAATTGGGTCAATGGAGGCATTATTTTCCCGGCATTAACGGGGCGCTATGACGAAGTATTTTTGCAAAGCTTAGGTAGAGAGGCACCTGCGATTCGTTCGGGCGATCTGGAAACAATTCATCAGCCTTTGGATGTGTTTGGACTGAACATTTACACCGGAAGCCACGTTCGCGCTAGCCAAAATGCACCGGGCTATGAGTATGTAAACTATCCCAAAGGCTACCCACGGATGCATATGCCTTGGCTCTGGGTCGTGCCAGAGTCAATCTACTGGGCAGTGAGACATATATCAGATGTGCTAGAGCGTCCAGAACTGCCGCTGTTAATTACTGAAAACGGCTGCGCTGCCCAAGATGAATTGACACCGCAAGGTGAAATTTTAGACAGCGATCGCATCCTATATCTACGTCAATATTTACAATCTGCCCATCGTGCTGTTGCGGAAGGCTATCCACTCAAAGGCTATTTTCTCTGGAGCCTGATGGATAACTTTGAATGGGCGTGGGGTTGCGATCGGCGCTTTGGCATTCTTCACAATGATTTCAGTACACAAGAGCGCACACCCAAAGCCAGTTTTCACTGGTATGCCGAATGCATTCGGCAGAGTCGCGTAGTGTGATGGAGACAACCAGCTAAAACTTTGGAGCGCTCCCACTTTCTTTGAAATATGAGAATGCTATTTACAATCGCCCAACTTTCTTTACAAAAGCTCAAGTTGTTGTTACATTACACACATGAGAAGCAAAAGCGACTCAATACATAATCAAATCGTCTAGCACTTATCAAAACCATGACAACAACCTTGCAGCGCGTCGAGCGCCAATCGGTATGGCAGAGCTTCTGCGAAT
>ENA-ORBV01000899-ORBV01000899.1-microbial-mat-metagenome-genome-assembly--contig:-NODE-899-length-67764-cov-13.949606_pt1 | contig 67764 bp, 39 predicted proteins | sample MGYA00237777_ERZ505514 | MGnify/ENA primary metagenome ERZ505514 (study PRJEB26160, sample SAMN06269048) | microbial mat metagenome | isolation source: Oligotrophic lake microbial mat | place...
TATAAGAGACAGTCCGAGACCCTCATCCCCCCTATCGTCGTCACCCCCGCTAAAAGCATAACATAGGAAGCTTCAGGACATGCACAAGAATTAATCCTGATGGTATCTGAACCATCCGGGATTTCGCCACATAACCAATTTGAAGGGTTATCCCAACTATCATTGGTTCTACCCAGCCACACCTGATCTGTTGGCGGCATCGGGATCGAAATTTCTTCACCATAATAATCCAAAATAGCTGCATCACTAACCAAACTGACATTCAGTAAATCCAATCCCTCCCACCCAACGGGCATTATGGTTTCCTGCAAGTCTAAGAAATCCTACCGCGAAATGATATCCGGTGCAAAGGGAAGCCCGGGATTATTACTCGGGTCAGGACCCAGTTCTTCATTTAGTTCATGACTATTGTGAAATGTATTAACATAGGTTGAAGCTTTATACCAATCCGTATATGTAACCATACCGACCTGTAAGGTATCCTGCAGGTCATCCCGAAAATACCTGCGATGCACCACCCATTCCTCATTCGGAAACCTGTAGAGAATCAGCACAAAAGGATATAACCTGACTAACCTTATATGAGGTGTATTGGTATCAATCGCGGAAAGATTAAGCTCAGAGCTGCTATTGATTGTTGACTTGACTTCAAAATGTGGCGCCGGACATCCGGAGCATGATGGATGATTGTTTGCACCCTGACCAAGAGAAAGAAAAACATAATCCTCCTGACAGGGAATCCACCCTATCGGGCCGTTTGTAAGTGTCTTACGGTTTCTAACCATAAGTCCGCCAAGGCTATAGGCAGAGCCCGGTATATCATTTCCACTTCGGTTGGTTACCGTAATATTCCCGGTGAGGACAAAATCACCTTGTGTCACCTGATAAATCAAGGGACCGCGCCAGTCCGCATACCAGGTTACAGTAAAAGCATCATCGTAAAATAACCAGGATGCGTCACACTGATATCATGTGTTTCCAGCGCCTGAATATTCCATCCCTCACTCTCCTGGATATCGAGCCAAGATCCCAATGCACAGATATCATCAAAATGCGTCGTCCATTGCGCCCTGATGATACCAAATGGATTTCCCAGCAATATCCCGATGACAAATAGAAGTTTAAGTCCTCTCACAGGGTCGAAAATACGATGGAATTCTCCTTGCCCTCCCTAAGCGATGATATTGGGCTGGACATGATTTATAATGCTTATGGTTCGTTTAACAACCGGGGTTTCCACTCTCCTTAAGAACTACACTCCTCTTCTCTCAAATCCGTACTTTTGAAGAAAAAAATATGCCCATTTACCATAAACTCGGAACCTTCCCACAAAAACGGCATACGATATTTGAAAAACCGGGAGGTGGGATCCATTACGAACAACTCTTTGGTACTGTGGGGTTTGACGGCATGTCTTCCCTCCTCTATCACCTCCATCGCCCGACCCAGGTCCGCAGTGTAGCTGAACCCAAAAACATCATGCCGGTAATTGCGGTCGAACGCAACATGAAAGCTCGTCTCCTCCAGGGATTCAATATTCCAAAAGGAGATGACTGGCTTGAATCCAGACATCCTTTGCTGGTTAATAAGGACATACACGTCGGGCTCGCAGCCCCAACTAAATCCCTCACCTCCTATTTTTATAAAAATGCGGATGCAGATGAGATGATTTTTGTACACCGTGGTTCAGGTACCCTCCGCACATTCCTGGGCAATATCTCATTTGAGTATGGTGATTACCTGATCATCCCCCGAGGTATGATCTATCAGATCGATTTCGATACGGATGAAAACCGCTTGCTATATGCTGAATCATTCCATCCGATATATACGCCTAAACGGTATCGGAACTGGTTTGGCCAGTTACTCGAACACTCCCCCTTTTGTGAGCGGGACTATAAGCTGCCATCCCTGCTGGAAACATTTGATGAGAAAGGTGATTTCTTGATCAAGATTAAAAAGCAAGGCTTCCTGCACGAAATGGTCTATGCCACGCATCCATTTGATGTAGTTGGATGGGATGGATATAATTTCCCTTACGCGTTTTCCATTCATAATTTCGAACCAATCACCGGACGGGTGCATCAGCCCCCGCCAGTGCACCAGACGTTTGAAACAAAAGCTTTTGTAGTCTGCTCTTTCTGTCCAAGATTGTATGACTATCATCCGAGATCTATCCCGGCTCCGTATAACCACAGCAATATCGATTCAGACGAAGTCCTCTACTATGTTGATGGCGATTTTATGAGCCGCAACAATATCGAACAAGGTCATATCACCTTGCATCCAGCGGGTATCCCACACGGCTCTGCACCCGGTGCTTATGAAAGAAGTATTGGTCAGACCTCTACCGAAGAACTTGCGGTGATGATCGATACATTCGCACCCCTTATGGTGACTGAACATGCCCTCGCGATTGATGATGGGAAGTATTTTCAGTCGTGGTTGGAGTAGCAGGAGCTAGGAGCTAGGAGCTAGGAGCTAGGAGGTAGGAGGTATGAACTAGGAGCTAGGAGGTAGGAACTAGGAGGCAGGAGCTGGGAGGTAGGAGGTAGGAGGTAGGAGCTAGGAGGCAGGAGGTAGGAACTAGGAGGCAGGAGCTAGGAGCTAGGAGCTAGGAATTAGGAGGCAGGAGGCAGGAGCTGGGAGGTAGGGGCTAGGAGGTAGGGGCTAGGAGGTAGGAACTAGGAGGCAGGAGCTAGGAGCTAGGAGGCAGGAGGTAGGAACTAGGAGGCAGGAGCTAGGAGCTAGGAGGTAGGAGCTAGGAATTAGGAGGCAGGAGCTAGGAACTAGGAGCTAGGAGCTAGGAATTAGGAGGCAGGAGCTAGGAGGTAGGGGCTAGGAGGCAGGAGGCAGGAGGCAGGAGCTAGGAGGTAGGGGCTAGGAGGTAGGAACTAGGAACTAGGAACTAGGAGGCAGGAACTAGGAGGCAGGAGCTAGGAGCTAGGAATTAGGAGGCAGGAGCTGGGAGGTAGGGGCTAGGAGGTAGGAACTAGGAGGTAGGAACTAGGAGGCAGGAGCTAGGAGCTAGGGGCAAGGATCAAGGGGCAAGGAGCAAGGATCAAGGGGCAAGGATCAAGGGGCAAGGAGCAAGGAGCTAGGAGCAAAGTTAGTAGGTAATGAACCATGTCTAAGGAATTGGTAAAATGATTCAAGTGAAACATCAATGCCCCATAGGGGCAAAACGTCTGTAGCAAAGGTTTAGAAAATTAAATATGTGGGCCGTAGGTGCACCACCTCTGTGGCGTTAGGAATTTTTATTTCCAAATTAGAAATTCTGGTGTATGTGGAAAATAGACAATTGAAATTTAATATAAAAGGAACAATTACATGAAGTCGTGGATTGAGATACCGGAAAATTCAGATTTTTCCATTTACAATATACCATTTGGCATTGGATCGGATAGTGGTGCTCCGTATGTGTGCACACGTATAGGTGATCAAGTCATCAATTTGTATAAGCTGGCGCAGACTGGTTTTTTCAGGGGACTGGTTGAAGATGTAGAAGTTTTCAATCACCCTGCACTCAATCCATTTATCGGGCAGGGGAAATCAGTCACGAATGAAGTCAGGCTGCGCATTCAGGAGACATTGTCGAATGACAATTCACCATTGAGACATCAACGCGAATTGTTTTCACCATGGAGGATGGTAACTATGCATCTTCCAATCGTGATAGGTGACTATACAGATTTCTATTCAAGTATCGAACATGCGACGAATGTAGGCAAGATGTTTCGAGATCCAGAAAATGCATTGCTGCCCAATTGGCGTCATCTGCCTATAGGATATCATGGGAGAGCTTCATCAATCGTCATCAGCGGAACACCGGTTCGTCGCCCAAACGGACAAACGAAACCAAAGGATTCCGATCAACCAATCTTTGGACCAACACAGCGCCTGGATTTTGAACTGGAAATGGGTTTTGTGATCGGAAAAGAAACCAAGCTAGGTGACCCTATTTCTACAACTGATGCAGAAGATCATATTTTTGGTCTTGTCCTATTTAATGATTGGTCTGCACGCGATATCCAGCAATGGGAGTATGTACCGCTGGGTCCATTTCTCGCTAAAAATTTTGCTTCCGGCATAGCTCCATGGATCGTTACATTAGAAGCGCTTGAGCCCTATAAGGTTCATGGTCCTGAACAACATCCTGCAGTCCTACCCTATCTTCAATGTACAGGTTTGAAAAATTATGATATCGAACTCGAAGTAGTCTTGACACCTGACAATAGCGAGCCTGCAGTAATTTCAAACTCTAATTTTCGATACATGTATTGGAACATGTGCCAACAGCTTGCTCACCATACGAGCAACGGTTGCAATGTTCGGGTCGGCGATCTGATGGCTTCCGGAACCATCAGCGGACCGGATAGGGACTCCCTTGGTTCGATGCTGGAGATGTCAGAAGGAGGGAAAAGCCCGGTCTCATTACCTAATGGTCAAAAAAGATCCTTTATTGAAGATGGGGATACCATCACCCTGAGGGGCTGGGCAGAAAATAATGGACACCGCGTTGGCTTTGGGGAGGTATACAACACCATTGAGCCTGCTTAAACTATCCATCAACTCATTCTGGCGTATATTTACACCAGCAACTTAAAGCATTCAGGATTATGTCAGTAACAGCACAAAAAGAAGCTCCAGGCCAGGCCGTCGCGGAAGATTTTCTGCCCTTAAATGGTACAGACTATGTCGAATTGTATGTCAGCAATTCAAAACAGGCGGCTCACTATTATAAAACCGCCTTTGGCTTCCAGGACCTGGCGTATAAAGGACTGGAAACCGGTGATAAAAATTATGAATCCTACGTTCTCGCTCAAGATAAAATTCGATTGGTGCTCACCTCACCACTGCATAGCAACAGTGAAATAGGTAAGCATATCGACAAACACGGAGATGGTGTCAAGGTGATTGCTCTATGGGTTGATGATGCCACAGATGCATGGCATCAAACCACCTCCCGTGGCGCTATCTCTTTTATGGAACCAACTGTAGAAGAAGATCAGTTTGGTCGCGTAGTCAGATCTGGTATTCATACCTATGGCGAAGTCGTCCACATTTTTGTCGAGCGTAAAGATTATAAAGGAATTTTCTTGCCAGGATTTGTTAAATGGGAAACGGAATACAAACCAACTCCCGTGGGTCTTAAATTCGTCGACCACATGGTAGGTAATGTTGCGCTGGGTAGGATGAACTACTGGGTAAAATTTTATGAAGATACCATGGGCTTCCGTAACATCCTCACCTTTGATGACAAAGAAATATCCACCGAATACACTGCCCTCATGAGTAAAGTGATGAGTAGTGGAAACGGCTTCATCAAGTTTCCAATTAATGAGCCTGCCGCAGGCAAGAAAAAATCCCAGGTAGAGGAATATCTTGATTTCTATGAAGATGAAGGCGTGCAACACCTGGCTGTAGCAACAGATGATATCGTTGATACCGTCCGCAAACTTCGAGCACGTGGTGTTGAGTTTTTGAGAGTCCCCTCAACGTATTATGATTCTATCCTGGACCGCGTCGGAAAAATTGATGAAGACCTGGCGCCCCTCAGTGAACTAGGCATCCTCATCGACAGAGATGACGAAGGATATCTGCTTCAACTTTTCACCAAACCTGTTCAATCAAGACCTACGATGTTTTTCGAAATCATCCAGCGCAAAGGAGCCCGTTCTTTTGGTAAAGGAAATTTCAAGGCCTTGTTTGAAGCAATCGAACGTGAACAGGAACTACGAGGGACGTTGTAGAAAAGAGAAGAGCATTTTGCAGACTTCAGACTCGCAGACGCCAGACGAGAGACTTGCTGGTACGAAGCAGCCTCCGGCTGCATGACCCACTCCCGCCTCACAACTCATACTTCGACTTCGCTCAGCACAAGCAACACTCACAACCCACAACTCATACTTCGACTTCGCTCAGCACAAGCAACACTCACAACTCATACTTCGACTTCGCTCAGTACAAACAACACTCACAACTTGAAAACACCTCTCGTATCTCCCCTCCCCGAAACTGATCCATCACTCACAGAGTTGGTGAAATTTTACAATGAGACATTAGGATTCTGTCCTAACAGTGTGAAGACCATGCAAAGGCGTCCGCAGATAGCACAAGCATTTATTCGCATGAACCAGGCCGTGATGGAAAATCATGGTCGTGTGACCAGTGCACTGAAAAGATTGATCGCCTATATTTCAAGTTATACGACAGGATGCCAGTATTGTCAGGCGCATGGGATACGTGCTGCAGAGCGTTATGGTGCATCTGAAGATCAGCTTATGCATATCTGGGAATACAAAACACACCCTTCCTTTTCAGGACAGGAAAGGGCCGCACTCGATTTTGCTGTAGCGGCATCCACGGTACCTAATGCAGTTGATGAAGACATTGCCGAAGCCTTGAGAGAACACTGGGATGAAGGTGAGATCGTAGAGATCGCTGGGGTTGTCGCTTTATTCGGCTACCTCAACCGGTGGAATGACTCCATGGGCACTACCATCGAACCTGGCGCCATTGAATCGGGCGAAAAGCATCTCGCAGATCACCATTGGACAGGTGGTAAGCACCGAAGATAGGCCCTAGCCTCCGCGATCAAACAATTAATCCTGTTTAACCGTTACCCTGAACATGAAAGTGAAGAAGCGCTGGATTTTCCTAATTGGCACTGTCATCCTATTCAGCTTGCTCTCTATTCCTGAGATAACACATACCAATTCCGGGCAGAGCGAATCCCTCGGAAGCGTACGTGACGGACAATTAAAAAACGCCTGGCTCATGCCTTACAGGGGAAATAATTTCCGATACTTCAGCCGCTTCAGCTATTATATTCTCAACAATGCATATGTCAATTCCAAAGTCTATGCAACCCTAACAGAGGCATACCAGGCATGTGAGACTACCTGTCCCGGTCGTGAATTCATCCTCATGGAATGCACCAGAAAACATGGCGGACAGATGCTGATCCACTGGACACATCAGAATGGAACCAGTGTCGATTTTATGGTACCAAAGATAAGTCGTGATGGCAAAACGATGATTTCCAATCATGCCGGCTTGTTTCATTACCTGCTGCAGTTCAACAAGGATGGCCAGTTATCCTTAAACCATCAGACGGTCATCGATTTTGAAAGCATAGCGAAACACATCCTTGCTCTGGATGATGCAGCGAAAAGGCATGGTATCCGTATACACAAGATACTTTTCAATACCAATATGCATGATGAGCTATTCAGTACGCCTTCGGGCAAAAAATTACAAGAGCGAAATATACCCATCAGGCCTCACCTCAATGATCTGATCAACAGCTATCATGATGACCACTACCACGTAGACTTTGACTTGTGATTGGAGTGATAGGACGCGCGAGGTCACCCCGGGATTTCCATGTGTAAGGATTTGGGGTGGAAAACAGGGGAAGGGGGCAGCGCCGCTCTTTGTGAGAAAGTGAGAGCGTGAGAGCGTAAGGGATAGGGTGTAAATAGCACAATAGAAAACAATCTTGAACTGCGCCTCTGCAGCTCTGCGCGAAAATGTAATGAGAGGCAAAGGAGAAGGCTAAGTTAATTTCAATTGCGCCTCTGCGGCTCTGCGCGATTATTTTTTGAGATGATTAGTGTGACTTCGCGATTAGATAGTTTCCGAATAATCAAGATCGGCGGTGAAGGTCTCTTTCATTTTCCATAAAGCGAGAAAGGCAATCACAGCGAGTATAGACCCTACCACCATACCGGCTTGAAGGATATTACCTGAGAAAGTCTTATCCCTGAAAAACTGGTACATCAATATAATCGCTGGTAGGGAGCCGCGTACAAAATTCGGAACCGTAGTGGTAACGGTCGCGCGAATATTAGTGCCAAATTGTTCGGCGGCTATCGTCACAAAGATCACCCAATAACCAACGGAAAAACCCATCGCCATGCAAAGTAAATAAAACATGGTCGTGGAAATCCCATACGCATTGAGATATAGCATCACCATGAGCAGATTGAGTGTGAGAAATATAGCCATGACCTTTTTCCTGCTTTGGAGATACTGACTCAACAGCCCACTGAATATATCCCCGACTACAAGTCCACCGTAACACCAAGCGATAGCCTGACCAGCCATGATGGTCTCTGCACCCGGCACGCTCAACGCCTTTGCAAATTCAGGTGAAAACGTTATCAATACACCCACCAGAAACCACAACGGGATTCCGATCAGAATACACCGCATATATTTAACAAACCTTACGCGATTCGTAAAGAGGGAAAGAAAACTTCCCCGATTTTCATTGGTTGATTTTACCTGAGTATACATCATCGATTCCTTGACACTCACCCGAAGGAAAAGCAACAGCAAACCAAGCACTCCCCCTGCATAGTAACACAATCGCCAATCACCAAAAACTTGGTATACGAGGTTAGCAACAATAGCCCCAGTCAGGCCAACAGCAGCAACGATCATCGTCCCATACCCTCTTTTATTTTTAGGCAATGTCTCTGCAACAAGTGTTATACCCGCGCCCAGCTCACCTGCCAATCCGACACCGGCAATAAAACGCCAGAAGGCATACGCCTCAACGGAATGGACCATCCCATTGGCAATATTGGCAATGGAATAAATAAAAATGGAACCAAACAAAACGGACAGCCTGCCCTTCTTATCACCCAGAATACCCCATAGGATTCCGCCTAACAGCATTCCATACATCTGCATACTGATCAGATACTCGCCGGCATCCCTGTTAGCCTGATCTACTAAACCGAGGTCAATAAGACTGGCCTTGCGTACGATACCAAACAGGAGCAAGTCATAGATATCCACAAAATAGCCAAGGGCAGCTACAATGACGGCAGGTGTGACAATCCTTGCCGTGATGGTTTTTTCGTCTTTTGTCATGAATACGTAAAGATGGCTGCTACAGATTGCTGAACGACAAATAAAACAATATCCCGTCAACAATTCTGTAATTCCCTTCGAAAAGTAAAAAGACAAGCCGGAATTAAGATAAAAGATCAGGTCCTCTTTCCAATAAACAGGCCCGGCTATCATGGCCAGGCCTGGGTTTCATGTTGAGTTTAGTTGATCTGTTTCACTGCAGAAAAACCTGTACCGCTATACCGAAAAGGAAGTGTGTGGTGTGGCTTCAATGCAGAAAGCATAACAGTAGTCCTTAAAAGGGCCATGAAAGAATTCTGATCATTAGAATGTGCTTAGAAGTAGCCTCCGGCACCATCAGGATCAATCTCCTGCCAGAAATGCAAAAATTTTCCAGTTTCCCTTACCATCCTTGAAAAGAAACATTCTATAACCGATCGGGCTGTATACATATAGCCAATTGACCCATACCCGCATCTGATGGTCATAGGTTTCAACCTAGCGCCATTCGGGATCACCATAAACATTCGTACCTGATAGCGTTTTTCCATACTGGTCTCCATCAGGAAACAATATGACATCATAGGTCAATTTGGATTTAATGGGGGAGGCAGTATCCGGACCTTCCCGAAGATTCACATTTTTCCCCATGATCACACCTATGTTGTAATAATCATCTTCGATATCCAGTGGCATATCATAGACATATGGAAAAACGAGCTGATACCTGCCGGTCAGATCAGCCGTGTCATGCAAAAAAACACCACCGAGTGTTATCACCCTCTTCATCAGCGGCCAAACCATACTGGAATCATTATCGGATCCCCGTTCCTGCTTATAGTCAGAAGTTCCACTTACCTCCCCTAAGATCCCGGAAACATCATAATCCAGCACTTCGTATAAAACATGCTGATCACGTCTGTCGATTGCATCAAGTAAGCGATCGACAAATGCTGAAAGACTGGGGTCTGTAAAGGTTTCATCTTGCGGACCAATTGTGGGGTTCTGACTTCCATCCTGCATTTAATACCCCGGACATAAGCAAAGCGAATACAACGTTTTTCATAAACGTAATTTAGGAAATGGGTCTTACCTGCGATAGCAATACCAAGATAATGGTATCCCCAGAGATGTCACACAAACCAATTCACCATTCGTAATTCCATTTTCTTTCATTGCGCTCATTGCAAGGCTTCCGCCAGAAGTCTGTGAAAATGATGTGTGCCCTGTTCACGGTTGACGGAATATCTACCGTGTGTATAAAACCTCGAACGAATACCCTTCTGCACAGCCTGCACGACTTCTTCATCTTCCTTTTCCACATGAAACAGTTCTGAGCCTGCACCTTGTTCAAGCTTGCTGTCATCCCACACATACGTCAGAAAAGAAACCAACGACCGGGAGATGGTGACTGGCTTGACAATATTTATGGATAAACCCCACGGATAAAAATTGAACATCATGTTGGGAAATACCCAGAAATAATAGGCCCCTACCCGCTTGCCATAATCAGGGCTTGATGATGGAAGCTCAAATGCCACTTCTCCATCTTTGGCAAGCCCCAGTTGAAGGCTGGAATACCTGAAAAGCTCTGTTGAGTAGGTACCGTAATCAATGACTGAATTGAGTCCTGCATGAACAAAGGGTATGTGAAATCCTTCAAGATAATTCTCACAATATAATGCCCAGTTAGCATCAACAGTAAAATCTTTAGAAAAATCAGACCTGAAATAAAAATCCTGTAATGGCAACCATGCCAGACGGCTGATCATATCATCCAAATAAGAGGCAGCTGATGTTGTTTTATCCAGAGAAGTGAAGAGCCATTTTCCCCACTGAAACAAAGGAAGTGAAGTGAGGTGATCACGATCTACAGGGAAGTTCTCTACACCGACAAATTCAGGCATAAAGGCGAAAGATCCATCTAAATGAAACCTTCGTCCGTGATATCGGCATTGTATCTGATGCAACTTACAAGGTTGATCGACTAACTGATTCCCGCGATGTGTGCAAACATTGGAAAGACAATGAAGCGCTCCTTCCTTATCCCTGGAGATCATCAATGGTTCATCCAGATAGTTTTCAAGCAATGTAAATGGAAATACAGAACCATGCTCTTTGACGTGATCTACATCTGTGACAAACTGCCATGAAGGTGAAAATATTTGTTCTTTGGCCAGCTCAAAAACCTCAGGATGGAGATAGACATCTGTTGAGATTGTTTCTGCTTTGGCGATATCAGGATGTACAAAATACTTTGCCATAGTCAACTAATGATACGGATAAATTTATCAACTTTCAAACAATCGGGCAACCTTCCATTTTCTCCATCCCCATATAGATATCACAGCGTAGATCAGAAACAAGAGGGCAAATAAAAAACCTTCACTTTTCCAGTACAACAGGACATATACAGCATCAATAAAAATCCAGTATACCCAATTGTGTAGATCTTTACGGATTAGCAACACGGTGGCCCAGACCGACAACAAGGTGAGCAGTGTATCCACAAATCCGTACCTGGCACCTGCATACGTGATCAACAGCCACGACAAAGGCCAGCTCAATAGCGTACTGACTCCGATGGCCAGAAGGTGTCGTTTCCATGGCGAAATGATGACCGGCTTTTTGAGTCCCCCCTGCTGGCCTTTAACCCATTGCCACAAACCCACCACCCCAATAACAATGTAAAAACTCTGCAGGCCTACATCCGCTATCAAATGATAATCCGTGAGACTTTTCCAGGCTATACACGCTGAGCTGATGATGCCGAATATCCAACAGGATGGCTTTTCGTAGGTTGCAAGAATAACATAGAGCACACCGGTGACCAGACCTGCCCATTCAATGGCATCCTGCGCTGATACTTGCTCATACAGGAGGGAAATATCCAAGAGAAATGGTTTTAAACGAAATCAGGAATAAAAGGTACTATTTTTTGTAGGGGTTCAAAATTTGAATCAGAATGAAAAAACCTGGCTTGGAAAAAAATGATGTAGGGGTTCAAAATTTGAATCAGAATGAAAAAACCTGGCTTGGAAAAAAATGATGTAGGGGTTCAATATATTGAACCCCTACATCATTTTTTTCCAAGAAACGACAATATAATGTACCAATTTAGAGAATGCTGAACCCCTACAACCTATTTCTATTTCAATTATGTCCCTTTACAGGACAAAAATTCTCTGCCAATTACTATTTAATCAGATCAAATTTGTATTTAAGGATGTACACCATCGGATTCCTGGTCTTTGGATCAGCCTGTCTGAGGATGATTTCGATATCCGTAGTTTCACCGATCTCTTTATCCTTGCTGTCAAAAACAGCGTTGATAGTCCCTTTCTCTCCTGGCTTAAAAATTTTAAACTGAGGCCAGTCAAGTGTTGTACACTCACATGAAGTTACCAACTCGATTTCAATAGGTATATTACCTGTGTTGGTAAAGGAAAAACTCATTTCTCGTTTCTCCCCTTTCTTGACAACTCCGAGTTCTTCCAGTTTCTTGTTGAAGGTCAGCTCTACTTTAGGATCAGTGACGGGAACTGTTCCCTTAGGCGTTACATTCAGAATCTTGGACCCTGATTCCTTTTTCTTTTGATCACCGAGATCAGATTTCTTCACCTCGATCGTAGTAGGTCCGGAAATAATCTTGAACTCTGTACGCCTGTTAACACGATGTAGCTCATCCGCACAATCGATGCCATTGATGCAATCATTGAGGATATTGTTTTCACCATAACCTACAGCTTCTATTCTGCCTTCTTTAATTCCCTTAGACACCATCCAGTTTTTGGCGGATTGCGCTCTGCGCTGCGACAATCTTTCGTTGTATGCATCATTTCCCTGGGCATCAGTATGGGAAGACAATTCAATCACCATGTCAGGATATTTTTTCATCAGCTCTACCAGGAAACTCAGATCTTTCTCAGCATCTGCAAGGATCTTATCATCATCGAAGTCGTAGTAGATATTGTTGAGACGGATAGGTTCATTGATAGTCACCGTTTCCATTCCTGAATTATCTTCAACCTTCTTTGCCAGCTTGACCGTCCTGCGAACGGTAAAGTTATCAACCACACCTACTGTGTTGAATTCAAACTCTGCAGGCATATATCCTTCTTTTTCCACAAGTGCTTTGTAAGCTTTATCCTGGTCGAGTGGAAACTGGAAGTCATTGATATTGTCATTGGTCTGCTGTTGAGACCTGCCTGTCTTTCCGCGATCAACTTCAAATACAGTGACCTTAGCACCCATCAGAGGCACGGTGCCTTCGTAGACCGTAGTGATCAGGTCAATGACGATATCTCTGATGTGAAACTCATAGATATCATCACAGCAGGTTTTGGATTTGAGCGAGCGAGCATCTTCATCCGGACGATTTGACACCAGGAATCCCAGCTTGCCATCTTCATTAACGGAGAAGAAAATATCATCATAGGATGAATTGTACCCTGCACCAAGATTTGCCGGTTTGCCCCATTCCTGTCCGTTCCATTCAGTCCGGAAAATATCAAAACCACCTAGACCCGGATGCCCTGTGGATGAGAAATAAAGATTATTGTTGAGGTAAAACGGAGTCTCATCATCTAACGTTGAGTTCACTAAAGGACCCAGGTTGACCGGAAGGCCATAAGTATCGTCATTGATGCGATCTGCATAATAGATATCAAATCCACCAAATCCACCATCCATGTTGGAGGAAAAGAAAAGTACTTCTTTACCAAACACAACACCGGGTGCGGCTTGCTTTGCAATATAGTTTCCATTGATCCCTTTCAGTTCGACAGGAGCGCCCCAATTTTGAGCTTTATTGACACTCACGAATATTTTACTCTCTGACAGATCATTCCCTGTCAGTTGGGATCTGGTGAAAAACATACGGCTTCCATCCTCGGTAATACTTGGATTGCCTGAATGATACCCTTCGCGGTTGATTTTTGACTCCAACGGTTTCGCTGTTTCCCATTCTCCGTCAGAGCCAGGCTTTGAGCTATAGATTTTCAGGTAATAATCTCCTTCTTTTCCATTGAGGGTGATTAGTTCGCGCGTGCGCATAGAAGCGAAATAAAGATTGCCATCCATTCCAAGCCATGGTGATGCGTCGGTATAGGAGTAGTTAACACTCTTACCTACATTTTTTACGACCAGGTCAATCGGAGGTTTTGATTTTACAGCCAGCTGAATACCTGCCACTTCGTTATCCGCCAGGGCGAGCAAGCTGTCGCTTACATTTAGTCCTGCGTAAAAATTGAAAGCATCAATAGATTCCTGGTATTTGCCATTTACTTTCAGTACCTGCGCATATTGAAAGACAGTATAAGGGTAATTCACCCCCTGATCCTTTTCTACTATTTTTTCAAGCCAACGCTCCGCGCGCACATAATCGCGGAGCTTGATTTGCAACGTGGATATCTTATTGGCGATTTCCGGATCCCGTGTTTCCTTATAGGCATTTTCATACCATTCCAGCGCGGTATAATAATCGGGAATCATGAGGCTGGCCTCCGCTGTTTCGATCATCATATGAACCGGTACTTCGTCCAGGGGCTGTGCGGATAACCAGGTAGTGGCCATCACCAGCAGCATAGAATATATTGATCTGCTCATCTTCATGTTTAAAATCTAGGGCAAAAGATTATCGGATCCGGATTAGGACGTTTGTATATCCTGCCGATATACTGAGCGGCAAGTTCAAATGCACCTTGTCCGCTGCTTGCTGCAGAGAGGGGGGAGATATTGATATCATAACCTAGCATCACGCGGATCTCTTTGATATCAGCACCCAGCATAATCTGGAACGCATCCCCTATCCCGGCGCCACTGCGATAACCTAGGCCTCCTTTCAGCACGAGACCTTTTTCTTTGCTATGCAGGTAATCAAGTAATCCCTGCAGTACTAATGTATTGGCAGGACTGCCCATTATTTTCTGATACGAAATATTAGGTGATAATCTTACCTTATCTGACATCAGGGTTGACATGCCTATCTGCGCATGGATTCTTGGATCTACCCGGTAGTTGCCTCCCATCGTCAGCAGTGACCAGTTTGGCTGACCAAACTTACCGGCTGCAACGCCGATGGTGAATTCATCCGTCTTATTCAGCTTTGAAGTAAACTTAAGCCCTCCCACGTGATCGAGAAAGCCTTTCTTCATCTTGTCAATATTGGCGAGGTCAACGGATTCATTGAGTTTGCCTACGAGCTGATCTTCAAAAATTAATTGAGAGGGATCCTTTATTTCATGCTGAACAGCCCCTGTCTGATAAGCGATCGAAAGGATATTATTACCCTTCTTATTCATCGCCCAATGGTAGGCTGCAGAAATTTTAAAGGAAGACTGGGTCAATCCTCCGGAACCGGACTTGTCAGTATAGAAAAACATACCTACACCCACCCAGTCGGTTTCCTTAAATCCGCGGATCACCGGGACATCAATTGAAAAAGTAGGCGTCGTATAAGCTGCATTGCCCAGGACACTTCTGTACTGGTCCCTGTAGAGACCTGAAAGTCTGTATGACCCGTAGAATCCCCCTGTATTGGCGGGATTGAAGGCCAGAGGTGTCATCTGGTGGAGCGTAAAATGGATATCCTGGGCGTTAGATTGCCCAAATTGGATGACCATCATAAGGCCAAACACAACACGTAATGGTAGTCGAAGTATTTTCATATGTATCTATAAGCGTTCTTTCAACCAGTTTTATGATCTAAATTGCCTGCAAAATATCAAATATTACTGTTTTTCTTAACGGATGTTGCCTAAAGCCCTAATAATGTGGACAAATGTCAGATGGAAGCCTCCATTTGGAATCCTGCTGGCCATCATGTGGTCAATGACCGTCAGCGGGCAAAAAGATACACTTAGCTTTTGGGATACTCCTGATTTTCTGCATAAAGGGCGCTTCCGGTCTGCCACCGTGACTGGTGTGGTGGTGTATACCGGGACAGTAATCGGTCTCAATGAACTCTGGTACAAGAAAACCGATCGCACCTCCTTCCATTTGTTCAATGATATGGATGAATGGCATCAAATGGACAAAGCAGGCCATATGTTTACCACCTACTTTGAGTCAGACTGGATATATCATGCAGCCAGGTGGACTGGAATGAAGCGAAAATCAAGCATCTGGACTGGAGCCCTGATAGCCGTTGGTCTGCAGACGACGCTTGAAGTTCTTGATGGATTTTCCTCAGACTGGGGGTTCTCGATGTATGATATGGCCTTTAATCTGGCAGGTGCCGGCTTATGGGCCGGGCAGCAAGCTGGCTGGAATGAGCAAAGGCTTCGGATGAAGGTTTCCAGTACGCATCGGACTTATCCACAGGATCCAATCACGGGGCACCCATCTCATTCTACCACCCTGATGGAACGAACGGATGACCTGTTTGGAGAAAACTTATTACAATCTTTTCTTAAAGACTACAATGCTCAGACCATTTGGATGTCGGTCAATATACATTCGTTTATGAAAGATGAAAACCGTTTTCCAAAATGGCTAAACCTTGCAGTAGGCTACAGTGGTGAAAATATGTTTGGGGGATTTGAAAATAAATGGATTGTTGATGACAACACCTTCCAGACGTCTGACCTTGAGTATCCCAGGTCCAGGCAGTTTATGCTCTCACCTGACATCGACCTTAGTAAGATCACTGTTAAAAGTAAACCATTGAAGATGTTGTTAGGCATGCTAAATATATTCAAGTTTCCTGCTCCGGCCCTGGTGGTGAATGGGCAAGGTGGAGTGAAGTGGGACTGGCTATTTTATTGAGTGATCTAGTGACCTAAATAGATTTGAGATTTACTGCGTCTCTACGCGAAATCTTTATTGCGTGTTTTGGGTGAGACATGCAAGACAGTAAGAAGGTAAGACAGTAAGAGGTGTAAGACAGTAAGAAAGTAAGAAAGTAAGACAGTAAGAAAGTAAGACAGTAAGAAAGTAAGACAGTAAGAGGTGTAAGACAGTAAGAAAGTAAGACAGTAAGAGGTGTAAGACAGTAAGAAAGTAAGACAGTAAGAGGTGTAAGACTGTAAGAAAGTAAGACAGTAAGAAGGTAAGACAGTAAGAGGTGTAAGACTGTAAGAGTTGTAAGACCGTAAGAGGTGTAAGACAGTAAGAAAGTAAGACAGTAAGAGGTATAAGACAGTAAGAGGGTAAGACAATAAGCGTTGTGGATATTGTGCAGCGGAGAAATCACCATCATGAAATTATGTAATGGGAAGAAAGTATGCATGTATAAGAAATATTGATGCATTATGTGTCTGGCATCTGAAATCTGGCGTCTGGCGTCTGGAATCTAACGCTAGAGATTTTTGATGCCCCCTACTCCAACCATACTGCCAGCTTTACCTGAAGTGAGAACGTGGATGGTACTTACCGGTAGGCCCAAACCACTGTTCATACCTCTAGTGCCGATGCGTTGGCCTTAACATGAAACCCATTGACAAATTACCGGTTGTTGGTGGGGACACCAACAACGGCTATGCGGTAAGTGGTTAGGTAAATGATGTATTCTCCGGATCGTTATAAGTCTCCTCTCCTTCCCATTTTGCAATGACCGTGGAGGCCAAACAATTACCGACTAGGTTGACAGTCGTGCGCGCCATGTCCATCAGTTCATCGATTCCGAGAATCAGGAAAATAGGTTCTACCGGCAAACCGAAAGCTGTCGCTGTACCCATCAGAATCACCAGGGATGCCCTGGGAACTCCTGCTATACCTTTTGTGGTAAGCATGAGCGTAATGAGGATCAGTATTTGTTCACCAATGGAGAGATCAATACCTGCTGCCTGAGCGACAAAGATGGTCGCCAGCGATAAATATAATGTCGATCCATCGAGGTTGAAGCTATATCCTGCTGGCAATACAAATGCTGCAATCTTACGGGGCACACCGAATTTTTCCATATTCTCCAGTGCTTTTGGCAATGCAGCTTCAGAACTGGTGGTTGAAAAAGCAATAGTTGCAGGTTCGAGAATAGCCTTAAGAAATCGTTTGATAGGCAATTTTATAATCAACGCTACCGGCAGAAAAACAAACAGAACAAAAGCGATGAGGGCAATGTATAAAGTTGCCAGCAACTTAAATAGATTGGCCAGGATACCAAATCCCATATGGCCTACTGTGTAGGCGATGGCAGCCCCTACTGCAAACGGAGCAAAATACATCACGATACTTGTAAACTTAAACATCACCTCTGTCAGGCTTTCACAGAAGTCAAGCATATGCCTTTTCTGAGGTTCTTTAACAAGGGCAAGCCCGATCGCAAACAAGATGCTGAAGACTACGATCTGAAGTACCTGCCCATCTGCAATGGACTTTGCGATGTTTTCGGGAAAAATATGAAGAATGATTTCATCCCAGGTGGAAGGAGGCGGCACCTCCAGTGTTTCCTTTTCGGTGGTCGGTGGCAATTGAATTCCTACACCTGCCTTGCTGATATTGATGGCTACAAGTCCGATCAACAAAGCAATGGTCGTGGCCACTTCAAAATACAAAATAGACTTCCATCCCATCCGACCCACTTGCTTCAGATTGGCATGCCCGGCTATACCGACGACGAGGGTGCCAAAGATCAACGGTGCGATAATCGTCTTGATGAGCTTGAGAAATATCTTGCTGACGACTTTGAGTTCGGAAGCAATAGCTGGAAAGTCATGTCCGAACTCAGCGCCGATGACCATGCTGAAGAGGATCCAGGTGGTGAGGTTCTTGCGTTTCCATACCCAATAGGTTATCGCACCGATGGCAATCCACCGAAATACTGCTGTCGCTGTGGTATTAAGGCTTCCTATGCCCATGGCCTGAAGGGAAGTAACGGCAATAGCGATGAGAACCAACCCCAGGATGTATGAACCTACTCTTTTACTGACAGCCATATAACGAATGATAGTGGGTGATTTAAACAGGTTCTCAAGGTATTCAAATTTCAGAAATCTGAGCAAGGGGTGTTACTGTGCTCTTCCTAGCCTGCAGCGAAAACGCCACCCAGTGGCAGTCGGGTGTGAACGCGATCCAGCAGCATTCGTGTGTGATGGCGCACTAGAAACAGAAGATACCGTTGGATGGCGTTCTGGCCGCCAACCACCGCGATACCTACCTGGATTCCAGAGAGAATCCTCTTTGGCATCATCCTAGCTGGCGGCGAAAACGCCATCCAGCGGCAGTCGTATGTGAATGCCATCCAGCGGCCATTGTCAGAATTATGCAGCTATTGCACTTTCGATCCGGAGAGTTTTACATCCGCATATGCCCATGCATCTTTTAATTGGATATCGATTTCACTAGCCATTGTAGCTTGTCCGGCATCCAGATAAGCCTGTTTTAATCCACTGAGTGCCCAGCCATTTTTTGGAAACCGATCGAGATCGTCCAGGTATACTTTTATCGCTTCCTCATTCTTTCCGGCCTGCATCAGTTCAGCACCCACGATATGCCTGACAGAGAAAAACCAGTCTGGTGGCTCATCATAATTGAGTTGATCTTCGATGGTCACTGCTTCCTTCAGGAGCGTGATGCCTTGATCCATATTCCCTGAAGCACAAAGGATCTCCCCTTCAAGAACCTTCTGTGCAATATCGACAACCGAAAACAATGAATTAATTCCCCAGATGGTCAGCTTCTTGAGTGTATCCATGGCAGCAAACTTTTGAAGGGCTTGCAGTTCCATCTTTGCATTTTCAATATCCTTTGTTCCGAGATACGCCATACCACGTGCATAATGCCTTATGGCACGGGGATAGATCAGACTGGTGTCTGGTTCCCCTGTGCTGAGGATGTCCTGCCATTTTCCAAACTTAACATTGATAAAATAGTGTATGGTATAATAATGCTGTAATGTAGACAGGTCAGGAATAAGCATCCCTTTGTGGTTGACGTGCCTGGCCATCTCGTTGGCCGCTTCGATCGCCCATGAATATTTTCCTTCAAGGGTAGCCGTTGCTGCGAGGAAATGATAGTTGTGCGGATAATAGACCAGTGGATAGGCTCCCTGGGCATGACACTGGGTGATATACGTGCTGTCTTGTTTCAATGCATTGATATTGGCTAACGAGCCAAGATGATAATCCCCTGTGTTGATATAGATGTGTGAAGGCATATGCACCAGATGCCCTGCCCTTGGAACCAGGCCATCATCAAACTTCTTTGCGCTGGGCAATGCTCTTTCAGGATAGGGAGATGCCTCCATAGCGTGGATATAATAATGATGCCCTCCGGGATGATCCGGATTGAGACTGATCGCCACTTCAATCGCCTTGATGATTTCCGGTGTCCATGGTTTGGCAGTACCGTCTTTATCCCACAGATCCCATGGATGCAAATCCATGAGTGATTCCGCATAGATCGAAGCGATATCCACATCTTCGGGATACTGATGATGCAGTATTTTCATAGCCTCCATAAAGGCACTATCCAGATGACTTCGACTTTCGGGCGCTTCCTTTGTATATCGGAATGTCATAGCCTTGATGAGTCCCTTTTCTTTGGCGGTGCATGAAGCGGCGTATTTGCTCGCAGTGTTCATGGCGTTAAAAGCGCGCTCATAATGTCCGGGATCCATGCCCCCATTGTAGTTAGGGCCGAGTACGAAAGCATATCCCCAATAGCACATAGCGCAAGTCGAATCGAGACGGATAGCCTGGTAAAAAGACCTGGCGGCTTCGGCGTGATTAAATCCATAGGAAAACAAAAGGCCCTGATTGAAATATTTCTGCGCCTCAGGATTGTTGGTTGTCACCGGATAATGCAGGATATCCATTCCTTCAAAGAGCGGTGCCGGAGTATCCTGGGCATACCAGTCTGCATCAGACAATTGCGGGGCGCACATCATGGAAGACCGTGCATACACATCCTGTACTTCTACTACTTTTTGCTTGCAACCGGAAACCAGTAAGATTAAAAGGAGTACCGAAACATGAATCGTGCTTTTCATTTTGGATTTTTTGTGCAAAGCTATGTTGTCTGCTAGTATTCGTCAATACCATAATTTGGAGATATGGATAAGTAAAAAAATCATCTTCCTGAAGCAATGCTCGACAGGAAGATGATCTCCAAATTTATATCAGCCTAATACTAGCGATTATTTCGAAGGATGTTGTCTGAGTTTACTATGATGACGACTATAGACAAAATAAACGGCCAGTCCGAGACCCATCCAGAGAAAGAACCTAACCCATGTCGGCCATGGCAATGCCATCATCAGGTATACACATATACCTACACAGGCAGCACATACAACAGGATACCAGGGTACTCTAAACTTTCGTGGAATATCTGGCTGCGTGCGGCGCAGAATAAATACACCAATAGCGACCAGGACAAATGCAAACAATGTCCCGATATTGGTCAACTCAGCGGCAACATCGATATTGATGGTTGCTGCAAAGATAGCTACCAGTCCACCAACGGCCATAGTACCATAGGCAGGGGTTTTAAATTTAGGATGCACTTTGTGGAAATTACTACCCACCAGTCCGTCACGGCTCATGGAATAAAGGATGCGGATCTGGCCTAGTTGCATGACAAGCAATACAGTCGGCATGGTCAGGGTAACCCCCATCGCTATGATAAAACCAATCGTGTGTTCACCAACGCCTTCCATGGCTGCAACAACAGGCTTTTCATTTCCCAAGACACCTAACGGAACCATACCAGTCAGCAATGCTGCAACAGCAATATAGAGCACTGTACAAATCAACAATGAGTAGATCATCCCTCGCGGTAAATCGCGTTGCGGATTTTTTGCTTCTTCGGCAGTCGTACTTACTGCATCAAAACCGACATACGCAAAGAATACAAGTGCGGCACCGGTCATAATGCCGCTCCATCCATTGGGTGCAAAGTTTTGCCAGTGCACATCCGGATTGAAATGAGGTAATCCAAAAATGAGAAACAAAGCTATCAGTGCGAGTTTAACTAATACCAGTATGGCATTGACTCTGGCTGATTCTTTAATACCTATCACCAACAGAATCGTAATCAATGCGGTAATGACGAAGGCAGGAAGATTAAATAAGGCCGTAGTAGAAGGCAGTGAAGCGACGATATCCGGAAAACTAGCCTCCGCAGAAACGCGTGTAATCCACTGCCCTGTCTCGGGCAACTGGACCATAGCCGTCCCTGTTGGAGCGATCAAGTCCCCGGGCATATATATCCCGAGCCCCGCAAGAAAACTTGCAAAGTATCCCGACCAACCAATCGCCACAGCAATATTACCGACCGCATACTCCAATACCAGATCCCAACCAATCACCCAGGCCATCAATTCGCCAAATGAATAATAGGAATAGGTATACGCACTACCAGAGATGGGTACCATGGCGGCAAACTCTGCATAACACAGAGCGGCAAGTGCACATGCAAAACCAGTAACCATAAAGGAAATCGTGAGCGCAGGACCTGCCCCAAGGGCATGTTCTGTACCTGCTGCTGCCTTGCCTGTCAAGACAAAAATACCGGTACCGATAATAGCCCCGATACCCATCATGGTGAGTTCGAAAACACCAAGAGAGCGTTTGAGTTGGGAGGATTCAGCCTGTGCTATAAGTTCGGCGTGGCTTTTCCTGGCAAGTATTTGTTTAAGCATTAGTCAGGTTAGTAATTAGTAATGTGAAAATTATTTTGCTAAAGTACAAATCTCCCATACTTTCTACATATGATAGTGAATCGAACGTAAGGGTAGGTCGCGCATCCAAGTAGGGGTAGCTCGCGACCTACCCCTACTTGGATGATCTGATCACCGCAAGATATTTGTTCAATTCCTCCTTCACCTTGGGTGCCAGCAGGAATAATCCAATCATGTTGGGGAAAACCATAGCAAAAATCATCGCATCCGAAAAATCAATGACGGCGCCGAGTGAAGCAGAAGAGCCGATCACCACAAAAACAAGAAACAAAAATTTGTAGCTTAGGTCAGACGTTTTGCTTCGTCCAAATAAATACTTCCAGGATTGCAACCCATAATAGGACCACGAGATCATTGTTGAAAATGCAAATAAAACCACAGCGAGGGTCAATACGTAGGAGAAGTGCGGAATAGCATCATTGTATGCTGCTGAGGTAAGACCTACACCGGCTGCTGTACTTGTATCCGACACCACCCCATATTCGAATATCCCGTTCATGTTATAAACCACGATCACTAACGCTGTCAAGGTACAAATCACTACGGTATCAATAAAAGGTTCCAGCAACGACACTAACCCTTCTGAAGCTGGATATTTTGTTTTCACAGCGGAGTGCGCGATAGAGGCAGAACCTGTGCCTGCTTCGTTTGAAAAAACAGCTCTTCTGAACCCTTGAATGAGGACGCCAAAAAAACCACCGACAGCCGCACTGGGGGAAAAAGCAGAATGAAATATTAATGAAATAGCATCATCGAGTATGCTGAAGTGCATCAACAGAATAATAATCGATGCTACAACATAGAGCAGCGCCATAAACGGGACCAGCTTTTCAGTCACATTTGCAATTCGCTTAATGCCTCCTATGATCACAACGCCCACCAGCAAGGCCATGACTATACCGATAAAGAAACCTGCCGAACCACCCTGCAGACCTGTCATCTCGATGATCTGTGCGGTCGCCTGATTAGCCTGAAACGCATTACCCCCTCCAAAGGATCCACCCACACAAAAAACAGCAAATAAGACGGCCAAAATTTTCCCAAATCCTCCCATTTTCATTTCCTTGAGGCCTTTGCTCAGGTAATACATCGGGCCGCCATGTACCGTACCATTGGCATCAATATCACGGTATTTCACACCAAGCGTACATTCCACAAACTTGGAAGACATCCCAAGAAGACCACAGATGATCATCCAGAAGGTGGCACCAGGTCCGCCAAGACTCACTGCGACAGCTACACCTGCTATATTACCAAGTCCCACAGTACCAGATACAGCCGTAGCCAGTGCCTGAAAATGGTTGACCTCCCCGTGATGAGATTCATCCCGAATGGTGCCATGGACATCTCCTCCCGGAGTCACCAATAAATCATCCGTATGAACGGATGGTGCATTGCTATCTATAGAATCATATTTACCTCTGACGACTTTGATCGCGAGGCCAAATTTGCGCAGGTTGACGAACGAAAAATAAAGCGTAAAAAACAATGCTCCACCGACAAGTAAAATGACCACAAAAGGCACTGCTACGGTATCTGAAAATTGAATTGGATAAAATATGATACTACCCCAGACTTCAGCAATTGGAGCAAACCATTCGTTGATCTTCTCATCAAGTCCTTTTTCGATCGGTGCAGTTCCCTGGCCTATAGCAATCAATGGTAACCATATGGCTGCAAGCGCTGCCAGTAAAATTTTTATTGGTTGTTTGTTTGTCATGATCAGAAATAAGTGGTTTAGTTAATAATTGATTCGTTATTAAATCTTTTAGCCTGTTACATACATCTTTCCGTCTTAAAAAAAGAGAAGGCCAAATGGCCTTGTTCTGGATAGATGCGCGCTCCAGCGGGTCAAAATAAAGATAATGACCAGATCATCTTACATTATTTTGAAAATATAGACCAGCCATCCTTTCCTTTAGAAAAACAGGGCATTAGAAAAAAGTACTTTACCACTGTTCCAGAATGACCTGAACATTGGATTATCTACAAAATATACCACAGATCCACTGCCGATGTCCTCCTGACCGGCTATGAGTGTGTTTTTTGTTTTTTCCAGCGCTTTAAAGCCTGCAAAGCCATAATATCTGGGCGAATCGTCCAGATAGATGGCATTGCCTACGTCCTTGAGCCATTTGTAATTTGAGGTTGTTGCCTTCAGGCTCCAGTACGTTGCACCCAATCCAAAACAAAGTGGATGTGTGGCATCAATAGTAGTTTGAAATATACTACCCGGGATATCTTCGGAGATAGCACGACGCTCGGATGTGGCAAAAGGCTCAGGCATATGGACGGGCTCTTCTTTATCGGCTGAATCTGGTTCGACCGCACCTTTTGATTCTATGTGAAAGCCGTCATTGCCGGATAGCTTATTAATGGCGGAACCAATGGCCACCAGTCTACCGCCTGAGGTCACCCAGTCTTGAATTCGTTCGATGGCTGAAGCGCCAATGGAATAATATCCTTCAGTTAGCACAATCACATTATATGCTTCCAGCGCAATCGTGCCGATCTCACCGGCTTCAACGAGGTCAATTGGATATCTGAGTTCTTCTTCAAAAAAATGCCAGATTTCGCCGAGGTTGAGCGATCGTACTCCTTCACCTGCAAGTGCCAGGACTTTTGGTCTTCTGACAAGGGCATAATCATATGAGCCAAAGTCTTTGCCGGATTCCACAAACCCGGTACGGATCGGTGTAAATGGAACAACGGATGCATTAGCAACTTCTTTAACTACTCCATCAAAATCAGGGTGTTTACGATTATCCGCCCTCATCAATAAAATCGTACCTGCCGGAAAATCCTTTCCATCAACACGAAAAGGGGTTAAGGCATATCTCGCCACAATACCTTTGAGTATCATCGTAGTCAAAGCCTGCGTCGAAGGCACTGAGCCCCATTGCATGGCATATGCGTATGGTCTTTCAGTCTGTGCTATTTTTGGAGCAGAGGAAACTACTGCCGGAGCATAATCGAGTTGTATCTCTGTAGCAAAAGCATCAAGTCCATAAGCCATAGGTAAGCACCAGGCAGTGATATCATATGTAATGGAATCAACGAGGATAGCCTCTGCTTCAAATAGGATCTGCGTCAAAACTGCTCTGGGTTGTGAAGCAGGAACAATGATATCTCCTTTTTGGGCAGCGAATACCCCTTGATCTCCCGTGAGATAACTCAATCCCTTGAGTCCTTTATGTTCCTGTTGAGCAATACCATACTTGATCCCCTGGAGTCCGAGTAAGCGCAAAAAATCTTCTACCCTACCTGGATTACTGTTTCCCCGGATTACATAACTGTTGTATGGACCAGGTGGGTCAGCAATGCTGTTTTTAAAATACAAACCAAACTCCTTTACCAACGCTGCTGCATTCATGGAACTGACTTCGATGGTTGACAGGGATGCTTCCTGATGGTGGGCTATCCGGTCATATAAAGTGAGTGTATCTCCATTCTGAAGCATCATTGCCCTGTTGGCAGATCCACCTCCTCCTTGTTCATAGGTCATGCCGATAGCGCCTGCAAATGTTGGATAGGTATCCCCGTAGGATGGATAAAAAAGATCATATCGCTCTTTTGTAAAATATCGCCAACCTTCCTTATCAAAATGAACAGCATTATTCTTCCCGATCTGCGTCTGAAAGTCAGATTGCCACTTAGTCACATTTTGATGATAGGGCTGTGCTGCCGGAGCAAAATAATAGGGGGCTTCGGCTCCCATCTCATGGATGTCGGCATGAACATGGGGCATCCATTGAAGATAAAAGGCAATCCTGTCTCTCGATTCCTGTTGTGACTGCCAAGCCCAGTCTCTGTTGAGATCAAAATAATAATGATTGGATCTTCCTCCTGGCCAGGGTTCGTTGTGCTCGCGTGTGGTAGGGTTTGGATTGTTTGGTCTTGCACTTACACTATTACTCCATTGAGAGTACCTGTTGTAACCATCAGGATTTAATGTCGGGTCAATGATGACGACTGTATTCTCTAGCCACTTATCATAAGGTGAACCAGCTTTCAGCAGATCATACAACACTGCCATCGAACTTTCTGCACCTGCGGCTTCATTGCCATGCACGGTATAACTCAGGTATACGATGGCGATGTTATCTTCTTTCACTTCCCCTACCAACATGCCTGTGCGACGGAGGTTGTTCTGACGAATATCCTCTATTCGTTTCAAATTGGCCGGGCTACTGATGATGGCTGCGATCAGGGGTCGCAACTCATAGGTTTCACCGTATTCGACCAGTTGGATTTTGTCGCTGGCACCATCGACGTGTTTAAAATAGTCTACCAGCAGATGATGCGGAGTAAAGCGGCTTCCTAGTTTATAATTCAGAAACTCATCTGGCGATTGGATAGTCGCAGACTGAGCTTGCAAAGAGCCTGTAAATAAAGTGAACAGAAAACAGAAGAGGTGAGATCTTATGGCCATAGAGGGCTAAGATAGGAAAACCAAGGGGCACGCTTAGTTTTTAGACTTCAACTTCTAAATCAGATCTATTACAACATCTCATAAGTCCGTATTTTCAGAAATGGCTAAATAATAATTTTCTTCAATTGAATGAACGTTTTGTAAATAGCCACAGCCATATTTGCAAATTCCAGATAATAGCACAATATCGCCCGCTTCAAAACCACTTAATTTGTCACCACAGACTTTAAGGTGTATTATGGTATCAAATGTCAATGTTATGGTGATTAAAGTATCTGCCGCAATAATGGCCCGAACATTATCTAAAACCAGCCTTGTTATTCTACTGCTGCTACATTCACCCAGCGTACAATCATTTAGACCAGTAAGATCATAAGGTTTAACACCAAAAGGATATTGTACTCCGTTTTTATTAAAATAAATTTCTTTCTCTTTGCATGACCTAAAAAAGAGTGCACTCCATCTTTCGCACGCGGTTAGCGAAGTGAAATTAACAATTTCAACACCGCGATCTACACGGTCCCTGAGCTTGTCGAAGTGGAAAAAAAACCGCAACACCAAGGCCCGACCCTTCACCTGCCGCGCTTCGCGCGGCAGGTGAAGGGTCGGGCCTTGGGAGGGTAGCTTCATTAGTACCCTTCGACAAGCTCAGGGACCGTTTAGATTCCTCCCTAATGCAATAACTGTAATCGACGAAAAAATGAATTACGCCCAATTTAAATGAGATTTCATTTTGAATTTAGGTGACTCGGTCATTTATCTCTGAAAAATTTACACCTCGCCAGAAGAATACAAAACTTCCACTTCCCGCTGATTGAAAAAGGCACTTTACCAATTCGACTCCATCTCGTCAGGTGATCCCAAGAGTGCAACCGATTGATTTGCCGGCCTACTCCATTCATTCCACTTTCAACAGCTTTCCTCTTTGACGCTCCTGTCCTTTTCCGGAGATGGTGTAGATAAATATACCCGGAGGTACGTTTGCCATATCCACTGCATGGTCCGCAGCGCTGATACGCTCCTGTTTCAATAGTTTTCCGTCCGTACTATAGAGACAAAAATTATAGGCGTCAGTGAAATGTGGATTAGTCAAATAGATCTCATCTCCAAAGGGATTGGGGAAGATGCGTATATGATGGCGACTTTTGGGGTTTACAGAAGTAATACTATCGCTTATGGTTACCGTTTGACAATAGGTATCCTGGCCGTATTGATTAGCTACGGTCAGACAGATGGTATACGCTCCATCTATGCTATACGTGACATATTCAGGACGCTCCAGTGTTGAGGTCTGGCCATCACCGAAATCCCAATGAAATGTCTCCGGCTCGAAATAGGATAGATTAGATAATTCCAGGAGAAAATGATCCAATGTATCGTGTGTGTATTTAAAATATGCTATAGGCAAATTATTAATACCCAGCGTATCACATGCACTTCCATCTAATGGCCCTAACCTAAAATACGGCATGGTTGGAGAGCCTATACTGTTATAGGCAGGTAATTTTATAGCATGTTGCCTTAAATCGCATAACAAGCCCTTTCTCTCCGGATGATTGATCACATGTAGTGATTTTACACCATTGGATGAAAACATGTAGATCTTTCCATCGGGCGCCAGTAGCAGATGATAAAATGTAGTAGGGAAAGGGTCAACATATCCATCATATGTACCAACTAAGATTTTGGATGAAAGGATATTGGCTTCATGCAGATCATACTGATATAAAAACTGACGATTCGAGACATACAAGTATTTAGCATCCATTGAACAAGCTACTCCACCGATAGTAATAACTGGATCAGAAAATGGTCCCGATTCAAGTACATTAGAAAGTTGACCAGTGCATCTGTCAAAATCAAAAATATCCAGTCCGTTCCAGGGATTGAACCGAATATATTTTTTGCCATCGGGCGTAAAAACGGCCTGACTGGAATGAGCCCGGATACCTATCTGATCACCAAGAGCTTGTGTACTTACTAAATTAATTCCAGAAGGATCAAGTAAAAACATATTAAAACGATTTGTTTGTCCTTCAGGCAATACGATCCACCAATCACGTCCATTGGCATGTTTAGAACCGGTTAATAAAGCGGTAAGCCCGCTTTCAATTAGAAACTGATCTTTCACAATAACTCTTCCAAGTGGGTTTAAATCATCAAAAGAAATAACAGAGTAATAAAGTGGTGTACGACTCAAATCATCAGTAAGCTTCAGGTAGAGAAGTATGGCCTTTGTGGAATCTCCTGGCCAGGGTAATAACAAATGATGTTGATCACCAGGATATCCTATCAACTCACAGTATGATTCCCAGACCTCACCAAAGGCGAGGCTATCTCCATTTGCCACTATCTCATGTTGGCCATTATATAGTCTACACCCTTCACTGTAGGCTAACAATCTACCAGATGGTGAACTTAATATAGCTGGTTCATTAACATGGCATTGTGTAGGAAAATACTCCACTTTAAGTTGATTTTCTTGAAAAGTCAAGTTCACACCACCAAAAAACTCATTAGGATTATTAGGTGGATACCCCAGTATCCAATGGTAATCACTTTTTTCCTGTGCCTTGCCAATCAGAACATGGCACAGAAAAAATATGAATATTACACTTTGACTTACACTTTTCATTTGTATATGGGTAGGAGGCCTGAGCTATGGACTACGTTAGTATTACTATTGAATACTGTATAATGATATACCCCGGGAACTAATCTATTCCCTAAGTAGATTTCATTTGATCCAGATTTGAAACTCCTAGATAGCACCGTTCTTCCTGACATGTCGAATACTGAAAGATACCCATCAAACCCAGGACTAAAATTAAGATACTGATTCTCTGTTATGGAAAGAGCCTCCCTTTCTTTATCTTTAATTAGAATATCCTCATGAACCACTTGTTCCAATGGCGATTCAGTAGTCTGTGGTTTTGAATATCCGGAAAACGGATCAGCATCACATAAATCAAAATATGCAAAGGCAGTATAATTTGCAAATGAGCTATCAACTTCATTTTGAGCGATATCAACTAAATCCGCATAATCACCGGCATCAAGATACCCTTCAACAATTCTCTTAATGAGCAGAAGATATATGGTCTTATAATCCGAATCAAAATCTGCTCGTGGAGTTAGATTGTTCAAGTCATCTTCAATGCCTCCCAATTCAGAACCCAGAAGAGCCATTCGACTTGACTTTATTGATTGTTGGAAAGAACGCATAGTGCTTAGTTGATCTAGCTTTGATTGAATAGAATCAAAGTTGGTACCTGCAAATAGTACTGCAGGATTAAAAATCGCATGATTAATACTATCGTAAACTGAAATTGAGTCAAATAAAACAATAATTAAACCAAATAGGTCATCCAAATCAGATTGATCGGTTAAATCCATTTGAAATGCAGTCTTAAGGTCATTCTCTACATTTGCAAGAATGTACTCAGATGAGCTCGAAACAGAAGTTAAGTAAGTGGAATAAGTTGATTCGAGCCCTTCTTCCAATATTTTGCGAATAACTTCCTTTTTTAAATAAAATTTTACAGGTTCGGCCAGTGTATCAAAATCAAGCTCAGAGGTGATGACTAAGGAATCAATTGCATTTATACTTATACCTATTCCATTACAACCATGATAACTTGAACCAATTGGTGCGAACCAATCGGTAGAAGGAAAGATATTTGTAGGATTCAATTTTAAATTGCCAGCGTCAGAGGTTTTGACTATATACCTATTATCATCCAAAGCTGCAGAACTTTCATTATTTGCTGAAAGTAATATGTAGTCGTTCTCAAACTCCCATATGTTCAATGTTCCATCTTGTAGGCCAAAATGACCTGGAATACCATTATAGTTATGTAATGACAGCCCAACACCTAAATTAAGCAAAGTATTTAAGGTAATATGACTGTTATTGCAATTGCCCCAAAACCACATTCCATATCCTATATAATCTATTATATTCTGACAATATTCAATATCCCGAGCGCTCCTGGCTACTATACCGTAAGTTGGAATATCTTCTTCTAAAGATGTACCCCCAACAATAGTGTTACTCCCTATCTTTGAGCCAACAGCTCGTCCTAAATCTGAAAATACTCCAACCATGTTTTCATCTGTGGATAGCCAATTGATTTTATTATTTAATATGAAGGTATTCTCACTTTGTGCGGCTGTGAAACGAATCCCTGTTGAAGGAACCCCACTAAAATTTATTACATTCTTAGACACATGTGCATAATCAGTTGGCATATTAACGCCATTAATATGTATAGCAAAAGGCGGCCAAAAATCTGTATCGAAATTCTGAATAGTACATCGAGAGATGGATGTATGGGCTTCAAATCCGCTGGCCATACTCCTCACTACTGAAATATTGCTGTAACGGTCCACTCCATCAAATGTATTATCTTCAACGATGATTGTTTCTCCATTTTCATTGTTAGAAGAGACTAATCTGGCTTCATTAAAATCCGCATAGGTTACGTATAAATTTGAGCCACTTGTTATCAAGTCGGCATTATTAAAGACACAACTAGCTGTACTGGAATTGCCCGCCACAAATATACTTGAATTTAAACCCAAAATTCCACAGCCCTGAGTAGGATCATCTTCAATAAGATCAGCTATAATTGTTGTATGCTGAGCATCATTAAAAGTACATCCCAATACATTTATAGATGAATTTTCCGCAAGAATGCCATAGTTCAAATTATTGAATTCATTGTTGCTACCCTCTATTCCAATATTAGATGAACAGTCCCTTAATAATATCCCGGCAAAAGAAACCGGATCCTCTACGACATTTGGAAAATTCAAATAGTCGTAGTCACTTAATTTACTGGTACAATCAAAAGTATTTTGTTTAAAAAGCAAAAATGGAAGTGTACCGTTTCCATTGGCATTGGTAATAGAAACAAAATTTCTATTGAAATCATTACTATACAATGCAAGTTGAACTGTATGACCTACTACCAGAGCATATTGCGCATCTTCGATTTCACAGTTATATATCCTACAGCGTGTTGAATTTTCAAGCGGTATACTTTTCCACATTTCATCACATGAAAAAAACTTGGAGTTCATCGCTAACAGTTCATTCAGAAAAGATTCTTGCGTAACGATGATCTGAGCACCATGCAACATCCTGATTCTACAATTTATAAAACTAACAGGCTCATCGATAAAGAATGTTCCTTCAATTATAATATCAATACTGTTAAATTCAGTTTGCCAATATGGCCAAACAGGATAAGTTAAATTAGATGCAAGTGTGTTGTTTCTTATGGTTATTTCAGGATCAAAATCTGAAATACTTTCACATAATGTTGGTTCATCAGGCAATATGGGGCCAGAGAATGCCCTGCAAGGTTTGCTTATTTCGCCTGATTGTGCTTTACTTATTGTAGCAATATTGAAAGTTAGCAATAGCAAGGCAATGAGTTTACTAAATCGTGCTAATCTTAGCCGCGCGAATGAATGAATGAATGAATGGGTAAACTTGCGTACGGTTTCATAAGAAATGGGTTTTAGTGATTACAATTGAAAGTTTGTTGAGAATTCCCGGGATCAAATAAAGGCTTGTTAACTTGGAAGGAGGCAGGATTCAAAGGCCTTTAGAAGGATGATTCCCCATTTTGATTTTGCAAAATTAATCTATTGACTAAAGCTATTCGATATAACGAACGTTATATACCATAACCCCGCAAATTTGTCAATATGTCTGCTTGAGGACAATTGCAATAATGGACACAAAAGTGAAAAGTTGATCTAATGATCTGTCCCCGATTGCAAGTCCGGACTACATTATCCCCTTCAGTATCCTTGAAGTCGTCTTCACATCCCCCATCGTGTAAAAGTGAATACAGGGAACACCTTCCTTGATCAACTCCTTACACTGCGCAATGGACCATTCGATTCCAATGTCCACCATGGCAGCATCTGTCTGAGCTTTGTTGGCTTCTTTCACGAGATCATCCGGCATGTTGACAAAAAACTTGCGCGGAATGGCGGCTAGCTGATATCGCTTGGTCAGAGGCTTGATGCCCGGGACGATCGGTATGTTGATACCTGCTGCCCTGCACCTGCTGACATAATCAAAAAACTTAGCATTGTCGAAATACATCTGTGTGACGATATATTCTGCACCTGCTTTGATCTTCTCTGTGGTATAATGCAGATCGTAGTCCAAATTAGGCGCTTCAAAATGCTTTTCAGGGTATCCGGCGATGCCTATACAAAAGTCTGTCTTACTTCCCTTTTCAATATTGGGATCGAGGTACTTACCGGCATTCATATCAGCGATCTGTCGTACCAGGTCAAGTGCATAGGAATGGCCTCCGACAGTAGGGTTAAATTTCTCCTCAAAGGTCATCGCATCACCCCTCAATGCCAGCACATTCTTGATATCAAGGAAATTGAGGTCAATGAGCGCATTCTCCGTGTCTTCGCGCGTGAATCCTCCGCAGATCAGATGAGGTACGGCCTCTACACCATACTTGTGCATGATGGCTGCGCAGATCCCGACGGTGCCCGGACGCTTGCGGATAGCGGTTTTTTCATAATACCCGCTTTCATGCTTTGTATAGACAAATTCCTCCCGGTGGTAGGTAACATCGATAAACGGGGGCTTAAACTCCATCAGGGCATCGAGGAGTCTAAAGATGTCCGACATGCTTCCTCCTTTAAGGGGTGGAAGGATTTCGTATGACATCAGGGTCCGGCCCTTGGATTGGGTGAAAAAGTCTGTTACTTTCATAGCAAGGGCGGTAAAGGTAACCCACCAGCCTAAAATGACAAAACCCCGGACCATTGTCCGGGGTATTTATCGGCATTGATTCTCATCAACGCTTATTCAGGATCAACATTGTTTTTGTCAGTTGGGTATCTCCGGTCCGGATCGTATAGTAATACAATCCCTGGGCCCAACTGTGGTTAGTTATCTTAAACTGCTGCTTTCCGGCAGCAAATTGTTGCGTTGTAACTGACATCTCTACGCCCAGGGCGTTGGTGATGCTCAGCGTGACTTCTCCCGCCTCAGCAATCTCGAAAGGAATAACCGTCTCCGTATCCCATGGATTTGGCCTGTTCTGGTGGAGCTGAATTTCTTCAACTTCTGTCGTTATTGCATCAGTCTTCCAGTTCAGATCAAGCGAATAGACCTCTTCGTATTCATTGTAGATCTCTCCAGCCATGAATGTATGGTCTACACTGATCATCTCAGAGATCTTACCAGCCTGCTCTGCAGTCATGCTTAGCTTAATGACTCCAGTGGTCTTAACTGCCTCCCTTGGCGTCCATGCAAAGCGGATTCCTGTTTCAGTTACACTCCACATTTCTTCAGTCAACCCGTCAGCTAAAGGCTGAACATTGACTAATGTAGCTCCGTCAAAAATCAATTCCCACTGTCCACCTAACATTTTACTGCCGGTATCAGCGAGGTTGATTTCAACTTCAAATGTTTCTCCTGCTGTCACCACTCTGTCCGTTGCTTCCAAAGAAGCTGTAGCCAGGCTACGTGGCAGGATCATGCCTGCATGTGCAGTTGCTGTAGCGTTGAGGTCACCTACTTTCACACCCATAAAATCTTCGACGGCGCCATTGTTATCCACCATAAAGGTGCTGCGCTCTTCAAATGGCCATGGATTGTAAGGATCAGAGAAAGTAAAATCACCTGGAATAAACAACCATGATGGGCAATTCGGGAATGCCGTATATTTTCCAAGAATCAGTTTACGTATTTCAATCAGGTCTATAGCAGATACATTACCACTCTTGTTGGCATCCGCCGCGATCAGCAGATAAGGCGTGCTGAGAGGAGCAATACCAAGCAAATGCTGCTGGAGTTTGACAAGGTCAAGCGTACTCACCCCATTCTTAGGCGTATCATTACGATCCGCCTCCAGTGTGTACATCTGACCGGCTGGCACTACAGGGAAATTAAATGCCCCATTGATAGCAGTCGTCCATGTACCGAATACCTGATTGTTTGTAAGCAAGGTAATACCAACATTGGATACGGTCTGTCCTTGTCCTGGTGTAGTCACTACCCCACTGATACCGCCGGAAGGTAATCCACAGACACCTGACGGGTCGGTAAATACAATGGTGGTAGCACAATACTCAGTATTATTCCAGTTATCCCATACGAAGATATTGATAGCCTGTTGTACGCCGAGTGCGATGATGTCATCACAGGTAAAGGTCCTGCTTGGTACATAACTTGTGCCTGAGAAGGAGAACCTCAATTGGTTTTCCGATGTACAGTTATCAAAACTGCTGGCATCAAAATCCTTTGCCCAGATAGTCACCGTACCGTTTGAAGGCATAGGCACTGTGCTCAGACCATTGATACACACTGGCGTAGGCTTCTTGCAATCTTCCAGGCGAATCCTGTCTTCACAGGTGACCAGGTTACCACAACCATCTCTCACAGACCACAGCACTTTATAATGCTCCAGTGGAATGTGCGGATTGTTGTATTCCAAGCCATATTCCCTGAGGGTCAGGTTTGGACTTAAGGCAGTATTCAGAGACAAATCAAACGTGCCATCCGCATTCATGACGACTTCAGTCGGTGGTACGGCGATGATTGCAGAAGAACTGTTTGGTGCGTAGATTTTGACATCATATACCACTCTTTGTGAACAGATGTCTTCAATGTTTTTCGTGATATCAAGATGTACAAAGCAAGTAGTGGCAAAAGCCTGATCTACAACTTCAGTTACTTCCTCATCAAGCGTACAATATATCCTGATGTCAGATGTGCAATCGGTAAAGTGAGCGCCTGAGGTATCCTTTATTTTCACGACCTGCGTGTATTTCCAGATACCGGCTCCTGTCTGTGTATTATATTGACACCAGTCTATGACCGTCCAGTCGCGCAGTATCTTCACACAAGCTCCTTCTGTCTGTTCAAATCTCCGCTCCTTCAGGTTAACACCTATAGACGCACAGGCATCATTGAGGATAGTAGGCGGAATCGTATCCGGTATACCGCAATGATCTAATTCCTGATCCGCAGGCCAGATCACATCATCTGTAGGATCATTTGGATTGGCACTGTTGATATAGAAAGGATCAAAATTGATCACCCAGATACGTTGTGTACATGTTCCAACACGACCTGCTGGGTCTGTTGCTGTAAATCTTCTCTGGATGAGTTTAACAGCTCCTGCTGGTGCGTCCCCTGGCAAATCATCACCACTGCAATCATCAAACACAGTCACGCGGATATCCATCTCCAGGTTACAGTTGTCTGTCACATATCCATCCCTACCCCATGTGTGAGGCTGAGGATACTCCGGATTTCCGGGATCATCGATGGTGATGAGTTGACGTGCACTCTGATCGTATACAAAGCCATCCACCACAGTTCCAAAAATTCGGTTAGAAGGATCTTCCAAAATATTAGGATCAAACCAGAACTGGCAACTGACTTCAATATCCGGAGGACATGTGATCAGTGGCGCTACTTTATCCTGGACCGCTACCTGAACCATGCAATAGTTAACATTTCCATGCAGGTCCATCACCTCCAGTTGTACCAGAATATAATCCTGACCAGCATCACAACATGACACCGGAACATATTCACTATATAAAAGACCTCTGTCAAAATCATCGACATCGCCATCAGGCTGATGACCGAATCCGTTAGATGTCCAGTCAAAATCAATGCAACTTGTCATCCGACGTGCTCTGAACGTCACGGGTCCGCAATTGTCAAAACTACCATCATCAAGGGTTGTCGCTGGTAATAAAGCTACACCCATCGGATCCTGGTTGTTGATGGAGATGACCGTGTGTGCATCGCAATACGCTGTTGGAGGTGTACTGTCATACAAATCCATCGTGGAGGTACATACGGTCAGGTTTTCACAATCATCGCGAACCTCCCAGGTGATTTCATACTGGCCTATCCCTAAATCAGGGAGGATATATTCTCCATTGATTGGCACGATCACTTGTCCATTCAATTTCAGTACATACGTCAATGGTTCTGATCCACATGCATCATAAGCTACCGGAGGAGTCAGATGAACCTGTGCGCCGCAATCACCAAAGTCAGATGGAGCCTCAAAGTATTCCTGACACGCTACAACCGGTGGTACATTATCTTCGACATTGATGATCTGTGTATACTCGATGATATTACCGGAGTTACACCAGTCAACAAGGCTCCATTCTCTTTTTACCGCATATGAACCTCCACAGTATGGAATCACCTTGTCAATATAGCCGACAAAGAAGGTTCCGCAGAAAGGACCTGTGATACCGCCAATGCAGGCAGGATCAGGAGTACCGTCAGGACGAATGCATTCATTACCACAATAGATCGTCGTATCACCTGGTAATACAAACTGGTCAATGGTTCCGCGAAGGAGGTATAAAGTTTCCTGGCAAGTTGTTGTGTGACCACTCTGATCTTCAGCGGTCCAGGTACGGGTGATGATATTGGCATAGATGCCGTCACACATGTGGATATCTTCCTGATCAGTGTAACTAATCACCGTAATTCCGCAATTATCTATTCCACTGACTGAGTATCTGTTACCGCCGATCGGGGTTACAATCGAACCATCTGGCACAGGGTAATGAGGTATTGCTTGTGGTCTGATATCATCGGTACATTCCAGTGTGATATCCTCGCAGATCAGTTCCGGTGGCAATTTATCTTCGATCAGTAACTGGGTACAGCAGAAATTTCCTGTTTCAGGATCTGTGATACATGCTTCCAGGTATTGACCGATGTAAGGTCCGGCAATCAGGAAGCCGTCTTCATAGATGACTTGTGGGTCGCTGAACTCAATCACATACTGATCATAACATCCGTATTCACCACCTTCCAGTAACATATCTGCTGTGATTTCAGCTAAGCAATTAAGCTCTACGGAAACATGCAAGGTATCCTGGCAAGCTAATTCGCCTGTCTCCGGATATTCTATCACTTCTACTGTAAAAGAACATTCTTCAGTGTAGCCTAGCTGGTCAGAGACCATAAAGACCATCTCGGTAATGCCGACAGGGAAGAAAGCGCCGGAGATAAGTCCCGTACCGTCGAGTTGACTGATGATCGGTTCCTGTCCACACAATCCCTGAGGTGTCATTGTATAGTTAACTACCGCTCCGCATTCACCAGGGCCAACGGAAACCTGAATATCATCAGGACAATCCATGATAAAGAGCCCGCCCACGAGTGTAACGATGATTTCTTCGATGGTCACATTACCCTGATCATCTGTTGCGGTGATTTCAATGAGGACTTCATTGTCGGTCATGAAATCTTCGCAAGTAATCACGACCTGGCTAAATGCCAGACTAACTTGTGGGTCACAATTATCTTCTACGGTTACAACTAGTTGATCCGATGAAAGGATGATCGTATCACTGGCGTGAAAGCTTACAGAAATATCCTGTACCGTAATCTCTGGACGGACATTATCTATAAGGAAGATCATCTGGGTATGTTCTTCGACATGACCGCAGTAATCTATGCATACCCATTTGCGACCAAACTGGTATGGTTGGATTTCACCCAATTCAACGGCATACATAGTGTCCATTAAATAGGAGCAAGCATTCGTTGGCACGACTAAGTTACCTGTCAGGGCAAGATCCATCATGTCAGCATCACAAGGGATGTAGGCATCGGCAGGAAATACAACCTGCTCCATACTATAATTCATCACGGTGATTTCCTGAACAGAAGATCTGGAATTTCCACATGGATCTGTCAGGGTCCATACACGCTGGATGACCGGATTGCCACCACAGTTTGCAATAGCAGCCATATCATCATGCCAGGAGATCTCTACATCTTTGATCTCAGCACAATTGTCTGTAAATACTTCTACCTCACCGGTAAAATCAAGATCAACAGGATTGTCATCGCAATCAATTTGCACATCAAAAGGCGTATAGAATATAGGCGCGAGTGTGTCAATAAACTGGATGTATTGTATGGCGGTTGAAAAGTTACCACAAAGGTCTGTGGCTTTCCAAACGCGTTCTCGCTGGCCTGTGCTATTACAGAGGGCCAGTCCATTATCATTGTCAGTGTAGGTAATAACGACATCTGAAACCGGCGTACACGCATCTTGAGCTGTAGCTATGCCAAGTTCCTCCAGATCATCTCTATATTCACAACTGATGGTCAGATTGGCTGGCAGTCCAATGACAGGAGCCGTATTGTCTACGACCTGTATCGTCTGGATGCAACTGTTTGAATTACCGCAATCATCATAGACAACCCATGTTCTGAACATAGTGCCAGTCCCGTTGCAACCGCTTAATCCTGTTGTATTGTCAAAATGGAGTAGATCCATTTCCGCAGGTACTGTGCAGTTGTCGCTGATTTCAGGACTACCCAGCACGGAAGGGTCAAGGGATTCGCCACAATTCACCTGAAGTGAACTTGCACAGATGATGGTCGGAGCGGTGACGTCAACGATGCGGATGATCTGGGTGACACTCTTTGAGTTGCCACAAAGATCTGATACCACCCAGGTGCGCTTTAGCGTCCCTGTATGATTACATCCTACGATACCTGTTGCATCATCAGATATATTCACATGGAGCAAGGCTCCTGGTGTGCAGTTGTCTGTTGCCTCGATATCTCCAGTTTCTGACACGTCCAGTGAAGTTCCACACGATACTGTTATGGCAGGAGGAGGTGTTACTTGAGGTTTTTTGGTATCCACAATCGTCAATACCTGAACACAAGTATTCTTATTGCCACACGCATCCTTTGCAGTCCATGTCCTGTATAAGTTTCCTGTATAGTTACAACCGGTTAGGTTGGTCAGATCATCTTTATAAGAAATCTCAATTAAATTTTCGGGCGTACAGTTGTCTGTGGCAAGTGCCCAACCTTGCACGGCTGGTGAACGGTCCGCTTCACAGGAGATTGCGTATGAAGCAGGGCATTGAATTTCAGGGGCTTCCGAATCGACTATTTCTATTGTCTGGACACAAGTAGCTACGTTACCACAATCATCAGTGGCTTTCCAGGTGCGATAGATGTAGCCGGAGCCGTTGCATTGGCCGGACTGGCTGAGGTCATCCTCATAAGCAATATCGATAAACAGACTTGCCGTGCAGTAATCGGTTGCAGTAGCTTTTCCAAGTATCTGCGGCGCGGTACTATCTTCACAACTGATGACCGCATTTGCAGGACAAACAATCACGGGTGCAGTCGTATCAGCAACGGTGATCGTCTGAACACAACTACCTACATTGCCGCAGGCATCGGTCATGAACCAGGTTCTGAGAATCACACCTGTGTTGGTGCATCCGGTCAGGCCTGACAGATCATCATCATAATCCAATATTAGATTTTCAGATGGTGTACAATTGTCTGTGCCTGTTGGATAACCAAGTGCGTCGGGATTATTATAAAATCCGCAATCAATGATGGTATCTCTCGGGCAAATAACAATAGGGGCTGTACGATCCACAACGGTGATCAACTGTGTACAGGTTTTTACATTTCCGCAGGCGTCAGTTGCAGACCACATCCTGAGGATCAGTCCGGTTTTGTTACAACCTGTGAGTTGTGTATTATCGGTATAGTTGATAACAACCTGTGCAGTACAATTGTCTGTTGCGGTTGCATAACCTGTATTCGACGGATTCGATGAATCAGAGCAACTGATCTCAATGTTTTTGGGACAAGAGATCGTTGGATCTGTATCATCGATAATCCAGATTTGCTGTACACACGTGGTGACATTACCACAAAGGTCAGTTGCTGACCATGTTCTATTGAGGATGCCTGTGCCATTGCATCCAAACAATAATGATTCATCATCAGTGTACTCAATGACGATAAATGATACGGGAGTACAGTTATCTGATGCAGTGGCCTCTCCTGTAAAATCAGGAGAAACAGAAGATTCACAACTAATAGTTGCAGGAGGTGGACAGGTTAACGTTGGTTTTAGCGTATCCGTAATGTGAATCAACTGCGTACAGCTCGCGCTGTTGCCACAGGCATCAGTAACAATCCATGTTCTCTCGAGTGTTCCTGTATTATTACATCCCAGCGGGATGATTTCAATGTCTGAATATGTCACGGTCAACGCGGCAACTGTTGTGCAGTTGTCACTGACTTGTGGAGTACCTGTTACTGCCGGTGCTACACCAGCTGAACAATCAACCGTAATAGTAGCTGGACAGCTTATTGTAGGAACTTTCTGATCTATGATCGTGATGATCTGCAGGCACTGTGTAACATTACCGCAGCCATCAATCGCTGACCAATGACGCTCGACGACACCTGTGCCATTGCATATCTGCTCAATGACCTGGTCCGTATAGCCGGTAAACACCGAACCACAAAGGTCAGTAGCGGTGAAGGTTCCGGTCACTGCAGGCAATGAGGAAGACTCGCATGATATAGTTATGTCTGCCGGACAAGTTGCTTGTGGAGGCGTGACATCCTGTAATGTGATAAACTGAGCACCTGTGGACAAGTTGTTGCAGGCATCACGGGCAACCCATGTTCTGACAATCGTGCCGGTACCGCTGCAACCGTTCAGGCCAAATACATTATCTGAAAAGGTGATGATGATATTCGACTGTGATGTACAGTTATCCGAAGCAGTTGCTGTTCCGGTCAATTGTGTAGTAGGATTTTGTTCACAGGAGATCGTGAGAGATGGCGGCACGGTCAGTGTTGGTGCCGTATTGTCTATAATAACGATAGTCTGAATACAGGATGCGATATTACCGCACTTATCCTTGGCCTTCCAATGACGGGTAAAGCTTCCGGTCCCGTTGCATTGACCCAGGTTTTGTGTTTGGTCGGTATAGGAAATGGTGATCTGGTTGGTAGGCGTACAATCATCCGACGCTACAGCCATACCCAGGGTTGCCGGGGTCGTGTCTGTCTCACAATTGATGATCCTGAAGGGAGGACAGGTCAGCATTGGGGAAGTCCTGTCTTCAATGACGATATTCTGAACACATGTGGCTGAATTGCCGCACAGGTCTGTAGCCAGCCATGTTCTGATCAGTGTTCCTGTGCCCATACAACCTGTCATCTGGCCATTATTATCTTGGTAGGTCACGGTGACGGCAGATGAAGTGCCACATGTCGTGGTTGCCGTAGCCGTACCTGTATTATTAGGTGTCGGAGGCAAACTACAAGGTATGGTCAGTGTTGGAGGGCAGGTGATGGTGACTTGGCCCAGTATAAATACAAAAGGGGCCATCGCCAGCCAACCTAAAAGAACCCACTGAGCTGCCCTTCGGATGAAGGGGTGGCCATGGGGGCTGGAACCTGGGTAATAAATAAGATTCTTCATGTTCGATCCTGTTGTCACATGACAATTACTTGCCATGTATAAATTCCTGATAGAAAACATGAAGCAAATCGTATGCCAAAAAACTATAATATGTTCATTTGGCCTTTTAAAAAGAACATATTATGATGATTAGCAATATGTTATGAAATTGGGCAAAAGGTGGTTGGTGGAAGGGTGGAAGAGCGGAAAGGGGGGAAATATGGTGAAAAAGGGGGAAAAAAGGCTTAAAAAGCCTAAAAGCTTAAGGCATTTATGATCTCCTACCCTCCCGCTGCCTGCATGTGGCGGGATCCTTGTACTGAGGGAATCGAACTGTTTGCTCCTGCAGCTACTTGAATTCCTTATAAAACTTGGCGCAGCCGTGGTTGGAGTTTGCTCCAACCACCATTTGAAGACCTTTCGAAATTCCAATAAAGATTCACAATTGGAATTCCCATAGTCGCAGGAGCAAACTCCTGCAACGGCCAAGGCCATTTGATCCTGAGAATTTTCAATTAAAATGTAAAATTGAAATGTGCATAAACGGTATTCCTGAAAGTGGGACCTGAATGATTGTGATTAGGACCCGTTTTTACCTCCTACCCTCCCGCTGCCCGCATAGTTCGGGATCTCCGCTGCGTTAAAGCACACTTTTCTAGTCATCTACTTCAAAACCATCTGCTAACCGCGTTGTTATCTACCAAAAAAAAAATATGCAACTACTTTTCTTTAGCTTTCTCCTTACGGTATCCTTTCTATCGGTTTTGTCTGCCCAACCAAAGACTTTCCATGACTTTTCTGCCGTGGACATCGATGGGAAAGAAGTGAAAATGAGTGACTTCAAAGGAAAGAAGGTCATGGTGGTCAATGTCGCCTCCAAATGTGGAAATACCCCTCAATATGAAGGTCTTGAGCGGCTATATCAAAAATATGGCAATGAAAAGTTTGTGATCATCGGTTTTCCGGCCAACAACTTTATGGGCCAGGAACCTGGATCAAACGAGCAGATCAAGGCGTTTTGCTCCTCCACTTATCAAGTGACTTTTCCAATGATGGCGAAGATATCCGTAAAAGGGAAAGATAAAGATCCTATCTACCAATGGTTAACAGAAAAAACGGAAAATGGCGTGATGGACGCAGAGGTGACCTGGAATTTTCAAAAATTCATGATCGACGAAAACGGTCAGTTGGTTGGTGTGGTGAAACCAGGTATAGAACCGGAATGTGATGAAATCATCAATTGGATTGAAGCAAAGACGGAATAAGTGATTTGGGTTCGTAAATATTGAATTCACGGTCAGGGGCACTTAGGATCAGTCATTAAATGCTCGCGCAGAGACGCAGAGACGCGGTCACTATTTTCTCGCGCAGAGACGCAGTCACCATTTTCTCGCGCAGAGACGCAGAGACGCAGTCACTATTTTCTCGCGCAGAAGCGCAGTCACCATTTTCTTGCGTAAAGACGCAAAGACGCAGTCATCATTTTCTCGCGCAAAGACGAAGGGACGCAGTCACCATTGTCTCACGCAGAGATTCAGTCACCATTTTTTCACGCAAAGGCGCTAACACGCAAAGTTGATATGACGCAAAGGCGTAGTGCCCCTGCAGTCTTGATATTGTCATAGAATTCCTCCCACGATCTTCCTGAAATGATACGCAGTGCATGCAGGTCGGATTCCGTCCGGCAGGTGAGTGTCCGTCAGTTGATGAGGATACTTTTAAAGATCCTTACTATAAAAAAGAGGAATTTACCCATTATACTTTTTGCCTGACTGACAGCAGGTGCGCTGTCCCTCTGGTTTTAAAAGTAAACATATGCAATGGATTGAATTTACAGGTATGTAATTTTCTATCTTTAAGCCATAACCAACCTACCCATGCAAGAACACTTTATACATCAGAATAAAATCCGGCAGGTTTTCTTCCTGGCTGTGCTTGTATTATTAGGCTTCCTGTTGGCAACCCAGTTTATGATTTTCTTGCCTGCATTTTTGGGGGCTGTCACCTTATACATCCTCATGCGGAAGCCGATGATGTACCTGGTGCAAACCAGAAAATGGTCTAAAACCTTAAGCGTCTGGATGCTCATCCTCCTTTCCTTTGTGGTCATCATGATCCCTATCGGCGGCCTGATAGGCATGCTTACCTCCAAGGTTACCTATGCTATTGAACACTCCAATGAATTGATCGTAGCATTGCAAACCCTTATCACCAAGCTAGAGGAGAGGTTTGGCTTCGAGATTATCAGCCAGGAGAATATCTACAAGATTGGCAACTTTGTTGCGCAGACCATCCCTCAGATTCTTGGGGCTACGTTTGGCACACTGGGCACTATCTTCTTCATGTATTTCATGCTTTATTTTATGTTGCTCAGGGGTCGGAAAATGGAAGAGGATCTCTACGAGTACATGCCGCTGAAAGATGCCAATGTAGCTAAACTCGGGAAAGAAATGGAGAATATGGTATTGAGTAATGCAATCGGTATTCCTGTCATTGCATTACTGCAGGGTGTGGTTGCCTTGATAGGGTATTTAATTCTCGGCGTTAACGAGCCTTGGTTCTGGTTTGTCATAACTTGTATTACAGCTATGCTCCCGGTAGTGGGAGCCGCGCTGGCGTATGTTCCTATCTCTATCATACTATTTGCCAATGATCATACCTGGCAGGGTGTGGCAATGTTGGTCTATGGTTTTGGCGTGATTGGGACAGTGGATAATTTCTTTCGCTTCGCCTTGGCAAAAAAATATGCTGATGTGCATCCGCTCATAACAGTCTTTGGCGTGATCATTGGATTGACCATGTTTGGATTCCTGGGTCTCATCTTCGGGCCGTTAATCATTTCACTTTTCCTGCTGTTGCTTAAGATGTATTCTAATGAATTTTTTGTCAAGCAACGGGAGATGCCCGGGACGGAATAGGGGGATTGATGGGTTTGGGGGTTTATAAGTTTATGGGCTTATTAGATTATAGGTTTATAAGTTTATAAGTTTATGGGCTTATTAGCTTATAAGATTATAGGTTTATAGGTTTATAAGTTTATAGGTTTATGGGCTTATTAGCTTATAAGATTATAGGTTTATAGATTTAAGGGATCATGATACTAGATTCAAACTTCTTAAGTTCGAAGAAGCTTGTCATATCAAATCGAATAGTGGGCATGGAATCAGCAACATTTATAATTTCGTAGGACACGGGGTTTTACAACAGCAGAAATTGACCAGGTTACAGGACAGCATTGAATTTACGTCCGGAAGCAAGATAAACAAGGATGACCAAACAGGAAAAGCAACACGGATTTCCATGCTAGCTGGATTTAGTTTTTAAAACGTGCCGCTGAAGTAATCCGCTTCAGTATTCATCTCGCTTAGGACTTCACGCTATTCCCAAGGATGAAATCTATTACTTTTATTTAAGCAATCTTCACGAAAACCAATCCAATGAAAGAGATCGTCATCACACAAACTATTGCCTGGATAAAATCGGTGGTCATCGGATGCAATTTCTGTCCGTTTGCGGCAAAGGCTATGCAACAGAAAAGGATTCGTTATGTGGTGATAGAAGATGCTACAAAAGAAAAGACGCTGGCTGGCCTTACTGAAGAATTACATTTCCTTGATGAACATGATGAGATTGAAACGACACTGATCATCTTACCAAATCAGTTCGCTGATTTTACATCCTATCTATCGCTCGTCGCAGCAGCCGAAAAATCAAACGCTCGCAGGGGATACGATGGCAACTATCAGATCGCCAGTTTTCATCCGGCGTATATTTTCGCTGATGCAGCATCCGATGATCCGGCTCATTATACCAATCGGTCTATTTATCCGATGCTGCACATCCTACGGGAAGAAAGCATTACACAAGCGCTCAAACATTATCCAGATCCGGAAGGGATACCACAGCGTAATGTTGATTATGCCAGAGAAAAAGGACTGCTATACATGCAGCTGCTGCGCGCTGCTTGTATTACATAAAATGATCAGCTTTCAGTTGCCAGCTATCAGTCATCAATCATCAGTGTCATTTGAGCTACCAGCTTCCAGCGTGTTTTATTTTAAGGTATTTCAGCCACCCTACTGGAGACGAAAATATATTGCATTCATGTCTGAATACTTAGACACGCTCCCTGCTAGTTTAAAGCGTCTCTAGTAGGAGTTCAATATTTTGAACCCCTACTGGAGACGAAAATATATTGCATTCATGTCTGAATACTTAGACACGCTCCCTGCTAGTAAAAAGCGTTTCATGTAGGGGTTCAAAATATTGAACCCCTACATGAAACGCTTTTTACTCTAAAGATTCTCTTTTCACTTTTCATGCTTCGACTTCGCTCAGCATACCGCTTTTCATTTCCGGTTGCTGAGGAAGTCGAAGCATCACTTTTCATTTCTTATCTTTCTTCTTAAAATCACCCCGCTTCCATGCCTCTATAAACTGCTTCCAGGCGAAAGCATTGAAGATATTCTGTGGCTTAATCTGCCCTTCGGAATAATAACTCTGGGATTGTTGTCTCAGGTAAAACTGCGTGTGCTCAGGGCCATCAGATGGCAGATACTCCCGCAGTTCGGCCATGGCTTTTTCGGATAGATTTTCTTTAGCGATATCTTCGAGATCATCATGTACATCCATCGCAAGAAACTCCTGGTTGAAGAAATCCGGATCAGGCCAAGGATAGATCACTGCCTCTGGCAATAAAATCGTATCGCGCGTCAGTATCTGAAAGACCGTATATCGTTCGGCAGTGAGATCATCGGGGATTTCGTAAAAAGCGTCTTTGAAGCCAAGGACAGAAAAGACAAGGGTCTCACTGGTCCGTACCACGATAGAAAAGAAACCGGAAAAGTCTGTAAGGGTACCGCGGTTGGTTCCTTTGATGGCTACTACTGCATAAGGAACAAAAACCATCCGCTCATTTTCCTCTGTCACGACCTTTCCTGATATCTGGATGATCTTTTCCATGATAGCTTCCTGAGCCTGAAGTCCTTTTCCCACATTCACCAAAACTAAAACCATCAGTACAAAAAGCCTTGCGGCCGGAGAATAGGTAAGTCTGTGATATGCCATAAGGTAAAGGTAGGGATTGATTCCAGTTTTAACGACGGCACCTGCAACCTGCCACATGCGTTTTATTTTTTTAACAGGTTCTTAACCTATCCAGCCTAAAAGGACCATAAATCAAGCGCTTGCTGTAATACCTCCTCCATTTTGTCAACATATATAAACTGAACCCCATGGATATACTCAGGCTTGATCTGGTCCACATGCCGTTTATTGGCTGTAGAAAGGATGATATGTTTGATTCCGGCACGCTTGGCCGCAAGCACTTTCTCCTTAATCCCACCTACAGGTAACACTTTACCTCGCAAGGTGATTTCTCCGGTCATAGCAGTATGACTCTTGACCGGTTTCTTCTTAAAGGCAGACGTCAATGACGTCAACATCGTAATCCCTGCCGATGGGCCATCTTTTGGAATAGCGCCTTCCGGCACGTGTATATGGATATCCGTGTTTTCAAACGTAGCCGCATCTATGCCTAGTGTGTCACCGTGCGCCTTGATAAAACTCAAAGCGGTCGTTGCCGATTCTTTCATGACATCCCCCAGGTTACCCGTCAGGGTAAGTTTCCCTTTGCCGGGACTGAGGCTCGACTCGATAAACAAAATGTCACCGCCTACCCTAGTCCAGGCCAGGCCAATCGCTACTCCACTACTGTGCACTTCCGTATACAAAGTTGGATCATAACGCTCCGGTCCGAGGATGTCCGGTAACTGTGCTTTGGATATTGTCGTAGTATACTTCTCTTCCATGGCAACCTTTTTGGCCACAAAACGCATCACCGAAGCAACACGCCTGTCAAGGCTACGTACCCCGGATTCTCGGGTATAACTTTCTGCCATCTCACGTAATACATCATCCTTTAACTTAACGTTCGCAGGCTTGAGGCCATGCTCTTTACGTTGGCGGGGGATAAGGTGCTTCTTGGCTATTTCTATCTTCTCTTCTGTACTGTATCCACTGATGTTGATGATTTCCATCCGGTCTAGCAAAGCTGGCTGAATCGTTTGCAGTGAATTGGCGGTTGCAACAAACATCACCTTGGACAGATCATATTCAAGCTCCAAATAGTTGTCATAAAAAGTTGAATTCTGCTCAGGATCCAGTACCTCAAGCAATGCCGATGACGGATCGCCTCTGAAGTCCTTTCCAACTTTATCAATTTCATCCAGGATAAAGACAGGATTGGATGCACCTGATTTCTTTACAGATTGTATTATCCTTCCAGGCATCGCACCAATGTAAGTCTTGCGATGACCACGGATCTCTGATTCGTCATGCAATCCACCGAGGGACATGCGGACAAATTTCCTTTTGAGTGCTCGGGCAATTGACTTACCTAATGATGTCTTACCAACACCCGGAGGGCCTACAAGGCAAAGTATAGGTGCTTTCATGTCGCCTTTGAGTTTGAGCACTGCGAGATGTTCGAGTATCCTATCTTTCACTTCCTCCAGCCCTTGATGATCTTCATCAAGCACTTTCTGGACATTTTTGAGATCAAAGTTGTCTTTGGTATAATGCTCCCATGGAAGGTCAAGTAACAACTCAAGATAGTTGAGTTGAAGACTGTACTCGGCTACCTGTGGATTGATACGGCGCACCTTGGCGATCTCCCGATCAAAAGTGTCCTGAACGGTTTTACTCCATTTCTTTTTCTTGCTTCGCTCCACCAGATTGCGGATCTCCGATTCCTGGGGATTTTGTCCGAGTTCTTCCTGAATGGTTTTCAACTGCTGATTAAGAAAATAATCACGCTGTTGCTTTTCGATATCCACGCGGACCTTTGATTCGAGCTGGCTCTTGATTTCAAGCATCTGCATTTCATTGTGCATGAGCTTGAACACTTCAGTAGCCAGGGTCTCCAGACTTTCAATCTCCAGCAGTTCCTGCTTGCGCACATTATCAATTCCAAGATTGGAAGATATAAATCCCAACAGATGGATGTCACTCTTGATATTGCGGATCATCACTACTGCTTCCGATGGAATATTTGGTGACAACTTGATTATTTTTTCTGCCAGATCGCGGATGGATCCGATGATGGCTTCAAATTCTAGTTTAGTGGTGGCTGGTACATAATTGCGCGGCCTGACTCTGGCGATCATATACGGATCGACCGAATCCATCTGGATCATATTAAACCTGGACCTGCCCTGCAGAATAGCGGTGATGGATCCATCCGGCATTTTGAGGATCTTAAGTATCCTGGCCATAGTTCCAACCGTAAATAGGTCACTAACACCTGGGTCCTCAGTATCTACGTCCTTCTGGGCAAGTACGGCTATTTGTTTATTAGTATCATGTGCCTTGCGAACGGCCTTCATTGATTTTTCTCTGCCTACCGTGATCGGGATCACGATACCGGGATAGAGCACGGTATTCTTGAGGGCAAGGACGGGTACCAATTCGGGCATATCCTCGCCATTATGCGGCTCATCATCCTCATCTACCGAAATGATCGGCATGAATTCGCTCTCCTCTACTGCGGCATTTGTCATCAAAAGATCTTCAAACATATTTCTGTCGATAATTTCGGAAATGTATGGTTTTATAACGTCTTTGGAGGTCAATTATCATTCCATTGACCTGAATACTGCCATTTGGCCGTTTTTGGATCAAAATGGCTGACAATACGTCAGGGAGAGTGCATGTTCTTTTTTTCCGGAAAAAAGAACCAAAAACCTCGTCGCTCAAAAAACTCACCTGTGTTTTCGTTCTATGGTTTGGCTTTCTGTTTAGCTTAAGAGCATGTTGGTATTCCAGGTTTCTGTTTTGATCAATGATTATTGCCATAGAGACTCGTTGTGCCACAAACAGAACATCGCGTTGTTCGAACAGTTTTGAGCGACAGTCCCTGCTACCCGAAATGTTTTTCAAAATCAACGTAATGGTAAATTCAATCTCGTGTCACGACTAGTGCCTATTCGAGGTGATTTATTTGATTCATATAGCTAGTGCAGAGGCCACTTCGACTAAGCTCACCGCGGCGCTCCATCCACCGGATATCTAGAACATAGCATTTGTTGGCGGAGAGAATCCAGCCAACGGCGAAGCAAGATAATTTCATCACACATTGCCCCTCGGCCCTCGCTCCACGCCCCTCGCTCCCTGCTCCTCGCCCTACGCTTCGATCCCTTTCTCTTCATGCATAATCGTATCTTGGCTCGCATCAATTTCAAAGCGAAGATTGCCGATGATAAATTCCTGACGCTCCTGGGTGTTTTTGCCCATGTAATATTCGAGGATGTCGTCGATGCTGGTGTCGTCTTTGATGAGCACTGGCTCGAGATGGATTCTTTCGCCGATAAAGGCACCAAATTCATCCGGTGATATTTCTCCGAGACCTTTGAAGCGAGTGATTTCCGGTTTGCCACGGAGTTTTTTTATCGCCTCTTGTTTTTCCTTTTCATTGTAGCAATAAAAGGTCTGCTGTTTGTCGCGCACTCTGAAGAGAGGCGTCTCCAGGATGAAAAGGTGATTTTCCCTGACGAGGTCGGGAAAAAACTGCAGGAAGAAAGTGAGCAGTAATAAACGGATGTGCATACCATCTACATCTGCATCCGTAGCTATGACAACACGATTGTAGCGCAAATCTTCGAGACCGTCCTCGATATTGAGGGCATGCTGCAGCAGGTTGAATTCTTCATTCTGATACACCACTTTTTTGGTCATGCCATAACAGTTGAGCGGCTTACCTCTCAGTGAAAATACAGCCTGTGACTGTACATCACGTGCCTTGGTCAGTGAACCAGAGGCAGAGTCCCCTTCCGTAATGAAGATGGTGCTTCTGTCTTTCAGCTCCTCATCAACCCGGGTGTTGTCATTATAATGGATGCGACAGTCCCGCAGCTTTTTATTGTGCAGATTTGCTGACTTTGCGCGCTGGTTGGCCAGCTTCTTGATACCGGCGATTTCCTTGCGTTCGCGCTCTGATTGCTGGATACGTTTCAGCAGTTCTTTCGCAACATCCGGATGCTTGTGAAGGTAATTATCAAGCTGCTGGGTGACAAAATCATTGATAAAGGAACGGACAGTCGGTCCGTCAGTGGCAATATTATTTGAACCCAATTTTGTTTTAGTCTGCGATTCAAAAACTGGTTCTTCCACGCGCACACTGATGGCACCTATGATCGAAGAGCGTATATCTTTCGGATCAAAGTTTTTATTGAAGTGATCACGAAGTGTTTTGACAATTGTTTCTTTGAACGCATTGAGGTGTGTTCCACCCTGGGTCGTATGCTGGCCATTGACAAAGGAATAATACTGCTCACCATAATGCTGACCATGTGTCAGGGCCATTTCGATGTCTTCGCCTTTGAGATGGATGATCGGATAGCGTACTTCTTCGCCGGATGTTTTCCGATTGAGCAGATCCAGAAGTCCGTCTTTCGAATGAAAGATTTTATTGTTGTACTTGATCTTCAGGCCGGCATTGAGCCATGCGTAGTTCCATAACTGTTGTTCTACAAACTCATCGCGATATTCGAAGTCATTGAAGATGGTATCATCCGGTACAAAAGAAAAGATCGTGCCCTGATCTTCATCAGATTTGATGATTTTGGATTCTGATTTGATTTCACCCTGGTGGAAGGTAGCTTCTTTCGATTTGCCTTCCCGAATGGCACGAACGAGGAAATAATCTGACAGTGCATTTACGGCTTTCGTTCCTACACCATTCAATCCTACAGATTTTTTAAACGCTTTCGAATCGTACTTACCTCCAGTATTGATCTTCGAAACGCATTCCACTACTTTGCCCAGAGGGATACCACGGCCATAATCGCGCACCGTGACTTTATTTCCCTTGATCTCTACATCGATCTGTTTGCCATGCCCCATGACATATTCATCGATGGAGTTGTCAATGACTTCTTTCAGGAGCACATAGATACCGTCATCGGGGGTTGAGCCATCGCCTAGTTTGCCGATATACATCCCCGGGCGCAACCGGATATGCTCCTTCCAGTCAAGGGTTAATATGTTTTCTTCGGTGTATTGGTTCATCTGCTATTAAATAGGGGGTAAAGATATGGCTGAAAAACTAAATATGAGTTAAGATTACTCACATGGGATATTTTTGGAGGGGTTTTGTGAGTGGTGAATTGTGAGTGTTGAATTTTGAACCCCTAAACCCCTAGCGCCTTCGCAAAGTAGCTTCAGCACTTGCGAAAAGGGGGACTTAACTTTTCTTCTTCCATAATGGCCTCTTCAGCCTCTTGGACCCCTTTAGCCTCTTCAACCTTTTACCTTACCAATGTAATATCCCCGAACTTTGCAAAACTATCTCCATTTGTAAATCTAGCTATTAGTTTAAACGCAAATATTCCAGGATGGACTGTTGCGCCTTTTCGTCTGCCGTCCCATGACTCTCCCGGATCAATAGGTTGAAAATGTTCGTTCAGAAAAACCATATTTCCCCATCGATCAAAATACCTTTCCTAAGAACTGGGGGAAGATCAGTAAGCAAACAATCATCTGTCAACAGCTAACAGTCGACTGTCTGCAGTCAACTATGGAAAGGAAAATGGTAGAAAAGGCGGAAATGAATATCAATGTATGAGGGGAAAATCCAGAATAACCAAACTATATAATCCGTACATTTTATGTACATTGAGTGGCCCTAGACCAATATATAACGGAATTTCTTTTACTTCAATTTTATTCAATTACTTATATGCGGTTAATGGGAGTACCAGTGCTGTCAGGCGTGTTCTTTTGCATGCTCGCGCCCCTACTGTCACAGAATCTGGTCCCGAATCCAAGCTTTGAAAATTTCACATCCTGTCCACCGAATTACAACATGGGTGGCCCATTGGAATGTCCGCCCTGGTTCCGCGCTACAGGCGGCACTAGCGATTATTTCAACGCTTGCCACACAACTGGTATGGCCGGTGTTCCTAACAATATATTTGGAGTACAACCGGCCCACACGGGAGATGCCTATGCAGGAAGCTTGCATTATTGGCAGTTCGTAGCTGACTATCGTGAATACCTGGAAGTCCAATTATCGTCACCCATGACGGCAGGAACCACGTACATAGTGAGCCTGTGGTATAGTGTTTCCAGTTATTCCTGCTCAAATGATAAACTTGGAATCTATTTAAGCAGTTTTCCCGTTTCAAACCCTGCCACCATAGGCCCCCTTAACCTGAGTCCGCAACTGGAATTGAACAACGGCTTGATCCAAGGCAATGAGTGGCAACTCTTTACCAATTGCTATGTTGCCTTCGGAGGTGAACAGTTTATAACGATTGGAAATTTCTATCCGGATAATCAAACCATGGTAGGAACCGGTTGTCCTCTGATACTTGGGAATATCGCCTCCTATGTTTACATCGATGACGTTTCAGTTGAAGCAGCTATACCTCCCGACCCTATAGACCTTGGTGCCCCGGACCAGGTTCTTTGCCCAGGTGGTACCATCAATTACAACTTTGATCCTACATTAGGTGATTACTTATGGCAGGATAACAGTACATCTCCTTCGTATGAGATAAATGCTCCCGGCATATATTCAGTCACGCTTACAGCCAATTGTTTAAGTGTTGAGGACGAAGTCAACGTAACATCCCTCGAGCCACCTGAGCCTGTCGATCTTGGTCCGGATATATCCCTTTGCCCATCAGATGAACTCGAAATCAATTTGGATCCCTCGCTGGGAGATTTTCTTTGGCAGGATGGATCTACTAATTCATTCTATACGATCACATGGGAAGGGAGTTATGCATTGACCCTTAGTAATGCATGTGGTGAAGTATCTGATGATATACTGGTGTCGTATTATGAGTATCCAATTGTTGATTTCGCTCAGGATACTATCTCGGCATGTAATGGTGACATAGTTACCTTCAGCTTTGATCCTACAGTTGGAGATTATTTCTGGCAGGATGGCCAGGAGGGCTCTGAGTATGATGTGTCGCAGCCGGGAATATATGCTGTCACGGTATCGAATCCTTGTGGAAGTGATTACGATTTTGTTGTCGTTGATTTCAGTGATGCGCCTGTTCTCAATCTGGGGCCTGACATCACCATTTGTTCACAGCAATTACCCTACATCATCGATCTGGCAGGCCTGGCAAATGTGGAATCCTATCAGTGGTCAGATAGTACCATAAACCCTACGCTAAGCATACTTACTTCCGGAAATTATAGTGTGACTGTTTCTAACAACTGCTTCCAGGCAGCAGATACTTTAGGCATTACTATCGCGGATGTCAATTTTACTGTGAACTTACCTGCTGACACTATTGTATGTCCAGGTGATACCATAACCATCAGTCCGGGAAATATCACCGGCACCTATCAATGGCAGGATGGTACTTCCGGTCAATCGTTGGTAGTCACCCAGAATGGGACCTACAGTGTGGTAGTTGCAACTGCCTGCGGTTCAGCAAGTGATTCGATTAACGTGGTCTTTGGTGATCAATTGCCTTTCCCTGACCTCGGACCAGATATCAGCCTTTGCCCCGGTGAGCAAATAACCATGAATGCAGGTGTAACCGGTGTAGATTATTTGTGGCAGGATGGTAGTTCACTAGATAGCCTGGTGGTCACCACTGCCGGAACAGTCATCCTCACCATTTCAAATGCTTGTGCCTCCCGATCGGATACTGCAGAGATTATGTTCAACTCAAATCCACCGGTTGCTGATCTTCCTGCGCAACTCAGCCTTTGTGCTGGTGATTCAGTAATCATTGCAACAGTTGTTGCTGGCGCTACCTATTCGTGGAGTACAGGTGCTGCAACGCCTTCGATCTATGCACATTCCGCTGGTCAGTATATGCTCACGATCACTAACTCGTGCGGTACGGATACCGATACAACTAATGTGGTATACCTCGGAACGAATCCTGTGTTTGATCTGGGTATTGATCAATCCATATGCCCTGGCGATACAGTTATTTTCAGTCCAGGCATTCCAGGTAATTATCTCTGGCAGGATGGAACTTCCAACCCTTTCTATGCATCAACCTCTGCTGAGACGATATACCTGATGATATCAAACGCATGTGGTATGGACAGTGATACCGTGACAGTATCGCTATTACCTGAGATACCTCTTCTTAGCCTGGGCTTGGATTTTTCAATTTGTAAAGGAGATACAATTGTGCTCCAGCCTGGTATACCTGGAGTTGCTTATCTGTGGCAGGATGGAAGCAACGGGACATCGTATGAAGTGAGCGGCGGTGGAGAGGTCACCCTGACCATTTCGAATTCATGTGGATCGGCCAATGACACCATACTTGCAAGTGAAATCAGCAATGTGCTTTCATTAGACCTGGGTCCGGACATCATAGCCTGCGAAGGGGAATCTGTTACGGTGAGTCCGGGCATCACCGGGGTGATGTATCTCTGGCAGGACGGGAGTACCGGGCCTGCGTTTGTTGCGACATCCTCTTCAGACGTTATACTTGCAATAGACAACTCGTGCGCTACCTCAAGAGATACTGTTTCCATTCTGATTGAAGGGATAGCTCCATTGGTAAATCTTGGAGTTGATACTGCGTTGTGCCCGGGAGATACATTGTCTTTGCTGATTGATACTGCAGGTGTGATGATACAATGGCAGGATGGCTCTGTAGATCCTGATCGATTGATATCGGATGCAGGCATTTATACTTTGAAAGTGTCAAATTCATGTGGTGAAATGTCTGATACGCTTGTGATTCAACAGCTTGAATTGCCGTTACCCTTTGATCTCGGAATTGATGGTATCCTTTGTCCAGACGAGGTCTTCACACTGCACGCACCGTCAGTAATGGCGGGTAATGAATTGCAATGGAGTACGGGCAGCACTTCTTCTTCCATTAATATTGATGAAGCTGGTGTCTATTCGCTTTCAGTCTACAACGCATGTGGCTCCGAAAGGGACTCTATAACTATTTCGAAAGATACATCCGTCCTTGACTATTCCGGCCCTGTTCATTTCACTTACTGCAAGGGGGATAACCTGACATTGAATGTTGATCAAAGAACAACAGCCAATTATCTATGGGATGACGGTTCTACAGCAGATCAACGTATAGTGACTACTACCGGAACATATCAGGTTACTATAACTTCTTCATGTGACCAACTTATAGAAGAATTTTTTGTGGATGCCGGTGTCTGTAAAAATACAACCTCATTCATTCCAAATATCTTCTCACCGAATGGGGATGGCATCAATGATGTTTTTAGTATTGAAATCGATATCAACAACCTGCTTTCATTTGAAACATGGATATACGACCGCTGGGGCAATACCGTCTTCCATTCCAGGGAGCCCAATTTTGAATGGGAGGGTGTTTTCAAAGGAAAGAAGCTTAATCCGGGTGTGTATACTTACCAGATAAAAGCTGAATGGCAGGATGGATCAGTTGTCGTTAGCAAAAAACTGAAAGGAGATATAACGCTTGTGAAGTAACGCATATAAAATTAATTGCTCCGCGCAGTCTCAGGCGTCGTCCTGTGGAAGAACGTAGGAAAGGAGGCACTGGCGCTATGTTGGAAACCTTTGTCTGATGTCTCCAGAAACCGGTACTGTCGGACGAAGTTTTTGAAAAAAGTGACCAGTTGGTCTTCAGGGATATTGCGGCTGTTGGGTTTTGGGAAGAAGGCGAGATTGGAGATGGTACCATCGGGATTGAAATAAATATTCATCCACAATTTGGTGCCCTTGATGTCAAACTTGAGATCTGTGGCATAATCTTCAATGTCCATCAGAAATTCACTCCATCCTTTAAACGCCTGATCCAAGTCGTTGTTATAAACAGTCATGAACATTTCAGGATGTTGCTCTGAAAGTTCCAGGTATCTGTCTTCGTATTCCCCAATGAGAAATACCTCAGGTATACCTGTGGACTGGACGTGCGATTGGGCGTGAGCGCTTTCCAGAATAAGGATGAGTGTTATGCTTATTAGATACTTCAAGGTTTTCGACTCTTAAACCTAATGATCCCTTTAACGCGTCGAATATATAAAAGAAATTGAAAATGAATGATGACAACCTCCCCCATACGTTAAATTTATACGACCTTTCCTTTGCCCGGGAAATAACCAGCGGCTTGTCCGGCAAAGTTTTTATCTGCTATTCAAATTAATATTAAATAAAATGGTAATAGATATAGCACTGATAGTCTTTGCGTTAACTGGATTCTGGTGGGGATATACCAAAGGGATAGTCCGTACATTAATCATGGTCTCAGCTTATATTGTTGCTGTGCTTGTTACCTTAAAAATTTCTCCCTGGCTCATGGAATTTCTGACTAAAACCTTCAGTATCGGGAAAGTATTTGCGCTGATCTTTGGGACGATTGCGATTCTGGTGACTTTGATCTTTCTGATCCACTGGGTGGCTAAAAAAATCGATGTCTCGTTTCAGAAAGGCAAACTAAGTGGTTCGGATAAAATCATCGGCGGGATCATCATGCTATTCGTGGGTGTGTTGTTTTATAGCATGGTACTCTGGCCTATCAACCAATTTGGCATGATTGGAGAAAAATCAAAAGCCTCCAGCTTCACCTATAAAGCGCTTGAAACAATACCGTTAAAAACCCGGACGTTTGTGGAAGGATTCAAACCCCTTTTCAGTCATTTCTGGGAATTGATGGAAGAAACCATTCAGGAGGCCCGGTCAGAAACACCAGAATAAATTCAACCGCACGAATAAGACATATTGGCAAGCCAGCAGCTACCGGATAAAATACTCATCGAACGCTTCCGTGCAGGAAGTGACCGGGATGCATTGGGTACGCTGTTCCTGCGCTACATGGAGTTGGTTTATGGTGTTTGCCTCAAATACCTGGGACAACCTGAATCGGCTCAGGATGCCGTCATGGATATCTATGAGCATCTCAACCGGAAACTCCCCGGCCATGAGGTAGATAATTTCAGTGGATGGCTCTATATGGTCAGCAAAAACCATTGCCTTCAGCTCCTGCGTAAAAAAAGCAATCTTTTAACAGTTTCCCTGGACGATCCGGTTATGCAAAATGGCCGTGAAGCGCATCAGGAAGATGACTTATTTGATTTCAATGTACCGGAAGATATCGCGGACCAGCTCCATCATTGTATTGAACAATTGCCTGAAAATCAGCAGGTGTGTATTCGGATGTTTTATTTTGAAAAAAGATCCTATGCGGATATCTGCACCATCACCGGGCTCACCATGGATCATGTACGATCCAACATACAGAACGGAAGAAGAAACCTGAAAAAATGTATACAAACCAAACAACGCCTTGGATCAGGAACTGACCTATAAATGGATACAGGAACGGCTTCGTGAGCTGCACTCGGGTATCCTATCCGAGCAAGACAGGCTGCGTCTTGTCGAAATCGCAAAGGATGATCCTTTTGTATCTGATGCCTTGGAAGGTTTCCATGCCCATCCGGATGAGGTGCATGCCCAACATCTCGATGCCATCGCGGCCAAGATCAAACAACCGAAACGTGAGCGAAGGAGGTGGTTGATTCCAAATCTCACCGTCACGGCCATCGCAGCCAGTATCTTAATTATCGTAGCGACGTATGCCGTGATCACCAGAATGGAAAAGAGTTCAGATGAAACGCTCTTTGTCTTCGTTGCGCCAGATTCTCTTGCGCAACTTGATTCATTGGTCGGTGAAGTCGCTATGGAGACAGGCCCACAACCAGTGGATACCATGAATGAAAAAATGGCTGCACCGGAAACAGCTACTCAACAAACTCCTGATCAAAAATCCATTTCCGCACAAACAGAAAGTAAGCAGTTGAAGGTACAGCCTGCGCCAGGAACAGTCACGGCTGCTAAAACAGAAGTGCCTGTCACCGAACCATCTGAACCATCTTCACAATCTGCTGTCAAACCTTCTTCCAAAGAGTCTTCAGAAATAGTACATGTGGACGATGAAATAAAAACGGCTGATGAAGATATCGCAGTCCAATCGCAAGTTGAACTTTCAAGGGCCAAAAGGGATGAAGGTTTCTATGCGAATCAGATGAATCCTGCCATCATGCAAAGTCGTGTCACCGGACAGGTAACTGATGCACATAGCGGTGCCCCGATCATGTCTGCGAAACTGGCTGTGGATTATAGCAATCAACTCTTCTACACGGATATTGAAGGAGGTTTCGAATTATTTATTCCTCAACAGGAGGCTGTTTTACTAGTGACCTATCCTGGTTACGCCGACACAGCAATGATCATTAAGCAAGCAGATGAGCATATCCTGGTGGACATGAAAGCCGGAGGCATACTATCTTCAAATGTTATCGCAGGTGCAAACAACAAGGGGCCGGTGCCCTCTGCAATGCGTGATCCAATAGCTTCCTTCCGCCATTTTTACAATTACATTGCGGCTACATCATCACTGCAATTGACCCCTGAAGCTTCCTCTGCCCGCCGAAAAGTCACCCTCGAATTCAACGTTAAAAGTGATGGCCGTCCGAGGGATATCAACGTACTGGAGTCATCCCGTGACAAGACGTATGACAATGAAGCCAAGCGCTTGCTGGAAAGTGGTCCTGACTGGGTCTGTCCGGGTGGAGAGTATCCTTGTACAAGGAGGTATACTTTTTATTTCAGGTAGATTAGTTGTGAGAGGTCAGGTATCTATCTGTCCCAATCCCTTCCAACATGATATTTGAAGCATATGCTTCAAATGCATATTACGGATCAACTGGTTTGTGATATACATTGTCAGGCAACTTGTGGCTGGCATGCAGATACACAATAATGAATACTCCCTGGCAGCCACAAGCTGCCTGTGTACAATCTTGCTTCTAACCAGAAGTCTGCTATATTGAATTGAAGCGGATGCTTCAAATGTCTTTGGGGGGAGATTACTCTTAAAGACACAGATCTATCATTTTCACATACCCCTTATACCGTTGCCTCTCACTTTCTCACAGTTCTTACTATCTCACACCTCTCCCTGTCTCACTATCTCGAAGCCAGCGTATGCCTCTGTCATGGGCTGCTCATGGACTACAACTTCATTGACTTCCGCTAGCATAGGACCTTCCTTGCACCATTCAATAAAATCGGAGACCACATCTTCCTGTCCTTGCACCAGTGCACCAACAGCACCATCATGCTCATTCCATACTTTGCCTTTGAGACCAAGAGAAATAGCTTTGTCTTTTGCGGAGGCCCGATACCAGACACCCTGTACTTTGCCGGTGATGCGGAGATGATACGTTTTCATACAAGTAGATTACATCACACGCCTACGCTAGTGATCATGGGGATATCAGCCATCGTGCGAAGGCCTGGTGCGGCTTTGAGAATTGACTTACAGGCATTGAGGATGATAGCACATGTGGCTATATCACCATGCACACCTTTCATAATTCGGGAACGGATATGCGGCACACCGAAGATTTCGATCTCATCGTATGAATCAGCTTCACCGACAGATGCCTGGAAGCTGAGTTTGATTTTCTCTTCGCCATTCACCCACCCTATTCCGGTCTGCCGCACACCTGCAACTTGACCTGATACGATCGTCATGGCTTCTGATTGAATCGTGCGGTCAGCGATGACAGGCTCAATTCTGTCTTCTGATTTTTCAAGCGTCCATCCGAGTTGGCGGGCGAGGAAGTGCATCGATTCTGACAAACCTACATGGCGAAGGGTGCCTTCATTTTTTCTTCTTTCAAATTCATCAAACGACAGGCCTGCGCCAATTTTCTTTTGGAAAGGAATGCGTCTGAACTGTGCATCCTGATATCGTCTTACTTCTATCCGCTCCACCTGGTTGCAGATGCCCGTGAGCATAGCTGGTAGTGCATCCATCAGAAAGCCAGGATTGACACCGGTACCGAGTACGGCAACACCTTTGTCTTTGGCGGCGAGATCAATTGTCTTCGACCATTCTTCTGAACTATTCCAGGGGTAGAACAACTCTTCGCATGTAGACACCACGGACAAACCTGCGTCGATCAGCGAAAGAAGCTGTGGGCCTATGCGCGGCAGATCAGAGACCGTCGCAAGGATCGCGACATCAGCCTTCGTCCCTTGCAGCAGGCTGTCTGAAATCTGCACACCACTGGCATCGAGTCCGGCATGTTCGCCCATATCCCTTCCCGTGAGGGAAGGATCGATGTCGACGACCTGACTGATGATGATATCATGCCTTTTGAGGGCGTGTCGGTAGATATTGATACCCAAAGGGCCGGCGCCTATGAGGGTTGCGTGGATAGGGAGATTACTTGACATAAAGGCAATACAGAAAGGTTACAATAATGATTGGTGAAAGTAATAGATTCTTTTGCGTTTGGCAAAGAGAGGTAGTTCAGGCAGAAAGGCTTGAGAGGCTTAAGAGGTTGAAGGGGCGAAAGGGGCTTAGAGGGGCGGAAAAGGCTGAGAAGAACCAAGCGAAGGCAGAAATTCTTATACGGGTTCAAGATTTTGAACCCCATATGTAGGGATCTGTGGATTACCGGAAGGGCGGAACATTGGAATGCAGGAAAGGATGAAATATTTTCTTGTGAATAAAGAGCCCTAAAGTTGAATGTTTCACGGCTGAACGAAATATTTTCAGCAGGAATGCCTGCTTTTACAAAACGGTCAACAACATGTTCTTCCATTCCCAATAACGTGGGATTAAAAAAGCCATCTGGTGGCGGAGGTGTATACGTCGAGTTGATTCTTAATATCTGAGCGACCAATGTATGATCAACAGTTATCCAGTAGCCCATCACGATGTGGCCTCCCTGACGAGAGGCAGTGATTTCATTTGATCAATCAGGATGCTTGGCTGGAGACTGGTTAAATTTAAACATATTTTCGAAGGAACGTGCATACTGAACTTATAATATTGATACAAGGCTTTGAAAATGTGGACTTTAGACTGGCCTCAGTCTCAGCCTCCGTCTTCATTACGCCTGAAAAAATAAAAGATTCTATATTTGCGCTCCGCTAAGTAAAAAAGTATTCCCGGAGGAGTGGTAGAGCGGTTGATTGCACCGGTCTTGAAAACCGGCAAGGTGTAAAAGCCTTCGGGGGTTCGAATCCCTCCTCCTCCGCAAATGAAACAGGTGCCACCTTTAGGTGGTACCTGTTTCATTTTAGTGCACATCACTCAAGTTTTTTCGCTCGAAGGGAGGTGAACTAAAATGAAAAAAACCCGCAGGGCGCACCTGTTCCATTTTCATTACTTTTAGTCAAATTTCCACAATGATCAATCGACACCTTCATTATCTGAAAGTATTGGCCCTCCTGTCGCTTATGCTGATTATTTCAAGCGATTTGCACAGCCAGATCACCTGGAATGACCCCATAGATGTAGCCCCCTCCTCCTTCGGAAATGTCCGGCCAAGGATCACCACCAATGCATCCGGTGATCCAATCATGATCTGGGGAAAATCCGCTGACCTGATGTTTACCAGATGGGACGGAACAGCCTTTAGTACCCCTTTCAACCTAAATCCAAATGGAGTGACTATCGCATCTGCTACCTGGATGGGTCCCGATATCGCAGCACATGGTGATACGATCTACATTGTGTACAAACAAACCCCGGAAGACCTGGCTTCAAGCCATATATGGATCCTGAGGTCATTTGATGGTGGTGCTACATTCTTGGCTCCGGTGCAGGTGGAAAACACAGGAACAGACAAATCCAGGTTTCCAACGGTCACAACAGACGATGAAGGAAATCCGATCATTGCCTTTATGCGATTCAATGCTAGTTTTCGTGAAGCAAGATGGGTGGTCACGAGATCTTATGATTATGGAGAGACTTTCACCACCGATGTTCTTGCCAGCGGCTGGAGCAGCCAGCAATCTGAAGTATGTGATTGTTGCCCTGCCACCATTCATAGCGCTGGTGATCATGTAGCCGTTGTGTATCGTGACAACAATGATAATCTGCGGGACAGTTGGGCAGGTGTCTCTTCAGATGGCGGAATCACGTTTACCAGGGGTGTCAATATTGATCAAAACGGATGGATGATTGAAGCCTGCCCCGCAACCGGACCGGATGCAGTCATCATAGGAGATACTTTGTATTCTACCTTTATGAGTGCTGCTAGTGGCCAGGCACTCGTTTATTATAACAATACACCAATCAATGATCTTTCCACGCCGCTATCAACACCTGTTCCCGGAGCAGGGGAAGGCCTTCAACAAAATTTTCCCCGGATCGCCTCTTCCGGAAACGCTGCTGCATTGTTATGGCGTCATTCCGCTGAGTTTTCCACTGGGCTTGCTTTAATGTTTACTGCAGATATAACCAATGGTTTTCCAAGTTTATTCGATACTCTTGCATACAATCTGGTCGTAAACGGTGATGTAGCGATGACCAATACTGAAGTTCTGGTGGCCTGGCAGGACAACGGGACCTCTAAAGTAAAATTCAGAAGCGGCACCTACGAAACGTCAACAGGCATTGAAGAAGAAATCACAAGCACACCACTTGCATTCTACCCTAACCCCGTGTCAAGTGAGTTAATACTTTATAAAGCAGCCGCTCAGATCACCATCACAGATATGTCTGGCAGGATGATCCTTACGGGAAAAGGTAGTCGAATAGATGTACGACCCCTGTCGACCGGAATTTACTTTATATCCACTGAACATGGCTGGGGGAAATTCCTCAAAAATTAATGCACAGCGCTTTAACAAGGCTCCATTGTGGCACTATTACGTTGCGGCAATAGAACCACCTTATCCGTTAAGAATTCCCTGATTAACGGATGAAAACTTATTCTATCTTCACCGCATTAATCCAGGCTTTGACCTGTAGTCAACTAACTGTTTTCTCTTCACTTTCTGATTTAAATCACCTTACATTAAAAACAAACGTATGAAGTTATATCAAACATTATCGGGAGTAGTTTGCACAATGCTGCTTACTTTTTCTCTCCAGGCACAGACTGACATGGTCTGGGACGCGCACGGTGTAGGGTTTTCCGTGCCAAAAAATTTTAAAATCGAAGCCAACAATGCAGAAGAATTCACAGCCGGCAATGACAATCTATTCCTGAGCATCCTGCCTATCCAGGATGAGTGGGTGACCGAAGATGACCTGGCAGATGCTGTGGTCGAAATGGCTGAAGGAATGGAATACGACAGAATACAGGAAGGCGACGCTATCGACATCGATGATTTCACCGGCTATTTCATCAAGGGAAGGAAGGACGGCGCCAATGCAGTCTTCATGGCCCTGCTAGACAAGGAAAGCAGTACCAATCTCCTGGTCGTAATCGTGTATGCGGATGAATATGAAGATCAGGCTGTTGAAATGGCTGCCAGTTTCTATGCGTATGACTAATAGCCTTCGCGGGCTCTATTTTTGTAAAAAAACGTGCATTGGCTTCCAGCAAGTGCACGTTTTTTTATGCCTGGCTCCAATCCCAGATGGGCTTACTACAATCTCTAAATACCTGAAATACAAGACAATTTCATATTAGCTGATTTACACATTTGGCTATTCCATTGGTTGTTTGTAAATTCAGACGGCGCAAGTAAAAACACTCTTTATCAAAATGAATTCATACACTCAACTGAATTTCCTGTTCAGGAGCTTTCTGTTCCTTTTTTTGTTTGGTACCCTATCCTACGGCAACGCCCAAAATCTGGTACCTAATTACAGTTTTGAAACGTTCACGACATGTCCTACCCAGTACGAAGGATTATGTTTTCTGTACGCTCCACCCTGGTCCTGCGCTTCACTCGGCTCAGCCGACCTCTTTAACTCTTGTGGCAATCCCTCCATGGCTGGCGTGCCCGATAATGCTATTGGCTCCCAACTCGCTAATACCGGTGAAGGATATGCCGGTTTTATTTGTTTCTGGCCTTCAATATCCAATTACCGCGAATATCCGATGGTGCAACTCACAGCACCGCTTATCGCGGGGGAATGGTATTATGTATCCTTCTTTATCAGCGTGGCGGATAGCGGCTGCGGTGTTGAAAATGTAGGCGCTCACTTTTCTACATCTTCCATTTATCAGTCTCAATTTACTACGCTAAACGTCACTCCCCAGATAGAAAATACGACCGGAATGATTACCGATAATATAGGCTGGGTCTTTATTGGCGGCTGTTTTCAGGCTGCAGGTGGCGAACAATTCATGACGATTGGAAATTTCTACAACGATAATGAAACTCCACTTGATCCTGATTGCAGCGGTACGTACAACTATTTCTACGTGGATGATGTCAGTGTTGTTCAAGGCGGTGCACCTGAAGAAATAATGATTGAATTAGGGGATCCAATAGTCGAATGTTTTTCTTACGAAATCGATCCTGAACATGACGGCCCTTTCTTCCTCTGGAGTGATGGTTCCACAGGCCCTACTTTAGTGGTTACTGAATCCGGCGTCTATACCCTAACCGTTACTGACGGCTGCAACCAGGGAGTTGATTCTGTAGAAGTGACTATCCTAGGCACTGCGCCTCCTGTTGAGCTCGGCCCCGCTGATGTGATCATATGTGCCGGTGAAGAATATACACTCTCGCTTGATCCGGATCTCGAAACATATACATGGAGCGATGGATCCAATGACCCGGAATACTCCATTACCACCACGGGAACTTATTCAGTCACACTGGATGATGGTTGCCAGGCGAGCACTGATGAGGTCAATGTAATTGTTTTGGATCCTCCATCTCCCTTCACGCTTGGGGAAGATGCATTCCTTTGTTCGGGTGATGAAATAGAAATCGTATTTGATCCGACGCTCGGTGATTTCCTCTGGCAAGACGGAAATACTTCTTCAACCTATACAATAGATATTGGCGGTGATTATTCACTCACCATCAGTAACATTTGCGGCATGGAAACAGATGATCTCGTCATCTCTGATCTGGAAGTTCCTGATGTCCAGATAGGACCTGATGAACAAACGATCTGCAGCGGGGATATCCTTGAAATTGAAATTGATCCCGATTTAGGAGATATCCTCTGGCAGGATGGAAGTTCTGAACCTAACTACGAAATAACCGCCCCCGGCGTGTACTCCGTTTTTGTGACCAATCAGTGCGGCACAGGGAGTGACCAGATTGACGTTACGGTGATCATATCGCCCAATGTTGAGTTGGGACCCGATACAGTGCTCTGCGCTGGAGAAGAACTCTTACTCAGCACCACTAATGCAGGTCCCTACTTATGGCAGGATAACTCTACAGCGGATACCTTCCTTGTCACAGGACCGGGTACATACTCATTGGCTATTACCAATTTTTGTGGAATCGCTTCTGATGTGATCGAGGTTGAATATATAGATGCTCTTGTACCACCCGCATTCGGCCCGGATGTGAGTTTATGTCCCGGCGAACAAATTGTGCTTCATGCAAATAATCAAGGGGCCAGCTATTTGTGGCAGGATTTCACCACCGCTGATTCCATTTTAGTGACCACCTCAGGAACGTACTTTGTGCAAATTTTTAATTCATGCTTCCTAGTTGCAGACACTATTGCCGTGACGGTCAACGCCAGCCCACCACAGGTTGATTTACCTGCTCAATTAAGTTTATGCCAGGGACAAACCATAACACTTGATGCAGTGGTATCAGGCGTTAATTATCTCTGGAATGACAATTCACAAAATCAACAACTTCTTGTAAATACTCCCGGCACCTACAGTGTGACTGTAAGTAACTCCTGTGGCACAGATGTCGACACGACGATTATAATGGATGGCGGGCCGGCCCCTGCAGTGGAGATCGGCAGCGATGTGCAGTTTTGCACAGGTGACAATATTTTGTTGTCTCCTGTTTTTTCAAATGTCACTTCATGGCTCTGGCAGGATGGTTCGACTTTACCAACCTACAACATTACGAGTGCCGGATCGGTCACTGTTGCTGTGAGCAATTCCTGCGGCACTGCTTTTGATACCCTTCAGGCAACCCTTCTCCCCGCTACACCACCGCTTGATCTCGGCGCAGATACTTCGTTATGTACCGGCGAATCATTTGTATTGTCCATCAATACGCCGGGTGTCACCGTTGTTTGGCCAGATGGATCCACTGGTGCCAATTATAATGTTTCAGGTGCTGGATTTGTGTTTGCCGCCATCACCAATAGTTGCGGATCTTCATTCGATACCATACTGGTCGATGCATTGCCTGATGTGCCTCTACTTGATCTCGGTACTGATCAATCCCTATGTCCAGGCGAAATCATTTCCGTATCACCAGGCATCTCAAATGTGCAATACTTATGGCAAGATGGCTCTACAGGAAATACATACCAATCAACACAGGAAGAAACCATCATCCTGACCATCAGCAATAATTGCGGTGTTTCAACAGATACATTGGAAGTAACTGAAAGTACGCAGGGGCCCCAACTTGATCTGGGTCTGGATATTCAAGTTTGTTCCGGTGAGACGGTCACTATTCAGTCAGGCATAGCAGGCGTGACTTATCTATGGCAGGATGGATCTACAAATCCTGACTTTACAACTGCCCAATCTGGTGTCTTTATCCTTGAAGTAAATAACAATTGTGGGTCAGCTACAGATACGATTGTAGTTGACATTTCCGGTGTACCCCCCACACCGGTATTACCCGCAGATACTACATT
>ENA-ORBV01000902-ORBV01000902.1-microbial-mat-metagenome-genome-assembly--contig:-NODE-902-length-67616-cov-11.647922_pt1 | contig 67616 bp, 59 predicted proteins | sample MGYA00237777_ERZ505514 | MGnify/ENA primary metagenome ERZ505514 (study PRJEB26160, sample SAMN06269048) | microbial mat metagenome | isolation source: Oligotrophic lake microbial mat | place...
CCTCTCTATTCGTCGGCAGCGTCAGATGTGTATAAGAGACAGGCTGACCGAGATCCGTGACCTCTTGAAGAATAAACCCTAATTTTTGACTCTGGACGCAAAAAAACGCGGAACCGAAAGGCTCTGCGTTTTTTGTTTCAGCGCTGTTTTTCAAAAACTGAAAGCTGATAACTGACTACTGAATACTTTTCTTAATACTTCTTCACAAACTTCTCGCCCTTAACCAGACGTCCGCCAGTCGTCCACTTGATCCCGTTGTAATTGGATCGAAACTCTTTGCTGATGCTGCGCGGCGCATCGCCTTTCCCATTCTGAATAGTTCCGCCCTGCTTTTCCGTTTTGGTTTCCGTTTTGGCTTCTGTTTTGGCCGCCGGTGCTGGTGCCGGACAGGCCGCCGCAGGTTTCTTTCCACATCCACAAGTTCCTGAGTCGCTCATAATTTAATTAATAAAGATTGTTTGAAATGTAATGCATGAAAAGAACATGCCAAGACTTAACCATAACGATGCAGACCCGTAATGTCTTGGAAGTGAAATCATTATCGGCATCGTGCCTGCCGTTGGACCTGGTCCCATGTGCAGCCTGATGCGGGGTGAGCGGGAAACCGTTCCTTGCGGCGGCGCAGTTCATCGCACTTCCAATTGGGAACAGGAAACTGCGCGTCCTCCTGAGCGGGGCTGTCCCAAAGATTTTCGACGAGTTGAAGACGCCCGGCTCTGGCGGGCTTAAAGAGAGGCGCAAATTCAGCGTTCACACATCACAGATAGCGTCGTTCCTAATTTGGTTCAACAAAGAACACGCCTTTCCACGGAAAAGGTGTCCTTGGAAAATCCGAGTCATCCTAAGATCGACGAGCAGGATACGGGATCACTCCTCTTTTTCACTTTTGCAAAGCCCATCTGAGCGCGCTTCTGTCGCTCATTCTCTGCTCTTCTTCGGAAAGTGCGTCATTTTGTCTTAGTTATCCTGCATGCGCTTTTCACTTTATTTTTTGTAGCCACCCTTAGCCACTCCTCGACAAGCCTTTATAAAAGAAGATTCTTCCGTATTCGCCGCGAACACCTTGGCATACTCCGTGCGGGTATAGGCCTATGGATTTGAATAAATTTACCGAAAAAGCCCAGCTCGGTCTGGCCGATGCCCAACAGCTCGCCGCCAAGCTCGGCCACCAGAGTCAGGACATCGAACACCTCCTGCTTTCTCTCCTCCGCCAGGAAAACGGTCTGATCCCCCGCCTGATCGAAAAAGGAAATATCAACCTGGAGCTACTCTGCGCCAAGCTGGAAGAACACCTCGATAAAATGCCCCGCGTCTCCGGCTCCAGCAGCCAGCCCGGCTCCGCCTATGTCACCCAGCGCCTGAGCACCCTCATGGCCAAAGCCCAGGACGAAGCCAAACGTCTCAAGGACGATTACGTCAGCGTCGAACACCTCGTCCTGCCCATGTTCGACGAAGACAGCAAGCACGGTGTGGGTAAAATTTTTAAAGATCTCGGCTTCAAAAAAGACGACTTCCTCAAGTCCCTGACCGAAGTCCGAGGTAACCAGCGCGTCACGGGCTCCAATCCCGAAGCCACCTACGAGTCGCTGGAGAAATATGGCCGTGACCTCACCCGCATGGCCCAGCAGAACAAGCTGGATCCCGTCATCGGGCGCGACAACGAAATCCGGCGCTGTATCCAGGTTCTGTCCCGCCGCACCAAGAACAACCCCGTTCTCATCGGCGAACCCGGTGTCGGCAAAACCGCCATCGTCGAAGGCCTTGCCCGCCGCATCGTGGCCGGCGACGTCCCCGACAGCCTGAAAAACAAGCGCATCATCTCCCTCGACCTCAGTTCCCTCATTGCCGGCGCCAAATACCGGGGTGAATTCGAGGAACGCCTTAAGGCCGTCCTTCAGGAAATCACCCAGGCCGCTGGCCAGATCATTCTTTTCATCGACGAAATCCACACCATGGTCGGTGCTGGTAAGGCCGAAGGCGCCATGGACGCAGGCAACATGCTCAAACCCATGCTGGCACGAGGCGAACTCCATTGCATCGGTGCCACCACACTAGACGAATATCGCAAATACATCGAGAAGGACGCCGCCCTCGAACGCCGTTTCCAGCCCGTGCTGGTTGAAGAACCCACCGTGGAAGACACTGTGTCAATCCTGCGCGGATTGCGTGAACGTTATGAACTCCATCACGGTGTCCGTATCCTCGACTCCGCTCTGGTTTCCGCCGCCGTGCTTTCGCACCGCTACATCTCCGACCGATTCCTCCCCGACAAAGCCATCGACCTGGTCGATGAAGCCGCCGCCAAGCTCCGCACTGAAATCGAATCCATGCCGGAAGAATTGGAAACACTGGAGCGCCGCGTCATGCAGTTGGAGATCGAACGCGAGGCCCTGAAGAAAGAATCCGACAAGGCTTCCAAGGAACGCCTGAAGAATCTTGAAAAGGAACTGGCCGACCTCAAAGGCCAACGCGACGCCCTCAAAGCCCAATGGCAGACCGAAAAGGCCGGGGTGGAAGAGCTCCGCACCATGCGGGCTCAATTGGAACAGCTACGCCATCAGGCCGAAGTTGCCCAACGCAATTCCGACCTGTCCCGTCTTTCCGAACTGAACTACGGACAGATCCCCGACATGGAAAGGAAACTGAAAGCAGCTGAGGACAATCTGGCTGTTAAGGCCCAGGGACCCCAGTTGCTCAAGGAAGAAGTCAATGCGGACGAAATCGCCGGAATCGTGTCCCGCTGGACCGGCGTTCCGGTCTCACGACTTCTCGAAGGCGAGAAAGACAAGCTCCTCCGTCTCGATACCATTCTCCATGACCGCGTCATTGGCCAGGACGAAGCGGTCACCGCCGTGGCAGACGCTGTCATCCGCGCCCGCTCCGGATTGAAAGATCCCAAACGGCCCATCGGCTCCTTCATTTTCCTCGGCCCAACCGGCGTCGGAAAAACCGAACTGGCCCGTGCCCTGGCGGCATCCCTTTTCGATTCCGAGGACAACATTGTCAGGGTTGATATGAGCGAATACATGGAAAAACATTCCGTGGCCCGTCTGATCGGGGCGCCTCCCGGCTATGTCGGTTATGAGGAAGGCGGTCAATTGACGGAGGCCGTTCGCCGGAAGCCCTATTCTGTGATCCTTTTCGACGAAATCGAAAAAGCTCACCATGACGTTTTCAACATCTTCCTCCAGATCCTCGATGACGGCCGCCTGACCGACAGCCAGGGACGCACCGTGGATTTCAAGAACAGCCTCATCATCATGACCTCCAACATTGCCAGTCATCTCCTGATCGAGAATGCGGGCGAGACCGGAACCATCGACGAAAACACCCGCAACAACGTGCTGGGCGAGCTGCGCCAACATTTCCGTCCTGAGTTTTTAAACCGCGTGGATGATATCGTGTTGTTCAAACCCCTAACCCTGCCCGAGATCGAAAAGATCGTGGACCTGCAACTGGCCCAGATCCAGAAACGTCTGAACGAAAAGAACATCGTCCTCGAACTGAGCCAGGAAGCCAAAGAACACGTCGCGATCAATGGCTACGATCCTGTCTACGGCGCCCGTCCGCTTAAACGTTATCTGCAGAAAGAGATCGAGACAGGGCTCTCAAGGAAAATCCTCTCTGGCGAAGTAACAGACAACAGTAAAGTAACCGTAGGACTTGAGAACAAAATCCTCACCTTCGCATCCACTGCGCTGAAGCCCGTTTCATAGGATTGAAACTCGGAGGGCCCGGCTCCGTCCGGGCCGCTTCCCCCCCTTCAGCTTCTTCTCGGAGGGCCCGGCTCCGTCCGGGCCGCTTCCCCCCCCTTCCCCGGACGACACAGAGGTCGTCCCTCCGTATCTTCTCGGAGAGCCCGGCTCCGTCCGGGCCGTTCCCCCCCTCCAGAAAATGGTTTAAATTACACTTCAAGCTGTTAGCCTTGGATCATGGAAAGATCCTCATCCCAGGAACCTCCCCAAAGAAATCATCCCGTCCACCTCCCACCAAAATTCAATCATTCAAGGCCCATTATCCTCTTCATCACAGTCTGCACCCATCAGCGGCAACGACTGCTCGATAATTCCCAGGCCCACGGAAACCTGCTTCAGGCATGGGGTCTTTCTTCCGACTGGAAAATCGGACGATATGTTATCATGCCCGATCATGTTCATTTTTTCTGCACTCCTTTTGCATCCGATCCTACTCCACTCAAAAACTGGATGGCCTATTGGAAATCTGCGTCTGCAAGGAAATGGCCCACCTCTCTCGAATCCAAAGTCTGGCAGCGTGACTTTTGGGACACTCAACTGCGAACAACAGAATCCTATGAATCGAAGTGGGCTTACGTGAGGCAAAATCCTGTGCGAGCGGGCCTCGTTTCCCTTCCTGATACCTGGCCCTACCAAGGAGAAATTCATTCCTTGGCTTGGCACGATTAATCTTTCCCACCGGAATTCTTCTCGGAGGGCCCGGCTCCGTCCGGGCCGTTCCCCACCCTCCCCCGGACGACACAGAGGTCGTCCCTCCGTATCTTCTCGGAGGGCCCGGCTCCGTCCGGGCCGTTCCCCACCCTTCCCAGGACGACACGGAGGTCGTCCCTCAGGCCCAATGACCCCATCGGGCGTGATTCTATGGCTTGAGCCTCGGCAATTTCGGAAAATAAGTCCGCAGGTAATCCCGATCGATCGTAGCAATACGGTCGGCTTGGACGAAAGCATGGGCAGCAACCAAAAAATCCGGGATAAGCTGCTGACGCGGACCTCCTTCACGTCGATAGGCGAGGAAAATTTTCCCAGCCAGATAAGCCGCCTCCGGATTGATTGCGTCATGGGAGATATGAAGGCGGTGGATATCACCCATAGCAGCCTCCGCCGTGGCATAAGCGACGGCATACTCTGCGAAAGCCACCGGGCAGACAAGTAATGTTCCCTCACTCGAAGCTTCCTGCAACAGCTCACGCCACATTTCCCAGCCCGCCTGCTTTCGGTAGAGTATAATCAGAACGGAACTGTCAATGGCAGTGCGCATTAGAAAAAAATCAGGATTTGAGTGAAGGAGGCAGTTCCACGGGTCCACGCAACTCGTTCATGACTTCTTCCATCGTCATGCTTCCCCAAGGATCAACGGCAGTTTTGCCAAATTCTTCCCAAGCCTCAGGCGAAATCACCCGCACAGCCTTCAGAAACGGAGCATTTTCATCAAAATCCAAGACATCGCCTGCCTTCAGATTCAGACGTTCCCGAATCTTTAAGGGTATGGTAAGCTGGCCTTTGGTGGTTAGCGTTGCCTTAATTACTATACTGTAATCCAGTAAAGTAAGGAGTTCAAGTAAGGAGTTATTATAATTCGACAGAACTGTCTTCCTGTAAACTCTGATAACCCTATCGGAACCTTTTTTTCCAATGGCTGTAACCCGGCCTCTCCCTCAATAGTCTCGAAATCGGGACGACAACGAAGGCGCTGACCCTGTTGCCTACAATGAGTTGTGTTTCTTCTTGGGATCCACATAATGAGGGTATTCCCATTCTTCAGGAGCGCAGGCTTCCAGCCTGCTCCTTCCGGCATCTCGGAGATTCGCGATATGTGTCGGAATTGCCGGAAGGTCTTTGCCCGTGTTTTGTCATCCTGTTAGACAATCCTCAAGTTTTCTAAGCTCCCCCCCCCTCACACCCATTCCGCACAAAGCAACATCGCTAGAGCGATTGCAGCGCCTGCTTGTGGATGCGTTTCCAATCCTTCTCTTACAGGGTCAACCCGCTGTGCATTGACCCCATTTCCAATCAACACTTGTCAGGAGTCGACGGTCTGTTACCAGAATAACCTTCGCGCCGTAGGGCTACACAAACAAGGGACAAGACCTTCCGGCAAGTCTCCACCGCCACTCTGCAAGGTGATCACCACATCGATTCTCCGATCCGCGCTTTTTCCGAAGAGGGGAGGTAACTTCACCATTGTGCGGGCCTCCATAGTTGACGATACACATCAAGGAATCTAGGTTGTGTGTTTTTATTTATGAACGCGATTCCTGTTACTGTCCTGACCGGCTTCCTGGGAGCCGGAAAAACCACCCTCCTCAACCGCATCCTGACCGAACAACACGGCAAACGCATCGCCGTGATCGAAAACGAATTCGGCGAAATCGGCGTGGACTAGGAACTGGTCATCCGCAGCGACGAAGAAATTTTTGAAATGAACAATGGCTGTATCTGTTGCACCGTCCGCGGCGACCTGATCCGCATCCTGGGCGGCCTCCACAAACGGAAAGACAAATTCGATTACGTGCTGATCGAAACCACCGGCCTGGCCGATCCCGGTCCCGTGGCCCAGACCTTTTTCACGGACGAGGAAATCAAAGAGAAATACCGTCTGGACGGCATTGTCACACTGGTCGATGCCAAACATGTCCTTCTCCACTTGGATGACAGCCGCGAAGCCCAGGAACAGATCGCCTTTGCTGATGTGTTGATCCTGAACAAAACAGATCTGGTTTCGCCCTCCGAATTGGATGCTCTGGAAAAACGTATCCGTAAGATGAATGCCGTGACCAAAATCTACCGGGCTCAGAATGCCGATATCGCCATCGCCAAGGTTCTCGGTGTGGGTGGTTTCAACCTCGACCGGGCTTTGGAATTGGAACCGGAATTTCTGGGCAAGGAAGGCAACGCCCATGGGCATCATCCTAACGTAGAAGATCAATCCAGCGATGAGCATTCCGACCATCATCACGATCATGATCATAAGGAGCACGTAAAAGAGCATGTACACGACCATCAGCATGATGAAAGTATCAGTTCGGTTGGGATTACAACGCCGGGAGATCTGGATCTGAAAAAATTTGATGAATGGCTGGGCAAGCTGCTCCGGGAAAAAGGGCTGGATATTTTCCGGATGAAGGGAATTGTCAGCATTGAGAACGAGCCCCGCCGTTTTGTGTTCCAAGGGGTTCACATGTTGTTTGATGGGCGCCCGGCTCAAGAGTGGGGAACGGCGGCCCGCAAGAACCAGGTGGTCTTCATTGGGCGGAACCTGGACCGCAAAGAGTTGAATGAGGGCTTTGAGTCGTGCTTAGTGAAGTGAGTTCAGCATTTTGAATTTAAGCTTTCCGGGCATTTTTAACCCTTGGTGCTGTCGGCGGACTGTGGGAGACTACTCATTCCACCATCTAACTGTTTGTTGCAAAATGCCAGAGCGGCATTTGTTCCCAATTGCATAATGCATTATGCTTGGGGCAGATGTGACACTCACCTGAAGGAAAAGCCTTCTGGCACGCAACCTGCCTTTTTCTGAAACGGAAACCTATGAAGTTGCCTGCCCTAGCCCCTGCCCTGTTAAAAAAAGAATTATTCCCCTTGTGGATTTCTCCAACCCCGATCAACAGGCCTCTTCGTGGGGAGTTGTACAATCTTGAGCAGTTGGCCGACTACGCAAAGCGGTTTGCGGCCAGACAACTGACCATCGATCAAAAAGGATCGGCCAGCCTGCTCCGTCGCCTGGATGAAAACGAGGAAGTCCTGAAGTCACATTACCGTGACACCCAGGCCCTCGATCCCGCCCAACGCGCCACGCCCGCCTCGGAATGGCTGCTTGATAATTTTTATCTTATCGAAGAACAAATCCAGATGGCCAGACGGCATCTGCCCCGTGGTTACAGCCGCGAACTTCCATGCGGACCCAACGGGTATCCCCGCGTTTACGATATTGCCCTGGAATTGATCACCCATGTGGATGCCCAGATCGAGGCGGAATCGCTCTCGGTCTTCCTGGAAGCCTATCAAACCGTTACTCCTTTAAAAATCGGCGAGCTGTGGGCCATCCCCATTATGTTCAGACTGGGATTGATCGAAAACCTGCGGCGTATCGCCCTGCATCTGGATTCCGTTCAGCGGGATCACGATATTGCGGATTACTGGATGCGGGAGTTGCAGGTGGTTACGGAGGAAAGCCCGTCGCAGATCGTGATCGTGATGGGAGAAATGGCCAAATCCAATCTCCCTGTCAGCAGTTCCTTCGTTGCGGAATTTTCACAGGCCCTGTCACGTCAGGGCCCGATCCTGCACTGGGCGAGGAGCTGGTTTGAGCAGTTGCTGGCAGAGAAAGGTCTTTCCGTGGAACCGCTGGTGCATGAAGAAAACCAGAACCAGGCGGCGGAACAGGTGTCGGTCAGCCACAGCATTACGAGTCTCCGTTTTCTGGGGGCGATGGATTGGAAGGAATTTGTCGAGAGCATGAGCGTGGTGGATCAGTGCCTGCGCCTGGACCCGGCGGATGTTTACAGCGATATGGATTTCCAATCGCGCGACAGTTATCGGCACGCGATTGAGCGCGTGGCCAAATACGGCCGTTATTCCGAGCCTGATGTGGCACGCATGGCGGTGGATCTGGCGGCGGCCAATGCCAAAACAAAAGGACGCGGGGATCGCCGCTCCCATGTCGGTTATTTTCTGGTGGATGAAGGATTGATCCAACTTGAAAGCGATGCTTCCGTCAGACATTCCCTGAGAAATGTTTTTGAGGAAAAAATCCGTCGTGCTCCCACGGTCTGGTTTATTGGCGGGGTGTCGCTGCTGACATTGCTTTTCACGGCTCTGGTTTCTCTAGGATTTCTTGAGTTTGGAGTTGGCGGCTGGCCGCTGGCCCTGTTGTTGATTCCGGCCCTGATTGTCTGCAGCCAGTTGGCCCTGGGGCTGATCAATTGGTTGTCCATTTTGTTTGTGCACGCGCGCCTGCTTCCGCGTTTGGATTTCCTGGAGGGCATTCCATCGGATACACGGACGATGGTGGTCGTGCCTGCCATGCTTTCGGGATTCGGCACCATTGACCAGTTGGTGGAAAACCTGGAACTCCATTATCTGGGCAATAACGATCCCCATGTCACCTTCTCCCTGCTGACGGATTTTTGCGATGCACCCCAGGAAATAATGCCGCAGGATCAGGCCTTGCTGGAAAAGGCCAGAACAGGAATCGAAGGGCTCAATCAGAAATACGGCGACGGCAGCACCGGGCCCTTTCACCTTTTTCACCGCCCGCGCCTGTGGAACCCGCAGGAAAAATGCTGGATGGGCTACGAACGAAAACGCGGAAAAATTTCCCAATTCAACAACCTGATGAGAGGAAAGGGTCGGGAAAACTTTTCCGAAGTGATCGGGAACGCCTCGATTTTCCCTTCCGTCAAATATGTGGTTACTCTGGATGCCGACACCCAGCTTCCCCGCGATACCATCAAACAATTGGCTGGAACAATGGCTCACCCTCTGAACAGGGCGGTCCTGGATGATGAGCACAAGGTGGTGCGGGCTGGTTACGGGATTTTGCAACCACGTGTTCAACTCAGCCTGACCGGAGCTAACCTCTCGCTGTTTGTCAAACTTTGGGCAGGTGAAGTGGGTGTTGATCCCTACACCCGTGCTTCCTCCAATGTTTACCAGGACCTTTTTTCCGAAGGTTCATTTATCGGGAAAGGGATTTATGATCTGGATGCCTTTGAGCAGTCGACCGGGACGCGATTCCCGGATAACACCATTCTCAGCCATGACCTGATCGAATCCGGTTATGCGCGTTCCGGCCTGGTCAGCGATGTGGTCCTCTATGAAGATCATCCTGCACGGTATCAGGCTGATGTGCGCCGGCGTCACCGTTGGGTGCGGGGTGACTGGCAGATTGCCCCCTGGCTCTGGTCGAGAGTGCCGGCCTGTGATGAATCCTGCGTGGCGAACAAATTATCCCGTCTGGCCCAGTGGAAAATTTTCGACAACCTGCGGCGCAGCCTGGTCTCGATGGCGGTGTTGGTGCTTCTTATTATCTCCTGGTTGGTTTATCCGCAAACGTCGTTGTTGGTGGCCGGACTGATTGCCGCCATGGTGCTTGTTCCCGGAGTTCTCGGTTGGCTGACCGGTTTGATCCGCATCCCGCAGGAACTCCCGCTCATGCTGCATCTGAGGGAGAGCGGCACCAAAGGGTTGAGGCTGATCGGGCAGGCCCTTTTTGATTTCGTTTTCATCCCCTACGAAGCCTGGATGCATCTGGACGCCATGATCCGGACAGTCTGGCGTCTGTCCATCAGCCGCCGGCACCTGCTGGAATGGCAGACCGCCAAGGACACGGAACGGTTGGTTCGCTCCGATCTTCTCAGTTCCTGCCTGCCGATGTGGCAGGTGGAAGTCATGGTGTTGGCTGTTACAGGCGTTTTATTCTACCAGGGAGGGTTGTCCTGGTCTTCCGGTTTGTTTTTGTCCCTCTGGTTTATCTCCCCGGTCTTATCCTGGATTATCAGCCGGCCCTTTGCTCCACGTGCTTCCGAGATCAGCCCGGAGCAGACGGTCTTCCTGCGGAAAGTTGCCCGCAGGACCTGGCGCTTTTTCGAAGTCTTTGTTAATGACCAGGAAAACTGGCTGCCGCCTGACAACTTCCAAGAAGTGCCTTTCCCCGTCATCGCCTCCAGGACCTCACCGACGAATATCGGCCTTTGCCTTCTGGCCAACCTGACGGCCTATGATTTTGGTTACATCCCCGTGGGCGAAGTTATCCGGCGCAGCCGCCTGACAATTGAAACGATGGAGAAAATGGAGAAGTATCGCGGTCATCTTTACAACTGGTATGACACGCGGAGCCTGAAGCCTTTGCGACCGCTTTATGTTTCGAGTGTGGACAGTGGCAACCTGGCCGGGCATCTCCTGACGATGGAGCCCGGGCTTCACGATCTGGCCAACCGCCCGGTCTATTCCTCCGCTTTTCTGACCGGCATGCGTGACTGCACGGGCATTCTGTTGGAACTTGGTTGTGAACATTCCGGGTTGAAAAAACTTCATGAAAAACTTTCCAAAATTCCGGAGACCTTGAGTGCAGGCTATGCCGCTCTTAAGCAGGCCGAAGAACTGGCCAGGGATCTCGAAAAAGCATTACAAGGTGATAATGAAGAAATCCGTTGGTGGGCCCAGTCTCTGCATCATGGCTGCCGCGACCACATCCAGGATCTTTTATATGTCGCTCCCTGGTTGGCCTGGGAGCCGGCTATTTCCAGGGTCGGACTATCGGGCGGATTGGAAACGCGCCTGTCTCATCTGGATAAAAATCCCACCCTGAGGGAGATTTCAGAACTGGGCCTCAGCCTGGTTCCCTCCTTGGAAGAACAATTGTCTTCAGAGGAAGAACAATCCAGCCGCCAACCGTCCGAGAGAGACTGGTTGGAAAAACTGAAGAACCATGCAACCCAGGCCGGTGAACAGGCCGGGCAACGAATTTTGGAACTGGAATCCCTGGCACGTGAGTGTCGCGAACTGGCCAACATGGATTTCACTTTCCTTTTCGACAAGGAGCGGTCCCTCTTTTCTATCGGTTACAACGTCGATGATTTCCGCCGGGATACCAGCTATTACGACCTGCTGGCTTCCGAGGCCCGGCTCTGTAGCTACGTGGTCATCGCCCAGGGACAGATCCACCAGAGCCACTGGTTTTCTTTGGGACGCCTGCTTCTTGCTTCCGGCAGCGGCCCGGTATTGGCGTCATGGAGTGGGTCGATGTTCGAGTATCTCATGCCCATGCTGGTCATGCCGACCTATGAAGGAACCCTGCTTGATCAGACCTGCAAGGGCGCAGTGGAAAAGCAGATTGATTATGGCCATTCCCAGAACGTGCCCTGGGGAATTTCCGAGTCCGGCTACAACCGGACCGATGCCAGTATGAATTACCAGTATCGCGCTTTCGGCGTTCCTGGACTTGGCCTCAAACAGGGTCTGTCTGAAGATCTGGTTATTGCCCCTTACGCGGCGGTGATGGCCCTGATGGTGGCTCCGGGCAAGGCCTGTAAAAATCTGGAACGACTTTTTGCCGAGGGAAAAAGCGGGGCCTATGGTTTCTATGAAGCTGTTGACTACACGGCCTCCCGCCTGCCACGCGATAAGAATGAAGAAATCATTTACTCCTTCATGGCGCACCACCAGGGAATGAGTTTCCTCTCGCTCGACTACGCTCTTCTGGGTCAGCCGATGCAAAAACGGTTCATGTCCTCGCCTTCCTTCAAGGCCACGGCCCTGCTTCTGCAGGAACGCGCTCCCAATACCTCGGCCGATGTTTTCCACGAAGACATGAGCAGTGACAAATCGCGTCGTCCCGCCCTGGAAAACGAGGGAGGGATGCGTATCTATCCTTCGGCCAGGCTTCCAACTCCCGAAGTTCACCTGATGTCCAACGGACGTTACAACACGATGGTCAGCACTTCCGGCGGCGGCTACAGCCGCTGGAAAGATCTGGCCCTCACGCGCTGGCACCAGGATGCAACCTGCGACAGTTGGGGAAATTTTGTTTACATCCGCGACACCGGAACAGGTGAATACTGGTCGGCCAGTTACCAGCCCGTCCTGCGCGATTCCAAAAGCTGTGAAGCGATCTTCAGCCAGGGCCGCGCGGAATTCCGTCAGCATCACGACAATCTGGAAGTCCACACGGAAATTTGTGTTTCGCCGGAAGATGACGTGGAAATCCGCCGCCTGACCCTGGTCAATCGCAGTAACCAAATCAAGAGAATTGAACTAACTTCCTATGCCGAAGTGGTTCTGGCTCCGGCCGCAGCGGATCTGGCGCATCCGGCTTTCAGCAATCTTTTTGTACAGACGGAATTTGATCCGGCCCGCCGGGCCATTCTCTGCACCCGTCGCGCGCGTTCGGTTCATGAAAATCCTCCGTGGCTCCTGCATCTGGTGGTTCCGGAAGCATCGGGGCAGGCGGTGGTATCCTGCGAGACGGACCGCAACCGCTTTATTGGTCGGGGTTATAATCGCCAGCATCCGCAGGCATTGCGGTCGGCTCCCGGGCCGCTTTCGGGAACGACAGGCTCGGTTCTGGATCCAGTCATATCTCTGCGTTACAATGTGACCATCAAGCCGCAGGGAAGTGTGCGGCTTGATTATATCCTTGGGGTTTCCGAAACCCGCGAAGGGGCGATGGATCTGGTCAACAAGTATAATAATCCACGCATGTCAGACCGCGTGCTGGACTTGGCCTGGACCCATAGCCAGGTGACCCTGCGGCATCTGAATATTCTGGAAAAAGAAGCGCAGCTTTATTCAAGGCTCGCGGGAAACATCATTTACGCGAATCCATCCCTGCGCTCTGTTTCCAGTGTTTTGTTAAATAATCGCCATAACCAAAGTGCTCTCTGGGGACACGGCCTCTCCGGGGATGTCCCAATCGTTCTGTTGCGGATTTCAGATATCTCACGCCTTGGTCTGGTGAGGGAACTGGTTCAGGCCCATGCCTATTGGAAGGGGAAAGGCCTTACGGTGGATCTCGTTATTCTTAGCAAGGACGATTCCACCTATCGCCAGCCCTTGCAGGAAGAAATCATCCGGATGGTCGGGGCAGGAACAGAAGGGCAGATGATGGACAAGACCGGTGGTATTTTCATCCGGTATGAGGATCAGATCCCGGACGAGGCCGTCCTTTTGCTTCAGGCCGTGGCCCATGTCACCCTGCGTGATGAAAATGGAACGCTGGAAGAACAGATGGAACGTCCGCCCGCTCCCGATTCCCAGGTTCCGGCTTTGGTTCCCGTCCGCGAACACCGCCGGGAAGTCGGCGAAAGCGCCTGGCGTGAATTGATTTTCCATAATGGTTACGGTGGCTTTACCAAGGACGGAAAAGAATATGTGATCAACCTGCAGCCGGGCCGGATGACTCCGGCGCCCTGGATCAATGTGTTGGCGAATCCGTATTTCGGCACCATCGTTTCCGAAAGTGGCGGTTCCTACACTTGGCTGGAAAACTGTCATGAATTCCGCCTGACTCCCTGGAACAACGACTCGGTGAGTGATTCCTCAGGGGAAGCCTTTTATATCCGCGATGAAGACAGCGGACAATACTGGTCACCTTCCCCCCTTCCGGCGCGCGGGGCCGGTTCCTACACGGTTCGTCATGGATTCGGATATACCGTCTTTGAGCATTCAGAGAACGGCATCAGCACGGAATTGTGGATTTATGTTGCGACGGATGCGCCGGTCAAATTTGCCACTCTGAAAGTCCGCAATACGACCAAGGAATCCCGTCGCATCTCAGTGACCGGTTATTGGGAATGGGTTATGGCGGAATTGAGGAGCAAGAGTCTGCTCCACGTGCAGACGCAGTTGGATCCGCGCAGCGGGGCTTTGTTGGCCCGCAATCCCTTTAATATCGATTTCGGCGATCGCATCGCCTTTATAGATGTGAATGATTCAGCCAGAAGCCTGACCGGTGACCGCCGCGAATTTATCGGACGCAATGGGAACATGGCTTCGCCTTCGGCCATGAAAAAGCAGCGTCTCTCCGGCAAGGTGGGGGCGGGATTTGATCCCTGCGGTGCCGTGCAGGTGCCCTTTGACCTGCCACCACACGGTGAAAAGGAAATTTGTTTCCGGGTCGGGGTAGGGCGCAGCACAACGGAAGTGCAGACCCTGATCCAGCGTTTCCGCAGACCGAATGCGCCACGGGCTGCATTGGAAGCTGTTTGGGCTTATTGGAACCGCAGCCTCGGAGCCGTGACAGTGGAAACTCCGGATCCGGCGGTGAATGTGATGGTCAATGGCTGGCTGCAATACCAGACCCAGGCCTGCCGGATCTGGGCACGCAGCGGATTCTACCAATCCGGTGGCGCATTCGGATTCCGCGACCAGTTGCAGGATGTCATGGCGCTGGTGCATACCGAACCTGTCCTGATGCGCGAACATCTGTTAAGGGCGGCCGCCCAGCAGTTCCGGGAGGGTGATGTTTTGCACTGGTGGCATCCCCCCTCCGGCCGTGGGGTGCGGACTCGCTTCTCCGATGACTATCTCTGGCTGCCTTATGCGGTCTGCCGTTATGTCAACTGTCTGGCGGACACGGGGGTTCTGGATGAACTGGTTCCCTTCCTGGAAGGACGTCCGCTGCGGGCTGATGAAGAATCCAATTACGACCTGCCCAACCGGGCGGGAGAAGCCCGGTCACTTTATGAGCATTGTGTCAGGGCGATCCAGTATGGCCTGAAATTTGGCGAACACGGTTTGCCTCTGATCGGCTGCGGGGATTGGAACGACGGGATGAACCTGGTCGGTGAAAAAGGAAAAGGGGAAAGTGTCTGGCTGGCTTTTTTCCTTTACGATGTGCTCACACGCTTTTCGAAGCTGGCCCAGTTGAAAAATGATCCGGCCTTTGCAGAAATTTGTATCCAGCAGGCCGAGCAGCTCAAGAAAAACATCGAAAGCCAGGCCTGGGATGGCGAATGGTATCGGCGCGCCTACTTTGATGATGGCACCCCTTTGGGTTCCAAGGAAAATGCGGAATGCCAGATTGATTCCTTGCCGCAAAGCTGGGCCATCATCAGCCAGGCCGGTGATCCCGAACGTTCGAGGCAGGCCATGTCGGCGGTGCGCGACAGGCTTGTGAAGAAGGAAGCGGGCCTGATCCAGCTTTTTGATCCGCCTTTCGACAAATCGGATCTGAACCCCGGATATATTAAAGGCTACATCCCGGGTGTCAGGGAAAATGGCGGCCAATACACCCACAGTGCCATCTGGGCCACGATGGCTTTTGCCATGATGGGCAACCATGATGAAGCCTGGGAACTGTTCCGGATGCTGAATCCGGTCATGCACGGAGACACGGCGGAGCATATTGAAACCTACAAGGTGGAACCTTACGTGGTGGCCGCCGACGTTTATGCGGTCGCGCCCCATATTGGCCGGGGCGGATGGACCTGGTATACCGGTTCTTCCGGCTGGATGTATCGCCTGGTTACGGAAACGTTGTTGGGAATCCATCTGGAAGGGGATCATCTCCGCATCGCCCCGCGTCTTCCCGGAGAATGGAGCGGGTTCAAGGTCCGGTATCGATACCGGAATACGTTCTACTATATCGCCGTCATCAAGGACGGTTCACAACCCGCGGGTTCCCTGCGCGTGATGATGGATGGAAAAAACGTGGAAGGCCAACGTGTCCCGCTGACGGACAACCGGCAGGACCATCATGTGGAAATCCGCGCGTCTTCTTTTTAAAATTCTGTGCGTGCGCTGAGTTCCTGTGCTAATTCTTTGGGAATGGAAATGGAAACGGAAATGGAAGACCCCCGCAAAGTCCGGGCCTTAAAGCCTAAAGTAAAGCTGCTGCTGGATGATTACATCACGGCTTTGGTCTGGAGTGTGGACGGATCGCAGGTAGTGGCGGGAACGGCGGCGGGAACCCTGTATCGGGTGGATGCCTCCACGGCTCAAATTCTGGAGCAATTTCCCGCCCATGCCCTTGGCGTCACCGCACTTGTCTCCGGTCAGGGAGGCCGTGTTTTCAGTGGTGGCCAGGACGGCAAATTGAAAGCCTGGAGCAGTGGCAGGGAGAAACCTGATTTTGAAATAAGCCCCGGCAAAGGACCGGTGCAACACATTCTTTACGGAGGAGGGACGGAACGGAATATCCTAGCTGTGGCGGAAGGGAAGTTTATCACTTTTTTGAATACGGAAGGACGCGAGCTGCGCCCAAAGGCGGAATTGCCCTCCACGGTTTCCGGCCTGGCCTGGCACTATCAGGGCGGCATATTGTTGGCGGCTTCTTATGGAGGTCTGCAGGTTTTCGGCGTGAAAAAAGGAACCACACAGGCCCTCAAAACCTACGATTGGAAAGGTGCCTTCTGGTGTTGTGCCTGGAGCCCCGACGGGAAATGGGTCGCTGGCGCAACCCAGGAGAAAGCCGTGCACATCTGGGAGGCCGAAACCGGCGAACACCTGCACATGCCCGGCTATCCCGGCAAAGTAAAATTCATCGGCTGGTCCCGAGATGGCCAATGGCTGGTGACCGCCGCCGCCATGGATCTCCTCCTCTGGGACTGCTCCGGCGACGGCCCCTGCGGACGCCAACCAAAACAATTGATGGCCCATGGCGATACTATCGCAAGCTGCGCTCTCCAGCATCAGGGCTCGCTTTTCGCTTCCGGCGACGAAAGCGGCCGGCTCATCCTCTGGGATGCCAGACAACCCGGTGAGGATGGACTCATCGCCGCATTCCCCGGAGAATCGGAAATCGGCGCCACTGCCTGGTCTCCCGATGACAAGGTGCTGGCCGCCGGAAGTGCGGATGGATCCTTGTATCTCTTTTAGCGCCTGATAGAGAATGCAACGGATCGGGCAATCCGAAGCAAACCATTCCGTAATCCGTCTTCAACCTCCCTCCTTTAAACAGGTTCGTTGTAGTCGAGATCCTTGCCATAACTTTCAGCCAGTCCATAAAGTGCAAGTCCGGCAATGAGCAGGCAACCCGCCCCAACGGCAATCCCCGCTGGCAAAATCCCCCAGGCATCCTTGCCCCAGCTGAACAAAAGGGTGATCGGCACCAGGGCGCCCCGGACAAAATTAGGCGCGGTTGTGGCCACGGTGGCCCGGATGCTGGTTCCGAATTGCTCCGCTGGAATGGTGACAAAAACTGCCCAATAGCCGATGCCCAAACCCAAACAAAAAATTATGGTGTAGAATATTTCAACCGATACCCCATGGGCCGCAAATTAGAGCCCGATAAACAATGTCGTGATCAGGAGTAAGCCCAGAACGATGTTGGACAGGGTGGGATCGTAAATATCGACAAAATAACCGAGCGCCCCGCCGATGACTGCGGGTTTCATCACGGCCCGCCAGACGGGTTCTTTTTTGGTTGATGATGGGGTATAGAACATAAGGTGAGGTTCCAGTTTCCAAAATAGTAAGGAAAGTTTTAAGTTTTAAGTTCAAGGCTTTGGGTGGAATAATGGTCTGATGGCTGTTGCTTCCAAAATCCCCGTCATTCTGATCACCGGCTTTCTCGGCAGTGGCAAATCCACCTTCCTCCAGAAGGTCATCGCCATGCCGGATTTCCCGCGGGAATCGACCGCATTGCTGATCAATGATGCGGGGCCGATGAATATCGACGCTAAAATCTTTAAGGGGAAGACCGAGGCAGTTAAAGCCCTCAGCGGAGGCTGTGCCTGTTGCGTTGTGAGCAAAGATCTGCAACGGGAAATCAGGACACTGGCTCAGGATGACCGCATCCAACAAATCTGGATCGAAGCTTCCGGGGTGGCGGAGATCGAAGATCTGCTCGACCGCCTGACCGAAGAAGATCTGCCACGGCTCTGTGAGGTCAAGCGGGTCATCCATGTCGTTGATGCGCTGAACTATGGCCGGGGCTTTTTTGGCAAATCGCTCCAGCACGCCCAATGGCGCTGGGCGGATGTGGTTCTATTGAACAAGGCGGATCTGGTGAAGCCTTCCCTGCTGGAGTCCCTGCAAAATAAGGTTCTGGAAATCAACCCCAAAGCCCTCGTGCTCAGGGCCGTCCGCGGGGAAACGGATCAGGACTGGATGTCCGGAGGGGAGCGCAGCCAGGCCAAGGCGGGCGCACTTCGCTTTGCCCACAGCGTCGCTGTCAGCACCTGCTGGCTGGAACTTCCAGGATTGATTGGAAAACAGGAACTGACGAACTGGTTACGCCAACTTCCGGAGGATATTTACCGTGTAAAAGGTTTTGTCCGCCTGAAAGAATCGCCCCAGCAGCTTCACTTGGTGCACAAGGTCGGGACCGGCGAAAACGATGTTCAGCTCTGGGTCTATGAAAGCCCGCGGGAAGAAACAGGCCTTGTTTTCCTCGGAAGAAATATGGATGCGCAGGCCTTGGGAAAGAGCCTGAAACTGGCTTCATGATCTCATCTTCCCCACGAATGGCCGCATATTTTTTTGAAATCCAGCCAACCCACCCAATTTCCCGGCCTTGTTTCCAGCCGGGATTTTCAGGAAAGCAGCCTCTATTGGGGTAATGTCCCCATTTCATTTTCATTGTAGGGCGGCACAATGTGCCGCATCGATTTTTTGTCTCCGATATGGAACAAGGAAGCCATAACATCCTACTAAAACTTCAAATGAAGACACCGCCTTTTTTCGTAGTTCCTTGCCCTGACCTAAGTACTGACCTAAACTCAGCTTCCGGTTTTTTCTTGAAAGCCGAAGGAAATCCCATCATGAAGCTTGCACCCCTTTTTTCTTCCCGCATCGGCTTGGCTGCCATTTTTTGGGTTTCCGCCTTATGCTCAGGCCTTGCTGAACCAAGCAACGACGCACTGCACCTCCGCATCAAGCAGCTGGAGGAGCAGAATGCCCGGCTGGCCCTGGACGCCACACGGGCCACCATGGAAGCTGAGAACTATCGCAAACGCTACCAGGCGGCCGTCGCCGAAAAGGAAGCCCCCCCGCAGGACATGTCCATCGTGGCGGCCAAACTTTGGAAAGCCGAAGTTTCCCTGGGGGCAACTGCTTCCAGCGGCAACAACAATGCCTATCAGATCAATCTGGCGGCCAAGGGCACGCGCACGACCAAAATTGACGAATTAATTCTGGGTATCACAGCCGATGTGGGCGAAACCGAAGGCGTCAAGAGTTCGGAAAAAGGCAAAGCCACCCTGGATTACCGTCGTGATATCGACGACGGAAGCCGCTGGTATTGGCTGGTGGCCTCATCACTGGAAAGAGACCAGCTCTCCGACCTGGATTACCGTCTGACTGTCGGCCCCGGAGCCGGTTACCGCCTTTGGAACTCCAAAAATTTTAAGCTGGCCCTGGAAAGCGGTCCGGCCTTTGTGGCGGAAAAAAACAGCAACGTCCCCGTCGAATACAGCGCCCGCGCCCGCGTGGGCAACCGGATGGAATATCAGATGACCAGCTATGCCAAACTTTTCCAGACCAGCGATGTCCTCCTTAACTTTCAGGATGCGGAGGATTACATCGTGGAAAATGTGCTCGGCGTGGAGTCGAGCCTGACCAAGGTTTTATCTCTCAGAATATACGGAACACACCGCCATGACCACGTCCCCGCAGCCGGCAAAGAAGAGAACGACTTTTCACTCATCTCGGCCCTGGTCTACAGGTTTGAATAGTTCGGGATAAGTGCATTGACCTTTTCTTTGGTCTCTGTCGAAATTCTCCGACATGAGACTTGAATTCCTTCGTCATGGAACAGTTGCCGCCCTGGCCCTGGCTTCAGGAATTCTCCTTCTTTCCCTCGCCGGTTTTTTTGACGGCCTGAACCGCAGTTTTTTCGACTGGTCCATGCGCCAACAGGCACGGAATCTCCAGGCTCCGGAGGAGGCCGTCCTCATCCTGATTGACGAACCCAGCATCGACTTTATGGCCAGAACCTACAATCAACGCTGGCCCTGGTCACGCGATGCCTTCGCCTCACTCTTTCTGGCCCTCCATCAGGCCGGTGCGAAGCAGATCGTGGTGGACCTGATGTTTCTGGAAAATTCCGACCGCATCGAACTGGACGATTTGCTGGCATCCTATTCCGCTGCCATCCCGGGCCTTATTCTGGCCGCACCACATGGGAAAACGCCGGTCTTCTGGACGGAAGCGTTTTCCGCGCAGCATCCTACACTACGTTTGAAGCAGCGGGTCGGTCATACCGATTTTCAAGCAGATCCCGACGGCGTGATCCGCCGTTATCTTTGGCCTGATTCTTTGGCAGCCAAAGCCAGTCCCTATTTCCCGGCCTCCGGAGAGCTTTTACTTCGCTGGTATGGCGGCCTGAAAGATCTTCCCCGCGCTCAAATTCTTTCCGCCAAAGACTTTCTTGAATCTTCCTATGGCCCGGCCGGATTTTTTGCCCAACTGGGCAGATCCGGCATCGACGAATACAACCCGGAACAGCTTCAGGCAGCCTTTCCTCGACTCCCTGTTTTGGCCAAGGGTTCTCTGAAAGGGAAAACGGTTTTTGTTGGAACCAATGTCGCCGCTGCCTTTGATGTCAAAGCCGTTCCGGTCAGTGACCTGGAGCCCGGAGTGCTCGTTCATTTCACGGCCTGGGCCAATGCCCGCCAGAAAATCTTCATCCCGGAATTCAACCTTGGGAACCGACTGTCTCTGAGTGCTGTAGCCGCATGCCTCCTGGCTTTCGTCCTGACCGGAATCGGCTGGAACCGGGCCAATGTGAAACTGCTTTCATGGCTCACCCTGCTCGGCGTCATTACTTTGCTCAGCGCTTCGTATTTGATCCTTCCCATTCTCTACCTTCCCCCGACCGCACCCGTGGCATCGCTTTTTCTGGTCTTCGGACTCCTGACCACGCGCCATTGGCTGGTAGAATCCCGCCGTAAACAGGAAGTCCAGAATCTCTTCGGCTCTTATCTTTCCCCCGCCGTGGTGCAACGCCTGGTCGAGCATCCTGAGTCGCTAAAACTTACGGGGGAAAAAAAGGAACTGTCCGTCTATTTTTCCGACCTGGCCGGTTTCACCGACATGAGTGAAACCATGGCTCCGGAAAAACTCGTTGAATTGATGAACGTTTATCTGAGCGAGATGTCAGAATTCATTATGGAAGAGCGCGGTTACCTCGATAAATACATTGGTGATGCCATCATGGGCGTATTTGGTGCGCCTGAAGCTTTGGAGAATCACGCCCTCTCCGCCTGCCGCGCGGCCCTGAAAAGCCGGGAACACCTGAAGCAACTCAACCACCGCCTGGGTCTGTCCGCAGGAAAGGAACTCTACGCGCGCATCGGCATCAACACGGGCGAGATGATCGTTGGCAATCTGGGCTCTGCACGGAAAAGAAATTACACCGTCGTCGGCGATGCCGTTAACCTGGCCTCCAGGCTTGAAGGAGCGAACAAAGAATTCGGCACCACCATCCTGCTGGGAATGCGGACGGAAGAACTCGCGCGCGAAGGAATTCTCACACGTCCGGTCGAACTGCTGCGGGTTAAAGGCAAAAAACATCCCGTGCAGACCCATGAGCTTCTCTCAATGAAATCTACTGCGACAGAAAGAGATCTGGAAGCAGCCGCCCTCTTCTCCCTCGCTTACGGTCATTATCAACAAAGGAACTTCTCCAAAGCCTTGCCTGATTTTGAAAGAACTGCTTTGATTTGGGAGGGTGATACTCTTTCACAGCTTTATGTAGGGCGATGCCGGGGCTTTTTGCTGGCTCCTCCCCCTGCAGACTGGGACGGAGTTTTCGTCATGAAACGCAAATGATATGAAAATCCGTGCTTTGATACTTTCGCTCCTGGCTGTTGGAACGGCCTGCTTCGCCATGGAGGTGGGACGAACCTGTTTTTCCAAACATCCCAGCACCGCAATTTTGGCCGAACCCAACCGCTTCGCCTCCACCGTCATCGCCGTGGAATGGGCAAAACCCCTCACCATTGTTGAGGTTCAAGGCCGTTGGCTGGGCGTAACCGTTGACAACAGAAAAGGCTGGGTCTACGCCGGCAATGTCACCAGCCAACGACCTCTTCCAGAAAATAAAAATGATTTTCTTCCAACCACGGCAGCCGACACCACTGCTGCCGTCGCCGCAAGGCCTTTGAGCGCGTCATCACGCCAATACGCCGCACGGAAAAGCCTGACGGCAGCGGCAGCGGATATCGAATGGGCAGAACAACAGGCCGATGCCGTCACCAAAATCAGAGTCGATACCTACATGGAAGAAAAAAAGCTTGGAGACTACGGCCAATGAAACCCTTCCTCTTCTGTAGTCTGTTTCTTGTTTCTGCCTGGAACACGCAGGCCCAGTTCAACTTCGACAGTCTGGATCCGCAAAAAGTAGTGCAGGGCGCCGTCAAAGTCGCCAAGGGCTCTTCCGGTATCGGCATCGAAGAAGAAATGAGCATCGGAGGCTCCGTCGCAGTTGAGATCGCCGCCATGCACGGAGGCATCTGGAGAGACGAGGAAGCCTTGCTTCGCATCAATCTGATCGGTAAGTCGCTTGTACGCTATTCAGACCGCCCCGGTTTGCCTTTCCGCTTTGCCATCCTGAATACCGGGGGCATCAACGGATTTTCCGCTCCTGGAGGATATGTTTTTATTACCAAAGGAGCCTACACCGCGGCGGAAAGCGATGACCAGTTGGCAGGCATTTTGGCCCATGAAATCGCCCACGTCACACGCCGCCATGCTTTGAGAATCATATCCCGTAGCGAAATGCTCGCGGGCCTGGTGGATGTTGCCGCCGGCACCAGTCAGGATTTTGCTCCTTATGACACCAGCGTGGACAAGGTTTCCTCCACACTACTCAAAACAGGTTACGATGCCGGATCGGAATTTGATGCCGACCGCATGGGACGCGAATTGGCCACCAATACCGGGTTTGACCGGAACGGCTTACGCGACTTTCTGGTAAAATTACAGACGCTGGAGCCCGGCAAAAAAGAAATCTTTTCCACCCATCCGCCTCTGGGCGAAAGAATCACCCGCCTGAAGTAGCCCGCTTATCCACATGCATTGGCTGCTTTGCCGGCCTAACATGCCCCTTTCATGACCAAAGACGAAGTAGCTTCTATTCTGGAAGATATCGGTCTGCTCCTTGAATTAAAGGGGGAGAACCCCTTCAAGACCCGGGCCTACCTCAATGCTGCCCACAGCCTGCAAACCCTTCCCGAAGACCTGGCCTTGATGGTCAAAGAAAAGCGTCTTGGTTCCATCAGGGGAATCGGTGACGCGTTGCAGGAAAAAATCACCACATTGGTCGAAACCGGATCTCTGCCTTACTACAACGATCTGAAAGCCAGCCTGCCCGCCGGTCTGCCCGCCCTGATGGACATTCCGGGACTGGGTCCCAAAAAGCTTAAAGTCTTTTTTGATAAACTGGGTGTTGATGATCTCGCCAAACTGGAAGCAGCCTGTCGTGATGGACGCGTGGCGGAACTGCCGGGCATGGGAGAAAAAACGGCGGAAAACATCCTGGCCGGTATTTCCCAGCGGCAGCTTTACTCAGGGCAGCACCGCTATGGGGATGTTATTGAGCGGGCCGAAGAACTTCTCGATTGGATGCGCAGCCACCCCGACATCATACGCCTTGGCCTGGCCGGCAGCATCCGGCGCGGGAAGGAAATCATCAAGGACATCGATTTGGTGGGCTCCTCCAAAAATCCAGAGGCCGTCATGGCTGATTTTGTGGAGCACCCGGACGTCGAACGCATTCTGGGTCAGGGTTCCACCAAATCGAGCATCCTGCTGATGGATGGTATCCAGTGCGACCTTCGCCTCGTCGAGGACGCCAACTTTGCCGCGGCACTCCTTCACTTCACCGGAAGCAAGGAACACAACGTCGCCCTGCGCCAACGCGCCATCGCCCGCGGCCTTAAACTCAGCGAATACGGTCTTTGTTCTGAGGATCAGACAAAAGAAAAGGGAAACAGGTTTTTTCCCGATGAAGGCTCTCTTTATCAAAGACTTGATTTGGAATTCATTCCTCCTGAACTTCGCGAGAACATGGGAGAAATCGAAGCATCGGAGAAAGGGGAATTGCCCCGGTTGCTGGAATGGGGGGATCTGAAAGGGTGTTTCCATAACCACACCACGGAGAGCGACGGACGTGACTCCCTGCGCCGCATGGCTGAAGGCGCTGCTTCGGTGGGCTTGGATTATTTCGGAATTGCCGACCACTCCAAATCGTCCGTGCAGGCTCGTGGATTAAGTGAGGAGAGACTTTTGAAGCAGGTCGAAGAGATACGGGCTTTAAACAAGGAGCTGGAAGAAATCCATCTTTTCGCCGGAGTGGAATGCGATATTCTGAAAGACGGTTCGCTTGATTACGAAGATGAGGTTCTAGCGCAACTTGATTACGTGGTGGCTTCGGTGCATTCCTCTTTTACACTCAGCGAAAAAGATATGACGCGGCGCATCCGGAAGGCGATGGAGAATCCCCATGTCTATATGATAGGTCATCTGACTGGGCGATTACTTTTGGAGAGGGAGTCCTATGACCTCAACATTCCTGAAATCCTGAAGGCTGCGGCCGAGACCGGGACATGGATTGAGCTGAATGCGAACCCCTATCGTTTTGATCTGGACTGGCGCTGGTGGAAACAGGCCCGGGATCTCGGCGTCAAATGTGTCATTAATCCCGATGCCCACAGCGTGAACCAGATCGGTTACCTGAAACTCGGCGCCCAGATCGCCCGCAAAGGCTGGCTTCGCAAACAGGACGTCATCAATACCCTGACTTTGGAGCAAGTGAAGAAACTTCTTTGATAACGGAAAGGTCGAAGCTGGTTTCATGCATACAAATGTGTATAAATGATATGCACGAGAACAACGCTCAACATAGATGATGAACTTCTGGCCGAAGCGTCTCTGAGTGTCGGGGTCAAAGAAAAAACCGCAATCGTGCGGCTCGGGCTTGAAGCCTTGATTGAACCTGAAGCTGCGAGGCGTCTTGCTGCTTTCGGTGGTTCGATGCCCCTTTTGAAGGTGACACCACGCCGTAGAGCACATGGTTCTCGTTGACACTTCTGTCTGGGTGGAACACTTCCCGAAGGGCGTTCCCCAATTGGGAGAAACGCTTTCCCAGAGGAGTGTTTATCTACATCCTGTAATTATTGGAGAGTTGGCATCGGGTAATCTAAAAAACCGCAAGCAAACGTTTGCGGACCTAAAGCGTCAGCCATTAGCTATTATAGGAACTTTTCAAGAAAGCCTGCAATTCATTGAAATTCACCGTCTTTACAGCCAGGGTATTGGCTGGAATGACATTCAACTTTTGGTTTCTGCGGGCTTGTCCCATTCAAGTTTCTGGACCAGGGATAAGCGTCTTGCTATAGCAGCAAAAAAACTTGGAATAAGCTACCTTCCGTGAGGTTTCCGGGAAGATAGTTGCTGAAATTTCACATCGCCGGCTTGACGTAATAGCCTGACGCCTTCCAACTGCCATCGGCTTCTTTTTCGAAGGTAACGGTTTCGACGGCATTGGCCAGGTTGTCGTAACTGGAGTGGTATTGCACGATGACGTAATTTCCCTTCATGGTTTTGCCACCTGGCAGCGGCACCCCGCTCTGGTAAAGGGCGGAGGCCTGCTCGCGTTTTTTGCATTTCCCCAGGGGAGTCCGGGCTCCCTCGAGTGCCGCGATCCATTGTTTTTCCGTGAGCGCTTTTTTAAAGAAGGCGGAGGCATCGAGCCAGCTCTGGCCGTAATTTCCAGCATCAATGGTTTTGAGCCAACTCTCCATCGAATCTGCGGCCATCTTTTCGGCGGCGTCCTGTTCGTCAGACTGGGCCGACACAAAGGAAATCATCATGCCGGACAGCAGGAAGGCCGCCAGGCAGACGGCCAGGGCACAATAGCTGCGTTTGACTTGTGATTCGTTGATCATACGGGGTGTTTCAGGTTTTGAGTTTTGGGGTTTGGTTGGAAGCTGAACATTGGATAAGCTCATGGTCTATTCAATCTTCCGGCTTGTCCAGATCCGGACTGTTTTCCAGGGACTCATATTCAAGAAGATGATCGGCGCTCTGGGGCTCTGAAATGGCATGTTCCTCACTGAACCATTTTCCCAGATCCACGAGTTTGCAGCGTTCGGAACAAAAGGGGCCAAAGCGGTCTTCGAACCATGCGCCTTTCTTTCGGCAGGCCGGACATACAACAACCATAAGTTTACTTTGAAGAATCCTTTTCTGCGGGCAATCCAAAACAGCTCACTGCTCACCCTTTTATACGGACACTATAATCTTGACCACGCTTCTTTTCTCTATCACCTTGAACTCCTGTTCCTCTCCCAATCCCCTACCCACTTATGAGCTGGTATTACGCATCCAATCAACAACAACTGGGTCCCCTCACCGATGAGGAGCTGAACCAAAAAATGTCTGGTGGTGAAATTAACGGCTCAACTCTTGTCTGGAAAGAAGGGATGAGTGATTGGAAGCCCTTGTCTGAAGCCACGAGCGCAGCCTCGTTTGTCTCCGCCACTCCGGGAACCATTATCTGCCTGTGCGGCAATCGGATGCCGCAATCCGAAACCGTCAAGATCGGCAACAACTGGGTCTGCGCCTCCTGCAAAGACACCGCCATTCAACAACTCAAAGAGGGTGTCAGCACCCCGACTCTCGGAGGGCCAGGCGGGAATTTACGCTACGCAGGCTTCTGGATCCGCTTTGCCGCTAAATTTATCGACGGCATTCTTCTCACTGTCGTCAACTTGATCATCCAATTCGCCTTCACCTTCGGTATTACGGGGATCACCGGCTTGCAAGGGGGTGGGGCCGAAAGTGTTCTGGAAGCCGTGATGATGGTGGTCATGATCCTTATTCAACTGGCTATCCAGGCGGGTTACACCATTTACTTTGTCGGCAAAAAAGGTGCGACCCCCGGCAAAATGTTATGCCGTTTGAAAGTGGTCCGCTCCGACGGTTCAGCATTGACTTACGGCCGTTCCACCGGACGTTATTTTGCCGAGTGGGTAACAGCCATGACCTGCACCATCGGCTACATCATGGCTGCCTTCGATGAAGAAAAACGATCGCTCCACGACCGTATAGCCGACACCCGGGTGATCCAACAATCCTGATCTGTCATGGCCCTTCTCTTTGGAAGTTGTCCCCAATGTCACCAACTTCTGTCTGACAGCCATTACTCCTCCGGATCAACGGAACCCTGCCCGCAATGCCGGGCCCCCTCGCGCCTGGTGCTATTCCCCGCGCTGGCCGCACCACGCCGGAGAAAACAGCAACCGGAACCTCTGATCGACAGCGAAGCAAGCAGCTGCCTGTATCATCCCGACTACAAAGCCTCCTCCATCTGTAACAGCTGCGGTGCCTTTATCTGCCAGCTTTGTGAAATCCATCTACAGAATGAACCCATCTGCCCGGCCTGCCTGGAACGCCAAAGCCTTGGCGATAAAAACCGGATTCTCAAAAAAAACCATTATCTCTGGGACAACATTTCTCTGGCCCTGGCGCTTTTTGTGCCTGCTTCCCTCGCTCTGTGGTTCCTGTCCTTTTTCACCGCTCCCTGCGCCTTGTATCTTGTCATCCGGCACTGGAAAGATCCTGGACTTCTAAGGAAACCCTCCAAACTGCGGCTGGCCCTGGCTGCCCTGCTGGCCCTCCTACAGATAGCCGCCTGGATCCTGCTTTTTTTGTATCTCCTCAACGCCCTCAGCAAGCTGGGCTCTACCAACTGAAGCGATGTCCACCCAAGCCCAACGCCTGAAATTAAACCGCCTGCCGGGCATTTCCCTCGCGCATGTCGAAAGCTTGTGGATGGAACAGGATCATTTGATCGTCTGCACGGGTTACGGCCTGTTCCTCCCCTTTCTCGAGGAATACCGACGTTTCTTTTTCCGGGATATCCAAGGCATCCAAATCTCCATCAACCAACGCCGACATACCGTCACCGTCATTCTGGTCATTTTAACGTTCCTTGTCCTGTGTTCTCTGCTCTTGGCTGCGCTGGCGGGGAAAAGCTGGCTGGGGCTGACAGTCTTCCTCGGCGTGGCTGCCGTTTTCTTGCTGGCTGCCTTGGTTCTCAATCTGTCCAGAGGTCCAACCTGCACGGTAATCATGAAAACCTCCGTGCAAACCGTTCGTTTGAAATCCGTCACGCGGCTACCCGCCGCCGAACGCTTACTTTTCCTCCTGCAACCTCTCATCGGAAAGGAGCAATCGGATCTACCGTCATTACCCCCACAACAGCCTGCCGCCCTCTCTTCCCCTACCTCCACACTTCCCAGTCGGACTGCCACCTCTCCACCCATCGCGCCACCACCGGCCCCTCCTCCGCATGATACTAACCTTTTCTGGCATTGGCTGACAGGTGGCCTGATGTTGACCTGGACCGTGTTGGCACTGGCAGATTATTTTAGCCAACTTGTCTGGATCAGCCTGATTAGAATACTTGTGCTCTTTGCCCTCCTCCTGACCCCCATCGTCGCACTCATCCGCCAACGGCAGGGCAAAAGCCCGGCCGCTTTCGCCGTCATCAGCTGGCTGGGACTGGCGTTTTCCTTGATTCTCCTGGTCTCAGGTTATGCCGCCCTCATCAGCATCCAGTTCAAAGATCCGGAATTGGCGGGCGATCAATGGAAAATGCTGAAATACTATGCGGAACTCGCCCCGGGTGCAGATTCCCTCGTGACCGTGCTGACCGCGCTGGAAGTCATCCTGTCCACAAGCCTGGGCCTCGTTTATCTGGGCTTTACCTTCAAAGAAAAATTTCGCCGAAAGAACCCACCGGCCACCGGGCAGCCATGACTGTTCTGACACGCCACGATTGCCTGAACCATCCCTTGCGGGAAGCCGTGGCACGCTGCGCGGCGTGCCGCAGTTTTTTTTGCCGGGAATGTATTTCTGAACACGAGGGCCGAATGATCTGCGCCCCTTGCCTGGGCGCAAACAATCCTCCGGTAACAAGCGGGGAAAAGTCCCGGCTACTGGAATGTGCTGGATGGCTCGGAGCCCTGTTTTGCCTCCTAGGTTTGTGGATGGTGTTTTATAGCCTCGGCCGCCTGTTGGCCTCCCTGCCGAGTTCCTTTCACGACAATCTGTTGCAATGAAAAACCCAGGCTCCACGCTGACAGAGCGCAACACACTCGATGTGTTGGAACAATCCTTTGTGCTGTTGCGGCGCACTCCCTCCAGCACCTGGGCCCTTTACTTCCTGGGATCAGTTCCTTTCCTTTTCCTGATCCTCTATTTCTGGACAGACATGAGCTACAACCCTTTTGCCGGAACCCGGGCCGCCCCTCTGGCACTTGTCCTGGCTCTGGCCTTTCTCACCATGAAGGTCTTTCACGCTTTTTTTTCCAGATCCCTGCTGGCTTCCCTGTCCTTGGCACAGGAGGAACGGCTCGGGCTCTCCTCGTTCCTGAAAGAATTCCGGAGCCAGGCCATCACCCAGACCGTTTTCATCCTGAGTCTTCCCGCTACACTTTTGACCATGGTTCCCTTCGCTTGGCAGGTCGCCTTTTTCGAGCATTGGCCTCTGACAGCAGGACAAAAGGGGACTGTGTCGGACAGAATTTCAAGGACCTGGGAGTTGGCCCGCCGAAAACCCAAAGAAAATCATCTACTTCTCTGGCTCACCAGCCCCCTGCTCTTTGTCATCACAGTGACACTTCTGCTCATCACGTTTCATTTTATGATCCGGTTCAGCCCGGGGATGCAACAGGACACAGCTTTGTCATTTTCTATTTTGTCAGGACTTTTTATCCTCTCCTGTCTTGCCACATCACCGGGCTGCACGGTCGCGGCCTGCAACATCGGGATTCTTGCCTTCATACTGCCCGGACTCCTGCGGACCTTCCTCGGGATCGAAACAAGCTTCAGTCTCAGCGGCACCCATTTTTTCAACACCACCTTTATTCTCACCATCTCCATTCTGGCCTATCTGGCAACCAAACCCCTCAATCTGGCCGTCTATGTCATCCGCCATTTTCTTTCGCAATCAATCCGGACCGGAGCCGACCTGAAAGCCTCCATCCTGCGCCATTGCAGCCTGCTGCTGCTGCTCCTGCTGGGGCTGGGTTGCACCCCCGGCGGACTGCGGGCGGAAACAGCCTCCCCGCCTCCAATGGAAAGCCGGAGTAAGGAACTGCGGGCTTCCATTGAAAAAAACGCAGGCCTGCCCGAATACGCCTGGCGCCTGCCTAAACTCGAAACCCCGGACGACGACCGTGGCATTCTTGAGGACTTTTTTGACTCAATCGGCGGCTTTTTAAAATCCGCCGGAGACAATCTGCATGCCGCTTTCCGAAAAATCAGGGGCTGGCTGGAGGATTGGTTTGAGAAATGGGTCCCGGACAAAAAAGAAAACTCTCCGCCGGTCAATCTTTTCGAACACCTGCTCCCCTTCGACCAACTGGGATGGATTCTCATGGGGCTGACCCTGCCGACACTTGCTTTCGCCTTCTGGCTGGCATACCGCTACCGTCAAGGTCGCCGCTCTTCCGCGGAACCGGTGGTGGAGGCCATCACGGCGAAAACACCCGATATCAGCGACGAGAACACCACCGCCGACCAGCTCCCCTCCGATGAATGGCTGCTCCTGGCCGAACGGCTCATTCAGGAGGGAAACTACCGGCCCGCTCTGCGGGCTCTGTATCTGGGGTTATTGGCCCGCCTGGCCCTGGGAGGTTTTTTTACCATCCATCCCGCCAAATCCAACTGCGATTACCGGAACGAGTTCAGCCTGCAAACCCGCCGGAATCCAGAAGCAGGCCGGGAATTCAATGCTTGTGTCTTTTTGTTTGAACGCTGCTGGTATGGCACGGAGCCAGTCGATGCCGGCGTTATCCGGCAATTCCAAACCCACCATGAGCAACTCCGGAACAACAGCCGCTAAAGCGTCTTTTCTGATTCTGGCCCTGAGCCTCCTCGGCTTGCTCCTGGGAATCATCTGGGTTTTTCAGCTGACCTTTCAACCCGGCTCCATCTACCCCCCTTATTCCACACTCCGCTCAGACCCGCTGGGCAGCAAACTTTTTTACCACAGCCTGGCTGACCTTTCCGGCAGCGAAGTCCGCCGCTCCCATCTGCCGCTGACCCAGGCGGAAATTGGCACAGAGCCAGGCATCTTTTTTTTCCTGGGCATTAAGGAAGAGGATTTGGAAAAGATCAGTGTGGCCGAAGCCGAGGCCATGGAGAAATGGCTCGAGCAGGGCTGGCGTCTGGTTTTTGCCCTGAACCCCGGGCACCCCGGGGACGAAGAAAAACAGGAAAAGGAAGAAAAAGCGAAAGATAAGATCCTGATTAAACCGTCTCCCGACAAAGAAACTCTTGAAAAAAAATCGGAGGACAACTCCCTGGACTATTATCCTGACCGGAGGGTGCGGAAAATCCGGCAGGAAAAAGAATTAGAGTCCTCGTATTTCAAAACGGTTTCACTTTTGAACCGATGGGATCTAGCCCTTGAGACCCTTCCTTTCCCGGAAAGAGATGAGTTGGAGGAACCTGTGACACAAAAAAAAGGGGTGACCGGTCATGTGATCCCCCTGTTGGCCGTGGACGGCCGCCGCATAGAGGGAACACTCCCTCTTTTCAGCGAAAAAGTTGTCAGCTTTTATTCGAAAGCCTGGCAACCCGTTTTCCTTCGCGACCTGAACCCTGTGGCTCTTGAAAGAAAGATGGGCCGCGGCTCCGTGGTTTTTATCACGGACAGCTATGCCTTCAGTAATCAATCACTTGCTAAAGGCCCTGCTTTGGGCGTAATCGAATGGTGCCTGGATGGTAGGACACTGTTTGTGTTTGACGAATACCATCACGGCCTCGCCGCTTCCCCCGGGGTCATGAGCCTGGCCCGCACGCTGCGGCTCGAAGGTCTCTTTGCCGGGCTTCTGATCCTTTCCCTCCTTCTGATATGGAGGGCTTCGCGCTCCTTTCCGCCCCTGCCGGACACGGAGCAAATCCGGAACGAAACTGAGGGGACAGCCGCACCCCGCGATCAACTCGACGGCCTGAGCAACCTGCTGCAGCGGGGACTTCCCCCGAAAGAACTGATCAGTGCCTGTTTGGCTGAATGGCAGAAATCCGGATCCCGCCGTGATGTTATCGACATCTCTGCTTTTTTGCCGGCAGATGGTGCCGTGCAGGATAAAAAACAGCCCCCCATCCTGGAAACTTTCCATCAACTCCACCAACACCTCCACAAGATAACCCCCTTATGAACGAACTGCTGCAAGAACTGAATGAGACTCTGAAACGGACCCAGGCCGAAGCCGCCAAAACCATCATCGGACAGGAGGACGTGATTGAAAAGTGCTTGGTTGTTATTTTTACCGGACACCATGCTCTCCTGGAAGGTGTTCCCGGAATCGCCAAAACCCTGTTGGTCCGCACCTTCGGCCGTATTCTGGGGGCCCCCTTCAACCGCATTCAGTTCACCCCCGATCTGATGCCTTCCGATATCACAGGAACCAACATCTACGATCTTCAGCAAAACTGTTTCCATCTGCATCCCGGACCGGTTTTCACTTCCTTCCTCCTGGCGGACGAAATCAACCGTGCCCCGGCCAAAACACAATCGGCCCTGCTTCAGGCCATGCAGGAACGACGCGTCACCATCGATCGCGACACCCATCAATTGTCACAGGATTTCACCGTCTTCGCCACGCAGAACCCCGTGGAATACGAAGGCACCTATCCACTGCCCGAAGCGCAGAAGGACCGTTTCATGATGAAAATCGGCATGCTTCCTCCCTCCCGCGAGGATGAGCTAACCCTGGCCCGACGCAGCCTCGGGCAGGAATCACCCCAGGCCGTGCTTGAACGCGGAGACGTGCAGGCCGTCCTCAAACCGGGGGATATTGTGAGGCTTCGCCAAGGATTGGATCAGGTCACTCTCCGGGATGAGCTGATCAATTATGTCGTTGATTTGGTCCGGCGCAGCCGGGAGGAATCTGGCATCATGGTGGGTGCCGGACCGAGAGCCACCCAGAGCCTTCTACTGGCGGGACGTTGTTATGCCGCCATCAGCGGCAGGGATTTTGTCACTCCGGATGACATCCGCGCCATGGCCGATCCTGTGATCTGTCACCGTATTGTGCTCAGGCCGGAGTTCGAAATTGAAGGCCTCACGGCCGCAGAGGCCGTCCGCAAACTTATCCAAAGCGTTCCTGTTCCACGCTGAACCCATGCTCATCCCCAGTTCCAGACTGCTCCTGTTAACGGCCCTCTTGGGTGTGCCCCTGTGTGCCCTGACAACTCTGCTTCCAGGAATGGGAGGCTTGGTGCTCGGCGTCCTGCTATTAGCACTGCTGGTTATTGTCGCCGATGCCTGGATTTCACCGCGCATTCTGGCCCATCTGGATGTCCGCTTTCCTGAACTTGTGCGACTTTCCCAGGATCATACCCAGAACATTCCACTCACCCTGGTCAACCACAGCTCCCGTGCCCGACTCCTGCGCCTGGGCATAAACTGGCCCGACTCCTTCCACAGTGACCACGAATCCCTGCTGGTCCATCTGTCTGAACAAGAAGGCGAGGCTAAAATTGACTGGACTCTGCGCTGCAGCCGCCGGGGCAGTTATCACCTGGATCGTTGCTATATACAGGGGGATTCCCCCTGCGGCCTCTGGCGGATCGCCCGCGCCTTTCCCATCCGCTCGGAATTCCGTGTCTATCCCGACCTGCAAAAAAACCGCCGCGAACTGATGTCGCTGCTCCTGAAAAAAGGCTCGACCGGCATCCACACCTGGAGACAGGTCGGACAGGGTCGTGAATTCGAAAAACTGCGGGATTACGCACCGGGGGACGGCTACGACACGATTCATTGGAAAGCCACGGCGAGGCGGAGAAAGCCCGCAACGAAGGTTTACCAGATTGAACGCACCCAGGACATCTACATTCTGCTGGACAGCTCACGGCTTAGCCAGCGTTCTATACTGGCTGCGGGAGAGACAGAAGCCCAGCCCCTCTTTGAGAGTTCTCTGCGCACGGCTCTGATCCTGGGCGTGGCTGCGGAACAGCAGGGGGATCGTTGCGGGCTGATGCTTTTCAACAACCGGGTGGAAACCTTTGTCCGCGCATCCAACGGGCGCCAGCACTACATGGCCCTGCGGGATTCCCTCTACCAGGCAAGTCCCCGGCTGGTGAATCCGGACTATGAGGAACTGGCCTCCTCTGTCCGCACCCGCATCACCAAGCGTTCCCTATTGATTCTCCTGACCAGCCTCGACGACCAGACCCAGAGCGAATCTCTTGTCCGAAGCCTGGGAATCCTCTCCCGCCAACATCTGATCATGGTTGGCCTGATCCGCTCCCCCGGCATCCAACCCCTCTTCAGCGGCGAGCTTCCCAAAAACCTGACCTCCATCTACCGGAACCTGGCGGGACACATGATCTGGCATGAACTCAAACAGTGGGAGCAGACCCTTCAACATCTGGGAATCCAGACCCTGGAAATCGAACCAGGCCGCATGGCCGAACAGGTTCTGGCCCGCTACAACCAAATCAAACGCCGTCAGCTGTTATGATCATCGATCTACACCAGTTCATGGAAAAGGAACGGCCTTACTGGACCGAGCTGGAGTCATTCCTGGACCGGATGGACCGTGACATGGCCTACCGTCCGGATCTCGCGGAACTGCGACGCTTCCATTATCTCTACTCCCGCTGCTGCTCCGACCTGTCGCGCCTGGCCTCCTTTGTTACGGAAACCCAGATCCAGCATTACCTGGAATCCCTCGTGGCGCGTGCCTACAGTGAAATTCACGAAACGCGGAAACACCAGACGCGCTTTTCCCTGAAAGAGTGGCTCGTGGCAACTCTCCCGCAGACTTTCCGGCGTCATATCCGCTATTTTACCCTGGCAACATTGGTGATGCTTTTCGGATCCGTGCTGGGCTCGGCCTTTCTATCCATGATCCCGACCGCGAAGGAAGTGGTCATGCCTTTTCCCCATCTCCTGGTAAAACCTTCCGAGAGGGTGGCTTACGAGGAAAAAAGTAAAACCGACCGCATGGAAGGTGCCAAGGCCGGCTTTTCCGCCCAGCTTATGACCCATAACACACGGGTGGCTATCACAACCTTTGCTCTGGGTGCCACTTACGGAGCCGGCACGTTTGTCTTGTTGCTCTATAACGGTGTTATTTTGGGTGCTGTCTGCTGGGATTACATCTGGGACGGTCAGCTCCGCTTTCTTGTCGGCTGGTTGCTGCCCCACGGCTCCGTTGAAATTCCCGCCATCCTCATTGCTGGCCAGGCCGGATTCGTTCTCGCCGGTGCCATCATCGGTTGGGGCGACCGCACCCCGATCCGCCGCCGACTGCGCTCCATCGGGGCCGATGTCATCACCCTGATGGGGGGCGTTGCTCTTCTTCTGATCTGGGCGGGTATTGTGGAAAGTTTCTTTTCCCAATACCACGAACCCGTTCTGCCCTACGGGTTAAAAATTCTTTACGGTGCAGTACAATTGGCCTGCCTGGTTTTGTTTCTGCTGCTCTCGGGAAAAAAATCTAAAACGGTATGATCCTTTCCTCCCCATTTTCCAGCCACCTCACTATCCAGACCCCGGAAGGTATCCGTTTCCGGCTTCTTCTGGCCAGTCCCCTGATCCGGATGTTTGCCTGGGTCATCGACCTCTGTGTTGTTATTGCCATCATGAGCCTTTTGGGGACGCTGATCACCGCTCTTGGTTATCTCAGCAGCGATGTCGCCATCGCCCTCTCCGCGATCCTCTATTTTGTTGTATCCGTGGGATATGGCATCCTCATGGAATGGCTCTGGCGGGGTCAGACCCTGGGCAAACGTCTTCTCCGGCTCCGGGTGGTGGATGAACAGGGTCTTGCACTCCACTTCCACCAGATCGTGATGAGGAATCTTCTCCGCTTCATCGATATGCTTCCCGCTTTTTATCTCGTGGGTGGAGTGGCCATGATCTGTAGCCGCCGTTGCCAGCGCCTAGGCGATTATGCGGCAGCCACTCTGGTGGTTTGGAATCCCCGGATGCCCGAGCCGGATACGGAACAGCTTCTGTCCGGCAAATACAATTCCCTCCGCGATCATCCCCATCTCTGCGCACGCCTCATCCACCAGACCTCCCCGGACCAGCGTCTGACCGCTCTGCGCACTGTTCTCCGCCGCGAACAACTTGACGCGGAAGCACGGGTGGACCTTTTCCGCAGGCTGGCGGATCACTTCAGGGCCCAGGTGCCCTTTCCGTTGGACACCACACTGGGGATGACAGATGAACACTATGTCCGTAATGTCGTCGATATTCTTTTCCGCACACAAAAATAAACTAGCCTGTTCACCATGAACTATCGCCGACTCGGTAGCACCGATCTCCACGTTTCCGTCATAGGCCTGGGCACCATGTCCTGGCCCGGATGTCATTTCGGGCAGAACAACGCCCCTGCCTCCATGGACGCACAAAACGCTGTCAATACCCAGCTCATGGCAGCCCTGGATTCCGGCATCAATCTGGTCGACACGGCCCAGGGTTATGGAAGAGGACTTGCCGAAGAGTTGTTAGGCACCATGTTGCGCGAAACCGGCCGCCGCCGGGATGTGATCCTGGTCACCAAAGTCGGACCCCTGTTTGAGGACGAGATCCTCGGAGACCGCACCACGGATCTTTCTGCAGCTTTCATCCGCCGTTCCTGCGAATCCAGCCTGCGCCGCCTGCAAACCGAGTGTATTGACCTCTATCTGGCACATCGCCCTGATCCCCTGACACCTATCGAAGAAACCAGCCGCGTGATGGACGAACTTAAAAAAGAGGGGAAAATCCGCTGGTTCGGTGTTAGCAATTTTTCCAACGGACAGCTGGGCCAGGCCGTGGCCTGCGGGGCGGTCGCTGCCAACCAGATTCCCTACAGCCTGGCCGATCGTTCCATAGAAAAGGACCGGCTTCCCTTTTGCCTTCAACATCAGGTGGGAATCATGGCCTACTCACCTTTGGGCAAAGGCATTCTTTCCGGCAAATACACAACGGGTCACCTTCCCCCTGCGGATGATTATCGTCATTCCAGGCCCAACTTTTCCCCGGAAAAATTATCCCGTAATCTGGCCCTGGCGTCACTAGCACGGGAACTCGCCGCCGGACTGGGTATCACGCCGGCCCAATTGGTTTTGGCCTGGGCTCTGGCCCGTCCTGGAATCACCACCGTCCTGCCAGGCGCCAAATCCGTGGCACAGGTTCTGGAAAACGCCATGGCGGGAACCATCACCCTTCCTGAAAGCCTGGTCAAAACCCTGGAGCAGGCAAGCTTATGAGCAAAATCCCTCCCTTCCGCGGTGCCCTCCTCGATATCGGAAGCAATTCCGTCAAATTCATGCTGGCCGAACAGCGCGGCGGCACCCTGCACATCATCAAGGAAAAGGCTGTTACCACCCGTCTTGGAGCCTCCCTGGCCCTGACCGGAAACATTTGCCCCCAATCCGCTGCGGACACCCTGAAGGTTCTCCAACGTTGCAAACTTGAAGCTGATGCCTTCGGTGCGGAAAAAATCATCGCCATCGGCACCAGTGCCCTGCGATCCGCCGCCAACAGCTCGATCGTGCTGCAGCCCGCCCGCTCCCTGCTGGGAACCGCCATCCGCATCATTTCCGGGAAACTCGAAGGCGAACTGGTTTATGCCGGCGCCACTTGGACCCCTCGCTGGAGAAAAAAGACCACCCTGGTAATTGATGTGGGCGGAGGCAGCGTCGAATTTGTCCTGGGACGTCAGGGCAAAGTTCTGAAAAGCATCAGCCTGCCCCTGGGATGTGTCCGTATCCGCGATCTTTTCCTTCAGGAACAACCTCCGGATCCTCTCGGCTGGCAGAATGCCAAACTCCACTTGGAATCAGAGATCAAAAAACGTGTATCACGCCATGTGGGGATCCCCGTCGACTGCGTTGGCACAGGTGGCACCATGCTGACTCTGGCCATGATCCATCGCCGCCATCCGGCTTCCATATGGTCCGAAGATCTCGATGGCACCGCGGTTTCCCGCCTCGAACTGCATCAAATTAGCAGGAAGTTGTCGGAACAATCATTGACCATCTTGCAAAAGAACGCCTCCATTCCCAAATCCCGCGCGGACATCATAACGGCTGGAAGTCTGATTTACGCCTCTGCTTTGGAAGCCCTTCATCTCGATTCCATCCATTGTTCGACCCGGGGCCTGCGCTACGGTCTCTGGCGCAAAATGCTTGCTACCCGGCCAATTACGCGAATGATCTACGAAGTTCAAAAATGAACCACCTTCACCCCATTCTTGAAGAAGCCTGCATCCTTCTGGAGCAACTGGATCCACATCCTGCACATCCGCGCCAAGTCTGCTTTTTGGCCCGCCAACTTTTTCAGCAGCTCGATCATCTGCACCAGTTGGATAAAGAGGATCTGGTTCTGCTCGAGGCCGCAGCCCTGCTTCATGACATCGGTTGGTCGCGTTCTCCGGACGGCAGCGCCCACCACAAATACTCCGCTGCACTTATCCTAGAACACCGCTGGACCTCATTAAATCCTGACGAGACAATTCTGGTGGCCCTGACAGCACGTTATCACCGGAAAGCCCTGCCCAAACCCGCACATGAACCTTTCCACAATCTCCGCCCCGCCCTCCGTCATAAAGTCCTCTCCCTGTCTTCCCTGCTCCGCGTGGCCGACTCCCTCGACCGCTCCCACCAATCACTTGTCCGCAGTATGGAATGCGTTTTTGAAAAAGGAAATTGTCAGTTGCTGATACATTCCCTGGGAAAAGGCGAAGCCGAAGCCCGGGCACTCGAAAAGAAACGGGATCTTTTTGAACTCCATTTCTCCACGAAACTCGAAGCCACCTTTCTGGCAGGAACCACGCCGCCCGTCCCGTCAAAAATGGAACACGTATGAATTGGAGACTGCGATTTGTCAGCTTTTTTATCTGTTCCGCTTTTGCCGTCCTGGCGTTCTGGTATTACCGTTATTATATCTCGCCACGTCCGAACGGCGTGATCGTCTTTATTGTCCCGGCACTCACACCCGAGTTGATCACCAATTATAAACTCGTTCAGAATCTCAACACCTCCTTCATTGTGGATCACGCCACCGACTTTACCGTAGTGGACAACACAGCCCTGTATCCCCTCGGCCTCGATACGGCCTCGATCATGTCTTTCTTTTCCACCGGCGTGGCAGGCCCTGCCAACGAACTGGGTCTGGATGAGAATAACAACCGCCTGGACAACCTTCTTTACAGGGCCCAGCGGGCCGGGCGACTGGCCGGAATCATCAGCACCGAGTCCGTTATCTCCATCCATCTGGCCGCCTTTTATGCCCACACGAAAAAGGCCTGGGACAAAGAAGATCTCTCCCGCCAACTGATCGATGCCGGCAGCCTCAATACCATCATGGGAGGGGGAAGTGCCGATCTGAACCAGTACACCGCAGAAGCACCCCGCGACCTCCTCAAGGAAGCTGACCTTAACGGATTTGATCTCGTCAGAGACAATACACAGCTGGAGGACACAGGGGTATGGATTTGGAGAAACACCCTTAAAACCCGCAAACTTCTCGGTCTTTTTTCCGCAGGACCCCTGCCATATGTCGATCCAAGCCTCATCGATAATACCAACAAAGAAGGGGAAATTCCCACCTTGAAGTCCATGGTCCGCAATTCGATCCAATTCCTCCAGTACAACCTCAACGGTTATTTTCTTGTCGTTCACCACGGAAAAATCGAACAAGCCAGCCGGGAAAACAACTACCCCCAGCTGCTTCAGGAAATCCGCGAGTTGGACAGGGCCATGGCCGAAGCACGAAGCTACGCTGGTCCTAACACCCTGATCCTCCTTTACTCCCCTTACTCCGTGCAGGGCCTCGGCATCATAACCAAAGGGGAAGCCCCCAGCGGCTCGAAGGGCATTCTGCCCCAGACCAGGCGGGTCAACGGCGAAAAGATTCCGGTTCTGCTTGAGTATCCAGGACCTTTCCGGCCCGAAATGGAATTCAATCCCGGTAACGGGTGGGCTTCCGTTTACTACTACAAACCAACGTATCTCAAGAGTTTTGTCACACCCAACGGCCTGAACGAACTTCTCACGTCCGAATTCTGAATCCCTTGCCTCCATGACGCTGACCGAAATCAAGGCGGCTCTTGAAAGCAACGGGCTCCGTCCGCTTAAAAGCCTCGGACAAAATTTTCTCTTTGACCAAAATCTTTGTCAGCAGATCGTCCAGGCTCTCAATCCTGACAAAGGCAGCCACGTCATAGAAATCGGTCCCGGCCTCGGGGCCATCACGGAACTTCTGCTCGATCTCGACATCCATCTGACAGCCCTGGAAATAGACAGGGGACTGGTCCGTTATCTCAACGGAAAATTCCAGCACTACACCAATTTCAGCCTGATCGAGGGTGATGCCATGATAACCCTCCCGGCTCTGGGGGAAGCCGCTTACCTGATCGGCAATCTTCCCTACAACGCATCAACCCCGATCATGACCGCCCTGCTCAACAGATCCCCGCTTCCCCGGCGTTGCCTCTTCATGCTGCAGAAAGAGACGGGCCAACGCTATGCCTCCGCCGAAAAAAATCCCGATTACGGGGCGATTACCGTTTACCTGCAAAGTTTTTATAAGGTGACCCTGCTGCGCCCCGTTAGGCCCTCGGTTTTTTATCCGGCCCCGGACGTTCATTCCATCATCGTCCAATTCGACCTCCTGCCTGATTCCTTTCTTCCCGCGGAAAAACGCCGGGCATTTTACGACCTCGTGCGCCAGGGATTCTCCCAGCGCCGCAAAAAGCTCCGGAACCTCCTACCTGTGGATCTCGACGCCCGCGCGGAGGAACTCTCCGTCGCCGAATGGCAGAAACTTTTCAGGGAAATTCCCCAGGCTAACTAAACACAAGTTGACAAAGCGGGTGAACTTAAAGGGATCTATTTTTTCTTTGTTACCTTTCTTTCCTTCTGTTTGACTTTGGTATGGAAGACATCTTTGACATCGTAAATGACCGGGATCAGGTCATTAACTCCGCCCCGCGTTCCATCGTCCACCGGGAAGGACATCTTCACCGTGCCGCCCACATCTGGCTCTACAACAACAAAGGAGATGTGCTTATTCAATTGCGCTCCCCCCACAAAGACCGGCATCCATCCGTCTGGGATTCCTCAGCCTGCGGCCATGTCGATTCAGGTGAGGACTACCAGACCGCTGCCGCCCGTGAAACCTGCGAGGAACTCGGCCTGCCCTCTGCCCCTGCTTTGCAGGAAATCGCCTACTGCCAGGACACCGAAGCGTTGGATCAGGAATTTGTAAAAGTTTACCAGGGAAAAACGGAAGGCCCCTTCCAACCCCAACCGAGTGAAGTGGCAGAACTGCGCTGGCTATCTCCGGCGGCATTAACGGATTGGATGAGCCGGGAGCCTGCCGCCTTTGCCCCTTCCTTCGTTCATCTCTGGAACAGGTATTCAGCCAAAGTGTAGGGCCTTTCGATGAAATGTTCTTACCCGATAGGATCCTGCTCAGGAAGGCACTTGTCCCTGACTGTTGTTGTCCCTTTGCGTGTTTAACTCTTTGCGTTTATAGTCTTCCACCATGAAATGCACTCCCTGGAAAAAACGGCTGGCCCTTTATGGTTTGGCTGCAACCCTGGTCACCACGGTTGTCTTGTGGCTCCTGACCAACATTCTCGTGTTCATGGCCACGGAAATTCCTCCGTCCGCCCGCCCCGCCCTTTCCAGCCAGTTCCTCCAGTATCCCGCTACAAAAGAATCGGTGCAAAGCTTCGATGGCAAAAAGATCAGCTTCTGGTTTTTCCCGCAAACCAACGATCCAGCCAAGCCTACCCTCATCATCATCCACGGCTTCGGCGCTTCCAAGGATCACATGCTGACCTATCTTCTCTTTGCCCAACAAAACGGTTATTCCGTGGCAGCCCTGGATTTGCGGGGACATGGCGACAGTGATCCAGGCCTTTGTAGTTTCGGGTTCAATGAAAAACAGGATGTCCTCGCCCTGATGAACGATTTGAAGCGGCGCGGTAAATCCCGCTTTGTCCTATGGGGCACCTCCATGGGTGCCGTGACTTCAGCCCTCGCCGCCGAGACCCGTCCGGAAGGTTTGGCCGGACTGATTCTGGATGCCCCGTTCGACACCCTGCGCAATACCCTGGCCCACCATGCCAGACTGTTTTTCAACCTGCCTGAATTCCCCCTGCTCCCCATTACCTACTGGCGCATGGAAGGACGGGTAGGTTATGATACCAAAGCTATCGATGTGCCAAGAGCTCTCAAACCCGTGCATGTCCCGATCCTGTTCCTGGCGGCGGAGAAGGATACCCGTATGACCTTGTCCATGGTTCAAGGGATTTACGATGGAGCCAACGAACCCAAATCCATCTATATCATGCCGGGAGCCACGCACGAATACCGCGACTTTGAACCGGAATTCCAGGCCAGGATTCTGGATTTCCTGAAAACACAAGGACTCTGAACCGCATACAGGAATCAGCCCTGCCGGATACGCACATCAACCTGTAGGTCGGAAGCTACCGATTCCAACTGGCGCTGGAGCTCAGCCAAGTGGCAGTTTTCCGGCAAAAACACGTCGGCCCGCGCCTGAAAGATCAACCCGCCGGCCATGGGTGCGCTCACCACTTCCGTTTTCAAGTCCTCCACATTGACCCCATACTCCGCCAAGGCCCGCGAGATTTGGTTGACGATGCCCGGGCGGTCATTCCCGATTATCTCAATCACTGCGGCTCCCCCTTTGACTGCGGCCTTTCCTTTCGCATCGGCAAAGACGGAAATCGACAATCCTTTGCTCTGCAGATCCGACAGCTTCTCCACCAGGCGGGGATGTTCCTCCTGAGAAATCTCGACGTGAACAATCCCGGCAAATTGCCCACCCAGACGGCACATCCGGCTCTCCATCCAGTTCCCGCCATGCTCCGCCACTGTCGAAGCCAAGGATTCAATCAAACCGGGCCGGTCTGCTCCGATAACGGTAAGGACAAGCGAGGTGTTCATTCAGGGTTCTTCCATCAAGGCACGTTGCTTATAGTCTTTCGGTATTTCAAAAACAAGGGCATCCACCGCTTCTTCTGTTACTTTTTTCAGCTCCCAACTGGAAACAACGCTTCCATCAGCCTTGTAACGGATCTCTTTCACCGGAATTCCGGACAACCCGCCTTCTTCCTCGCCCTCCGATACTTTCAACAGGGGTATCTCAAACGCTTTGGCCTGGTCCATGGGCATTTTCCCAAAAAAATCCCCCAGCTTCATCAGCATTTTGAAATACTTCGTGAAAGACAAAAATGTCAGGGCAGGAACAGTCCAGACCTCCGCCACTTTGACCCCGTTTTCCATTTCAACATATTTGTCACAATTCCAGCTTCCCACTTTTTCGTCCTCACCCACTTTTTCGTAGGTTGTTTTGACAACGGGAACAGACGCTCCACCCAAATCCCCCACAGGTATCCCCGCCGGCATCTGACTCTTCATCATCTGCTCTACCATCACCCGCTGTTCCGGGGGCAGCTGATCCAGTTGTTCCTTCATCTGTTTCATCGCCTCATCCATTTTTGAACTCATCTGCGTCAGCTCGGATTCGGTGATCTGGTGATATTCTTTTTTTGAAGGATCGAGCATCCAGACCAATTGTTTATCCGGACGAAAAATAAACGCACCCTCCGGGGAATCCGTCCGCAGCCCCACAGAGTCCATGATCATCTTGCTTGCAACTTCGGCTCCGTTCCCCTCCCGGACCGTGCTTTCCACAATCAATCCGGCCCGCCCGGCAGCTGCCCAGGCCATAAAAACAAAAACAGACACCATTCGGTAGTTCAAGGTCATCGACCCATTTAATCGGACATAACCCCGTTTGAACAGTCTGAGAAAATGCTTTGACCTAAGCTATTCACAAAGGCTTAAGTGGATCTTGTGGATTCAGAGCAACTCAAACAGGCTTATCTGAAACTCACGCCCCAGGAACGGCGTGACGTGGCTCATTGGATCCTGGCCCGGGAATTAAGCGGTCGGGCCGGAGCCTCCCTTCAGCCCACCATTGCCGAAAAAGTGCAAAGCTCACCCAGCTTTCCGTTTAAAACGGTGCTGACAACCGTCGCCGTTCTGGTGCTTTTCGCCACCCTGACCTTTCTGGGCTTCCAATGGATGAACCAACAGGAAAAACTCAGCAAGGCCCAAAATAAAGCCGAATTGGCCGCCGCAGAATCCCGCCGCCCCAACTCCCCCTCCAATCTGGAATTTCTTGAACGTAATGTCGGCAATGAAATCACCATAAGGGGCATCCCGCAGGATTCGGAAATCGGTTACCTCTACTTCAGCAAGTCCCGCAAAAAGGCCCTGCGCCTGAACCTGTTTGTTGGCGGCGTGGTGCTGTTGCAAAGTGGGGATCTGGAAAAAATGATCCGGAACAAACATGAACTGGAAGTGCAGGGCATCCTGGAAAAAACCACAGACGGTTACTATCAGATCAGCGTCACGGCCCAGAACCGCCTGAAAAAACTGGGTCCCTAGCAGGCTGCTCTACTTCCTTAACCGCTTCGACGCCGTGCGCACTCCTGCCCTCTTGACCGTTTTTTTAATCTTGATCCCCGTCTTGACTGCCGCTTTTTTCACAACCTTGACCACAACCTCGACCTTGACCTTGACCTTGGCTGCCTTCGCTGCCTTGGCCACCTTCCCCGCCCGATCCGGTTTCTCTGCTTTCAAGGCCAGAACCCGTGCCTCTTCGCTGAGTTGTGTGTCATCCGGATACTCTTTCGAACTGTCCGGGATGTAACTGTAACTTCCACAGTTCTCGCAGACATAAAGATCGTCCCGCTGGATCAGGTGTGTCCTCAATCCACTGGCCACGCTGATAAAACAGGTGCGACATACCCAGTCACGGACCGGCGACGTGCTGTTGCGGCCCCGGGCACGTATCCGGTTGTGGTGGGCCAGAATCGGGACGGGAATCTGACCCCGCAGAATCTCGATCAAAGCCAGGGTCTCCCCTTTTCTCTTCGATCGTTCACTGACCAGTTTGAACTCATTTTCCAGCCGATTAAGCTGAATGAGAGCCTTCACGATGACGCGAGGGTCGGGCACGATTCCCGAAATCTAACAAATAAATTGACCTTTGTCAAACCTGGGTGATGGGTCTGTTTTAGTGGCTGTAGCCGGGGTTGATTCCTCTGGAATAAAGCCTTTGACCTCCGGCTTTACGTAAACTGACCCGCGACCAACGAGACAACTCCTGCTTATGCTCTACTCAGAACAGGTCTTTCAACCGCTCACGGGTGTTTCGCAACAGCTTTTCCGTGTCCTCCCAATTAAGACAGGGATCCGTGACTGATTGTCCATAGCGCAGGTCTGAAATATCGGACGGAATCTTCTGGCTTCCCTCCTCCAGATAGCTTTCCAGCATCAGGCCAATCAGGTTGTCGTTTCCTTTCACCCGCTGCTCCACCACACTCAGACAGACGTCCGTTTGGCGGGCGGGAACTTTGTTGGAATTGGCATGGCTGCAATCGACCGTAACCACCTTCGACAAGCCGGCCTGCTCCAGACGTTCCACCGTTTCCCGGATGCTTTCCGGATCATAATTGGTGCGCTTATGCCCCCCACGCAGAACAATGTGGCCCCAGGGATTGCCGTTGGTGCAGACGATGGAAGTGAATCCTTCCGGGTCAATGCCGAGAAAACTATGCTGGTTCATGGCCGCACCCATGGCATCAATCGCCACCTGTAGGCCGCCGTCCGTCCCGTTTTTGAATCCCACTGGCATGCTCAGGCCACTGGCCATCTGGCGGTGGGTCTGGGATTCCGTGGTGCGCGCACCAATGGCAGCCCAACTGATCAGTCCCGAGATATACTGGGGCACGATCGGGTCCAGAAATTCCGTCGCCGTCGCCAGCCCCAAAGAATTGATTTCCAGGAGCAGGGCCCGGGCTTTCCTCAAACCGCTGCTGATGTCCGACGACCCATCCAGATGGGGATCATAGATGAGCCCCTTCCAGCCGATGGTTGTGCGTGGCTTTTCAAAATAAACACGCATCACAATATAGATTCGGTCCTCCACTTCCTTCTTCAGGATGCTTAGACGCCGGGCATACTCCAGAGCACCTTTCGGATCATGAATGGAGCAGGGCCCGACGATCACCAGCAGGCGTTTGTCCTGTTGCAAAAGGATGCGCTGCAGGGTCTGGCGGGATTCAACGATCCGCGAAAGCTGTTCTTCCGAAGCAGGATATTCCTCCTTCAACTCGGAAGGAGATGGCAATCGCTCAACACTGCGGACATTGATATTGTGAACCTGGGGCCGGGACATAGAACCCGACATCCTACGGATTTCAATGGGCGGAGCCAGTAGAAAAAACCGGATTTACCCCAGAGGGGTCATCACTCTTTTTTGGGTGCCGATCCGAAACGCAAATAGATCAATCCGCCCAGCATCCCCCAGATTAGGGTCACGGCATAAAACACCAGAGAAAGCGCTATGGACGTTTCCTTGGTAATGGCCACATAGGTCAGGAAATGCTGGAAAGCCAATTCCCGGATCCCCAACCCGCCAACCGACGGCACAATCAGGGTAACCAAAGCCACCAACGGCAACACGGCGCTCAGATCCCAAAAATCCAGATCCAGACCCAGACCCAACGCAACTGAATAACAGCTTATAAGTAGAAAGAAATGGGCCGCCAACGATAATCCCAACCCTCCCCAGAAGCAGGGCCGGTGGCTCAGAAAAAAACGATAGGCCTCCCCAGCTTCATCAAGACTCTGCCTCAGGGGCAGCCGGCTCCAGAAAGGCACCCAGCGCGACGGATGCCTCCAGGCACCCAATCCAAGAGCCGCCAACGTGAGGAAAAAAATAATGAAATACAGAATCACCGCCATCCGCGTGGCCGGCTCCGCCGTCAGTGGCCCGATACGGGTCAGAATCAGCGTGGTCGAAACCATGAACATGGCCACAAATCCCAAAACCCGCTCCATCACAATTGACATAACCACCGTCGGTTTGATCAACGGATTTTCCCGCGCCACCAAAACGGCTTTGATCAGATCCCCTCCCATCGCTCCCGGCATGAAGGTATTGGCGAAAAGCCCGATCAAGGTCAACTGGGTGGTTCTCAACCAGCCCAGATCCGCCCCACCGGTTCTGAGAAGAAGATGCCAGCGGCAGATCCCGAACGCCGTCGTGAGCCCATAGGCCAGCAGTGCGACCCAGAGCCAACCGAATTCTGCCCGCTTCACCGCATCCGTGATGTGCGCCCAGTCCTTGAAGAAACACAGATACCCAATAACCCCCAAGGTGATGACAATACGGAGGATTAATGACCAGGAAGGGCGCGACATAAAGGAAAACTTTGAACTTAGAACCTAGGTCAGGGATTGGGAAGATAAAGCATGGAATGGCGGCCTGGTCACTATCATGGATAAGCCCCGAGAATCAAACAGGCATTCTGGCCCCCGAATCCAAAGGAGTTTTTCAGAACAGTTCGCAGTTCCCGGATCGGCAGACTCTCCCTGACATAGTTCAGCTCCAAACCCTCCTCCGGCTCCTCCAGATTCAAACATACCGGCAGAAACTGCTTCTTCAAAACCAAAACAGAAGCAACCACTTCCAACGCACCAGCCGCCATGGATAGATGGCCGAAGTAAGGTTTCAAGGAACTGAGTGGAATTCGTCCAGCTTTTTCACCCAACGCTCTCTTGATCGACGCCGCCTCCGCCCGGTCATTGGCAGGAGTTCCGGTCCCATGCGCCTGGATGTAATCCAGCGCCTCTGCTTTCATTCCCGCCCGCTCCAGGGCCTGCCGGATGCAAAGCGCCGCCCCCTCCCCATCCGGATGGGGATCAGTCAGCCGGTAGGCATCCGTGGTCGTCGCTGCGGAATGCACTTCCGCCAACACCTCCGCCCCCCGGGCCCGCGCCCGCTCCAGGGTCTCCATCACAACAAAACCCGCCCCTTCCCCGATGACAAAACCTCTGCGCCCCGCATCAAATGGTCGACAGGCCCGGCCCGGCTCCCGCTCAAACCCCACAGCCAGCGCCCCCAGTTTGTCATAGCCGATGATGCCGGGGACATGCAGCCGCGAGTCGGCGCCACCCGCCAGACAGACCCCGCAGCGGCCCGACCGCAGATCCTGCCAGGCCCGTCCGAGTGCCTGCGTTGAAGCGGCACATGCTGACAAATAACTAGATACTCCTAACGCCGGACGGAAGCAGTGTCGCAGCACGTCCTCCCCATGGCCGCAGCCGGTTCTTCGGGTAAATTGTTCCTCCAGTCCTCCTTCTTCCCGCAGGAGGACGCGCAGCTCTGCAAAATCATAAGGGCCCCACCCCACACTGGCATGGATCTTAAGATCGGCGTTATCCTTCCCCGCCTGCAGCCCCGCCTGCTCCCAGGCTTCAGAGGCAGCCATCAATGCCATCCGCGCCGCACGCGTTACGGCCGGAAAGGTCTCGTCCCCTTCCGGCAGCAGTTCAGGGGCCGAGGCCCCGATGCGGCAGGGAAGATCTTTGTCCAATCCTGGCTGGAAACGGATGGCACTTCCCTCGTTTTGCAGACCCCGCAACAAATGCCCCAGCCCGGCCCCGTAAGCACTGACAGCTCCGAGTCCCGTGATAACAATGCGATGCCGATCTGCTCTCAATCATTTCACCCGCGTTGGGAAATTTGTTTGGCCGCAATGTATTCCGCCACCTGGCGGACAGTTAATTGCCGTAGTTCCGCCGCCTTCCCCTCGAACAACTCACCCTGCGGAATCTGTATGCCGAAACATTTCTCCAACCGGAAGGTAAGATCCACCAGGTCGAGCGATTCCGCACCCAGATCCGAAACGATCCTGCTCTCCGGAATGATCTCCCCGGCATCCCGGCCCAGGGCTGCGACAATTTCACGATGCAACAGTTCATCGATGGTTTCGGGCATAAGGGAGACAAGGGTATCACATGCCCAGGCCTCCATCGACATGAAAAATCTGGCCTGTCATATACGAAGCCTTGTCCGAACAAAGAAACACTGCCGCCTCCGCGATCTCTTCCTTGGTTCCCCAGCGTCCAGCAGGAATCCTTCCCAGAATCCGCTCTCTCTGCCCCTCGTCCATGTCACGGACCATGGCCGAATCCAAAAACCCGGGGGCGATGGCATTGACCCGGATTCGTCTCGGCGCCAGTTCCACCGCCAGGGCGCGGGTCAGACTCTCCACCCCTCCTTTACATGCCGCATACACCGCCTGCCCCGGTAGCGGCGATGACGCGGCAAGGGAAGAAATGTTCAGAAGGCAGCCCCGGCGACGGGAAATCATCCCCGGAATCGCCGCGCGGCAGACCAACAGCACTCCACCCAGATTCACCCCCAATAGGCGCTGTAGTTCCGCTTCGCCCAGGCCCGGAAGGAGGGCATTTGTAGCCGCACCCGCATTGTTGATTAACACATCAATCGACCCCATCTTCTCCTCCGCCGCACGAACCGCCGGTCCGACGCTTTCCGGATCGGTCAAATCCACTGGAACGGAAACAACAACACCTTCTGGAGCGGAACGCCGGTGGACCAGTGCCGCCACACGGGCCCCCTGCCGCATGAAAGCACGGCAAAGCACCGATCCCAACTCACCTCCCGCCCCGGTAATCAGGACATTGTGATTTTCAAAATCCCGTTTCATCCGACAGCACTCCCGGTTTTTTTCATCCCAGCCCCAGTGCCCTCAACCCGCGGAGACAAGGCCAACACCAGAAGATCCATTACGCAGCCACAGTATCCGAAACAATTCTCCACCCGCCCCTCCAAATCCGGACATTCTCCGGCCTTGCTCTGCGTCAGCGTCCCCAGCAGGGAAGCCCCCCGCCGCCTGGCATGCTCCATCGACTCCAGCACCAACATCACCGCCGCCTCGCCCCGGACCCTGCTTCCTTCCTGCTCCATCGCCGCCAGGCCCACAGGACTGAACCACGCTTCCGTCGCCCCCACTAACATGACGTCCGCTTCGCCATCGGCTATACAATCCATCGCATCCTGCAAGGCCTGCCCTCCCCTCAACGAGGTCAGAACAGGTCCCCGGGCCTGGAATTGAATGGAGAGATGGGAGGCCGGCATGTTGGGCAGACGCCCGAGCAGCCAGAGTGGATTCAGCCCGTTTCGTAATTGACTAACAATTGATTCACTCCCTTCTGAATCGAACACGTCCGCCAGTTGCTCCTCTCCTGCTTCAGGCATTCCCACCGCCAGGCTGACACCGCAGCGATCCGGTAAAAAAAAACCGGGCTTCCCCGCCTGCCCCACCGCTTCCCTCGCGGCCTGAAGCGCCTGCTTTCCCCGCCGGTCCAGAAACTTCAACGCCTTGCGCTGATACAAGAAGGGTGTGGGATCCAGTTCCGGAGCCACCACCCCGCGTCTTCCCCCACCGAGATCCCGCGCAAACCTTTTTTTTTCTGCCAGTGCCCGGAGTGACGCGTCATAACCCACACCCGCCCCGGTAATCATGCCGCAGCCGGTCAGGGCAAAACTCTGCTCTTCATTCATCGAACCCATTCAATCTAAACCCCTCATGGAAAGAAAGTTGAAAAGATTCCAATGTCTTTGGTCGCTGATCTGAATTTTTTTTGAATCTCCCGCCGCCGCCCTGCGTCGTATTGTGCGAAGAACATTCGTTATGAAAAAAAGATTATTGATTGGATTAGGTTGTTTGGCTTTCTGCGCAGCAGGAGCTTTCACGGAAGCCCAAGCCGGCGTTCAGGTTTCCATTAACCTGGGAGGATCACGCCCTTATTACTATTACGCCCCGCCGCCGGTTTACTACGATTATTACCCGCCCGTGGTGAGCTACCGCCGACCTGCCGTCATTTACTCCAGCCCCCGGTTCCACTCAAGGCCCCAGGCTTTCCACCCCCAGCGCCAGTATTTTTACCAACCACAGCGCCGGGGCTACGTTTATCAACGTCCCTACGTCTGCCGCTGAGCGCATCCCCTCCTTTCCAGCCCGGAGGGGGGGGCGACGAACCGGATCAATGCTGGATCACGATGGGTTCGCCGGCCTTGAGACCGGTCGAGGCGGCAGCACTGCCCTCGCGCAGCTTGATCTCAAATTCGCCGTCCGCATTGATCAGACAGTAAAGTCGGTTCGCAGGCGCCTCGGCAGCACTCTGGATATAGGGGCAGGACACCGTCTTCCCCTTGAAGCTGATTTTCAGAAGCTTGCCCTTCGACTGGGTGGAGATATTTTCCGCACGAATGTTGGTCAGGAGATTGCCGTTACGGTCCGCATGGATGACCATGCCGTTTGTTTTGTTTCCCAGAGTCGTCGGTGAAATGTTTTTTAAACGGGTGATTTCCTTCAACCGCGGTCCAAACTTCGCCGGATCCGTTCCGGCCGCAAGATGGGCCGCCACCGGACCAAAAATATCGCGTCCCTGCATCTCTCTTGTGATGCCTCCTGGACGAAAATAGTCGGCATTTTCCAGCTGGATCGCCTGATCCACCAGTTCCCGTCCAACCACATGGGTGAAAATCCCATTGTCCGGCCCGATCAGATATTTGCCCGCCTGCGTCAGGATAAGCACAGGCTTGTGCGATGAACCGTTCCCCGCATCCATCACCATGATAAACAGGGTTCCGGAAGGAAAGGATGCGACGGTTTTGTCAAAAAGATAACTCGCCTCAAGAAGATTATTGCCCTGGTTCTCATGACTCAGATCCACCAGTCTGACCGAAGGATTGATGCTTAGCAGCGCACCTTTCATCTGGGCCACCTGCGCATCGCGGTTGCCCAGCTCGCTTGAAATCGCTATCAGGGGCCAGGACGATGCTGAATTCCCTTTTTTCCCGCAGGAGACAAGCATAGGTCCCGCCATTACAAAACACAGTCCGGACACCAGGCACGAGTTCTTAAATATAGAAGAGTAATTGTTCACCAGCCACCATCATAACAAAGCTCCGTGAACATACAAGAAGACGATCCCTCCACTTTGAGGCCGCCCCCCAGTCCGCCGCGTTCAGACCAATTGTTGCAAAAAGAGTTTCCGTGGCCTATTATGAGATTGCGTCTCCGGATGGCTTATTTATTGTTTTGTACAGTTTTTTTCCACAGAATCAATCACTACACGGATCATGAGCAGCTCTTCCCTCCCGGACCATCTCCAAGTTCACAGCCAATCCCAGGATACGGGCTGCCTTCTGGTCGAAAGCTCCGAGGGCGTTGCCGTCATCTACCTTCTGGACGGCGATGTGGTCTATGCCGAAGCCAAAGAAACCCAGGGGCTGGTCGGCGTCTTTATCCCCATGGCATGGGAAGATGCCAAAATAACCTGGCAGCCGCGGGTCCGCCCCCCGAAGGTTCTCTTCAAGCATTCCGTGGATGAACTCCTCTTTCAGTATGCCCAGTTGGAAGATAGCGCCCAGGTTGACCAGGATTTTATCTTCGAAAACTTCACCTCCACCCCCGCCAATTCCGCCAGCAACGTCAAATTGATGGATCTCAGCCTGTACGAAGTCAGCTTCGAGGTCCTCAACAGCTCATTCCAAGGCTTCCAATTTATCGTGGACCGGCCGGAACTGCTCGTCGGTCGCCTGGAGGATTGCCATGTCATCCTCCCCGACGGATCCGTCTCCGGCCACCACTGCCGCATCCTCATGGAAGACCATTGCATGCGCGTCATCGACATGGGCTCCACCAACGGCACCATCATCAACGGCGAATTGATTTCCGATTCCCTCCTGCAGGTCGGCGACGAATTCCAGATAGGTGCCATCGCCCTTTCCATGCACTTCAAAATGCGGCGCAAACTGGAGCCTATCCTCGTATTAGAGGAACCCGCCCAGCCCTTCGTTATATCGGAACAGCGCCCCTCCTTCAACACTGCCAAGATCGATCCCAAACTTCTGACCAAAAAAACCTCCAAGGTCACCGGCCCCATCACTTGGAAAAATCTCACTGGCGACCCCCCAAAAAAATCCGCCCCCAACAACAGCCTTTTTTCCAAAGTGTTCGGAAAGAAATGATCATCGATTTTATCGATCTTTCCCCAAAGTTTATCGATTAGGGAAATTCCGGTTTCCGTGGCATCCTCTTTTCCATGAAAGTCTTTACCACTTGGTTGCTCGATGGCTGGCTGGGCTCCCCCAGGAGACTGGCCCGCCTGCAACGCAATCTTAGCCCCACCCCCGGCTCCTGCCGGATCTGGAACTACGACACCAGCGGACATTCCTCCCTGGAATCCCTCGCCCTCAACCTGTCCTCCGAACTCGCCGCCTCCCCGGATCCGGTCAATCTCGTGGGCTTCAGTATGGGTGGCATCGTCATCCGCGAGGCCCTCCGTCAAAACCCGGCCCTTCCCGTCCGATCCATCACCTGCCTAAACACCCCCCATCATGGCACCGCCCCGGCCCTGTTCCTCTCCCGGACTGCCCTACGGGAACTCCGTCCCGGCTGCCCTTTTCTCCAACGCCTCAACAACACGCGCTGCCCCGTTCCTTTCCTGAACCTCTGGTGCCCCGGCGACCTTGTTGTCATCCCTGGCCGGAATGCCCGGCACCCGGAAGCTGACGAAGAAATCTGCTCCTGGATGCCTGCCCACGTCTGGCCCCTCTTTTCAGGGGATCTCCACCGGACCATCAAGAGCTTCCTTGTTTCCGCTCCTTCGAAAAAAACGGTTGGTCAACGCGAAAACCTGCAAATGATATGAAATGGACCCAAAAACAACTCAAACCGGAACTGGACTCCTGGATCCGTGACGGCCTCCTCGAAGCCTCCTCGGCAGAACTGATCCTGAAACGTTATCCCCTCTCCGGGAAAAATTATTGGGTTATCGCTTTCGCCTCCATTGGCAGCATCCTTTGCCTGGCCGGGATTATTCTGCTTATCGCTGGCAATTGGCAGGACATTTCCGCTCCGCTCAAATTCGGCGGCCTCCTCGCCCTGCTGGCTGGCAGCCTGACCCTCGGTGTCGAAACCCAACGCCGTGGCTGGCATCGCGCCTGGTGGGAATGCGCCTACCTGGCCGCGGCCATCTTCCCGCTCCTCGGCGTGGTATTGATCAGCCAGATTTTCCACGTTTACGGCAAAGCCACCGACCTCATGGTCTTCTGGATCCTCGCTATCGCCCCGCTTCCCTTCCTCACCCGCAGCGTCAGCTCCTTCGTCGTCTGGCTCCTGGCCTGGATGTCCCTCCTTATCTGCTTCGTCGACGAATCCCACCTGCAACACGATTTCGAAACCTTCTGCGGAGCCTTCATCGTCTTCGGTCTCGTCACCGCCTTTGTGTCCAAAGGCTGGCTGAAGCTGGGCGAAAACATCCTGCACGAGGTGGGCGAATTCTGGGGACTGCTCTGCGCCCTCATTGCCGCCTATGTGCTGGGGTTCGATGTTAAAGCTTGGGAATTGTTATGGTTCGCCGTATTCCTGGCCTGCCTGGGCCTGATTTATCGCGGCTACAGCGTGAACCGTCCGCACCAGGTCAACATGGGTTTTGTCATGGTGGCCCTGATCATCCTCTCCGTCTTTTTCCGCCTGATCGGCTCCATGCTCGATACCGGCCTGATGTTCATCGCCGGAGGCGGCACCCTACTCGCCGTGGTTTACGGTGCCAACCGCCTGCGCCGCCAGGTTCTGGAGAAAATGTCATGAAAAACAAAGCCCCCACCCTCTATCTCTACCTGCTCCTGGTTCTGCAGCTCCTCGGCCTGATCGCCCTATACGGCTATCATCACGTCGGCCTGGGAGCCCCCGTCTACCTGCTCCAGGCCCACCCGGTCGATCCCCGCGATCTGCTCCGAGGCGATTACATGATTGTGCGCTACGAAATCAGTAGTCTTCCCGAAGGCTACAAAGCCGACTTGTTTCAAACCACAACCGTTTTTGTCACCCTCCAACAAAAAGAATCGTTCTGGGTCATCAACGAAGTTCTGGATTGGGAACCCCGCGATGGACGTCCCTTTCTGCGGGCGAAGCTTGAAGGAACCAACCTCATCTACGACATGGAAAAAGTGTTCGTGCCCGAAGGTAAAGGCAACCCTCCCGGAAAAATCACGGTCGAAGCCGCCGTCCGCCCCGACGGCCGCGCCCAGATCAAACAACTCTACAACGACGGAAAAGCCTGGCCTTAGCAGGAACCATTTTAAGCTACCCAAACCTTGCTTCCCCCTTCTCCAAAAGGAGCACAGGTCGGAGAATCGCCGTGTAGACCTGCCCGTCGCCTTTGACGTCCCGCCCAAGGCTCCCTATCGCCCCCCTTTACCCCCATCGGAGGGCCCAAATCCGTCTGGGCCGTTGCCTTATTCCGGACGACACCCCGCGATAGGCGGGGCAGGCGATAGCTCGTCCCTCCGCCCCTTTCCTTTCCCCATCCGTCCCAAAACCGAAAACAGGGAACCCAAAACCTAAAACTCAAAACTTAACCCCCCGCCCCCCCAACCATTTGACGGAAGGCGCAACAACAGGCATCATTTCCCCATGCCCATCCCACTCGAAGACACCTACGCCGACATCCTCGGAAAAGCCCAGCGCGGCCTTGCTCTGACGGACGAAGACCTCTCCCGCGACTCCGGCCTCAGCCTCGGGAAAATCAATGAACTCAAAGCCGGAACCGTCGATCTATTGGCCCTGAACGCCCTCGCCCCCATCCTGAAACTCAAAACCGATGCCCTGATCGAACTGGCCCAAAACAGGTGGAACCCCGCCCCGGTTCAACTGATCGACCTGGTTCAATTCAACACACCCTTCAGCGATATGAGGGTCAATAGTTACCTGGTTGCCGACTTTGACAACCGCCTCGCCATCGCCTTCGACACCGGCACCGACGCCACCCACATGCTCGACTATTTAAAAAAACAGGGCCTGAAACTCGAACTCATTCTCCTCACCCACACCCACGGCGACCACATCCTGGAACTGGATCTCCTCAGAGAAAAAACCGGTGCCCACGCCTTTGTCAGCGAACGAGAACCCCTCGAAGGTGCCGAATCCTTCCCCGCCGGAAAAACCTTCCAGATCGGCTCCCTCTCCATTGAATCCCGGCTCACTTGGGGCCACTCCCCCGGCGGTATCAGCTATGTGGTTCAGGGCCTGGCCCAACCCGTTGCCATCGTCGGCGACGCCCTCTTCGCCTGCTCCATGGGTGGAGGAAAAGAATCCTACAGCGCCGCCCTCGAAACCAACCGCAAAGAACTCTTCACCCTGCCGGACGACACCATCCTCTGTCCCGGCCACGGCCCCATGACCACCATGGCCGAGCAGAAAAAACACAACCCCTTCTTCCCGGAATTTGTCTAACCGCTCTGCTACACGAACTAAAACAAATCTAAAGAAGTGTTATCCCAAAAAATATAAAAACCCCGCCACAATCCAGTAGTTCTAGGTTTCCAGGTTTATCATAATGAGTTTCCACCGGCCCCGCCTAATCCGGGATTGGTGGTTGAAGTTTCCCCATGAAAAATAAAATCGGATTTGTCGGTCTCGGCCGCATGGGAGCCAACATGGCCCGGCGCCTGAAAGACCAGGGCTTTCCGGTTTCCATAGTATATGACGTCCACACAGCTATAGCCGTTGGTCTTTCCCAAGAGCTCGGCTGCAACGCGGCCGAACATCTGTCGGAAGTGGTTTCCACCTCCGACATCATCCTTACTGTCGTCACCGACGATGCCGCCATGCACGCCATTTTCCAACCCGACACTCTCCTTCAGGGCGCCACCGGAAAACTCTTCATCAACTGCGCCACCGTCTCCCCGGACATCCACCGGACGGTGGAAGTCCTGGCGGAAAGTGCCGGAGCCCAAAGCCTGGAAGCCTGCATGGCCTCGAGCATCACCCAGGCCCGGGACGGAACCCTCTATCTCATGTGTGGAGGAAGACCGCAGGTATTTGAAAAAGCCCAGCCCGTCCTCGAAGCCCTCAGTTCGAAGTGCCGCTACATCGGTCCCGCCGGAAGCGCCGCCCAGGTCAAAGCCCTCGTCAACATGGTCATGAACATCAACACCGCCGGCCTGGCCGAAGGTCTCGGCTTAGGCCACTCTTTGGGTTTGGATCTCAACGTTCTGCGCGAAGTCTTTTCCGAAACCGGTGCCAACTCCCGCGTTCTGGCCACCGATGGCGAAGACATGCAGAACCGCGATCACGCCTGCTTTTTCTCCGCCGCCCATGCGGCCAAAGATTCAGGCATCGCCCTGAACCTGGCCAAAATCAGCGGCCTTACCCTGCCCCTGGCCGAAGCCACCTTGCAGCAGTATCAAAAAATGGTTCAGCTTGGACTGGGCGAACTCGATAAATCCGGCATCGCCGAACTAACCTTCAAAACCCGCAACTCCCTCCCATAATCAAAGACCCCGCCCTGCCGATGTAGCCGCGACCCCCGAGTCGCGGAATTCCCCCCATCGGAGGGCCCAGCTCCGTCTGGGCCGATTCCCATCCCATAACAGAAAACAGTAAACCCAAAACAATAAACCCAAATCCCAGAACCATCCCCCCGCATTCTCCCTTCTCCAAAAGGACTGCGGGTCGGAGAATCGCCGTGGCGATCAGCCCGCTGCCTTGGACGTCCCGCCCAAGGCTCCCTATCGCCCATCCTATTCCCCCCATCGGAGGGCCCAGCTCCGTCTGGGCCGTTTCCCCTCCCATCCCTCAACAGGGAACCCCAAACCCGAAACAAACCTCTCGACATCTGTTAGCTCCGTTTGATAGAACCGTAGAGGTGCAATGAACTTCCCAAACTTCATGATCCACGCGAAGCGAAACCCCCATTCCCCGGATTGGACCCCTGCTTTTCCCAAAGCTGGCCAGAACGCTCAAAAAACTTTTCCCCATCTTTTTTTAAACGGTCATCCATAAGAAACTCCTTGCCCTTGACAACGAGAGACAGAACAACCCAAAAACCAGACAAAAAGTTGGCATCATCGATTTCGGCAACTAGTTGCCTATTACATAAATCCCAACCAGTTGTCTAATATACGTTCGCCAAGAAACAAGACACTCATCGACACTACGCGAAACCCAAAAAAACAAATCTACTATGAATTCTAACTTTAACTTTAGCACTCCCGATTTTGCAAGCATAGGTGCTGGCGGCTTAGGTTTATTCGCAATCGTTTATGGAATTATTGTAGTTTTAGTGCATATCATCATGGCGCTTGCCGTGAATGGAGATGCTAAGCGATTCGGTTTTGGTCGAGGCGGGCTTTTCTTGTTTGGACCATTTCTTTGGGGATGGATCGTCTTGATTTTTGGTATTGCTGGATTTGCTTTATACTGGGCGATCCATCATTCTTCATTGCGGGTAAGTGTTCCTCCTACTGCCAGATGACAAGAATGGCGAACAAGACGCTCCATCCAACGGCGGGTAACGCTCCTGTTTGAATTCGGGCTTCCCTCCCCGCCGTGGATGAGCTAGACGTTGGACAACAATATGAAAAACGAAAATTCAGTCCAGATCATCAGAATAAAGCGCATCAAAGCCGGCTCGCTCTTCAAGTTTATACTCATTCCATCTGCAGCGTTCATGATCCCGTTTGTGCTTTGCGGTGTGGCAGCCCTATTTGGAGCTCAGACTATCACAGTAAACAAACAATACGTTACTGGAGTTTGGGGATTGATTGCTGCATTAATCATGGCGCCCCTCTTCGCTTTGATTTTCTTGGGATTTACTTGGTTTTTTGCCTACCTTGGAATTCGTATCATCGGCAGATTTAAACCTCTCAAGCTTTCTTACATCTCAGCCGGAGAAGAATAGCCGAACAATGAGATCAACCGAACACCTACCCGCTGGGAGGCCGAGTGCTTGGTCGCTATGCTCCCGGCACTCGTCGCGCCAGCGGTTCGGTGCCGGTGATCGCGGACGTTCGGAAGATAAAAGAAAACAAGAGGACTTTGGATTCCAGAGTCCTTTGCGCGCTTGGCGACTTTGCGCGAGAAACAATCTTCAGAAACAGAAGAATTACTGAGGGAGCCCACAGACCTTTGATTCGGCCATGACCCAGACTCAGGCCCAGGTCATCTCTACTACCCTCCAGCGGGGGCCGTTTTTTTGAGATGCCAAATGCCAGACAACCTGATAGAAAGATTTCCGAACCATGTGGTTCACCCAAGCCCGCGACGTGGGCTGGTTGACCACGGACAATGGGCATCAAAAACACATCCATGCAGCCACCACGTCTAGGAATTCTAATCTATTCAGCCGTTATCTCGGCGGTTTCTCTTGCCACAATCTGGATAGGTCTCCACGTCGCCGCACCAAAGGTCATCGGCTGGTTCCAGGATCTCAATGAGCAGATGGTTCTGCCAGACTTCGCCCAGTGGACTATACAGTGTTCTCGACTGGCCGTGGGATTGTTCTGGCCTGCAACTCTGATCGTTGTGACGTTGTCCGTGTTAGGATTGTTTTCGCGACTCCCAAAGCAGCTGGTTGGGCTTGCGCGAATTTCAATGGTTGCGGTGTCACTAGCACTCACCATTTTTAATGCATTACTTTATGTGTCAGCGTTCATTGCTGCACACGAGGTATACCATATACAGGCGCACAAGCTCCAGACGTATTCAGGCGTTCTTGAGGGGTTCGCCCTGCTGGAGGCAGCTGATAACCGATGGGACGAAACTCAGAAGCGAATGGCAGCTCTCGCTAACATTGCTCAGAAACGCCTTGAGTCTGCCGACGAACTTTCTAGACAAGCCCGTAGTGCCCGAGTGTCCCAAGTGGTGCGCTTGGCGAAGGAGGCTCAATCGCCAGAACTACAGAAAAGGATTCTTGCAACCCTGAGTATGTTTCGCGAGGACCTTCCGAGATACAAACACAATGAGCTGACGGTTCTCGCCTTGGCGGGTGAAAGGACCGGTCAGAGGTTTACAACCTCAAAGGATTTTTTTATCTGGCTCGATCAGAACGATGGGAAAGATGGCTGGGAGCCCGTTCCTCTCTACACCTTCAAAACAAAAAAATAAGCCCGACAATGCGATCCTTTGAACACCTACCCGCTGGAACGCCGGTTGCTGAGGCTCGTTCCTCGCCTGCATCCCTCGCGCCAGCAGTCCGGTGCCGGTGATCGCGGACGCTCGGAAGAAAAAAAAAGACTTTGTATTCTCCACCTCTTTGCAAACTTTGCGCCTTCGCGTAAAACTATCCCCGGAAAAGGGAAAAACTCAAAAGACCACAGGTCTTTAATTCGGCCACGACCTAGACTCAGGCAAGAGTCATCGTTTTCATCCTCCGGCAGGGGCCGTTTATTTCAAATGCCAAATGCCAAACAACCTGATAGAAAGATTTCCGAACAATGTCATTGACCCAACTCGCTACCCTCGCGGTTCATGACGGACGTTCGGTAAAAATAATTATGATGAGACCAACACTACTTTTCGCGCTGCTTTTGTGCATGACTTCGATTATGCCTACAAATGCAGAGACCTATACTCCCACCAGTAAAATTGGTGAATTCATGAGTTCATTTGAACGAGCCTATCGCGCTGGTGATACTGAGTGGATCCAAACTGCCGTGGACAGAGATGGGATCATCGAAGAAGCCAAAGCAGTTTATTTTTCGTTTCTCGGCCCGAAACAGGGCGGAGAGTCCATATCGGGCTTAGCTGTGGTTGCCGCTCCTAGGGATTACAAACTATCCAATTCTCTTCTAAACATTGAGATCGAGTCAACAATACCTGTTGATTTCATCATTAATTTCCAACGAACATTAGGAGCATGGGAGACGACCGTCAAAGTCCCTGCCGGATATCGCGATGGGAAAATATGGCTCGCTGGAATCAAGAAAAAATAAAGCCGAACGGAGCGATCCAAAGAAAATGAAGAGCACCATAGTAGCAACCGTAATCTTTGCACTTGGTCTTGTGGTAAAGGCGGAAGATGCAAGTAAGCACGAATACTTCATTGCTCCAAGCACTGGCGTTTACGCCCATGCAGGAGCAATCCACATTTCAAAGCAGGACATTAAACAGTTGCCGAGCATATCCTTTCCAGAACACCCTCTGACAACTTCAGTTCAAGATGCTGCACAAAAAGCAATTTCTTTGTTCTCAAAACGATTTCCGAATGCGGCGAAGCCTACGATTCTAGCGTGCGAATTGAAGAGATTTCCAGAATATATTGCGAATGATAAGTTTTACTATCTTATTTCAATCACTCCGGTGAATGCGGAAGAAGAGACGACCGATGGATCAATTCTCATAATTGGATCGGTATATAACGTAGTTATTCCCGTCGGGAGTAAGTCCGCCTACTCTCCCGCGCTATCAGTAAAAAAGATGGATAACAAGTCGGAGCAGGCGATGCCGAGGAAGCCGTAAGTTTAAAATTGGATTGACCCCGGCGCACCTGTTCTATGTCGTTCGGAAAAAAAGATATGATCGGTGAATTAGGTGTAGTCTTCGATTATTGTCGTGCTGGATGGGCAGGATGGAGGTACCTACTGTCTCCCTCATTTCGACAAGAAACCACAAAAGATTGGAAGACAGAAAAATAGTAGTCCGTGACAGCGGATATTGTCTGTGGCTTTACTAGTGTTTCATTCTCTCTCCTAATTGTTTGGCTTATTAGATATCTGATTTGGTTTAGTTAAAAACAATAAGCCGACCCATGCCATTGAGCCACCCCGATAGCTAGTGGGGTGGCTCACCGGGGACGTTCGGAAGATAAAAGGAAACAAGAAGACTTTTGATTCCAAAGTCCTTTGCGCGCTTGGCGACTTTGCGCGAGAAACAATCTTCAGAAACAGAAGAATTACTGAGGGAGCCCACAGACCTTTGATTTCGCCACGATCCAGACTCAGACCGTGTCATCCCTACTACCCTATGCCGAGGGCCGTTTATTTCAGATGCCAGATGCGGGATAACCTGATAGAAAGATTTCCGAACCGTGTGGTTCACCCAAGCCCGCTACACGGGCTGGTTAACCACGGACGTTCGATAAAGAAATTATGAAACCCGAACAATACATTGCCGAGCAGGTTAAAGCTGAGTTAGCTCTTTCAGAGCAGAAAACAGAAGAAGCAAAGTTTTTTTGTCAGCGTGTCATCTATGGTATAGGTATATTTCTATCTTTTGCAGGTGCGGTCATCGCTATTTACGCCACCGACCAGTTTAGATTGGCGGCCATTATTTTACTCTGGGGAGGTTTAGATATCATTTTCTGGCAGCGGTTTTTCGGGTACAGGAAAACATAAAGATCGAACCAGTGCTTCCTGCGAATCCCCTACAGCACCAGACTCTTCCGGTAACTTTCGTCCGCCGCGGCGGACTAACCCCCGCGTGCTGCAGGGGATCGCTGAAGCACGACGTTCGGCAGAAAAGAAAATGCGCTTGCTAGATCAAAATCAGATGTCAAATCCCGCTAGTTTTAGCGGAACGACCGACGATTTCCTTATTCCTGATATCGCATGGTTCGAGAACATCAAATCAGAAGGTTGGCGAGATGATATTAGCAGCTCTTTTGCCTTGTTTCATAAAGAGCCACATCGACTCCACATAGCATATTGCGTTGGAGAACTTTTGAGACAAGAGATGAAGATGCACCAGCCAGTAGAAAGCCCCATAGACTCAAAAAAAACAAACCAGTTACAGGAGCTATTGAAGAATTAGAATTATGTTGAAACTATAGAAGAGAACATTAATTTACTCCGAAAAGATCCATTAGAACCCATTGTTCATCTTGCAGATAAGCGAGCTTTAATTGCCGATTCCATGTTGGCACTTCATCAACGCGCCGGAAAAAACCTTATGAAACAGCTTCGTGCTAATAGAAATGAACTTAAATCCTATACCCCATCTATTGCCAAATTAACGGATACGTCTTTAGCCACAACTTTATCGGACTTAGGAATTTCAGATCAGCAACAGAAGGGTCTTTTGTGTCGGCAATCCGCATTTTATAGATACCATTTCGTATATTGGGCTCAGGTGTTCCAATTTTCAATAGGGTCTCCGAATTTACAGACTGGAGATACAAGACTTTTGAATGATCTTGTTGATTCGGATTATGCAGTGACTGCATCCTACTGCGCTCATCTTGAGACATCAGACAAGAAACTCCAACAGCTATATGAAGCCCTAATGGTAGCAATCAAACAATAATGCCGAACCAGCCGGTTGAGCCAACTCCGCATAAAGCGGGCGGCACACTGGGGACGTTCGGAACAAAAAGAAAACATGAAGACTTTGGATTCCAGAGTCCTTTGCGCGCTTGGCGACTTTGCGCGAGAAACAATCTTCAGAAACAGAAGAATTACTGAGGGAGCCCACAGACCTTTGATTCGGCCATGACCCAGACTCAGGCCCAGGTCATCTCTACTACCCTCCAGCGGGGGCCGTTTTTTTGAGATGCCAAATGCCAGACAACCTGATAGAAAGATTTCCGAACCATGTGGTTCACCCAAGCCCGCGACGTGGGCTGGTTGACCACGGACAATGGGCATCAAAAACACATCCATGCAGCCACCACGTCTAGGAATTCTAATCTATTCAGCCGTTATCTCGGCGGTTTCTCTTGCCACAATCTGGATAGGTCTCCACGTCGCCGCACCAAAGGTCATCGGCTGGTTCCAGGATCTCAATGAGCAGATGGTTCTGCCAGACTTCGCCCAGTGGACTATACAGTGTTCTCGACTGGCCGTGGGATTGTTCTGGCCTGCAACTCTGATCGTTGTGACGTTGTCCGTGTTAGGATTGTTTTCGCGACTCCCAAAGCAGCTGGTTGGGCTTGCGCGAATTTCAATGGTTGCGGTGTCACTAGCACTCACCATTTTTAATGCATTACTTTATGTGTCAGCGTTCATTGCTGCACACGAGGTATACCATATACAGGCGCACAAGCTCCAGACGTATTCAGGCGTTCTTGAGGGGTTCGCCCTGCTGGAGGCAGCTGATAACCGATGGGACGAAACTCAGAAGCGAATGGCAGCTCTCGCTAACATTGCTCAGAAACGCCTTGAGTCTGCCGACGAACTTTCTAGACAAGCCCGTAGTGCCCGAGTGTCCCAAGTGGTGCGCTTGGCGAAGGAGGCTCAATCGCCAGAACTACAGAAAAGGATTCTTGCAACCCTGAGTATGTTTCGCGAGGACCTTCCGAGATACAAACACAATGAGCTGACGGTTCTCGCCTTGGCGGGTGAAAGGACCGGTCAGAGGTTTACAACCTCAAAGGATTTTTTTATCTGGCTCGATCAGAACGATGGGAAAGATGGCTGGGAGCCCGTTCCTCTCTACACCTTCAAAACAAAAAAATAAGCCCGACAATGCGATCCTTTGAACACCTACCCGCTGGAACGCCGGTTGCTGAGGCTCGTTCCTCGCCTGCATCCCTCGCGCCAGCAGTCCGGTGCCGGTGATCGCGGACGCTCGGAAGAAAAAAAAAGACTTTGTATTCTCCACCTCTTTGCAAACTTTGCGCCTTCGCGTAAAACTATCCCCGGAAAAGGGAAAAACTCAAAAGACCACAGGTCTTTAATTCGGCCACGACCTAGACTCAGGCAAGAGTCATCGTTTTCATCCTCCGGCAGGGGCCGTTTATTTCAAATGCCAAATGCCAAACAACCTGATAGAAAGATTTCCGAACAATGTCATTGACCCAACTCGCTACCCTCGCGGTTCATGACGGACGTTCGGTAAAAATAATTATGATGAGACCAACACTACTTTTCGCGCTGCTTTTGTGCATGACTTCGATTATGCCTACAAATGCAGAGACCTATACTCCCACCAGTAAAATTGGTGAATTCATGAGTTCATTTGAACGAGCCTATCGCGCTGGTGATACTGAGTGGATCCAAACTGCCGTGGACAGAGATGGGATCATCGAAGAAGCCAAAGCAGTTTATTTTTCGTTTCTCGGCCCGAAACAGGGCGGAGAGTCCATATCGGGCTTAGCTGTGGTTGCCGCTCCTAGGGATTACAAACTATCCAATTCTCTTCTAAACATTGAGATCGAGTCAACAATACCTGTTGATTTCATCATTAATTTCCAACGAACATTAGGAGCATGGGAGACGACCGTCAAAGTCCCTGCCGGATATCGCGATGGGAAAATATGGCTCGCTGGAATCAAGAAAAAATAAAGCCGAACGGAGCGATCCAAAGAAAATGAAGAGCACCATAGTAGCAACCGTAATCTTTGCACTTGGTCTTGTGGTAAAGGCGGAAGATGCAAGTAAGCACGAATACTTCATTGCTCCAAGCACTGGCGTTTACGCCCATGCAGGAGCAATCCACATTTCAAAGCAGGACATTAAACAGTTGCCGAGCATATCCTTTCCAGAACACCCTCTGACAACTTCAGTTCAAGATGCTGCACAAAAAGCAATTTCTTTGTTCTCAAAACGATTTCCGAATGCGGCGAAGCCTACGATTCTAGCGTGCGAATTGAAGAGATTTCCAGAATATATTGCGAATGATAAGTTTTACTATCTTATTTCAATCACTCCGGTGAATGCGGAAGAAGAGACGACCGATGGATCAATTCTCATAATTGGATCGGTATATAACGTAGTTATTCCCGTCGGGAGTAAGTCCGCCTACTCTCCCGCGCTATCAGTAAAAAAGATGGATAACAAGTCGGAGCAGGCGATGCCGAGGAAGCCGTAAGTTTAAAATTGGATTGACCCCGGCGCACCTGTTCTATGTCGTTCGGAAAAAAAGATATGATCGGTGAATTAGGTGTAGTCTTCGATTATTGTCGTGCTGGATGGGCAGGATGGAGGTACCTACTGTCTCCCTCATTTCGACAAGAAACCACAAAAGATTGGAAGACAGAAAAATAGTAGTCCGTGACAGCGGATATTGTCTGTGGCTTTACTAGTGTTTCATTCTCTCTCCTAATTGTTTGGCTTATTAGATATCTGATTTGGTTTAGTTAAAAACAATAAGCCGACCCATGCCATTGAGCCACCCCGATAGCTAGTGGGGTGGCTCACCGGGGACGTTCGGAAGATAAAAGGAAACAAGAAGACTTTTGATTCCAAAGTCCTTTGCGCGCTTGGCGACTTTGCGCGAGAAACAATCTTCAGAAACAGAAGAATTACTGAGGGAGCCCACAGACCTTTGATTTCGCCACGATCCAGACTCAGACCGTGTCATCCCTACTACCCTATGCCGAGGGCCGTTTATTTCAGATGCCAGATGCGGGATAACCTGATAGAAAGATTTCCGAACCGTGTGGTTCACCCAAGCCCGCTACACGGGCTGGTTAACCACGGACGTTCGATAAAGAAATTATGAAACCCGAACAATACATTGCCGAGCAGGTTAAAGCTGAGTTAGCTCTTTCAGAGCAGAAAACAGAAGAAGCAAAGTTTTTTTGTCAGCGTGTCATCTATGGTATAGGTATATTTCTATCTTTTGCAGGTGCGGTCATCGCTATTTACGCCACCGACCAGTTTAGATTGGCGGCCATTATTTTACTCTGGGGAGGTTTAGATATCATTTTCTGGCAGCGGTTTTTCGGGTACAGGAAAACATAAAGATCGAACCAGTGCTTCCTGCGAATCCCCTACAGCACCAGACTCTTCCGGTAACTTTCGTCCGCCGCGGCGGACTAACCCCCGCGTGCTGCAGGGGATCGCTGAAGCACGACGTTCGGCAGAAAAGAAAATGCGCTTGCTAGATCAAAATCAGATGTCAAATCCCGCTAGTTTTAGCGGAACGACCGACGATTTCCTTATTCCTGATATCGCATGGTTCGAGAACATCAAATCAGAAGGTTGGCGAGATGATATTAGCAGCTCTTTTGCCTTGTTTCATAAAGAGCCACATCGACTCCACATAGCATATTGCGTTGGAGAACTTTTGAGACAAGAGATGAAGATGCACCAGCCAGTAGAAAGCCCCATAGACTCAAAAAAAACAAACCAGTTACAGGAGCTATTGAAGAATTAGAATTATGTTGAAACTATAGAAGAGAACATTAATTTACTCCGAAAAGATCCATTAGAACCCATTGTTCATCTTGCAGATAAGCGAGCTTTAATTGCCGATTCCATGTTGGCACTTCATCAACGCGCCGGAAAAAACCTTATGAAACAGCTTCGTGCTAATAGAAATGAACTTAAATCCTATACCCCATCTATTGCCAAATTAACGGATACGTCTTTAGCCACAACTTTATCGGACTTAGGAATTTCAGATCAGCAACAGAAGGGTCTTTTGTGTCGGCAATCCGCATTTTATAGATACCATTTCGTATATTGGGCTCAGGTGTTCCAATTTTCAATAGGGTCTCCGAATTTACAGACTGGAGATACAAGACTTTTGAATGATCTTGTTGATTCGGATTATGCAGTGACTGCATCCTACTGCGCTCATCTTGAGACATCAGACAAGAAACTCCAACAGCTATATGAAGCCCTAATGGTAGCAATCAAACAATAATGCCGAACCAGCCGGTTGAGCCAACTCCGCATAAAGCGGGCGGCACACTGGGGACGTTCGGAACAAAAAGAAAACATGAAGACTTTGGATTCCAGAGTCCTTTGCGCGCTTGGCGACTTTGCGCGAGAAACAATCTTCAGAAACAGAAGAATTACTG